>Ga0105053_10011786_pt1 | contig 10648 bp, 10 predicted proteins | sample BON01_FD_78093 | JGI IMG/M metagenome (GOLD analysis project Ga0105053, IMG submission 78093) | Freshwater microbial communities from Lake Bonney liftoff mats and glacier meltwater in Antarctica - BON-01 | ecosystem: Environmental > Aquatic > Freshwater > Ice > Glacier meltwater | place: Lake...
CACAGTACTGTATGGTCACGCCATCTGCTCACTGTACCTGAGACTCTTTCGGAGTCTTTGTCATCTCACACAACGAGACTCGACGGAGAGTCGAAAGGCGCAGTGAGCAGACAGAGGCGTGATCGTGGAATCTATGGTATCAGCGGGGGGCGAAGTGTGTATTGCTTATACTTCGGTATTAATCAATTCATGAGACCCGAGGCACATTCTTGGATATTTGTACGAGTACAGCTCGGTTGACTAAGCAACCGAAGCTTGTAGCAGACATTTTCAGTAAATCTGTCCCTTTTGTACCAAGCCGTGGGGACGCAAGCAAACGTTGCCAAAACACCTTTCAAATTGAATGGTCAAATTGAAAAGATTTTTTTGTCATTTGTCGTCGTTTGCGTGCGTCCCCACGGCTTGGTACAAAAGGGACGGATTTACTGAAAATGTCAGGTACAAGCTTCGGTTGCTTAGTCAACCGAGCTGTACTCGTACAAATATCCAAGAATATGCCTCGGGTCTCATGAATTGACTAAAACCGAAGTGTAAGCCATACAAATCTCGCCCCTCGCTGATACTATAGATACCACGAGCACGCCTCAGACAGAGTGACCATAGAATACTTTGTGCGTACTTTGTGTTTACTTTGTGTATACTTTGAGTGTACTTTGTGTGTACTTGCGTGTACTTTGTGTGTACTTCGTGTGTACTTTGTGTGTACTGTGTGTGTGCACTTGGTGTACACTTTGTGTGTACTTTGTCTGTGCGCGCATAGAGAGTGTGAGCACATAGAGTGTAGAGTATACTTCGTGCGTGAGCACACAGGGAAAACTAAGTGCGTTGTGCATACTGAGCACAGAGAGTGACCCGCATAGTACGCACAAATTGCATGATGTCTCGATTGAGTAGGCACTCACGAACTCACATGAGAGTGAAGGGCATCAACTAACAGAGACTCTCTCGCTATGTCTCTTCAACTAAAAGAGATTCTCTCGCCCTGTCATGAAAGCGAAGGGTGGTGATATGGGGTGGCTGTGGTTAGTAGGATCGATAAAATTACAGGTCTCTTTTGCAGAAGAGCCCTATAAAAGAGACAATATTCTGCAAAAGAGACCTGTAATTTAATCGATCCTACTGACCGTAGCCACCCCATAGTGAAGGGCACAGGGGGTGGCCATACAGTCCACACAAATTGCATGGTATCTCGATTGAGAGATGACATTGTGTGTACGTTGTGTGGGAGCACCTATAGCGACCATAGAGAGAGGGTCTCTTTATTTGAGATGACATAGACTCTGCAATCACAGCGCCTCCTTTCGAGTATCTTTCTGTGGGATCACATAGATGGAAAGAGAGTCTTTTGATGTGAGATGACATTGTGTGTACTTTGTGTGTGAGCACATACAGTGACCATACAGAGAGAGTCTCTGTATGTGAGATGCCATAGAGATTCAGAGAGAGTGTGTACATGCAGTCATAGCGAGAGATGCCATAGCGAGAGAGTCTCTTTCCCGCCATATAGTACACACAAATTGCACGGTATCCCGATTGCGCAGGCACTCACGAACTCACTGTCATGTGTCACCACAGCTCGGCGCGCCCACCGAGGAGGAGGAGGAGGAGGCGGGGGAGGCGCAATGATTGCATAGCTTGGGGCAAGTGATGAAGAGGAAAAAGAGGCGCGTATTGAAATAAGTGAGTTTGGGTCGAATCGCACTTTTGATTCTGAAAGACAGAAACGGACGCCTTCGGAGTCGCAAAAATGCCCCATTGCTGGAAGGAAAAAAATACATCTTCCGCAAAAAAGTATATATTGGCAAAATGTATGTATATTTTTGTTCCCTAACATACCCCCGAGAACCCTGGGAGGTTAGCGAGTAAAAATATGGCGTCTCCACGCCCTCACACATGCCCAGATTCTCAAAATAGTTGAACGGACACCTCAGGAGGACCTTCCTGCGTTGCACTATTTTGAGAATCTGCCAGTGGGAACAAACTGACCGGATCCGAGAGTCCTCTCATACTACAAAGTGACATAGGACAACACGAGATCTCCGAGGGGGTTATTTTGGAGATTGTATGACCAGCCTAGATCATCCTCGGTCTACTAACAAGTCCCATCAATCAGTAGTCTCCCTAGTTACCAAGGAACATATCGCCCAATCGTAATGGCGCCCCCCCTCTAGGGCAGGTGAGGCAACTGAGGCCCAAGGTGTCCTCCAAGCACAGCACATTCAGATTCTGAAACGTTCAGATTCTGAAGCGAGAAGCTCTTCTGTCATTGCGTTCTTGGGTAAAGACCCCTAAAACAACCGCCTTGGCAGCTGCTGAGCAAATCACAGACCATCCCACTAAAAGGAAAGAGACCTAGATGATCCACGCACATGTGAAACCAAACACTCAAGAAAACGGGTGCAAGCAGGGAACATTGCAAGAGATGGGCAGATAGTTAGGGCACCGCATCTGGGGAGCGCGTACAGAGAATGTCGAGGTTTAGGCTTGTCTCAATATATATACAGCCGTGCAGAGTAAGTTTAGGCAGGGCAGGTACACGAGAACAGGCAATGGCAAGGGGAGAGGGACACTTTCTTGGGTCCTGAGCGATTTCTTGGGTGCTCACCACCCGCTTAGTCCAGTCATTACGTTGGGTATTCGCCACCCAAGAAAGAAAGAAAGACCTTTGACGCTGAGGCATTATCGTAATTTCTTGGTCATACTTTTCAATTCTGAAGATTCCAGTTCTTTTTTCCCCTTTTCACAGGCTGTCCTTGTAGAAGCCGAAAATGGCTAAGGGTCAAAAAAGGCTATCTATTTACCCGGTCCCTGATTCTTTTAGCTATCAAATGACGTATTTCGAAATTCAGTATGGACGTTACGATATTGACATGACTAAATGTATTTTTTGTGGGTTTTGTCAAAAGGCTTGTCCCGTAGACGCAGTAGTAGAAGGGCCAAATTTTGAATATGCTATTGAAACTCACAAAGAATTCATCCATAATAAAGAAAAGCTTTTAAAAAAACGGTGATCGTTGGAATGGGAAATTAGAGAAAACTTGGCTTCTGAATTTCTGTATCGATAGTAAATTGAAAATGAATTATGAGCTTTAATATCTTTTTATTTAATCTGTTCGCAACATTAGCTCTGACGTGGGGTTTTTGTACAGTTATTTCAAAAAACCATATTCATTCAGTTCTTTTTCTAGTTTTTGTATTTTTGATTTCCGCTGGCTTGTTGATTCTTTTAGGAGTTGAATTTTTAGCAATGTTGTTTTCACTGGCAATAGTTTATGTTAGAGCAGTTGCCGTTTTATTCTTATGATTATGTTAAATGATCAAATTTCTGAGTCACGTAGCTCTGTTTATCGTTTTCTTCCAAATGGGTTATCCTTAAGTGTCTTGTTTTTATTTGACATTTATTTGATTGTTGAAGGAAATTTGAATTCAACCGAGATTTTTGAGTTCAACAAGTTTGATTACAGTATTCTTCAGAGAATGCCCTGGTCATGTTTGACATGTAACTTTTGAAGATCTTTTACTCCCGCTTTTGATCGATTGGAGGTGATTATGAAATGGATCGATATGAAAAGTTTGAGGGTATTCGGGCCATTCTTCACCTAAATAGGCAAAAGTTGATTTTCCCAAAATAGGAGCTCGATAAGTGCGCTACTGCAGATGAAACTTGAATATCAGATAAAGTGCACATTTCAAAAAGTTGCAACTATTACTCGGACATCCGATTGGAAGAACATGTGCAGAGATATTCATCTTTTAGTCCCATTTGACGGGTTAAATTGAGGCATGACCCGATATTCGAGGATTCGAGGGCTGTTGACCCCACTAACAGAACAGGACAATGCGTCCAAACAAAAAATCTCGAAATTCGAAATTGCCTGACTTCTACGGGATGCATCTCTCTAATGTGTTATAATGACTTTACAGAAAAAATGTCGATTTTTTGATGGACCATGCTGGGAGAATGATCTTCTTCTTCTGATTTTGTTAGGCCAAAGTTAAGATAGAAAGTCTCATCAGTGCCATTTTACCCGTCCATACGACATTTTCAGCAAATCACGTTAGCTATTATTGGCACGATTTTTGTCAGACCCATTTCTGTGCTCATATCACCTTAAATCAAGGTATTGAAATGAAGATCTCTGAAAGTTGGATGATGAATGTGCAAAAGACTTTTCGATCAGGGGAAAATATTGTGGTGCCAAAATCCTCTGAAAATTGGCGATTTACCCGTCAAATCGCTAAATCTGTTAGCCGTTGTTGGCTTTGACTTTCAAGTTGGTTTTCAAGTTGGTAATTATTGAGTTTATTGAAGCTGAGTTCGTTCTTTCTTTCTGAGTGTTAGTCCGCCTGACCCAATCAATGAACTTTGAATTATCTTCACTGCCTGATCGCCAGATTTTCAGGAATCTTTTTTACTTATCCAGAGATACAAATATTAAAAACTTGTGCAAAGGATCAGATGCTCCACGATCTGATCCTCTGCACAAGGTTATGCGGTATTGGTTTTATTGCTCAACCCAGTTTGCTTTTTCATTTTCACCCGACCAGAATGGTCGGTTGAAAATGTTTTGTACCACTAAGGTCCCAGCTCTCGAAGGGCGTATCGGCGGAGCTGGCCCTTAAATATTTTGATATGATACATAGGGTCGGGCTTGGTTTTGGGTTTGGTTGGTCACAAGGTAAGCCGCCACACTGCCAACCCTTCCTGGAATTTAGGGCGGTTGTGGTTTTGGTTTTGGTTATGTGAGCCGCCACACCGCTGACACTCCCGAGACTTCAGGAACGCATACGAGTGGGCTGCGGCCTAAACCCCTATTGGGTGGCTCAGAAGAGCCCGGCCCATGGGCCCGGGCACTCCCGCAATGGAATTATATTCGTACATATATATACACACAAAAGCAACATAAAGCAGCACAACAAAACGCACAATAATAAGCACGTAACACGTACGAAATGAACACAGAAAAATCACAAAAAAAACCCGAGGAAACAAGAGTCAAGATAGTAAACTGAGAAGAGGAGAGATTCAGACAGAGGAGGATAGGAATCCCGCATTATAATGATGATGGTGATGCCTACTACAGTCATTTACATAAATGTATGTACATCGTCAATCATTTAGTTGGTCTATGTATTTTGTATCATAAATATGTATATATATATATGTACATACATATGCATATATGTGTATATATACATATATACATATATACATATACAGTATATGTATTATTATTATTATTATTTTCCATTGTTTTAATTTGTGACGGCATTCAAGTTTGACTTTGTTTCCGGGCCGTTGCCGACCGATCTGCCATCGGCTGTATGATTTTTCTGGTACACAAGAAAAGGGGGGATGGCCATGGGGCGGAATGGGGGTCTCAAAAACGTCATGCAGTGGAGCCGGCGGCTCCGCATCGTCGGTCAGCTGCTACCCAAGCATGAAGCTCCAATTCTTTATCATTTTTTTTCTTCAACTAAGAAAGGGGAGTGGTAAGGGTCCAGGCCCCAATCGAACTTAAAAATAAATGAGATTGAACTTGAACTGAACTGTTAGGGGTCTCTTGAAAAGTCACTCTCGATTGGATGGTTCGTGGCCAACAAGAGTGATTTCTTGGGGCACTGATTTTCGCGGGAAACGGCAATCGACTGGCCAATGGTAGATCATTCGACGAAGGAGGACACTGCGCTAGGGCCAGAGCAAGTGCGACACCTGGAAGCACCGAACGATTCGGCGCTGGCTGATTGCCTGGTGGCATTGCTCCCGTCATCGGTCGATGCACGCGCCCTGATTGACCTAGGAGCAGTCTATGTGAATCGTGTGAGGTAATGCGGTGGTGCATGTTGTGTTGCCTGCATGCTTGAGAAAGTCGGCCCATGTGGTTTGGTGCTACGAGGATTATCCCGGAGCGTTGAGTGGGGCTATTGGATTGGAGCCTACTTGCATGCAAGTCACTGTTCTTGGAGACTCGCCGTGCTGTGTGTGCAATTCAGTCGCAAGACTCATTTGCCCACCACCTGCAACAAACGCAGGGCCACGCCAGGAGTGTACGATGTCGTGGTCAAGGCTGGGGCATACTTGCGGTATGCATACATGCATACTCACGTACATACATAACATGAATACCATACAAGCACGTCAACAAACAATCAAACAAACAGACAAACAGACGCGCAAACATACAGACATACAAACGTACATATACATATACGTATACATAACTGCATACATGCGTACAAGCATACATGCACACACACTTTCAGGGCGTCGTCATGTTCACCACGGACATTCGTGTCCGCATGATCGACTTGGACACTCTGTGTCTGGTGGATAGATCCGCAGGGGGTCATGAATCTTCGTGACCCCAGGGACCCGACTTGCAGTTGCAAGGAAATATATGTACATACATCGTATTTGTTGATTTTCTCGAGGCCGACCATGAATTCACTGTAGGCTTGGAAGCCCTTTGCATGATATAGTTGTGGTGTTTGGAAAGAATTTTTAATCCGTATGGGTTGTCGACTTTGAAGATCGCGTACACTCTTTCGTAACATTTAAATACACGTGTAGGGTGCACTGCAGCCCTCGGCGCTACCCAGAGGCTGCGAGGGTAAACTGGCGAGAGCGCATCGTGACGGAAACAGACGACTATGTCTTGCTCGACAAACCCGGTGGCGTGCCCGTGCACGCCTCGCTCGACAACAGCATCGAGACAGCTCTCGAGTGCACAACACGAGCCCTTTCACACGAAGCAAGCTCTCCACCATGTTCTCTTTACTCTCTACATCGGCTAGATGTTCCAACACACGGACTTTTGGTCATGGGAAAGACGCTGCGATTCACCTCGCACTTCAACGCGCTCCTGCGCGACAGGCGTGTGCACAAAGAGTACAAGGCACTAACCTGGCATCCTCCCGCCCTCGGCAAACACGTGCACTACATGGAAAACTCTCGCCGTTCGCCCAAGGCTCTCTCTACACATGCCCAAAAGGGTTGGCAGGAGTGCGTGCTTGTGGTGCACCGTGTTGAGAGAAAGGACAGCGCCGAGCTCTCGCCCCCAGCCCTCGCCATCATGCGCGAGCAGCTCGATAGATCAGAGGGCAGAAGCGCTGCTGCCACAAAGCACGCACCAGGAGCAGTACAAGGTATGGTGCTCGAAGCATACCAGGTGTGGATTGAGCTTCATACAGGCCGCACACATCAAATTCGTGCGCAGATGTCAGCTCTCGGATGTCCCTTGGTTGGCGACGAAATGTATGGTACCAGTTCGCATGCTCTTTCTCTCACGAGTCCTCTCGCTGCTTCCGAGGGCGCCTCTCAAAATTGTGAGGCGTTGGATCATGAGGAGTTACGACCAGGGGAGGGGGGGGTGGAGGAGGGAGAACACGAAAGGGGGAAGAAGCGACTGGCAGGTGACATGGAAGATGGCGCAAAGCTTGTGGGGGGAGAAAGAGTGGGGGTAAGCTCGGGAGGAGAAATGATGGATGGAGGTGGGGCTGGCAGTGGAGGAGGTGGGAATGAGGGGTTGGGGGGGGAGGGTGTGGACGCACATGCTGACAAATGGCTGGCGAGGGAGATGGAAATTCGTGGCTCCCTTGCGCTCCAAGCATACAAAATCTCTTTTCCAGACCTTCCCGCTGCGACTCCGCCTGCACAGGCTGCACAGGCTGAGTCGCGGCCGAAAGATGAGTCGGCGGTAAGTACTACCGAGGTAAAACCTTCTTCTTTACCTACTAGTTATCAGGAGCATGATCGGTGTGATGGGACAAGTAGAGGAGACGCAGGAGGAGAGGGGGATCGAACTGAACGAGGACGAAAGAAGATACAGGGTAGGACAGGTAAGGGTAAGGGCAGACAACGGATGGAAAAGGACGAGGAAATGGAAGTGGGAGAAGAGAGGGTCTTTGAACTTTTGCATACTTGGTGGCTGATGCTGTGAAACACACGTACGCTGCAGCAGAGGCAGTAGTGACAGCAGTGACAGTTTCAATGCGTGACAGATCAACAATGAAAGTGACATGGGTATTTTATTAAAGAAAATCATTAGGTCGGAACAGTTATTCACGCACAAGAGGGCGCGAGCAAACTACACACGAATTTACACGTGCATACCAAAAAACCTGCACTCAGGATTGAAACGCGTCATTCGAGTGGAAATGTGGCAAGGATGGCCAAGAAATCGGAAATTCAGCAAAAGAGTACAACCTTTCGAGATCTGAGAGGTTAACAATTCCAAGTTTTAGAAGTCATCCTCTTCCTCGGCCTCCTCATCTTCTTCATCCCAACCGCAGTCCTCCTCTGCGTCTCCAAAATTGACTTGCACATCATGCACCCAATTCGTATCACCAGGTTTGATGGCATTCTTTTTGAATTCCTCTTCCATCAGCCGCTTGTATTTACCCAATTCTGATTCCTCTACTTTGTTGAGATCAACGTCGTCACCGCGCAACCGCAGCCGCTCCGTCTTCTCTTCCGCAGTCTCTTCCCGCTCGGCTGCTTTGTCGCTGTCTGCAGAATCGCTTTTCTTCTCTGTCCCGACTTTGTCCTTTGCATTGCTTCCAGGTAGAGGCAGCGAGAGGTCATTGTCGTCCTCGTCTTCGAAGTCGTCCTCAAAATCGTCTGCGTAGTCTGGGATGTCCTCGTCTTCCACGACAGCTTCCTGCAACTCGAAAGAATCGTCTTTGAGTTCAGGCTTCTTTGCACCAATCAATTCGAATTTACTGCTGCTACTCGCTGGTGACTTTACCCCAACACCCAGGAAACGATCCACCCCTGATCCCTTGGACGAGGCGGCCGATACTGGAGACTCGGCCTTGAGATCCGTGTGCGCGGCAGCAGGCGTTGAAAATGAGCTCTCTTCGGCTGACTTTTTGGGAACTTGCGAAGAGAAAACAGGCGGTGTGTCGTCGTCGTCGTCATCGTCGTCGTCTGGCAGGCCTAAACTTGACGTGAGACTTCCAAAACCTCCAGAGATCCCACCACTTCCACCAATTGGTGCCAGTCCTGCTCGACGTCCCACTGCTGCTCCGCCTCCCAATGTCCCGGGCAGTATGGGCATATCACCGAAAAGACTGCTGCCTAATCCTGTCATTTTCGGCAGCGGCTCCAGTCCCGTCCTCGCTTCCAGTCCATCCACTTTCTTTGCCTCGGCGCTATCATTTGCTTCTGGATCGGCCATCGCTGGGGCGTCGCCGCCAGCACCTGTAGTCACTTCCGGTCTCTTCCCTTTTGTTGCCTCTGTACTGTCATTCGCTTCTTGATGGGCAACCGCTTGATTGTCGCCGCCGGCAGAGCGGGTGCCAGAAGAGACGATGGAATTTGCAGCCGGGATGGCTGCCACTCGTCTTGCAGCAAGGTCGAGGTTCTCCTTGTCGCGGTCGGCGTCTTCGCCACTGCCCGCTCCACTTCCTCCCTTTTTCTGTACCTTTTCCTCTTTAGGCAGGTTGAGCTTGACGTGCTTCGAGTCAGCCAGTGGCAGGGGCTTGAGCCCGATCCTTGTCGGCGTTGGCTCCTCAACCTGTGCGGTCATGAAGCGCTCCGTAGCCGCTGCGAGCTCATCGGTGTCGGGATTCTGCTGTTTCTCATGCTGGAACAGCTGCGCAACGAGCTTGCCGACCTGGCCTGCCTGTAGCGAACCGGGGACAACGGCCTTGCTTAGGCGCGCCCAAAGCTTGCGCTCGCACTGCGCAGCCGTCTCAAAGCGGTCGACGTCAATGCGGAAGCTGCGGTGGCGCAGCTTGCCCGTCGTCTGCTCCTTATACTCGAGCACAATGGTCTGCGTCGCGTACTTGAGCGCGATCCGGCGGGGCTCAATCACGAGCTTCTTTTGCGCCAAGGGGCTCATGGTCTTTGCGACTGGCTTGCTGGCCCGGGAGGCGATTGCCGCACTCTTCCGGAAATCTTTTTTGTCATCCGTTTCCTTCGGAGCACCCTCTGCCGACAGCCGCCGAGGCAAGGGTTTCAGCGACTTGCTCATTTGTCCGTTTCGAATCGCTCTCTGAGTATACTATTAACTAGTTAATACTAGAGTTCGTGGCTGACCACAGTAGCTCATTCTGGGACGAAGTCGAGGAGCCGTCCTCGACGAATTGAAGGGAGAGAGAGGGCACTTCAGTGTGTGGGATGCCTTTTCAGGCCGCGCCCTTTGTCCTGGCCGCGGCTGGGTGTGGCGCCGTGGGAGTGGGTCAGCCTCACACTGATTAATGTTTGCCATCTTGCAACTGCTGCCACTGCGACAATCGCCGCTCGGCTCTCTTGACACCGCCAGCAGCTGACGGATAAATCGTTCTTGTATTGGTCAGGTACATGGCACGTTGCCATGGGCAATTCCAACGAGGGCTGGGCCACATGCGGCGGCGGGCGTAAGGGCAAAGGCTTGTCGATGGTGTCGGAACGCTCTGTGCAAGAGATAGCCTCGAATCTTTACCATCCCCAAACCGGGCACGGAAACATTGAAGGCGGCGAGAACCACACAGGTACGCACATGCAGCACGCGCGCGTGTGCGATCGAGTGAAACTGCTAGAAAGAGAGGAGAGAAAGAGTCAGAGGTCGAAAAAGAGCCAGTGAGCAAGGGAGACAGAGCGAGAGAGAGAGAGAGAGCGAGAGCGAGAGCGAGAGCGAGAGCGAGAGAGACCACTATCATTGAC
>Ga0105053_10011794_pt1 | contig 10642 bp, 11 predicted proteins | sample BON01_FD_78093 | JGI IMG/M metagenome (GOLD analysis project Ga0105053, IMG submission 78093) | Freshwater microbial communities from Lake Bonney liftoff mats and glacier meltwater in Antarctica - BON-01 | ecosystem: Environmental > Aquatic > Freshwater > Ice > Glacier meltwater | place: Lake...
CCGACATAGGCCACCACGCCGTCCTCGGCGGCATAGACGGGTGATCCCGCGGGTGCGCTGATGTTGATGCCGTCGTTGTGCAGCCCGTTTTCCTTTTCCCCGAAGGTCGAGAGCACCGTGCCGTTGACCGGCCAGATGAACTGCAGACTGCCCCGCGCTGGCAGGGCGACCTGCTCGGGCACCGCGACTGCCGCGACTGCCTCGTTCTGCTCCACCGGCTGGGCGGCGACCGTGCCATCGGCGGATGTTCCCGGAATCGCCAGGCGCTGGCCCACGAACAGCGTGTAGGGCGCCTTCAGGTCGTTGGCCGCGATGATGTCATTGGCCGGCCGGCGATAACGCGCGGCAATCGCCGAGAGGGATTCTCCGGGAGCGACCGTGTGGTAACGCTGGCTGGGCAGGCGCAGGTCCTGGCCGACGAACAGGGTGTAGGGCTCGCGCAGGTCGTTGACGTCGATGACGTCCTTGACCGCCACGTCGTAGCGCCGCGAGATGGCATAGACCGTGTCGCCGGGCAGCACGGTGACATACCCTACGGCAGCCTGTTCGGGCACCACCGCCGGGGCCTGACTGCTGGCAGGCTGGAGCAATGCTTCCGCGACGCTGGCAAGCGGCAGGCTGGGATCGGTCGGCGGCAGGCTTGAGGGCACAGTCGCCGCTGGCGCAGCGACGGCGGCGTAGGACGGCACCTGCGGTTTCTCGGCGGGAAGCGGCGGTGGCGTCTCGGTGGCCTGGTTCAGGCGCTGCAGCGGCAGTTCGGGCGGCAACGGCGGCAACTCGTCGTTGCCCCCCAGCGTGCCCTGGCCGAACGTCACCGGTGCCGGGCTCTGCGAGCACGCTGCCAGGACGAGAACCAGGACTGCGGCTAGAACGGTGCGCGACATGGCCGCAGCCTACTGGCGTCTGCATCACGTGGCGACCTCTGTGTCATCCCGCCAGGGCAGAACACCCTCATCGGGTCGCGCCGGCCCTACCCCCGGACAATCGGATCGATCCCGTCTTCTACAAGCGGCACGAAACGGACATCCATCAGCTCTTCCTCGCGGAAGCCGTCTTCGACCCGCGTGAACCGCAGCAGCTTCTGGTCCCAGGTCGATTCGCCGACCGGGATCACCATGATACCGTCCGGGCCGAGCTGATCGAACAGCTTCTGGGGCACACGCCGGGCCGCGGCCGTGACGATGATGCGGTCGTAGGGCGCGGCCTCGGGCCAGCCCCGCGAACCGTCGCCGACGCGGGTGATGATGTTATGCAGGTCCAGCGCGTCGAACCGCGCCTGGGCCGCCGGCATCAGCTCGCGGTGGCGCTCGATGGTATAGACCCGGCTCGCCAGCCGGGCGAGCACGGCGGCCTGATAGCCCGAGCCGGTGCCGATCTCGAGCACCCGCATGCGTTCGCCCAATTGCAGGCGGGCCGTCATCAGGGCGACGATGATCGGCTGGCTGATGGTCTGGCCGCGCCCGATCGGCAGGGCCGTATTCTCCCAGGCCTGGTCCTGGAGATGGTCGGGCACGAACATCTCGCGCGGCGTCCGCTCCAGGGCGTTGAGCACCCGCGTGTCAGTGATGCCCTGGGCCCGCAGCTCCATCAGAAGACGGATCTTGCCGGTATCGGAGATCATCCAAAGGCGCCGGCGAACCGTTCCAGGGTGGCGTCGTGGGTCATGTCGAGATGGATCGGCGTCACGGCGATCTTGTTGCACAGCAAGGCGTGGAGATCGGTGCCTTCCGGCGCATCGGCGATATTGAGGCCCCAGCCGGCAAGCCAGAAGTAGTCGCGGCCGAAGGGATCGGTGCGCTTCTGGGGTTTCTGCAGGGAAAAATCGTGCTGGCCCTGTCGGCAGGGTTCGATACCGGCGACATCGCCCGGCGGCACCGGGGGGAAGTTGATGTTGACGAGCACGCCCTTGGGCCAGCCCGCGGCAAGCGCACGGCGGATGACATCGGCGCCGTAGGAGCGTCCCGTGTCCCAGTGGATCGGTTCGCCCGGCCTGTGTTCCTGCGACAAGGCGATCGCCGGCACCCCCAGCAGCGTCGCCTCCATGGCGGCCGCAACTGTGCCCGAATAGGTCACGTCGTCAGCGACATTGGCGCCTCGGTTGATGCCCGAAAGCACCAGATCGACGCCGCCCTCGGCCATGACATGACGAATGCCCATCATGACGCAATCGGCCGGTGTCCCGTCGACGCTGAAGCGCCGCTCGCCCATGCCGCGCAGGCGTACGGGATCGCGCAACGAAATCGAATGGCCCTTGGCGCTCTGCTCGGTTGCCGGCGCCACAACCCAGACATCGTCGGAAAGCTCGCCCGCGATCGTCTCCAGGCAGGAAAGGCCGGTGGCGTCGATGCCGTCGTCGTTGGTAACGAGAATTCTCATGCCGGCGCACCGATCCGGTTCAGGCCGCCCATGTAGGGCACGAGTGCTTCGGGAATGGCGATGGAACCGTCCTCCTGCTGATAGTTCTCGAGCACTGCGACCATGGCCCGGCCGACGGCTATGCCCGAACCGTTGAGGGTATGGACGAACCGTGTCTTTTTCTCGCCCCTGGGCCGGCAACGGGCCTTCATGCGGCGGGCCTGGAAATCGGTGCAGTTCGAGCAGCTCGAAATCTCGCGATAGGTGTTCTGGCCCGGCAGCCAGACCTCCAGGTCATGGGTACGCGCAGCGGCAAAGCCCATGTCGCCGGTCGAGAGGACCAGCAGACGATAGGGCAGATCCAGGCGCTGCAGCACCGCCTCGGCACAGGCCGTCATGCGCTCGTGTTCTTCCCAGGAGGTCTCGGGCGTGGTGATCGAGACCAGTTCGACCTTACAGAACTGGTGCTGGCGGATCATGCCGCGCGTGTCCTTGCCCGCAGCGCCGGCTTCCGAGCGGAAACAGGGCGTGAAGGCGGTCAGGCGCTTGGGCAGCGCCTCCTCCTCGACGATGCGGTCGCGCACCATGTTGGTCAGCGGCATTTCCGCGGTCGGGATCAGGTAGTGCCCGCTCGTGGTCTTGAAGAGGTCCTCCTCGAACTTGGGCAGGTTGCCCGTGCCGAAGGCCGCTTCGGGCCGGACCAGCAGCGGCGGCGAGACTTCCGTGTAGCCGAACTCGCGGGTGTGGATGTCCAGCATGAACATCGCCAGAGCCTTTTCCAGGCGGGCCAGTGCCCCGGTCAGGATGACGAAGCGCGAACCGGAAATGTCGGCGGCCAGATCGAAGTCCATCAGCCCCAGGTCGGTCCCGAGCGCATCGTGCTCCCTGGGCGTGAACGTGAAGCTCCGCGGCGTGCCCCAGCGGCGCAATTCGACATTGGCACTCTCGTCGGGCCCCACCGGCACGCTTTGCGCAGGAAGGTTGGGGATGCCGGCGAGCAAGGTGTCGAGTTCGACGCTGGTCTCACGTTCCTCGTCCTCGGCGGCCTTCATGGCGTCCTTGATGCGGCCGACCTCGGCGATTGCCGCTTCGGCGTCCTCACCCTTCGATTTGGCTTGGCCGATCTGCTTGGAAAGCTCGTTGCGGCGCTGCTGCAGCTCCTGCAGGACGGTCTTGGCCTGGCGCACCCGCTGGTCGAGTTCGAGGATCGGCGCGGACGACGTCGAGAGCGCCCGGCTCGCGCAGGCGGTGTCGAAGGCGTCGGGGTTCTCCCGGATCCAGGCAATGTCGTGCATAGGGCCGCTCCATTCGGGCGGCCTATATACGGCCCCCTCCGGAACGGGTCCACAGCCGCGGCGGGATTTGCCTGTACGGCACCCGCCAGTGGCCCGGTCAGGCCGGCCTATCGTGTCGGATTGAAGTCGGTTTCCTCGACGAAATCGTCTTCGTCGGCGCCGCTGTCGTCCTCGGGCGGCTCGTCGCCCTCTTCGGCGTCCCGCTCGGCCCTGTCGCGCGCCTTGCTGCGCTCGACCATGCGGGCGCAGACGATCGACACCTCGTAGAGTATGAGCAGCGGGATGGCCAGGCCAAGCTGGCTGAAGGGATCGGGCGGCGTGATGATGGCCGCAAGGATGAAGACCGCGACGATCGCGTACTTGCGCTTCTCGCGCAGGCCCTTGGACGTCGCCATGCCCATGCGCGCCATCAGCGTCACGACCAGCGGCAACTGGAAGCTGATGCCGAAGGCAAAGATCAGTTTGAGGAGAAAGCTGAAGTATTCACTGATCTTGAGCTGCGGCAGGATCTTGAGCTGATCTTCGCCCGCAGATTGCTGGAACGACAGAAGGAACTCGAGCGCGACAGGAAAGAAGACGTAGTAAACCATCGCCGCGCCCATGGTGAACAACACCGGAAAGACCAGCATGAACGGCAGGACGACGAATTTTTCCTTCTTGTAGAGCCCCGGTCCGACAAAGGACCATATCTGCCAGGCCAGGAATGGCAGGGAAATACACAGCGACACGAAAAACCCGACCTTGACGAAGGTCAGGAACGCCTCGGCCGGACTCGTGAAGATGATGTCGACGGCCTTGTCTTCGGTCAGCAGGGACGCGCCCTGCATCAGCCGGGCCTGCTCGCACTCCTCCACCGACACGGTGTTGAGTTCGGCGACGTCGACGACATGGAAACCGAACCGTTGGAAGGAGATGTCATCGATCCACTCGGTGATGCCCGCACCTTCGCAATGGGCCTTGACGGTAACGTCATAGAGCGGCTTGGCCAGGAAATTGTAGATGTCCTGAGCGAAGTAGAAACAGGGCAGAAACGCGATCACCAGCACGATGACGCAGCGCACCAGACGGGTCCGCAGCTCGACCAGATGCTCGAGCAGCGGCATTTTGTTGTTGTCGATGTCGGTGATCACGGTCGCTCAGCCGGTCTGGACATTGGATTTGTCGTCATCCGTTGGCGCGACAGGCTGGGCCGGCGTTGCCGAACCGCTCGTCGATGCGGCGGCGGGCGTTGCCGGAGCAGCCGGGGGCGACGGCGTCGTGACCGCCGGCTTGGCTGCATCCTTCAGGTCGTTTTTGATCGACGCCTCGGTCTCGGCCATGTCTTTGGTCAACGCACCCTTGGGGTCGATGGCATTCTTGATCGCGCTTTTGGCCCGACCAGGCGCCGTGGCCATTTTCTTGACGTCCTCGAGATCGGCTTCCTTGGCGTACTGATCGATGGCGCGCTGGAATTCGCGGGCCATCGATCGCGCCTTGCCGACCCAATGGCCGACATAACGCAGGACACGCGGCAGGTCCTTGGGACCCACCACGACCAACGCGATCACCCCGATCACGAGGATCTCGGTCCAGCCTAAATCAAGCATGTTGGTGTCCTGGCCGTACGCACCCTGCGGTGACGTGCGGTACTACGCGGCGTTGGTGTCGCGCTCTACGGTGGTCGTGGTCGTCGTGCCGTCCTCGGTCACCTGCTTCTTGGCAACCACGGTATCATCGCCCTCGTCTTTGTCCTTGCCTTCGTCCTTCATGCCCGTCTTGAAGGCCTTCACGCCCTTGGCCATGTCGCCCATCAGGCGGGGAATACGGCCGGCGCCGCCGAACAGCAGCACGACGATCGCCAGAACGATAAGCCAGTGCCAGATCGAAAAAGAACCCATTGATTTTCCTCCCGTCGCGCGCACCCCGGATTGATTCCGGCTCAGCGCATGGCGTGTGTGTGGGAAACATATAATGGCCCGGCCCAAGCCCCGCCAGCGCAAAACTGTTTGCGCCCTGTCCGAACCGTTTCCCGGTTTTCGCTATCGACATGTCCTAGCAGGCGTTTTTCAGGCTGTCGACACCTGCCGGGATGTTTCCGCGCCGCAGGGAAAAATGTAGATCGCATCCCGTTCGGTGCGGATATGGACATCGCTGCCCACGACGGGCATGGCGCTGCCGGAAATCCGGGCGCGGATTTCGCTGCCGTCGCCCAGTTGGAGGCGCACCAGGCTGCTGTGACCCAGAAGCCGGGTGCCCAACACCACCGCGGGCAGCCCCACGGAAGCCGGATCGCTGCACAGATGGAGCCCTTCGGGCCGGATCAGCACATCGACCCGCTCGCCCTCCCGGATACCGGCGACAGGCACCCGGCCGATCGGCGAATCCGCGCAATCGGAGCGCATGATGCCGTGCAACCAGTTCACCTCGCCCAGGAACCGGGCAACGAAGGCCGAAGCCGGATGGCGATAGACCTCGCCGGGTTCACCGATCTGCACCAGATGGCCCTTCTGGAGTACGGCAATGCGGTCACCCATGACCATGGCTTCCTCGGCGTCATGGGTGACGACCAGGGCCGAAGCCCCGACCTCGCGCAGGATGGCCAGTGTCTGTTCACGAACATCTTCGCGCAGGCGCACGTCCAGGCCCGAAAACGGTTCGTCGAGCAGCACGATCGAAGGGCGCGGCGCCAGCGCGCGGGCCAGCGCCACCCGCTGCTGCTCGCCGCCCGAAAGCATGTGCGGGTAACTGTCGGCGTAACGCTCCAGCCCGACCATGGCGAGCAGCTCGGCAACTGCAGCGCGGCGCGCGGCGCCGCGTTCACCGCGCAGCCCGAAGGCGACGTTCTCGGCGACCGTCATATGCGGGAACAGGGCGAAATCCTGAAAGACCAGCCCGACACCGCGCACTTCCGGCGCAAGGCTGACCCCGGCACCGGCGACCAGACGGCCGTCGATACGGATCTCACCCTTCTGCAGGCGCTCCAGCCCGGCGGCCAGACGCAGCGCCGTGGTCTTGCCGCAACCCGAGGGCCCGACCAGGCAAACGATCTCGCCGGCGCCGACCGCAAGGTCGATGCCGCTGAGCGCCTGGTTGCCGTCATAGGCGTGGCTTACGCCGTGAAAGGAAAGTCTGGGCATCCCTCACCGGGGGTCGTGGGACCCATGATCCTGTTGCAAATAATTCTCACTGGCAAGATCGTAGCACACCGTGCCGCTTGCAAGCCTTGATTTGCCTCAAGCCTCGTCGATCTCGCCTTCGGTGCCCTCATCGTCGCCGTCTTCGGCGTCGGCAGCGGTATCGGCCCCAAGGTGATCCTTGAGCAGGCCAATGGGCGGCAGGTCCGGCCGGCGGTCGAGCAAGCCGGCGGCCTTCATCTCTTCCTTGCCCGGCAGGTCGTCGACCCGATCGAGCCCGAAATGCTCAAGGAAACCGTCGGAGGTGCGCCACTGCAGCGGCTTGCCCGGAACCTTGCGGCGCCCCGAGGGGCGGATCCAGCCGATTTCGAGCAACAGGTCGAGCGTGCCCTTGGACAGGCTCACCCCGCGGATTTCCTCGATCTCGGCGCGCGTCACCGGCTGGTGGTAGGCGATGATCGCCATGGTCTCCAGGGCAGCGCGCGACATCCGACGCGACTGCTTCAGGCGGATCTTGAGCTTGGGCGCCATGTCGGCGGCGGTGCGGAACGACCAGCGTTCCGCCGTCTTGACCGGCTCGACGCCACGCCCCTGGTAGTGTTCGGCCAGTTCAACGAGCAGCGCCTTCACGTCGGTGCCCTCGGGCAGACGCCCGGCAATCTCCTCTTCCGAGACCGCCTGGGGCGAGGCGAACAGAAACGCCTCGACGATACGCAATTCTTCCGATGGCGCGCTCATGCGCCCTCCCCTTTGGTCTTGGTCCGGATTTCAATGGGCGCGAACGGCCCGGCCTGGCGCAGCTCGATAAAACCCTGGCGGGTCAGCTCAAGGCTGGCCGCGAGAGTCGAACTGACCGCCGAGCGATAGATGATGCCGCCTTTGATTTCCTCGGGCAGCAAGGCAAACATGTCGCCCCAGTCGGGCAGCGTGCCCATGATCCTGCGCAACCGGACGAGCGCGTCCTCCATGCTGAACAGTTCCATCGGCGGCGGCCGGTATCCCCGCGATTCCGTGCGCCGGGCATGGGCGGCATAGGCGCCCAGCAGCTCATAAAGCGTGGCCGTCCACTGGATGTCGATCTCGAAGGGTAGGCCTTCGGCATTGCCGCAGCGGAACAGGTCCTGGCCAAGCTGGGGCCGCTGCATCAGGCGCCGTGCGCCCTCGCGTATCGCTTCCAGCCGGCGCAGGTGGAACTGCAGCGCCTCAGCCATGAGTTCGGGGCTGGGGTCGTCCTGCTCGGCTTCAGGCAGCAGCAGGCGCGATTTCAGGTAGGCCAGCCAGGCCGCCATGACCAGGTAGTCGGCTGCCAGATCAAGCCGGATGTGGCGCGCCTCGGCAACGAACAATAGATACTGGTTGGCCAGTTCCAGGATCGAAATCTTGGCCAGATCGACCTTCTGCTGGCGCGCCAGCGACAGCAGCACGTCGAGTGGCCCCTCATAGCCGGCGACATCGACGATGAACGCCGACGGCGTCGCCGCCGCGTCAGCCGGCCAGGGATCCTCGAAAGGTTCGTTCGTATCGGCCACGCTAGCTGCCCCATCCCGCAAGCATCAGCACAAGACTTCCGACATACTGCACCGGCGGCCACAAAATCCAGCCGATCAGGCTGAAATTGCTGCCCATCTGGCTGGCGATCAGTGGCGGCAGCACCAGGACGCCGATGAGGATCAGCATGCCGTAGCGTTCCAGTCTGGCGAACGGAACCGCCAGTTTGTGAGGCAGCAGGCCGGTCAGCACCCGTCCGCCGTCGAGCGGTGGCAGCGGCAGCATGTTGAAGACCGCCAGCACGATGTTGATCAGCAAGGCATTGTCCAGGTTCTCGCCGACCCAGGGGCCAATGGAATCCGGCAACCAGCCGACCGTGTGGAGCAGCACCGCTGAGGCAAAGGCCATGGCCAGATTGATACCTGGCCCCGCCGCCGCGACCAGCACCATGTCGCGCCGGGGGTGATTGAGCTGGCGGAAGTTGACCGGCACCGGTTTGGCATAGCCGAACATGAACGGGGCATGCGCCAGCAACAGCAGCCCCGGCAGCAGGATCGTGCCGAAACGGTCGACATGGCGCAGCGGATTGAAGGTGACCCGGCCCAGGCGATGGGCCGTCTCGTCGCCCAGCTTCCAGGCGACCCAGCCATGGGCGGCCTCATGCAGGGTGATGGCCGTCAGTATCGGCAGAATCCATACCGATATGCCATGCAGCAACCCCGGAATGTCATCCATCATCGGCCCGGGGCGGCCAGCAGGGTGTCCAGGCGTGCAAGGGCGGCTTGACGGTCGAAGTCTCCGGCGGGAACGCTGCGGCGTGCGGCAGCCGCTTCGACGCGCTCCAACGCGGCTCCCTGCAGCTCCGGCACGCTATCGGCGACGCGGCGGCGCACGTCGAGCGGCTGGTTGCAGTGCATCACGACATCGCAGCCGGCTTCCAGCGATAGCCGCGCACGCTCCTCGTGGCTGCCCGAAAGCGCTTCCATGTCGATGGCGTCGCTGACCAGAACCCCGCGGAAGCCGATGGCTCCCCGGATCGCCTGTTCGATGACGATGGCAGACTGGGTCGCCGGCCGTTCGGGATCAAGCGCGGGGTAGATGACATGGGCGGTCATGCCCCATGGCGCATCCGCCAGCGCCCGGAACGGCAGGTAATCCTGATTTTCCAGCGTTGCCAGATCGACGTCGGCGGTCGGCAGCCGGTCGTGCGGGTCAACCGCGACGCGGCCATGGCCGGGCATGTGCTTGATCATCGGCTGCACACCGCCAGCCTGGAAACCTTCGCAGGCCGCCCTGCCCAGGTTGGCCACACGTCCGGGGTCGCCGCCGAACGAACGGTCGCCGATGACGTCATGCATGCCTTCGACCAGCAGGTCGAGGCAAGGCGCACAATCGACGTTGATGCCGCAACGCGCCATGTCATGGGCCATGATGCGGGCGGCAAGCCAGGCCGCCATTTCGGCCTCGTCGCCCTCAAGCGCAGCGATGCGGCCGTTGGCGACGCCGCCCCACCAGTGCGGAGGGCGCAGGCGAGCGACCCGCCCGCCTTCCTGGTCGATCATTACCGGCGCATCGGACCGACCAACTGCATTACGAAAATCGTAAGACAATGCAGATAGTTGCTCAGGATTTTCAATGTTACGCGCGAAGAAGATAGTGCCCAGGGGCTCAGTCTCGCGCAGGAAGGCACGCTCGTCCGGGCCGATCGTGGTGCCGGAGAGGTCGGTGATCAGCGCGCGTGGCATGGCTCAGGGCCCCACGATCATGCACTGGTCGCCGGTGCGCTTCTGCAGTTCGCCGCACATGTTCTGCGCCTGTCCCTGGGAGGCGTACGGGCCGACCTGAAGGCGGTGCAGGGTGGTTCCGGCCACGGAGGTCTCCATCACGCGGGGCGTTGCCGAGCCCAGCAGATCGGCATTGGCGCGGGCCAGCCGCTCCCAGGCTGAACTGGCGGCATCCCGCGTCGAATAGGCAGCGATCTGGACCCAGTAACCATCCCCGGCAGCAGCAGCGGGAACCTCCGCGCCGGTCGTGGCCGGCGCAACTGTCGTGGTTTGCGAAGCCGCAGGTGCTTCGACCGGCGGCGTGGTGGCAGCCGCAGCGCCGGTGTCATCGCCCAGGGAAGCAGCGACATCGGAGAACGACAGTCCGGCCCCGCCTGTCCCGGTATCGCCTGCGGCCGGTTCCGTGGCGCCGACTTCGCTCACCGTGGTTGCCGGCGCCGGCGGCGCAACGGGCTTCTCGACGGGGATCGGGATATCGCCGCCCGCCCCGGTCATGGCCTGATCAACCAGGGCACTGACCTGATCGGCCGAGAAAATCGGTTCGGCACCCTCTTCGGGCGCCATTTCGGCGGATGAAGCCGGATCGACGTCGATCACACCATCATCG
>Ga0105053_10011796_pt1 | contig 10641 bp, 11 predicted proteins | sample BON01_FD_78093 | JGI IMG/M metagenome (GOLD analysis project Ga0105053, IMG submission 78093) | Freshwater microbial communities from Lake Bonney liftoff mats and glacier meltwater in Antarctica - BON-01 | ecosystem: Environmental > Aquatic > Freshwater > Ice > Glacier meltwater | place: Lake...
ACACACACACACACACATAAACACACACAATGTTTTTTGGTGTGTAGCCCAGGTGCCAGCAGATGTCACTCATCTCAAGCTGCACCACACTGCATCACACTGTGTTGCAGTGTGTTGCAGTGTGATGGCAATGTGATGCAGGGTGTTGTAGTTGTCGCAGTGTGTTGCAGGCCACTACAACACACTGCATCACACTGCATCACACTGCATCACACTGCAACATACTGCAACACGCTGCAACACGCTGCAACACAATGCAATACACCAACACACCAACACTCATACAGCGCTTGCATGTAGGATGCGACAGGGTAGGGGGGGTGCACGCAGGTTGGGGATGCAGGCGAGATGAGAGTTGCGAATAGACCCACTCGTTACCAAAAAATGGTTCATGTGTTTCCGATTGCAGCTCTGTTGCCAATTCTAGATGTATTCACATGTCACAGCTGGACAACACAAGCGTAAGCTCCTTTGACACTGAAGCACACGCGTGCTGTCTTCATCGTGTGTATGAATAAAGTTCATTCCCCGCACCAAACCCCCCACCAACTCCCCTATCAACATTTATCTTGGATAATTATTGCCTTGAACAACCCTTTCTCTACCAAGAAAGGGTAGAGTCTTCTGTCCGGCTAGGTCTTTTTAATTTCAGCTAGGTCGTCCTGCAGGATGCTGTTACTCAGGTCCTGGCCAGAAGTGAGGTATACTGATGCTTGTTGGGAACGTTCCCATCGTGCATCACACAATGCATCACACTGCATCACACTACAATGCATCACACTGCATCACACAGAAGTGAGGTATCCTACCCTGTAGCGCAAAACAAGGAACTATCCAGTCGATTCGTTGGTGAGGTGTTCAGCAATCCACCAACGATGAAATTTTCTCAAAAAAAATGAGTAACTTCGAAACTTGAAAATCAGTAATTAAAAACGCCGGATCCACAAAAAAAGGAAACCCTCGATGGAAACGTTTTTCGCAAAACAAGTCCGTGTTAACAAAAAAATTGTCGGTTTTCTCTGGCTCATCCTGTTCTCCCTTAAAGAACCTGCAGTGACCAGATCATGATCCTCGCCTTTTGCTCTCCAGATTAGCTATGTCTCTGGCTGTACTGGATCCCTTCTTTCTCTTCAAACGGACCCAGCAAAAATTATCGTTCACAACCATTGTCCTGGATTTTTTTCGATTTTTTTTTAAAAACCCCCGCCGATTTGCCATTTGTGTGCTGGTACCTAAATGATACAAAACCTTTCCGCCTGATCATATTGATCAGGAGGAAATCAATAAATCGACCATGTTGAGTCATACACAGAGTACCCTGCTTTGATGCACCGCTGAGTTCAAGAGTCGTGCATATTTGTGGCGAGCGATGAATAAACATACTTTCCGAAACTTGCCAGTGAATGTGGCTCCCAGCAAGGGAACAGAAAGAATGGATTGGGTCGGGCGGCCTTACATAAACTCCTTCATAATTAATTGATTTTCTTCGGGTTTCGAAGACCCAATCTACTGCGCGATGGGCTTTCTAGGGGTCAAGAAGAGGCCTGGGATCCCGGTCTAAGAGGCTTGGGATTTTCATTTTAGGCCTGGGACTGAGGCCTGGGAAACGTTTTTTGTACCAGAAGAGGGTGGGGATAGGGGTGGGAGTGGGAGCAGAGTGCAAGCAGCAAAAAACACCAGACGCCGCGGGGGCGCTGACCCATTGAATGACTCCACAGGCGTGCTGTGGGGTCATTTCAGGGGTCAGCGCTCACCGCGGTGTCTGGTGTTTTTTGCTGCTGGCACTCTACTCCCACTCCAAACCCTCAGTGACTCCAACCCTTTTCTGGTACAAAACATGTTTCCCAGGCCTCAATCCCAGGCCTAAAATGAAACTGATAGGCCTTTTAGCCCTGGATCCCAGGCCTCTTTTGGACCCCTGGAAAGCCCATTGCGCTGTAGTTCATGACAGTTCAGTTCATTCTCATTTATTTTTGAAGGTCACCGGGTTCTACAGGCCTGTAAAACCTTCCCTTAAAGTAAATTAAGTGACGGCCATCCTGCTCTTTGCGTACACCATTACTGGTGGCATAGTCCGGACCCCCTAACGAACTAACTTCGAGTTCGATCAACCTCCCGGCAGGGCCGCCATCCCACCTCGGACCCGTAAGACCTGCTGGCGGTCCGGTTACTAGCCTGGGCTGATATCGTCGGTCACGGTGGCAGGCCTCGCAGGTGGCGGGGTCTGGAGATCCACGTAGGCCAACATCGGGGAAAGGATGGCCGCCGAACCTCAGTACGGCGCCTCACGGAGGGTGGTCCAGAGCGCTCCGCCGCCCCTCTTGTCTGGGAACCTCCTTGACATTGGGGTTCCCTGCGCCCTTTTGGTGCTACACAGTCAATCGATAGACCGTATCTGTATACAGTCAATTGATGGACTGTATCTGTGACAGTTTGGGAATGTCATGGAAAAAAATGGGATTGGTAACCGTGACTGAGAACACCTGTAGAAACTTCACACGAGGATATCGGTGAGTCGCTGAGATGGCTGTTGTTAGACCGATCTGTGTTTTTTGTTTTTTGTTTTGGGAGGGAGTTGTGATTTGGTGTGCTGTAATCAGTAGGAAATAATTGCGCGCATGTATTCCATCAGTGCTTTCGTTTTGCGATGGATGATTGCGTGTGTATGTTCGGATTTTATTCTTGCTTTTTGATTTTATTTTATGCATGAGAGGTGCCCCTGAGTTGGTGTTGCATAAAAGGTGCCCCCTGAATTCTTGTGTAAAAGGTGCCCCCTGAATTCTTGCATAAAAGGTGCCCCCTAAAATTTTTTTCGGGAGGCGGCCCGACCGCCCAAGGATGGGAAATCGCACTCTGATCGGCCACGAACTGCTGATATGTAGTAAAATGTGTTTCATTAAAACGGAATTGGTCCAAGAATAATTACCGAACTTTTTAGTATTGCTAGGTAGTCTTTTGTCAATTACAGAGAGTACTGAGTACACATATTTTAGTCTATTAGTCTTTTGTCAATTACAGAGAGTACTGAGTACACATATTTTAGTCTAATAGACTAAAATATGTGTACTCAGTACTCTCTGTAATTGACAAAAGACTACCTAGCAATACTAAAAAGTTGACAATTGCTCGTTCATCATGCTGGCAGCAATGCGATTTGTCCTGATCGCACCCAGGACTACCCTTCTCCAAGATTGCCGACCCCCCTTGCAGTCGCTTGTGAAGTGGTCGATTTTTTTTTTTTGCGCCTATTCGCACACGAGATTTTTGGGTGGTTCTCTCCTTCCCACACAACACACGAAGAGGACAGCTGTTCTGTTCGCAACCTTCCAGCCAATGAACTCGGAAAAAGAGAAGGGGGGAGCACCGGCAAAGTGCTACGCACGCGCGATTCAATAAAAGGCAGCAGAATCCGTTGGGGTGATTCAGATTCATCCCGGAAACCGTACTGACCGCGCGTTCATCTTGCACGGCGACGAGATCACGAATCTGACGCAAAATGCTATCAAGGGTGATGCTAGCTGGCAGGTCTTGAGACCTCCTTGATATTGCTATTCTCCCATGCCTCCTCACCAGCTCCTTTCTCGTCTTTCCAACACTTTTCTATCTCTCTCCCCAACACGTATCAGAAAACTGTGTATAAGTACTTACATTATGAAGGAACGCCAGGAGAAGGGAGCCTTGCTGGAGCCAACAAAGCCTTGAAGGGAGAAGGAGAGCAAACGGGGAGCAGACACGCATGGCCAGGAGGGGTTGATGACAACGGTGGGGGGGGTATCACCCAAAAAGGCTGTCTAGATTTTATCCACAAAATCAAACTCGGGTTCGCTGCCACGGGACAATTCAAACGATTCACTCAAATGCTCTTGCTGTACCAGCAACAGGTGATATTGCATGTGATACTTCAGGTGACTTGAAGCAGAATATCCGCAATCCGTGTCGCAATTCGTAAACACGAATTGCAAAAGATCTTCGGATCTCTTATTTACATTTGCAGCAAATTCGGATAGCAAATGTTGCGTTTGATGTACGTAGTGCAGCTTTATAATCAACTAAACCTCAGCGCTTGATCAATAAATGTTCATATTTGATCATGTGTGCGTGTTTGCTTGTGTTTGTGTGTGCTTGTGCTTTGGTGTGTGTATGTACTTGTACGAGCGATTCTTTTGGCAGGAAAGTATGGATCACTTAAATTGGCAACAGAGGTTGGCGAGGCAAGAAAAGATGGCAACGGATGTGGAACGGCTGTTTACAGGTAGGTGTTAGTGTCCTGCTTTATGCACACCGTGTCATTGTTGCTTTTACCCATTGTTTGGCGCTATGTGAATCAATAATGTGATCACTTTGACGATCATGATGATTGCCTTCTTGGCAACCCTTTCAATATCCTCTGTTGTAACACCCTGCAGTCTCGCGACGAATAACAGACAATGTTTCTCAAAAACACACAGGGCATGATGATGTTGTTTGTGAGTCTCGTCAATACTTTTGTGCACGCGGTGGGAAACCTAGCTCGGAACTGCATCCAGCAACCAGCCCTGCTCAGGTCTTCGGAGATGGTGATGCAGGAGCAGACTATTGTGCGCAGTCAATACACGGAAGGAAGAGGATGTGTAATTTGTACAAATCACTGGCAGGAGAGATGGTGCCTGTTGAGACTCGACAAGGCCCGGGCAATGAGCTCAACAGTGCCACCTTAGATTGCGAAATACAAAAACGACTCAAGCACACTAAAAGGCAGCATATGTCTGCTTGCAAAGGGGCTGGAGTATACACAGCACTGGTGAAGGGAGCGGAAAGAAATTGCTACAGTGTGCCGCATAAAGGTGTTGTAGCGAAAGAAGGCGAAGATGACACGGAGATTTTTGATTTTGACTCATGGCAAGCACGTTGGCAGTTTCTACAAAGCCGAGATGAGGAGGCAAGCAGGGCGTCAGAAACGTTCGAATGTTGTAATAATAGTTCGAAAATTACCTGTGCAATGCGCCATGCCTGCGCATGTTGTGACATCAGCCGCCGCAACGGCGAGCAAGGCTGGAAAATTGTGACGAGTCAGACGCAAGCAGGCATTCAGGGCTGTGGGCGTCTCACGGGGTGCGTCTTTTGCAACGCTTGCTTTGTGCAGTTTGCCATGCACAGCTCCTTAAAACGACCCAGAGAAAGCATTAGCCTACTGAGCCATGTCAAAGTTGTTGGTAATGGCAAAATAGAAGGAGGAGGAGAAAAAAGAGGGAAGGAAAACTCGACGATCGATTGCAAGACACAATCCTGCTATAAGACTCTGCACAGGGACGGCGCACCAAGGGATGCCTCCTTGACTTTGTGTCAGGTCAAATCCTCTTCACTCTCTCAGGACGGATTATATTCAGTTTCGAAAGAAGTGACAGGAATTCATATTGCTCCCCTCCCCTCTCTATATATTTTGTTTTCTCTTTCTCCTTCTTTTCCTTCATATCTCTTTTGCTTTCTGACACTCTCTTTTTCGCTTTCGCTCGAGCTCGACTCGGCAAGCTGAAAGCTAAAACATGAAAATTGCCACATGATGAATGCATGTGCCGCTTCGCGGTGGCATTGGGTTTAGAAATGCTAAGGTTTCTGCGAGTGTAACTATATGTGTGTTGGATGCTGAATTACAACAAATTCAGGCACAGCAAAAGGTCATGGTGCAGGCAGTCGAAAAATTGATTCTCAAGTTCAAGTGCAAACAATGTGCTCGTAGCTTTGAGGTAAATGTGTTGCACCGTATGCATAATGCTAATTTAGACATGTAGACTCGTGATTGTATCATACCTGAACTTTGCTTGTATTTGTGAAAGGTTGTCACGGTAAACCTTTTAAGATAATTTTGGCCCAATAAAATCTGAAGAAAAGATGTGTAAGAAAGAGAGCGTGTGACATTGTGATTGCGTGTGTTTTTTTCATGTTTTCATACAGGGAATGACGAAGCTGCACGAGCATCAGAAAAGGTGTGTAGCATGAATCATGAATATGACGATGTGTGTGTGTGTGTGTGTGTGTGTGTGTTTTTGCATGTGTGCGTGTGTGCGTGTGTTCGTGTGTAAGTGTATGCCACCGCGGCATGTGTGTGCGCGTGTGTGCGTGTGTTTGTGTGTGTGCGTGCCCATGTGTGTGTGTGTGTGTGTGTGCGTGGCCGAGTGTGTGTGCGTGTGTGTGTGCGTGTGTGTTTGTGTGTGTGTGTGTATGTGTTTCAGCGTGCATGTGTGTGTGTCCATGTGCAAGGGTACGCTTGCGTGTTGTATTCGCATGCTTTTGTACATGCTCACGTGCGTGATTGTATCGACGTGTTTTCTGAACACCCTTGCGCATTTTGTTAAATGCTTTCCAAGTATCTGGCGATGTCTGATCTGTATCTATACGTGCGTATATGTGTGTGAATTTGTGTGTGTGTGGCAGCGACACTGTGCACACGTACATGTTCGTGTGTATGCATGTACCTGTGTGTGCGTATGTGTGTGCGTGTGTGCGCGTGCATGTGTATGCGTATGGGCGTGCATGTGCGTGTAGGTGGTGTGTAGGCTACAGCAAAGTTCGGAGCAGCTTGGGGAGGACTCGGAAGGTGCCACGAAAGAAAGGAGGGGAAGGAAGAGAGGATGAAGGAAGAGAAAGGCAACTGCAAGAGCGCAAGGGAGCATACGACGCACCCCTACTTTTGCCTCTTTCCTTTTTCAGGGTCATACTGGAAGAGGAGAAGTATAAAGAGGAGATGGAACTTCGCGGCAGGAAAAGAGGCGAACAAGTCTCAAACCACTCAGGACACAAGTCTCAAAAGACTGAATCAGATGAATCGAGAGTAAGGGCATGCAACACCCACACTCGTTGTTAAACTCTGCCCCTCTCCCGCTCTCTCGCTCTCTCGCTCTCTCGCTCTCTCGCTCTCTCTCTCGCTCTCTCGCTGTCTCGCTCTTTCGCTCTTTCGCTCTTTCGCTCTGTCGCTCTTTCTCTTGTTCTGTCGTTCTCTTGCTCTCTCGCTCTGTCCCTCTGTCCCTCTCTTGTTCTTTTGCCCTCTCGCTCTTTCGCTCTCTCATTCGTTCGCTCTTTTCCTCTTTCTCTTGCTCTCTCGTTTTTTGCTCTATCGCTCTCTCGCTCGTTCGCCTTACGCTCTATTATCTTCATCTTTCGCGTGTTTTTTCCCTCTCTGCGTATGTGTCCGAGTGTGTTTGCCGACATGATACCCTGTTGACATACACACACGCATCCACACACACATACCTGCACGGCTCATACTCAGGGGAAATAGTCTTGTTGGGAATGTAATTTTGAAAAGATTTCCTGGGTTTGGCATGTTCAAAGGAGAGGTCACTGCGTTTGAGCCCAAAACACCGGGAAAGCTCAACAAAGCCGAATCCGACTCGATGCAAGGCAGGTGTGTTTGTGATTGGGTGTAAACACATGTTTATGTAGGCACAGTAGTAGTGGTGGGTGCGGGAGTTGCACAGGGTTTATCTATTGTTACATAGACATTCAAGTGAATGACAAAAATGTCCACATGAGCAGGTATCACGTGCTGTACGAAGACGAAGACGAAGAAGACTTGTCGTACTCCAACCTCCAGAATCTCCTCGCAAGACATAGCGCGTTATTTGCGCTGCGCTCTAAGACTCGGACTCAAACCTTTGCCGACCACCATTCGGAAGAACAGGCTTCAATGCGTTGGAAAGGAACACGACAAACTTCTGGAGTTTACAACGAACTTAAAGGTAGTTGGGACAGGCTTGGACATTCAGAAGGAGGAGGGAGTGAAGAAGAAGGTGGCCGGAAAGGAGGAAAAAGAAAAGGACAAGGGCCAACAAAAAAACACACGAGAAGAGGCGATCTTAATTTCGGCCATATCAGATGATTTCCAACCTGAGATGTGCGTCGATATGGTGAAGGGAAAGACCAGAGGGGGGGTCAGGACATCGCTGCTGGATTGTTCAGAGAGATATGCGGCGAGTCAAGATACGGGCCGAGAAGATAGTGCAGATGTTCCATCAGGCATTTTATGTTTGCTCGAAGCAGCAGCCTTGTTGCAATGACTGTGTCATGATGACAAAGCACGCAAAAATGTCATCCACTTTGTTCAAGTTATCAGCGACGTTTGACCCCGTGGTCCGAGTCACTGTCTCTTTTGACATCCCTAACAAAAAAATTATCAGTCTCTAGTAAATCCAAATTGCTGTTCTATTCGGAGTGAATGGTACACATCAAACAAAACAGAGGCATTGTGGTCGAAAATTCACCAACAAGAAAGCTTCGGCGGAGTTATATCACACACATGAGGCACATCAAGGGAAAACAAAATGTAGAGGGAGTCATATATTGACGAGTCATGTCTCTATATATATAACGAGTCATGTCTCTCTATACATACGAAGAAAACGTCATAGTCGCAGCGGCTGCTGCTGCTACTTGAGTTTAGACTCGTCTACATCGAGACATGCTCATATCCTATAGAGATATGTACATATGAGCTATTCTCCATATATAATGAAAAATGCTCATGTATCTAGATGTATGAGTATATCTCTCTAGATTTTCGAGATATATGATTACAGCGTTTTGAGTCAGAGTTCACACGCACACGCAGTAGACACATACGAAGCAACACGATGGCAACACACTGGATCGCAAGCAACACCGTAGCAACATAGGAAGCTTGTCAGGAGGAAAGCCATTCCTCAATTTGACACCGAGATGTACTCCGATTTTGGGCTTGGCTCTTAAATCGTTTTGACAAGGTGCAGTGTGAAATGTGCGCGCCTGACATTGCATGGTCCACCATAAAGCTAAAAAGGTTGCACTGCAGTGTGTTGCCCACAGTCAAGCTGCAACGGTTGCACTGCAGTGTGTTGCAATTGGTATGTAGTGGCTCATGTGGGCACCACGTGTTTGTGTGAATATTGATGTTTGTGTGTGTGAGTGTGTGTACGTGGCAGTAAGCTTTCTCACTCGATTGGAGTAGGCTCGATCAAATTTGGTTTAGTTAAATGTGTTTCTTAAGTTGAAATCTGTTGTGTTTATGAATCCCCTGCTCCTTTTCGGACGGACTAATTCTACCTAAAATCCCCCCATACATACCTTGATACATATATGTTCGTGTATCATATATAGCCTCCTCCTTCCGCTTCCTTACAGAGTGGCAGAGCAGACTCAATGCCCTTATCGTGCAAGTCCTTTTTCGCACATCAAGTCAAGGACCAGTGCCTCTTTTGCGAAAAGAGACCCGCACGATAAGCATGACGCGTCTGCGTCAGCACTGCAGTGTGTTGCTGTGTGTTGTGTGCAGCAGCTCACAGTGTGTCGCCGTGTGTTGCAGTTGTAATGCAGGGCAACGCATCCGCGTCGCCACTCTGTATTTCTTATTTCCCTTCAGCTCCATTTCCTTAGGAGCTGAAGATACAACCCCTTCCTTAATGCTCATTCTCTCCTTAAACTCCGCTTCGTATTGCCTCAAATCCCTTATGCAAAGCAATCTCCCTTATGCAATAGGAAATGCCCGCGCTTCCTTCCTCATTTCCCTTATAAGCTCCACATCCTTATTCCAAATTTCCCATGAACAATACCCGCTTCGTGATTCCTTATTTTCCGTAAGATCTATTCCTATGTCCCTTAAGCAAGAAGGAATACCGCTTATTTCTTACCTCAAACTCCGCTTCGTTAACCCTTATTCCTCTTACAAGCTTCGTACATCCCATCCAGTATACACGTCGAAAGGCGGATGATATGCTTGGTATTTGATGTACTAAGGGGAGGGCAACGCCTTGCACGCTTTCCTAAATGGCTACGTCTCTTTTGCAAAAGACCCCAACAAAACCAGGGCACCTTTTCGAAAAGAGACCGAGCCATTCAGGGAATAGGTCTTTGCCACTTCATATGTTGTGGGGTGTCTCTCTGTACATATATCTATATATATATATAAATATACATACGTAAATATATATATATGTAAATATACATACATACATATATATATTTATATATATTTATACATATATATATAAATTTATAATAAATATATATAAATATATATTTATATGTGTATATATATATATACATAAATATACATATATATATATACATATATATATATGCATACATCTTATATATATATATATATATATATATATGTACACATATATATATATATATATGTTTATATGTATGTGTGTACATATACATATGTATCTATATACATATATATATATATGCCAATCCATAACTCTAATGAATGGGTGTGGTGACTCCTCCATATATCTTGGGGAGTCTTCCAGAGTGCAATCCTATATCATAAGTACATACTTAGAAACATGCAAAGCCTGTCAGACATGAACGACGCATGTCCCAAACATGAATGCGCCATGTCACATATAAACAATCACGCCTCACATATGAATGAGTCATGTCACACCGAGAGTTCATGTCTCACATATGAATGAGTCATGTCTCACATACATCGTATACATGAGTCATTTCTCACATATATATACATAGATACATTTAAGGCCTGTCAAGGCCGTTTGCGCTTCTCCCCAACTGCTAGTGTGTTGTCAGCAAAGTGCCGCGCGCCATGTGGCATTGCAACAGAGTCGCCCATTGCCTCCAGCTTTTCTAGCTTGACGGCAGGCACAGTTGGCATGGGTGCGT
>Ga0105053_10011797_pt1 | contig 10641 bp, 14 predicted proteins | sample BON01_FD_78093 | JGI IMG/M metagenome (GOLD analysis project Ga0105053, IMG submission 78093) | Freshwater microbial communities from Lake Bonney liftoff mats and glacier meltwater in Antarctica - BON-01 | ecosystem: Environmental > Aquatic > Freshwater > Ice > Glacier meltwater | place: Lake...
AGTAGTGAAATGTAGCTCTAGAAGTGTTTGGAAGCTCTCGAGATGTATAACACTAAAAGTAGTGAAAGTAGTGAAATGTAGCTCTCAAGATGTATAACACTAAAAGTAGTGAAAGTAATACATCTTACCATACGATAACTAATCGTGCAAAATACAACCTTTTCTACACCTTTTAACTTCGTAGTGTGCACCGCCGAGATTATACTCTGCCTTCAAATGACTCCAAACTAGATCCATAGTACATTTATGCGAATTGGATACGAACACTATATCGCAGCCTCGTTCTACCACACACTTATCATCTTCGCAATCTATTGAAAAATTAGGTCTAACCTGGCTCTCAATTCCTAACTTCGCCATCATGTGAGCAGACAACTCCAGAAATTTAGTATTTTCCTAAATTTCCGGTTTATTGTAGCGGAGTGGATGAATTGACAAAGAAGATAGAGAAAATGGAGGAAAAGCTGGCAGAAGCTGAAGGGAAAATTCAAGAATTGAAGGAGAAAGTTCAAAAGATGGAGATGAATAATACGATAACCATTTCTGTTCCTTTGACAATGTCAGTCGGCTATAAATAAATATTTATATATTAATTAATATATAAGTGGTAACTCATTTATTACACTTTTAGAAGATATTATTCGCGAGGTTGCACCAACCATGTCTGGATCATCCATTTAATACCTACAGCCATCCACACAATCAGATAGATTACTCCAATGATGACAAGGATAATCAATACGATCAATAGGGCCTTAAACGCTCGAAGAAATCCTGCAATTTGATTAGCAATATTCATTAACGCTTTAACTACAGCCTTGACTACAGTCATCATTTCATCTTCGAGATGTCTAATTTCTTCTTTAGCGAATTCCAATAATTCTTCCTGATTTTCTTCAAAGTTGATCATACCTCTTTCAACTATATCTAATCCTCTGTCTATACTATCCATGCTTCTGGTAATGCTATATTCTGCAATATCTGCAAACCTGGGAGCATTCCTATCAAAAGAGTCCAGACCTCTATACATAATATTTTTTCCAGATGAGATTCCCTCCTCAGCCACATCTGCAAATCTAGGAGCATTTCTATCGAAAGATTCCAATCCTCTATTGGCAATTCTCTCACCACTATCAATTCCACTTTCAGCTACACTGGCCAACCTGGGAACATTTCTATCTACACTATCCAGACCTCTATTGACAGTGTCTGTAACATTTCTAACAGACGCTGATGCGTTTCTAGCAACACTACCTCGAGACGACATTTTTTAATATCATATTATTTAACTTTTTATTTACATTTTAATTAAATCTTTTCTTAATAACTCTACGAGGTGGAGGTCTATTATTGTTAAATGATGTGCTAGAAGATGATGTATTAGAACTTTGAGCTCTTTCGCGTAAAGGTTCTGAGTTATATGAATGTGTAGGTGTATCTGGAATCTGACTGGTTTCAGAGGAAGGATAATTTTCCCATACTTCTGTGTCATTTTCTACAGCATTTCCTAAAGGAACATGAGATAAAGTGCCTCCTCTATATTTCTCATCTCTATGAGAATTAGGCTCCATTATATCTTTTATTCTCCTACACACTCTATCATATTCATCTCTATATTTAGAGGTAACTAGACATGTGGCCAACTGTGAACATAAACCTATATCTTCAGTTTTCAATAATTCATCTAAATTCTTAACTAGATATGGTAAATAAATATCTACTGAAATGTGTCTGGTCAAATCCATCATACAAATAACATCTTTAGCTTTAATAGCCTTCCTAAACTCATTGGCCATATACAATTTATTATATTCTGTAGTATATTCGTGCGTTATTAGTTTATTCCCTAGAAAATAGAGCAAATCGTCACTACCATGAGCCAGTATGTTATCTATATCACTTACTATGGTAATTAGAAAAATATCTCTCTCACAATTATCGTACAGATCGATAATACGAGAACTATTCATCTGTTCAATGGCTCTACTTAGCAAATTATAGGGATTATTATCAGGATTAACATCTTCGAGATGTTCAGGTATAGCACCATCTGAATAAAGATTGTCTGCCATTCTAAAAATGGATACAGGAATACCTACTGTCGATAAGATCTTTGTGATCAACTTAAATCACAATACTGATAGATTATACAATTTTTCAGTATTGATGGATAAGTTAGGTTATAATTTTGAAAGATTCAATGCAATAAATGGTCAATTATACAAACCCGATTATTTATCACCAGGAGAGTATGGATGCTATTTATCACATAAAACGCTATGGGAAAGGATAGCTAAAGATCCAGATATCGATAAAGCTATTATTTTTGAAGACGATGTCGATTTGGCTACAGGTTTAGACGGTATAGATCATGCTAAAAGTTTGATTAAACATTATATTACACATTACACGTATGATATTTTCTATTTAGGGAAATGTTTAGATAGATGTGATCTCCATATATCTCAAGGGCCAGGTGTAGTACGGACGTATAAACCTTTATGCGCCCATGCTTATGTGTTAACCAAACAAGGTGCTATATCGATTCTTAACTGTATCGATGGTAAGGATGGTACACCTTTTACTGATTTTCAGAAAGGCCCTAAATATCCTAGCGATGGTTATTTAGATATTTGCATAGAAGAACAGAACATGTTGGTATACGCGGCACATCCCAGTCTATTTAATCAGAATACAGTATGTTTCAATTCCAACATGAGAAGTAAACTGGTGTCTCTAATATTGAACACTAAAGAATGCTGTGTTCCACAATGTGCTAATCAGATTTATATCTTTTTAGCTCTGATTACTGTAATATTTATAGTTATCGTAATAATATGGTCTTGGTCTAATAGACAAAAATGATTATTAAGTTTGGTGTATTTAAAGATAAAGATAGATATTGCTAAAGATGGATATTACTACAGTGGATGCTAAAGTGAATATAACAGTGAGGCTTGACATAGATCATCCTGCGAATGTACTATATTGCGAAACATGTAAAGTTATAGTAGTATATGATGACGATGTTAGTAATGGAATTTGTGTAGAATGCCATAAAGGATATTGTAGTAAACATCATCATATGTTCCGTTGTATCAGTTGTCAAGAACATACATGCTATGATTGTGTGCCAGAATATGAGCGTGGATCTGATGTATTATGTGGAAAATGTGGTTAATATTGTATATAAAATTGATATATAATGTAGTTGTTATTTGTTAAATAATCATGAATATTAGATATAAACCGTGGAAGTCGTCAGAATTAGAGAATGTAGTATCAGCGTTTTTTCACGATCTAGAGACATCCAATTTTGCATTAACATATGATCTAATACCTCATAGTATAGATATGTGTTATTATGCTACTAAATTTAATCGAATGAATGTGTTGAGATGGTGTAGACTTAAGAAACCTTCTATTCCTAGGTTTAGAGCTCCCCTTCCATGGGATTTCAAGGCTATCGTGTTGGCTGCGAACTATAAAAGAAATCGTAGTTTTCCTAGACCTAACGATAAGATAGGTAATGATAGAATGCTCAAATTTATGAAAAGTACACATTATTACGGTAAATGTCCTAAGACGTTATGCACAACTATGGTTGAGTGTACGTCGAGAGATGTACTATCATATTTAGATTGTAATTACGTTCAAATCGCGAACGTAACAGATTATGGAACTGAAATCAGTAAGGATTGTGCGCTTCCTGTTATTATGAGAAGGAGAGGTTTGAGATTAATTAACCAGGTCAGACCTAAGCCTGATACATTTGACGACGACGAAGATTTCATATCACCACCTGACATGAGACAGACCTATCCTTTTTTCAATAATGAAGAAATATCACATTTAAATCGAATAATAGTATTTGGTCATCCTGGTCCCATTGGTTATGTAGGACCTAAACCTGCAGAGAAAGTATCCCCTAAGAGGGGATTTATTAAGATTAATCCTAAAATTAGCAAATATCCTAAACGTAGAATGGATAGATATCAGAAAATGCAACGTAGACATAATACTAGGTGTAATAAATAGATGTAATAAATAGATGTAATAAATAGATGTAATAAATAGATGTAATAAATAGATGTAATAAATAGATGAACTTATTAATTAATAAGTTGATACAACTAACATCCAGCATAAAATAGTATAGAATTAAATTCTTTATCCAATTTGAAGTCCTTTTTGAATCTATTGAATAAATCTCTAATATCTGGGCTAATATCATTCGTATATCCTTTCACATTCATATCTAAAACATACAGATCATCACTTACTATCAATCCTATCTTACCATTAGATATATCTATAGCAAATATATAATCGTTAATATCATTATAATTGCGAAAAAAGATGTCAAACTTAAATGGTTTTATACTACTATTTTGACATATCGTATATCCTAATTGTTTCAGTATAGTGATAATAGCCTCTTTGGCAAATCTATGTGGATTAACAAATTCACATATAGTACCAAAAAAGTCAGAACTAAAATGAATGATCATCATCCCGCATACTGATGGAGTATATTTTGCGAAGAATGGAATACAATCGTATGGATAGATTATATCATACCCGTTTCCTATATAATCAGCATGTAGATTGTATATAAGTAATAGATAAATCATAATCGTCATCTTTAAATTTGATAACCAGATTTTTATTATAAAAATCTGAATTACTAATTTTATGTATTATTCTAAGCTTGTTAACAGCTGGGGCATAATTGAGGTCAGTGATAGCTTTGTTTCTTCTATATATTGTATAGGAAATATTATGTCTATCTTCCGACGAGATTAATTCTACTAGATCTGTACTGTATTCGTGCTTAATATTGTCAATAGTACTTAGAATAAAAGTATTAGAACGTAAATATTCCTTATGTGTAATGTATTTATACAAATATCTACATGTTCTTCTCAATCTATCTGCTTCTTTTGGATCTAGATGTTTAATAATAGATAGTTCCATAATTGAAGATTCCATAATCTTCGAAGATTCCATAATTATTTGAACTAAATGTAAAATATATTCATTCAATTTTAGCAAGATACATAAGTTAACTTATTATCTAATAAGTTAATACCTGTGACAGGATTCGAACCTGCATCGAACGCTGTATAAGAACGCGGCTCTACCGTTAAGCTACACAGGTCATGTTAATTAACATGACCATAAATAGCTCCTCTCATAATACAGACATTATGTCTTTATGAGAATTTTCTAATATATTAAAATTGACACCAATTAAAATCTTCTTTCTCTAAACATTCAAGATGTCAGAACTACCTCCACCTAACAGTCTGTTAGACTATAGCAGTCTAAACCAACCATTGTACTACAATTTCTCTGAAGACAGAGATGATTTGATTTATGAAATGATGTACTTTCTGTACAATGTTTATACTAATGACAAGATCAATGATCCTCCAGAAGATTATGTTCCTTATGCGTGGGGACTTGAAGTTGGTGTTCCTACTTACGATGAATATGATGAAATAATCACTGATTATCAAGCATTACCTGGATTGTTGGATAGCCTCAATGATATACTTCCTGATCAAATTTCTGTAAGAATTTATTCTTACTTTTTGAGAGCTTGGAACCTAATCGATGGAGCCGTAGATGGTATAGTAGATTACGTCAATATTATGTTATATGTGCATTTCAACGATTCAGATGGAAGTTTCACATTTAGAATTATATACACAGGCGATGATGGAATGGTTGTAGAACATATACCATCTACATTACACGAAGCTACTGGTTTCTTGGAATTGTTGGTCGATAACTACAGAGACAACATATTTGATAATACCACTATGTCGCATGGAGTGGTAGAGCATCAATATGCTCTTCCACAAGCTGGTATGATGTTATCAAATTTGCCCGATATGAACGATAATATCCCACCATCAGCGTAAAATGACTAAAGAGGTAAGCTAAAGAGATAAGCTAAAGAGATAAGATAAAGAGATAAGATAAAGAGATAATATATTAGCTAATATATTAAAATGAGTTCATATAACGAATTGCGTAGTTTGACTGTTGTCCAATTGGAGAATATTCTTCGTGATAGGAAGTTAAAAGTATCTGGTAGAAAGTCAGAATTAATACAGAGGATTTTAGATGATATTCCTTTCTCTATTCAGAAAGAATTTAAACAACCTTTCACATTCGATTATGGTTTAGGTCCTGATGGTAAACCATCCGATCAACTAATTGAATTCATCAAGAGCGACAAGTTAATGTTAATATTTAGATTACATCAGATAGTGGAGAGACATCCTGACGTTCTGGAATCTATGCTAGGATATTTAGACATATTTCCGAATGCTTGTTTAGAACATATTAATTTTGTAGGACACAAGATAGATCCTTACATATATCAAAATGAATCTATACTTAATTTCTTTACATCGGAACTGTTAGACTACGTCCCGCCCGAACAAATAGACTTTGATTATCCGGTGTATGCTCCAGTAGATTTTTATTATTCTAATGCTAAAAATATAGAAGAATACTATGATGAGAAGATAACTGAAGTCAAACGTAGAAGAAACCAATTATATGGTGATAATAAAGATTTATTGAGAATTAAACATAATAGAGATGCATTAAAACGAGGTATCCAATATACATATTGGAGAAGAAACGTTGAAGATCTTAAACATATCAGAAAATGTATTGATTCTGGGACTAAATTAATGAGAATAGTCATCAAATTATCACCCAATAGAGATGATTTTCCAGATAGTCGCGCTCATGTGGTTCAGGCTATTTTAAACTTAAACACCAAGAGAGCACAAGTTATTGATACGTCTGCTGTGTCACAAGTTGTAGATTCAGTAAGTATAGAACTTTTTCTTAAACAAATAGACCCAGATATAACGTTGAATATATGCGATGTTACACTATGTAATAGAGGTTCTATACAAAAAGGGCCATTATGTGCCACTTGGTCTGTATATATGTTTATTCTATATACACTCAATTCATATTCAATGTCAGAAATGTATAATATATTGATTAAGTATAATGATTACAAAAGAAGTGTATTAATATTCCAGTATATGTATTATATTTATAATACAGGAGTGTTAAGTTATGAAGATATTAACGATGAAGTGAAGAAGATCAATAACGAATCCAGTGATATTCACCAGAGACTTAAGAACTTAGTCTCTCTTTAGCCTCTTTAGCACTTTAGCACTTTAGCCTCTTTAGTCCCTACCTAAATATCTTAACCTTAATTCGACCTTTAAACGTTTTCTCTATATCTCGAGCACATTTGTGTATAATATCACTCGTGTATCTCTGAGAGAAATGTGTCAATACTATATATGTATTATTAAACTTTGAGCTATTCTGTTTAATATCTAAGCTATGAATATGTCCTCTATCTTTCGCTTGTTGTGGCGTAATATTATCTGTAGATGTATGTATGTACGTGCACTCAATGAATAATATATGAGCGTTCAATAAATCTTCGTGTTGCAATACACCTTCAATAGTAGTATCTCCACTGTATGCTATATAAGGTGTCAGCCTCTCTTCTCTCAATCCGATGTTTAATTCTTTCTTCTTAGCCTTTATTTCAGATTTGGTAGATTGGTTACAAAATTCGATATATTCGTCTTTAATAACCATAGACTTGTGAAAAATACAATATGCTAAACACTGTACTCTATGTATGACTGGATATGAACGAACGAAGAAATTAGGCTTCAGTTCTATATCGCCTTTTGTAACTATTATCGGAAGCTTAGTCGATTCTGTATCACCATAATTCATTGAAAAATGACTAAGACATGCTTGATTGAATAAATCTACACATACATCGGGTATGTAATATGTAGTTCCTTTCATCTCGTGTCTTAATCGTAGAAGAAAATGATGATGTAATGCGCCAATATGATCGACATGACAATGTGATACACATACTGTTTTGGCCTTCATATTCTCAGGCGTAAAAGTTCCCATATCGAAACATACATTTAATTGAGGAATGTATATGGTAGTTGACATTCCTGCTATTGAGTAACCAAAGAATTCTAGTCTATCATGATGTGGTAGGTACTCAAGTAGCAAAGTAGCGTTATTGGCGTTATTAATATCCATATTTTCTAAAGTGGTTTTCTAAAGTGGTTTTACTAAAAAGAATTTGTCTATATACTATTATAATCAAGTTTATATTAATTAATATAAAATTACTCCAAACTATATCTGTATACAGGTCCGAACTCAAACCACACATCGTCTTTACTCAAATATTTACCTTCAAATGACCACTCTTCTATCAAATCGACTAATAAGTTCATACATTTTTGTCTATCCATCTTATCAAACAAGAAAATAAGTTCTAATTTCTTATTGGTCTTATCTATTACCACAGCGTCAAGGTTAATTTTATCTAAACATGCTGATTTCAGTAACAACTCTGTCAACCATTTATCATTGAAAGAATCTACCATATTTTCTAATTGTATATCGTCGACTAAATCTTTCTCATCCAGTACAGAATATCCTACTACTATCTTTATTCTATTCTTAGACAGAACTTCCCATGTGGTTTTCCAGGAATTGGGGCTGTCATTCGAAGTTTTCATTTTATAATCAACTTTACCAAAATCATGTTTAACCTTTTCTCTCCAAAAGTTATCGTTACTGCATATCTTTTTATAGGCTTCATGTGAATTACATGCTCTGGTAAGAGCATCTCCTTGTAAACTTAATAAATAGTCAAAGATAACTTTGGTTGGCGATTTAACACCTTCTATACGAGGAGACAGTTTAGACATTTGTATTTTATAATATATTATTTTTATGATAAATTATTTTTATGATAAAATGTCCAGCACATACAAAATTCAAAATATCACATACAGTGGTAATTTATCACGACCTTCTACTACCAAAGGATCAATATTAGCCAATAATGGTACAGATAATTTTGAGTTAGTGGTACCTGGATCAAATTCTCAAGTACTGACATCCAATTCGTCTGTATCAGCCGGTGTTGAATGGCAATCTACTTCTCAAAACGCAGGATTGGCATTTTGGGACGTTGAATTTATAACAGCTATTGATGCTGGCGCGACTCGTTATTTCTTAGTAGACGAGTCTCCTATCAATCCTGCACCATTGGTAGTACCAGATAGTGTGGCTTTTTATATGAGCGTAAATGCTAGAGATCCAGTAAATGGTTGGTTATCCAATCCTACTAGATTTAATGGTGGTACTATGACTTTCACTTTAGGATATACACCAGCTAATACTAATAATATCGTAGCCAATTGGATTGCTTATGCTGGCGGACCTCATTTATCGATAGCACATACAGATATCAATACTGTAGCTAATCAGTTCCGTACTTTTACTACTACACTTAATATTGCTATAACTAGTGGTCAACAGTTATCGGTAGCTTATAGATCAACTTTTACCCTATCAGGTGGTCCTGCCGTGACGTACGGAAATCTAGGAACGCTTTTATTATGTAGAGGAACTTAAAAATATTTAACTAATAAAAAGAATGAGTAGTAAATACGAAATACAGAATATCCGTTTTACAGGAGATTTAAACAGACCTGGTACTACTAAAGGGTCGGTATTATCAAATAATGGAGTAGATAATTTTGAGTTAACTACTCCGTCTGTAAATGGTCAGTTATTAGTGTCTGACTCTTCACAATCTTCCGGTGTGAAATGGTCTACAGGTGTAGAAGGATTAGCTGTAGGATTTCCAATACCCAATGGTATTACACCGAGATTTGGAAATACAGAGTATTTCCTTGTAATATCTTCATCGTTATATGTACCAGTCATACCTGTACCGGCAGGAGTGATAATATACTTTTCAGTTCGTCCAGATAATAGCACTTCTGGTTGGACCAATGCATCCACAAATATATCAGGAGGTTCTCTCGATTATACGTTCGGTTATATTACAGACAGTCAGAATCCCACTACAGGCAATTTTACAGCATATGCAGGTACACTTCCGCATTATCAAGTGTTGGGTACTAGCATAAACAATGCTATCAAAAATTTTTCTACATTTTCTACAGCTTTAAACATAGCAGTGGGAGATTCTCAACAAATATGTGTTAGAATAACTAATAATCTAACCTTTTCTGGATTAGAACCATCAACGTATACAGGTCAAAATGCATTGTGTGTATTAAGATTTTAATTTTCTATATAAAATGAGTAGCAATTATAACATAGAAAATATTGAATACACAGGAACATTATCACGACCTTCAACCACTAAAGGATCTATTTTTTCAAATGGAGGCTCGAGTAAATTCGAGTTAGTTGCGCCGACAGTGAACGGTCAAGTACTTAGATCTAATTCTTCTACTGCTTCTGGAGTAGAGTGGGTGGCTGCTAGCACTACCGGCGTAGGATTCGGTTTATCTACTAGAACTAATACTATTAATTTACCAGAAGAAGGTAGTAGTCTTTATTTCTTATCTAGATTTGGAGCTACACCTAATACTATCGCTTTACCTGCATGTTCATGGCTGATGTTTCTAGTCACTCCCAATAGAGGAGGGGCAGGTCCAAATGGTTGGTCAGACATACCCGCTAATATCACAGGTGGAACTTTAGATTTTTACTTCGGTTATG
>Ga0105053_10011802_pt1 | contig 10638 bp, 10 predicted proteins | sample BON01_FD_78093 | JGI IMG/M metagenome (GOLD analysis project Ga0105053, IMG submission 78093) | Freshwater microbial communities from Lake Bonney liftoff mats and glacier meltwater in Antarctica - BON-01 | ecosystem: Environmental > Aquatic > Freshwater > Ice > Glacier meltwater | place: Lake...
CAAAAACGAGGGCTTCATGACGCTTGGAATAGACAAAAGGCTGGTAAACGATGGCATGAATAGCATTTAAAGAATTGAAGAAATAGAAGAATTCATTGGATTTGGTTGGTTTTTGCTTTCGCTTATGCTTTTTGTGGGCAGACGGAGGAGGTTGCCCAGAGTCGGGCTGACGCTTCTTCACGCAGCAAGTCTTCACGCAATCACCCTCTCAACCACGCCTACACACACCACACAGACACACCGCAACAAGACAAGCGACAGCATGCTTGCGTCCTAATCAACCATCCCCTGAGCCCCATCATCGTCCACGCACCGCGGCTTCCCTTTCCAAGCAACTCCTCTCCCTCCCCAACTAGACCCGTCAATCATGGCCTCCTCCTCCTCCTCCTCTGCCTTCGCCCACCTCCCCCTCCCCCTCCAACGCGCAGTCATCAGCCTCATGATGCAGCTCCGGCAGCCCGGACAAGCCCAAATCGCTCCATTCCACGCACCCCTCGAAGCATTGGCAGACGCGGTGGCCTTGCTCTCGGACGAAGAAGAAGCAGCGGACGCCGTCAGCCTCGTCCTCCTTCCCGTCTACACCATCTTGACTCTCCCCTCTTCTTCTTCCACCACCGCCAAGCCCACCAGAAATGAAACGTGTCCAACTCCGCCCTCGACACCACCACCACCAATACAGCAGCAGCAACAACAACAGCAGCAGCAGCCGCAGCACGCCCACCGCACCCCCGCAGAAGCCAAAGCGCTTGCAGCCGCCTTACGATGCGTGAGCACAATGGCAAACAAATGCGGCCCGAGCATCATTCGTGACGATCCTTCCATTTATCTCAAGCTTTTGACGCAGTTAGTCATGTCGTTAGCTACTTTAAGTAAGGAGGATTCAACGAAGCGCGTGGAGTGGTGGGTGGAGGAGAAGGGGGTGCTGGAGGCGCTGCTGGCGCTGTTGCAATGCCCGCCAGTGCGAGGTGAAAGGCAAGGGAAGGAGGAGGAAGGAGGAGGAGGGAAGAAGAAAGAAGAGGAAGAGGAGGAGGAGCCGGCAATACCGTCTTTAGACGATTACCTTGATGATCTCGAGGAGGAGGACGAGGAGGAGGACGAGAAGGAGGAAGCAAAAGCAGCGGCGCTCCACAAACAGTTGCTGGCTGAGGCCCACTGGAAGGAGGTGGCTCGGGCGTTGGTTGGGGCCATAAGTGGTGCTATCGTCGCTCAGCTTATTCAGAATTTGCTGGACGTCATTGCCAAGGATAGAGATAGGGACGTACGCTTGCTAGCGTTATCTTGCTTGGATGAATTAACCATTCATGTGCTTCCATGTCCTGGTGTGTGGCGTCCTTTTTTCCCGGGAGTGTTCGGGGGGCTGATTAAAGTTGTTCTTGGGGATTATAAACAGGGGAGTAGGGTGATGGCTTCTGCTCTGAAGACGCTGTTGGGGGTAACGGCAATGTTGACGAGTGCGGAAGCGAATGAGGGGTTGTGTAGCAGTAGTAGTAGTAGAAGTAGTAGTAGTAGTTTGCAGCAGCAGATGGGGAAGTTGTCGTTACAGAATGGGGGGGGAGGAGGGTCGGAAGCAAACCCTTCCTCCTCCTCCTCTTCCTCCTCTCTAACCACCTGGCAGCAATTTCAAGCCAACCTCCTCCCCCCTTCCTCCCTCCCTCCCTCCTCCTCTCCCCGCCGGCAACGCTATCTCTCCCTCCCTCTTCCTTCCCAGATAGAGATTGAAGTTACGGTGGGATGGGCGAGAGAATTGCAAAGACGGTTAAGTGATTACCTACCCGTGTTGCTACGTGCTTGTTTATTGAGTGAGTCCGTCAAAGTCAGAGAAGTCCTAATAGAAGGGCTTGAAACAATGATCGTGGACGAGGAGGATGAGGAAGGGAGGGAGGGAGGGGAGAATATGAATTTGTTGTTGGTTGACTTGGAGGAGGAAGGGAAGGAGGAGGGAGGGAGGGAGGGAGGGGTGCCGGTGGCTGAAATGTTGAGGGTAAGGGTATTGGACGCTTTGGTAGGGTTGCAGGCAGATGATGCTCCATCTGTAGCGAGGAAAGCGCAGAAAGTCCTCTCCCTTCTTCTTAGCAGCAGTAGCAGCAGCAGTAGTAGCAGTAGTGGTAGGGTTAGAGAAGGGTTTGCGTCTACTTCTCGTTTGTTGGACCGGGTGGGCGAGCTGCTGCTTCGTTTGCCTGGAGAAGCAGCAGCAGTGAGTGATAGAGGGCTCCGGACGACGCTGCGTCTTTTGAGAGGGTACCTTAAGTTGTTGTTGGTGGGGGAAGGGGAGGGATGGAGGAAGGGAGGGGTGGTCTGGTTGGTGAGGGGGGAGGAGATGGAGAAGACGATGGGGGCGTTGAGGATGTGTTTGGAGGCGGAGAGGGGGGGAGGAAGGTTGCAGGTTATTGATTCTTTGCCTTCCTTTTCTTCCTCTTTTTCGGACAAGAGGAGGAAAAGAGAGGAGGAAAAGGAGGAAGAAGGAGATGAGAAGGCGGTCGTCATGCTCAGGCAACAGCCTCCATCTTCCTCATCTTCCATCGCTACTGCTGCTGCTCCTACTCTCTCCTCCCTCCCTTCCTCCCCCCATACCTTGGGCTATTACCGCCAGTCTTTTCGACATGTCCGAAGCGAGGCTGTGCTGGAGGAATGTAAGTCCTTGCTTCGTTTGTTAGGTCAAGGAGGAGGAAGGAGAGGAGGAAGGGGAGGAGGAAGGGGAGCAGCAGGAGGAGAAGGAGAAGGAGGAGGAGGAGGAAGGGAGGGAGGAAGGGTAGGAGGAGGAGGAGGATCGGAAGCGGTGTATTTAGTAGTGAGTTATGTGATGAATGAGCTGAAGAAAGGCGCGAATCAAGCCAGGCGTTTTCCGAGGGAGGGAGGGAGGGAGGGAGGGAGGGAGGGGGGGGAGGGAGGGAGGGAGAGGCGGGTGCAGTGGGCTTTAGAGAGGGTGCCGTTGGTTTTCATTTTGAATCAGGTCTTGCTTGGGTGTGGGGGGAGGAGGGAGGACGAGGAGTTGAGGGAGGAAGGGATGGAGGAAGGGGTGGAGGAGGACCAGAAGGAGGAGGAGAAAGAAGAGGCAATGACACGGACGTTGGAAGCCGCGTCTCGCCTTTTCCTGGAAGGGCTTTTCTTGACGGAAGGAGGGGCGTGGCATTTACCCACAGGGCAAGCAGCATCAGCAGCAGCAGAGGCAGAGCAAGGAGGAGGAGGAGGAGGAGGAGGAGGAGGAGGAGCAGCAGCGGCGGCAATGGCGTTGGCTATGCGTGATGGACGTGGGGCGAGAATAGAAGGAGGGAGGGAGGGAGGGAGGGGGGAGGAGTTGGCGAGGGCTCGGACTCTGCCTGTGGAAGTGCTTGAGAGCAATGCCCGATTGGTGGCTTTGTTGGTTGAAGGGGTGGGTGATTGCTGCGAGGCGCTTTTTGGTCGTATTGCTGCTGCTGCTGCCAGGAAGAGGAAGAGGAAGGGAGGGAAGAAGGGGGTGGAAGCACGTTGGGCTCGAGCGCAGGAACGGTGTTTGATGTTGTCTCTTTATCCGCTGGTGGAAAAGCTGGGGGATCCTCATCCTGTGGTACGTCAGGCGGCGCTCACGACGTTGCATCGATTGGCATGTGCGCAACGGCAGCAGCAGCACCAGGAGCAGCAGCAGCAAGGGCAAGAGCAGGGTGTGGTGAGAGCAGATATGGATGGAGGAGGAGGAGGGGGAGGAGGAGGAGGAGGAGGGGAGGTAGGTGCGTTGCTAGCCGCTAATCTCGACTACTTAGTAGAAGCTCTATGTGCGCGTGTGCATAAATCCCAAAGCCGTGCCGCCACAGCAACGACAGGAGCAGCAACAGCAGGAACAGCAGGAGGAGGAGGAGTCTCGTCTTTTCCGCTGGCGCCAGCGGTGTTAGAAGCTCTGATAGCCCACGCGGGTCAAAAAGCCTCCTTGGCCCTAGTGAGAGAATTGGCACGAGTCGTCCTGGATGTCGTGGATATCGAAGGGCTCCGACTCGGTCCACGATATGCCTATGGAATGATGCGTGTGTTAAGGGTCATGTCACAAGCCATACCTCTCGAGGGAGGGAGGGAGGGAGGGGTCAGGAAGATTCCCAAGGCGACAAGAGTGCCAGCAGCGGCGTATTGGAAAGGGAAGATTGTGCGGGAGTTTGGGTCGGTGAAATCGAAGAAGATGAAGGAAGGGAAGGAGGGAGGGAGGGAGGGAGGGGTAGGTGCGTCAGCGACGGGGGCGGAGGCTTTTTTTGAGGGGTATCACCAGGATAAGGAGGAGGAGAGGAGGAAGGAGGAAGAGGAACGGGAGGAGGAGATGGAAGGTAAGTTGGAGATTGAAAAGCTGTTCCCCGAGGCTGCGGCTGCCTCTGCGAAGAAAGAAAATAAGCAGCAGAACGAAGCTGGTGTCTACCCAGAGGAGGAGGAAGAGGAAGGGGAAGAGGAGGATGTAGATGGAGAAGACGACAAACCCACAGTCGAAGAGAACCTCCTTCTGGAAATAATCGAACGCTGCTGCTACTTCCTCGCCTCCCCCAACCTCTTCATCCAACACCAATCCCTCGCCATCCTCCGCCTCTCCCTCCTCAAACTCTCTCATCGTCGCCCTATCCTCCTCCCCACCGTCCACCGTGTCTGGCCTGCCCTCATGGCACGTCTGCGTGCCTGCGCCTCCTCCATCAGCGGCCCCACCCGTCGTCGGCCCGGCCAACAGGAAGAAAGCTTGGATCGCTCAGCTGCTTATTTGCTAGCAATCGAAGCATTAGAAATGATCTCGAGCCTCGCCGATATGTGTGGGGATTTCCTCTCCTTTAAATTCACGGAAGAACTTTGGCCGGTGTTGAAGGTGTTGCTTCAGGCCTCCGCGTCGTCAGCGGCTACAGCAGCAGCAGCAGCAGCAGCAGCAACAGGAGAAGGACGACGAGCTGTTGGTGGTGAGGGAGGACGGGGGAGAGGGGGAGGGACGGCGTCTGCGTTGCTTCTTTCTTCTCCGGCGGGAGGAGGAGGAAGGGGAGGAGGAGGAGGAGGACGACCATTGAGTCGAGAGAGCTTGTTCGTGGTAGGGAATGGTACTGCTGCTCCTGATGACCAGCAGCAGCAGCAACAGCAGCAGCAGCAGCAGCAGCTATCACAGCAGCAGCAAGAGCAGGAACGACTGACCTTGCAGCTGCGGGCGGAGATGGCGGTGGTGAGGTGCTTGCGTCGCTTTGTGGAGGCGGAGGATTGTTATCGTTACAGTGTTCCCCTCGTATATGAAGTAGGATCAAGCTGCCTGTACCTACTTGGGAGGGTTTGCCCGGGGAGTGAGAGGGGGGAGGAGGTAGTGGGTCTGTTTGAGGGATTGGTGAGGTTGGATGGAGCGGCGCTGTGGCCGTTGTTGATGGAGGCGGCGGGGTGGGATGTGAGTGTACGGCCGCCGCTTAGGAGACGGGGAGGAGGGAGGGAGGGAGGGAGGGAGGGGGAGAGGAAGTGGACACAGGAGCATGCGGAGGCGTTGTTGAAGAGGGTGGAGGGACGGGAGGAGGGGGAGGAGGAGATGGCGTGGTGTATTTTTACGGGGTGAGGGAGGACACATATGTGTGTAGGATTGATAGGTTAGGAAAAAACAGCACAATAAGAAGACACGCAGACACGCACAAGCAAAGTAAATGTAATCAAAAACAAAGAAGCAAATCGTTCAAATCGATGTAAATTTGAGTGTCGTCGCGTCTAGCTATATACATATCTTCTCGAATAATCAACAACCGGTTCTCCTTCCTTCTTAATCATTTTACTTGCTTACCCTGCACACACACACACACAAACACACACACAATTCCAGTAACATTCAGTGAGTACTTTTCCCTCCCTCCCTCCCTCCCTCCCTCCCTCCCTCCCTCCCTCCTCTTCCCACCCTCACTATCACTACCGATCATTGTAGTTCCGCACCTTCTGCTTCGCAGCCGCCAAGCCCGCCGCGGCCCCCTTCCTACTTTTGAGTCGGCTGAGCGCGTCTTTTTGTCCTTGGGTCTCTCGGGCGGAAGCCAGAGGTGGGTTAGGCAAACGGCTGCGTGAGCTAGAGGTTGAGGTCGTCGTTGTTGGTGGTTGCCCGGCAAGGAAAAGGCTTTCGACTCGTGCAGAAGAAGAGGGAGGAGGAGGAGGGGTAGGATTAGGTTGCCGTAGTGCTCTACGAGGAGTATTATTGGCACGCACTGGCGCAGCGTGAGCGTCCTCCATCTCTTCCTCGTCCTCTTCCTCCCCCTCATCCTGCCGCTCCTGCCGATCCTCCCGATCCACCACAGGCGCCCAAGTCGACAGCTTGTTCAACCGTGCATTCAACTCATTGCTAATCCCCATCAACTTATCACACGTCCCACTTAACTTCTTATTCTCCTCCCTCAGTCGCCGATTTTCCAACAAGAGCATACTGCCCAACTTCCCTTCTGCCGTCGTCGTCGTACTGCTCCCCCCACCCCCACCACCATCCTCCCCCCCCGCCGCCGTCGCTCTTCCTCCACCCCTCCCTCCCTCTCTTCCTCCCTCCCTCCCTCCACCACCAGCATCCATATATGTCAATCGTTCCATCTCATGCCTCATGTCACTTATCACCGTTCGCAGCCTCACATTCTCCTGAACCAACGCCCCTTCCTCCACCAAATTCTGACCTGCCCCCCCCCTCCCTGCTGCTGCTGCTGCTGCTGCTGCTGCAACTGCTGCTTCCGCCTTGCGTTTCTGCCTCCTCACCTCTTCTTCCAACCCTTCCATCCGTGCCCGCAACCTGGCAGCCTCTCCATGACTCTCCCTCAACTGCTCCTTCCCCCCTCCCCTCCCTTCCTCCCTCCCTCCTCCCCCCCCTCGCGCAGCAGCAGCAACAGCAGCAGCCAACTCTCTCTCCCTCTCTTTCCTTTCCTCCAGCAATATCGCCCTCAAATGCTCCACCTGCTCCCTCATCCTCCCTACCTCCCTCTCTTTCCCCTCCACCATCTTCCCTAACTCTCCCACCCTCAACCCTACCCTCCTTCCCTCCGCCTCTGCCTCCCACAATGACGTCTTTATCTCGAGAATTAATGCTTCTTTTCGTTCTATTTCCTCGGCATGCTGCAATTCAGCTGCTTCTCCCTCCCTTACTTTTGCCAGCACCCTCTCCTCCATCTCCTTCCTTAGGTTCCTCATCCCTTTTTCGGCCCTTGCCGCTCGTTCCTCCGCTCTTACCAGCTGGTCTTTTGCTTGCAATAACTTATGTTCCCTCTTGTGAATGGCGGCCGACAAGGCCTCTTCGTGCGCTTTTTCTTTCAATGCCTGCTCGATCACTACTTCCCTCTGACTCTGCTCAAACGCTGCTTCTGCTGCTTGTAACGTCCCTACTAACTCCTGCATCCTCTCCTCATTCCGTCCCACCACCCGTGCCAACTCCATTCTCAATTCCTTATTCTCCCCCATCACCACCAAGAGCTTCGCCTTCCCCTCCCTCGCTGCCGCTTCATATTGCTCTCCTCTCGCCAACGCGCGCTGCAATGCTGCTCTCCCATCTTCTAACCTTGCTATCTCCTCCCGCAACCCCTCCTCTACCCCCCTGAATCCCTCCTCCCTCGCCAACATCTGCCCTTCCCACTCTCTTTTCAGACTCTCCATCTCTAACACATGCCGCCTCCCCCATTCCTGCTCTAACCTCCTCCTCTCCTCCGCTGCTGCTGCTGCTACTTCCTGCTCCCGTTGCGCGAACCCCGCCTCCATTTCAGCAACTACTCTTGCTGATCGTCTTTTCCCCCCCTGCTCGGCCTCAGATAAGGCCTGTCGTAAATCCTCATTTTCATGCACTTGTGCCCTTAAAGTGTCTTGTAACGTCGCAAGGGCCGCATCGGCACGATCGAGCTCGGCGTCTCTTTCTTCGATTAAGTGTAAATTGTACTGGAAATCTGTTTTGAGCCTTTGGATTTTCTCTTGGGTTTCGCTCAAGGCACGATCACGGTCTTTTAAGAGGGACTCGAGGGTGTGGATCCGGAAGTGGTTGATGTCGTGGAGTTCTTTTTCTTTGGACATGATGAGGGATTGCAGACGGGAGGAGTCGTAGGGGGTGTTCTTATTTGAGGTCGAGGCGGAGGCAGAGGTGAAGGAGGCGTGTAAGGGCGGTGGTGGCGGTGGTGGTGGTGGAACTGAATGTTGGTGTTGTTGTTGGCGCTGGAAGGTAAAGGAGGAGGAGGAGACAAATGGTGGGTCGCGGTCGCCCCATTGGCGGTGGAGGGAGGAGGAAGAGGGGGTGGGACGGTTGTTGTCCTGTTGTTGTGTGGAACGCTGGGAATGGTCAATGGGACGAGGGGTGGGAAGTGGAATGAGCAAGAGAACCGGGAAGGTGGGAAATAGAGGTGATGAATACCGTGCTGGAGGAGATGCGTTCAAATGTAATAATGAGCACGACTGATCAATTGGTGCAGTGGAAGGGTGGTGTGGGGGGGAATGAAGAAGGTTGTCAACGAGGGAGGGGGGAGGCTAGCTTCACTACGCACCTCGCGACGGTGAACGGAGGAGCGGAGGGGCGAGGTGCTGGCCGAGGAAGCACCAAAAAAGGGGGGCGCGTCATCGTGGTCGTGGTCGCGTCGATCGTGGCTTTGTGGTCGCAGGGACGTCGAGGCGGAGGACATGGCGGCGAAGGAGGGGGGTGGGGAGGCTGGCTGGGGCGGGAAGAAGAGGAGGGAGGCAGCCCTTATTTGCTGGCCGGGCTCAACCAAAAATATGCCTGTGCTTGTACGTGTGGTGGTGGAGGAGCTTGTTAGTGCAGTGTATGTGAGCTTAGAGGCCTGCATTTCCCGCCGCCGCGTTTTGTAAAGAAGCGGGCCATGCGTCCACAGCAATTTGCAGTGAGATGATGACGCTCGCTGGTTTGTTGTGTTGTGATGGGTTGGGCCACATTCACGGGCGCGTTGGATGGCGCAGAGAGCCAGTCCTTCGCTTCCTTGGCGTTCTTGCTTGTCCCTATGAGCATTGCATACGAGTCACGGTGGTGGGTGTGGTGTAGTGGTGGTGACAGAGCTGCTCTGAACGCCCCGAAGCCTCCCACCCACCACATCTCACAAACTGACCCCTCTCCTCCATCCAACCTCTTCCCCTCCCTCTCTCACCAACACAAGCAAGGAAGAAGAAGACCTCGCGTGGCATGGAGGAGGGACCCAAGCCCTAGCTCCCAGACAGAGCCTGTCCTGCTGGTCCCACACCACGTAAAGAGGCCAATGAGAATGGCACGTGGGTAGTGGTGGCTGCGGCCTCCTCTCCTCCTCGCCCGCCTCCTCCTTCACAACATCAGAACGAAAGCGGAAGAGGAGGGGCAGGCTCATGCCTTAGTCCTCCTCGCGTGTTTTGCCACACACACAATCAGGCAACATTACCCAGCCACGACCACTCAGCTCTCTCACTCTCTCCCTTCATCCCACACCCCTCCTTGCCCCCTCTCCCACAGCATACAAGCATGCAAATCTTCGTCAAGACCCTGACGGGCAAGACCATCACCCTCGATGTGGAGCCCAGCGACACCATCGAGAACGTGAAGCAGAAGATTCAGGACAAGGAGGGCATCCCCCCTGACCAGCAGCGACTCATCTTTGCCGGCAAGCAGCTGGAGGATGGCCGAACGCTCAGGTGAGTTGCGTGAGGGGTGGGGTTGGTGGGGAGGGAGGGAGGGAGGGAGGGAGGGGGTTGGGTAGAGAAGGGAGGATGGAAGGAGGCAATGCGTAGCTGGTTTGGGTGTGATTGTGGTAAGGAGAGATGGAGAGTCAGGTGTTGTAAGCTTTGACCATGTGCGTGGTATGGCGAGGTGGTGTGGTTTGAGGAGCAGGGAGGTTTTGCTCTGTCTCGGAGACGGGGTGAAGGCAGATAGGCAGGCTCAGCCCCTGCGCCATGCTGTTTTGATTTCCGGGTTGGGTGGCGACTGCTTGTGTGCTTCCGTATGTTCACACTAGCAGCATCAGCTTCCTTAGTAGAGTCTTCCTATGAAGACGTAATGTTTGCTGACCCGACACTCACGCTTTATCCCTCCCTCCCCTCCCTCCCTCCCACCTCCCCAAAAACAGCGACTACAACATCCAGAAGGAGTCCACCCTGCACTTGGTCCTGCGTCTGCGTGGCGGTGGGAAGGTGCACGGCTCTTTGGCTCGTGCCGGTAAGGTCAAGGGGCAGACGCCCAAGGTTGAGAAGCAGGAGAAGCGCAAGACCCCCCGTGGCCGCGCGAAGAAGCGTGTGCTCTACTCTCGTCGTTTCCTGAACGTGGCCACTGGTGTGGGTGGGAAGCGATTGGGACCTAACAGCAATGCGGACAAGATGCAGAAGTAAGGAGTTGTTGGTGGTGTGTTTGAGTGCCTGGAGGAGGGGGAGGGGTGGTGTTGACCTTTCTGAAGGGTGAAACAAGAACAAAAAGACGGAGAGTAGAAGCGAAGCAGCAACACACACATATACTTACTTGCAGTTGTGAGGGGAGGGAGGAAGGGAGGGAGGGCATGTCCGGATGGGGGCATGCGGAGAAAGAAGAGAAAAAAAGGAACAACATAAGGAGGGGAAAAACACACAGATCACATCTCTGCTGTCTCCTATGTCCGACTTCCTTTTCGTTTGTCGCCCTGTCATTGATTGGTCGGTTGGAGTTTGCCATTCATTTTTCTCTGACTGTAGCTGCTGCTTTCATCAGGGAAGACGCTGGAAAAAACTATAATA
>Ga0105053_10011809_pt1 | contig 10632 bp, 16 predicted proteins | sample BON01_FD_78093 | JGI IMG/M metagenome (GOLD analysis project Ga0105053, IMG submission 78093) | Freshwater microbial communities from Lake Bonney liftoff mats and glacier meltwater in Antarctica - BON-01 | ecosystem: Environmental > Aquatic > Freshwater > Ice > Glacier meltwater | place: Lake...
CGGCCACACTCCGTCTCCTTCCTGCACTCCCGACCCTACCCTTGCTGTGAATTCCTAAAAAAAGTCACCTCTCGACCCTCGGAAATCGAAAAACAGCCTCGAGTCTCGACCCTCCACCCGAGGATCGGGAGGTGAAACGCGCTGGTCAGCCTAGAGTAAGTTTTTAGTTATTAGTGTTTGAAATTTTCGTACTATTTTCAAACGAATTCTCCAAACGTCCACGCCGGCGTGTACGACCGACGATGCCTCGCAAGAGCGGAAGCGAGGGGTCTTGCGAGGGGGCATTGGTCGAGCTTACAAACCGCGAGGTTGACAACGTGGGCTTTGCCGCGCTCAAGGGTGGCCAGCAAGCGCATGGCAAGGTTTTTGCCGGCATGGTGTTTGCATTTGCTGGGCGTTTTTCGGCAGCGCAGACAGCACTAAAGAGGTGTGTGAGTCTACATATGTGCGTGCACGATGTGTGTGTGTATATTTGCGCATGAATTGCAGACGTCCTGGAAACTTCGGACTGGGAGGAGGGGCCGTCACCTGGACACCGAGCAGCCGAGCACGCTCGGATACAGGAAGCTTCCAAAGCTGAGAGCGAGGAAGAGGGAAGGCATGATTTTGGTTCAGAGAACACCTGCCTCTTGCATCCTGTGTGTAGCTACCCATGCCCAAACTCCAGAGGCCTCAAAAAAGCATGGTACGAGGGAATGTATTGAACCTATCAAGAGGGGAGGGGGACTCCCCTCTACATATCCTCATAACTCTGGTCCGATCCAGTGGGCGTGCGGCGACGTCAGGCTGGGCGCGCGGCGGCGAAGGGGCTTTAGCTGCCGTGTGCCATAGGGTCACGAACAAACACCTGGAGAATTTTCTATTTCTTCCCCTCCGGGAGCAACACAAATTCTTCATTTTTGCCGACTTGCGGCAGCCGCAAGTCGCGCAAAACGCGACTTGCGACGGAACTCCAATGTGTCTCCTAATCTAATCCAACGTGTGTACTCCTCTGCTAATCCAATGTGTTCCCTAATGTGTCTCCTAATCTAATCCAACGTGCCTACTCCTCTGCCAATCTACTAAGTCATCGTGTCTAATCCTCTGCTAATTAATGCGTCTTCTAATCTAATCCAACGTGTCTACTCCTCTGCTGATCTAATGCGTCTCTGAATCTACTTTCTGGAGTCTCCTTACCGCTCTACGTAACATATACACGCACGCGCACACACACACACATGTGTGTGTGTGTTTGTGTGTGTCTGTGTCTGTGTGTGTGCCACATTGGATTAGCAGAGGAGTAGACACGTTGGATTAGATTAGGAGACACATTGGAGCAATTTGCCGACCTGCGACAGAACTGACATGACCCATTCATGACCCATTCATACGTATGAAATGACTCATTCACACGTGTGTGGAACTGTCGCAAGTCGCGTTTTGGGACGACTTGCGGCTGCCGCAAGTCGGCAAAAAATGAACAATTTGGGCCGACTTGTGGCTGCCGCAAGTCGGCGAAAATCTGAAAAAAAATGAAAAAATTGGTCCGACTTGCGGCTGCCGCAAGTCGGCGAAAATCTGAAAAAAAATGAAAATTTTGGCGGAGAGCCCTCCGCCGCCGCGCGTTCCCGTACCATGCTTTCTTGGAGAGTGTGGTGTGGGTACGCTTACACATTCGTTCTCTTTCCCACTCACCCGCCGACTCTGCTTTGTTTCATTCCTCCCTTGCTTTCTTTCCTTCCTCGCACCCTCAGCTTGGTGGAGGGCGGCGGAGGCAGCTGTGCTGCGTCAGTCACGCTCAAAGTGACGCATGTCATTACCACCAAGGCCGCTGTGGAAGCGGAAAAACGATCTGCCGTCATCGCAACAGCTATCGGCCGTGGGCTACCACTGCTACATGAAAATTTTCTGGGGCGCTGTGTCGATGTGGTTCTGTACTTCCTCTGTTTCTACTGCTGGATGCTTAAACGTGTGTTGTAAACAATACACTTTGTCTGCTGATGCTAACCACGACTCGTGCGGCAGGGAGAGATGCTGGATCTGCAAGAATTCAACCTCAATACGCCAACAGTAGACACAGCGGCGGAGGAGCAGAAGCGCGTCGCCGAGGACGAGAAAGAGCAGCGCCGTCTCAAGTCTGCTGAAGCCAAAACACTGGCGCGCGCCGAGCGGCGGCTGCTGCTCAGCGCCTTCTTGGGGCTCGATGATTGGGCCTCGAGTTTGCGTGAAGCGCAGGACAAGCTCATAGGCCTAGCACGTACTGATCGCCTTTCATTGGTGCGTGCTTCTCGTAAATGTTGTCTGCATGTGTATTTATGGGGCGCGCGGCGGCAAGGAGCTCGCAACAGAAGCAGCCGGAAAAACTGCCCTCGGGACGGTTTTTCGAGTGGCGCGCGGCAGCTGCAGGGCTAACCTCCCAGACCCCTACCCGACACTCACCGATGGGTAGGGTCGGTTAGGGCCAGTCAGGGGTTGATGAGGGTCGGTGAGGGTCTATCAGATACTGACAAGCCCTAACCGACCCTTAAACGGCCCCAACCGAGCCTAACAAGCCTAACCAAGCTTCCCAGACCTATACCCGACACTCACCGACGGGTAGGGTCGGGTAGGGTCAATTAGGGGTCCGGGGAGGGATGGTCGGGATCGCAGCTGCCGTGCGCCACCCGTCCGACAGTCTTTCGCGGCGTTTCGGGCGTGCATCCATCTCGATCAACCTGTCTTATCCCAGTCCAAAAAACCCACAACGACTCAATTTTTTGAAAAATCGGCGGATCGACGCAGTGCGTCACAAGGCAATTCCCAGCAAAATGCCACACCAACACAATATATATGTATGTACTGGTACGCACCCTGAAACATCCACGCACACATACACACGCACACGTGTATATGTGTATATTTTACATGTCTGTATATACAGTATATATGCATATTTTTCATATACACATGAATATATTGTATACATCGGTATACATGTACCCTATATAAACGAAAAGTGACCTTAAAAAGAGACTACCCTGGATACAAATGAGACATGTAAAAGGGTGGTGGTGCAGGGGGTGGAAGGGTTCACGGCGCTGGTGCAGCTCAAAAAGGAGGCGCAGAAGGACGTGGCAATGGATGCTCTGCAGGTGTGTATGTGTCTTTCTGTCTGTGTCTGTGCAAATCAAAAAGGAGGCGCAGAAAGACGTTCAATATACACATGTATACATATACATATATATATATATGTATACATATGTATATGTATATATATACGTTGGAATCATATATACGTATATATATATATACATACATCGCAATTCATAATCTGCATCTCTGTCTATCTGTCTCTATACTCGTGTCTGTGTCTACGCCTGTGCCTGTGTCTGTTTGTGTGTCTGCCAAGTGGCAACGGACACACGGCAGGCGGCTCTGTAGGTGCTGTTTTTATGTCGCTGTGAAAGTGAATATAAACGTGCATCGGGATGTGAATGTGAATTTGGCTTTTATTGCGTGGCATTAGACGCACAAAAGGCGGAAATGACATTGCTGCAAGTGCTGTGTGCTTGTGTGAAAGTGTGAAAGTGAATGTGGTGTGAACGTTACGAGTCAACGGATGCGCTACAGGCAGGCATACGGCAGTGCTGCAGATACATTGCGGGTGCATGTGTGTCAATGTGGATGCGAATACGAATTCGTCAATGTTCGCTACAGGCGGGAATGGCAGCGCTGCAAATACACTCCGCGTGCATGTGTGCCAATGTGGATGCGAATTCGTCAATGTGACGTGGCAACGGACGCACTACAGGCGGGAACGGTAGCGCTGCTCATGCATTTCGAGTACGTGTGTGTGAATGTGAATGTGAATGTGGATTTGTGCATGTGACGTGGCAACGGATGCCCTACAGGCGGGAATGGCAGCGCTGCAAGTGCAGCAGGAGCAGCAGCAGAAACAGCATGCGCTCGATATAGAACGCCAGCGCCGCAAGGAAGAGGAGCTACGGCGTGACTCCCTCGAGTGTCGGTGCGTGTGTGTATGTGTGTGCGCGCGGGAGAGAGAGCTTGCGCGCACGAAGGCAGGGGCAAGGTGTGTGTGTGTGCGGAAGAGTAAGCTTGCGCGCGCGAATGCGAGGGCAAAAGCAAGCGAGATAGTGTGTGCGCGCGAGAAAGAGAGGATTTGGAGTACGAGAGCAGAGTGAGTGTGCTGCAGTGTGGTGCAGAGTGTGTTGCAGTATGGTGTAGTGTGTTGCGATGAGAAAGACAGAGAGGATTTGGAGAACAACAAGGGTGCACAATTGCGTTTCACCAGGCACACCCACCCTCTTTTTGTCTCTCGCTCTCTCCCACACACACAAACACAGGGCAGCAGTCTCGCCAAACCCACCTCGTGCTCGACACCAACATCTGCCCTCCACACCCACACACGCATTCTCTCTTTCTTACTCTGTCTCTGTCTCCTTCTCGCATGAAACAATACTTTCTCTCATTCTCTCGCACGAAACAATTCCATCTTGCATTCTCTCTCACACACACAGGGCACTGGACTCACTGTACCCGCGCACGGACAAGCGCATGCGCCTCGTGCTCGACACCAACATCTACCTCCACACCACCCGCGATGCCGAGCGCACCTGGGACCAGGTGTGTATCTGTATATGTGTGTGTGATGTGTATGTGTGTATACGCGTGTCGTCTGTCTGTTTGTTTGCGTGTTGTCTGTCTTATGTTTACGTGTTGTGTTTGTGTGTGGGGTGTTTTTTTTCAGCGTGATACGTGTGTGTAGGAGTGTGTGCGCGGAAAAGAGAGAGGGGTCAAGGTGTTGGGCCAAAGGAGAATTCAGACGATACACAAATCGCCATGACCCCTCTCCCTTCTTAGCAAGGAATTGGGTTAAGAAATTCTTCATTCAGAGAGGTCAAGGAAAAAAATAGAAGACACACAAGTCTGTTGGGCCAAGGGGGTCAAGGGAGAAATTCGACGATACAGAAATCAGTCTGAATGAGGCTGGGCGGGCACTTAGATCTACCTGAAACCAGTTCAAGCGAACCCTGTGACGTGGCACATCACCCACGGGGCAAAACCCCTCCGCTGCCGCATTTCATTTTAGATCCTCAGTTCAATTCCGGACTTCGGACCATTGAACCGACGCCGCCGCATGCTCACCGGAAGCTGCCGCACGCCCACCCGAAGAGGACCATTGAACTGAGGCACGCGGGCATTTTGTTACCTTCGCGCCTATATGGAATTTCTCAGACGCCGCAACCTGAAATTTGTATGGTCACAAAAATGTCTCGGGCATCCTTAGTTTCGCTCCAAACCTCCGAAGTCACCTTCCCCCAGATTTTCCCCCGTGGTCTGTTCCGTCGGCGAGCTTTGGGTAGTATTGATAATATGAGGTCGAAGTAGGGTAGCTACCTAGAATGCACGATGCGAATTGACGCAATTAGAGCGGGACCACTGCGACACACACTGCAACACACACTGCAACACACACTGCAACACTCTACAGTTTGAGCGTGACCACTGCGACACAGCCAAGGTCTTGATCCCGCAGGTCGTTCTCGAGGAGATAGGTCCCTTTTTTGAAAATTCTTGTTCTTTTTCTTTTTTAAGTCATGTCGGGTAGAGTCCTGTCTTTGAGATGGGTCTTGACCCTGTTGTCTTTGAGATGGGTCTTGACCCTGTCTTTGAGATGGGTCTTGACCCTGTTGTCTTTGAGATGGGTCTTGACCCTGTAGATCGTCCTCGGCGAAAAACTTCCCTTTATTTACAATCTTCAACTATTTTTGTTTTCGTTTTTTGTTTTCTTTTTTCATTTTTTTTTTGGGAGCTTATGTCGATGCATCGGTGATTCTACCTCCCGCTCAGGCGGTGTGTTGCAGTGTGTTGCAGCTCAGATTTTGTGCGTGTTGGCGGGACATGGTCTATATTTTCAGTGACCGTGCTAGTATTTTAAAATACAGAAACACACTGTATCACACTGCAACACACCGCAACAACACACTGCAACACGCTGCAGCACACTAATTCTATTCTCGAGATGTGAAGCAAATACTGTAAACACAATGAATGACACGATCACAACACACTGTAACACACTGCAACACACTGCATCACACTGCAACACACTGTAACACACTGTAACACACTGCAACACACTGCAACACACTGCACTAATCTAAGCGGACTGTGTTGGTGGGTGCACAGACCGCAAACGGCACGACCGCAACCCCGACATGTCGTCACACGCGCGCGCCATGATGCGCTACCTCGAGCGCAAGTTCAAGAGCTCACACGCCGGGCGCGACTGCTTCTGGGAACTGCAGGCGCGCGAGATTGACGGTGTGTTGCAGTGTGTTGCAGTGTGCTGCAGTGTGTTGCAGTGTGGTACGACTGCTTTTGGGAGCTGCAGGAGCGCGAGGTGGATAGTGTGTTGCGGTGTGGTGTGTAGCAGTATGTTGCAGTGTGCTGCAGTGGGCACCACTGCTTTTGGGAGCTGCAGAAGCATGGAGTTGACGGTACTGTTGCAGTTTGTTGCAGTGCGTCGCGAAGTTGGTAGTGTGCGTGTGTGCCACACACCTAAAGGCCTTTAGGATATGTCGACGACTCCTCGAATTCGTGATACACACATGAATGACACACACATAGATGGGTGACTTGTTGTCGCATTGCGCCACCACCATCGCGACATATCTAATATTCTTTTTTTCAATTCAGATGATTCTGTGACAATCATGAATGCTGAATCTGTGCGCCCTCCTTATCGTAACACACTGCACCACACTGCAACACACTGCAACATACTGCAACACACTGCAACACACTGCAACATACTGCACCACACTGCAACATACTGCAACACACTGCAACATGCTGCAACACACTGCATCATACTGCAACACACTGCAACACACTGCAACATACTGCAACATACTGCAACATACGCAACAATCTTTCACACACTTACACCCTCCCTCTCTCTCTCTCTCTCTCTCTGTCTCCTCTACATATGCACACAGAAAGGTACAAGTGCAAAGAAGGCAGCTTAGGCAAAGGATCGAGCGATATGTGCCTCGCCTATTCACGCATGTGCATCGCGTACACGAGCATACACACACGCACACACACACACACACACATGTATATATGATTGAATCCATACAGAAGGATACAAGCGCAAAGTAGGGAACAACTCAGGCAACCGGTCGTGCGACATGCGCATCTTCTACTTTGTGCGCGACTGCCACCGCATGCGTGAGGGCTGCATCACCCTCGTTACCAACGACCAGGTACACATTCTGTTGCAATGTGGTGCAATGTGTTGCAGTGTGTCACGAAGTTTTTGCGCAAATGCTGCATCACCCTCATTGACATCGACCAGGTCCGCATTCTACTGCAGTGTGGTGCAGTGTGGTGCAATGTGTTGCAATGTGGTCAATGTGTTGCAGTGTGTCACGAACTCTTTGCGCAACTGCTCGCTACTACATTTGTTATAGCACATGGCTACAGAGCTGACGTTTGAGTATGTATATATATATGCATACATACACACATCTATATTTACCAGCCGCTCGCGCTGGAGGGCGCCTCGGTCGGCGTGCCCACGATTTCGCAGCACGAACTCTTTGCGCGTCGTCACGTCTATGTTGCAAAGGTCTGTTGCAACGTGTTGCAGAGTGTTACAAACTCTTTGCGCGTCGCCAAATGTGTGCTGCGGTGTATTGCAGCGTATCACGGATTCTTTGCGCGGGGCTGCGTCTATGTTGCACAGGTGTGTTGCAGCGTGTCACGAACTCGTGGCGCGTCGCCCGTCAATCTTAAACGGGTGTGTTGCAACGGGTCACGAACTCTATGTGTGTCGCCACGTCTATGTTGCAACGATGTGTTGTAGTCGCAGACTCTATGCGCGTTGTCACGTTCATGTTGCAAAGGTGACATGTCTGAACACCATCATTTTTGAATGCACTCTTGTCCTCTCCACGGAGCTTCGTGCTCTCAAATTCTTTGCGAGCACATGTATTCAACATTCCCATCTGAAGCTTGGCGTGGATAAGCATACGGATCGATCTGCGCGTGTAAAGAAAAGGGCTGACAACATTTGCTAGGCGCAACAAAGCGTACGTTTTCTGTCTGTTATATATTCTCAAACTCGGATTATCGCCAGAGATTCCCACTGCAATCGACTGGAATCTGAAGATTCAGAAAACTGATTCTGTAAATTGAAGTAAGCCTTTAATTTTTAAGCCCTCACAACTCTACCCGTTGATATATACATGTAGCTCATGAGATGTGTCGATCAAAGTATAGGTCTCTTTTGCAAAAGAGCCCTATAAAAGAGACATTATTCTGCAAAAGAGACCTATTATTTTATCGATCCTACTGACCGTAGCCACCCCATAGCTCAGGAGATATGTACATCAAATTCTTTGCACCCACATGTATGCAACATTCCAATGTATATACGGATGTATAGATTTCATGAGCTACATCTATATGTAGCCTCAGCATGAAACGTATTTGTGTATGTATGTCATGTATATGTGATGTGTATATAGGGTGGCTACGAATAGTAGGCTCCTTAAAATTATATGTCTCTTCTGCAGAATATCGTCTCTTTTATAGGTCTCTTTTGCAAAAGAGACCTAAATTTTTAAAGAGCCTACTAATCGTAGCCACCCCATATGTATATTAGGCTTCTCATGCGTTGAAGGAGGGTGTGGGGTAGCTACGATGAGTAGGCTCCTTAAAAGTACAGGTCGCTTTTGCAGAATATAGCCTCTTTTATAGGGCTCTTTTGCAAAAGAGACCTGTAATTTTAAGGAGCCTACTAATCGTAGCCACCCCATATCACCGACATGTCTTCGAGAGCGCCAGCACGCGAGGATGTACAGACATATATGTAGATATAGACACATGTATATATGCATATGTCTATACATATGCATTATATATATATATATATACATTATATATGTATATGTGTATTGGGATTCGGATGCGTTGGCGATGGCAAAGCTGGTATGTGCTTGGGGGCGCTGCAGCTCGAGATATGTATATACATATGCATGTACATATACATATACATAAATATGTATATGTGTACATATACATATGTATGAGTCTATACATATACATACATATAGTAGGGTTTGGATGCGTTGGAGAAGGGAACAGCCGGCATGTTTTTGCAGGCGCCGCAGCGCAAGAATATGTATTCATAGACACACATATATGCATAGGTGTACCTATATATATATATACACACACATGTATGCATACATGCATTATATATATACATATATATTTACAGCATACATAAATACATTATATTTTGGATGCGTTGTAGGAGGGTATAGCCGGCATGTCGTTGGAGGCGCTGCAACGCGAGCATGTACATACATATATTTACATGATGTATACATTGTATATATATATGTTAGGGTTCGGATGCGTTGGAGGAGGTCATAGCCAGCATGTCCTTGGAGGCGGCATATCACGAGTACATACGTACATATATAAATATATTTCCATTATGTCTACATTATATTCATATATATATGTATATATATATATTAGGGTTCGGATGCGTTGGAGGAGGGCATAGCCGGCATGTCCTTGGAGGCGCCGCAGCGCGAGAAGCTGACGTCACAGCAGATTCAGGAGCGTAAGAAGCGTGCTGAGGATGCGCGGCAGCAGCAGTTGGCTGCTATTGGAGCGGCTGAGAAGGTGTATTCATATGTGTGTGTGTGTATATACATGTATATATGTGTGTATATGTATACATGTAACCCGCAGAGAAGGTAATATTGAGATCTGTGTATGTATATGTTGGATGCGATTGCAAGGGCTGAGAAGGTGTGTGTATATGTATACATACATACATATACATATATTTATGTGAGTATGTGTAAATATATATTTATATGCACATATACTGTCGGCTGCTATTGCAACGGCTGAAAAGAAAATACTTTGTTGTGTAGAAGCGTGTGTAAACACATGCACATGTATGCAGAACATGCACATCTGTACATGTACATATATTCACACACACATATCCAAATTCGTGCACACTTTCTCTTTCACACGCAGGCCAAGACAGAGCAGCACACACGCAACACCCAACACAACTTCAACCGCACTTTCTCGGACACCACCCTCGCTGCTGCCGCCGCCGCCACTGCTGCCGCCGTCGCCATTGCAGCACGCACACAGCCCACTCCTACCAATACCGTTCCCGCTGTCTCCCACAATTCGCATGCACAGGTGAGTCTTGTCACGCTGCAACACACTGCAACACAATGCAATGCCCTGCAACACACGTTGCTGAGCCTTGACAACTTCTATGCACAAGTGGTTGCAGCGGCGCTGGCGGCGGCAGTGAGACATGTCACGCTGCAAAACACTGCAACACACTGCAACACGCATTGCTCAGTCCCCATTACTCCCATGCACAGGTGGTTGCAGCGGCGCAGGCAGCGGCAGCGACCATGGCCGTGCGCGTAGCACAGCAGGCGCACTCAGGGGGCGGGCCCAGGTATTTACATATCTATATATAAGATATACGTGTGAAAGGGGGGGGGGGGTCGGGGGTCTGGACTTGGAGATATTTATTCGGGGCAGGAACTTAATTGGGGTGGCCACCTCTTTTTTGGAAAGGTGCATTTTACG
>Ga0105053_10011815_pt1 | contig 10628 bp, 17 predicted proteins | sample BON01_FD_78093 | JGI IMG/M metagenome (GOLD analysis project Ga0105053, IMG submission 78093) | Freshwater microbial communities from Lake Bonney liftoff mats and glacier meltwater in Antarctica - BON-01 | ecosystem: Environmental > Aquatic > Freshwater > Ice > Glacier meltwater | place: Lake...
GATTCACTCACACGCACTCTTCCATATACTCTCTCTTTCACACACACACACACACACACACACACGATATGCGACACATCAGTGAAAAGTTGATGCAAAACACGGAATACTCACACGCACGCACACTCTCTTTGTCTGTATTTTTCTCTGCCACACACACACGCACACGCACACACACATGCACACACACACACACACGATGGATGTGATACGTCGGCGAAATGTTGCTGCAAAACAACACAGAGGATTCTCTCTCTCTCTCTCTCCATGTCTCTCACGCAGACACACTCCCGGTAGATGTGATACACGTCGGTGAAATGTTGCTGCAGAACACGGAGGATTCACGTTCACACTTACATACACACGGTAGAGGTGATACGTCGGTGAAATATTGCTGCAAATCACGGATTGGGCGAGCGTGCGTGCGCACATGCATCATCATGTGCGTGTGTGTGCGAGCCAACTCGCGCGTACTCAAACATAGCACTGGGCTGAGAAGGACACGTACTTTCGGCCAGCTGTGGGCAAGGAGGAGGAGAACTGTGTCGTGTAGCGGGTTAGTTTGAGAGAGAGGATAGGCAGATATGGGGTGGCAACGATTGTCAGGCTCCCCAAATTTTTTTTTCTGCACAAGTGCCCCGTTTTTGTACGGTTCTTTTGCAGAAGAAACCAGGAATTTAGGGAGGCTATCAAGCATTGCCATCCCAATACGCAGCCTATCACACAGGTGTAAGTCGCGAGGATAGCGCAGCACACGGGGCATTGCCGCAGTAGTGGCCAAAAACTGACACGGACGTGACCAATAGTGTCATGCATCTTGGGGTGTGTTTGTGTGTGTGTTGGCGTGAGAGGTGCTCGCGCAGGTGTGTGTTTCGTGTGCCTGGTGTGCATGCGTTTGCGGTGTTATGCGGCGTGGCGCGGTGTGTGTGCACGCATAGGTTGGTAGGTGGGTACATTTGCGTGTACACGCAAATCGTGAATGTTGGTGGGAAGGAAGAGAGCGACCGAGTAACCCCACGGCGATAGCGAGAGGGCGAGCCACAGCCATGGACCTGAACCCCCCCCTGCGTACCCTGTTTTCAGACCACACGCAGGTCAGGGTATCGGGGGGGAGAACACCCGAGCAAGGCTGCAGCAATCACATCTCAGAGATGGCTCTCGGCATGGAGGATGGAGAAGATAAAGAAGGCGAGTGCATCCGCGACCTTGAAAGGAGAGACGAGGCGAAACAGTCGGCTCTGACATGCTTCTCTCCAAAAACACATCACAGCGCTCCAACTGGCGTATTACCTTGGTTCTCGGGAAATAATATATGTATACAACATCCCAACACTACAGACCTTGTCTTGTCATTCATCTTGAAGACTTGAACCTTTCTGCGCGAAGTGGGAGCGGGAAAATGTCTAGTTTGACCCAAAAAAAGGAAAAAAACCACCGAGGCATTCCCTCATCTCATCACGCTTCGTGCAGGTGTGTGGCTTATGTCAGACATTAGCGCTCGCGAGTAGAGAGCTTGCGGGGCCGGGTGGATTGAATGCAGTTCTGCAGGCTGCCGTCACGTGCACACGAGTTGCGAATGCTGCGTTGCTGCGTGCTCGATGCGTCCCTGCAGCGTTCGCGCGCCATAAACAAAAGAGATTTGCACCGGTGCATGCCGAGAGTGGTGGCAGCGCTTGGGCATCATTGCAGCTGGTCAGGCCACACATGTAATGCTTCCTCTCCCGTCGCGACCGCGCTGGCCGTGCATGGTTCTGTACAGCGTGCTCGAGTTCAAACGCATGCGTCTGCGGGTGTTGCTGGAACGGCATGAGCGCAGCTGATGCCGTGGTTTGTTTTGCAGGATAAGATGCCGAAGCAACCAGATTGCAAGTGGGCACAAAGGCCTGACAAGATCTTGCTCACCATCAATGTTGCAAACCTCGACGAGAAGACGGCGGACATCAAGGTAATTTGACCTCATGAACGCATGCAAGTACAGGTGCAATACATCGCAGCGCTATGATGGCCGGTATACGCGGGGCGGACAAGCGGAGCAATCCACATCGCCGGTGGCGGTGTGAGCTGCTCCGGTGGCCACAGATTGGTTCTTACATAGGGGGCAGCAGACAAGAGGACGGCAGAAAAGTGTTGAGATACATGCGTGACGGACACTGAGTGCCGAAGACTGTGCACGAACAAACCACGTTAGCAAGCACACAGAGTGTCTCATAACATATTTTCACCGCTGCTCACTATTTTGCTTACAGGTCACAGAAACCAACTTCTCTTTCAAAGCCGCCGACTTCGAGCTTGTGTTTGATTTCTTTGGCACCATTGATGAGGACAAGTGTTCATGGAAAGTGGGCGCTAGGGATGTAGCATTTGTGCTCCAGAGGAAGGAGGAGGGTGAATACTGGGACAAGCTCCAAAAAGGTGATTTATACTAGCAGTCACGTGCAGCAATGTACAAACTATCATGGCCGATACACTACAATGCACTACCGTACAATAGTCCAGAATTTTGTGTTCTCGAAATGGTTGGGACCCAAACAATTCGAGAAAATAACCAATTCGACCCCGAATGGTGCGCGGCAGCTTCGGCGCCTCGACGCCGTGCGCCCAAGAATTTCAGCCCAGCTTACGGCCAGTCACCTGGACACAGTTTATGTTTTCCTTGGCACCTTGTTCTTCGTTTTGTTGCGCGTCAAAACAGTCTTTTGGTGTTGCTTTCTTTTCTGATGTTTTCCTCAAGAAACTTGAATGTTTGCAGCGTCTGTTAGTCAATAAGTCCCAGTTTGTGCAGACTCACAAATCTCGGCAAGGCAACGCATGCCGTTTGCGTGTTGTGCCGTCTGTGTGGAGCTGTACTAACTGTAGCATACTGATTTGCGGGCGTTTTGAACCACTGACAGGCGCCAAGATCACGACTCTGAAATGTGACTGGGACAAGTGGAAGGATGAGGATGAGCTCACGGGCGGCGATGTGAGTATTTTTTTGGGCTCCGCCCTGGGTGTATTCGGGCGCGTGGCAGTGGAGTACGCTGCCGCGCGCCACCGAAGTTTGGAATTCCAGTGCGAAGATTTAATGAGGGGGTTCAGGGGATGTTTTTTTAAGCGTTACCAGGTCCTTCCATCGCGTCTCAGAACCATGGAAGCCCTACTGGATAACTCGATTTTCCAAATCGCAGCCTGGTCAACGCCAAAAGAATTGCGTCAATTTTTCAATTCGAGACCGGATCAACGCAAAAAAATCGGCAGATCAACGGAATTTTCGGCGGATCAACGCAGATTTTTTGATGATGCGTTGATCCGCCAAGTTTTTCGAAATTCGTACTTTTTGGGACCATCGCAGCGTTTCCTACGCGCTTGCCAACGCTCGGCAAACAACCAAAATTTCAGGCGATACAAATATGTGGGCTCGGAAACAGAGGGAACAGGGTGTCAGAGGGATTTTTTCCACACAGTCGGCCTGAACGTGTGTACGTGTGTTTAACTCTATCCATCTTGCTCGCTCTGTGTATCGTGTTGTCTCTTCATCTCTTTCGGTCTGCAGGACATGGATATGTCAGGATTCAGCGGAATGCCCGGTTGCCCCCCCCCCCCTCTTGATGATATGTTCATTTCTTCTGTAATTTGCTCAAACACGATTAGAAATTGCAGTTTTCCTGGGTGTATGTGGCATTGTTGTGCGTTGTACTTGATTGTGCTGTTTCGGATTTCTATATCAGTGCATGTAATTTGACTCGAGCGCATCCTGTTTGATACACTTTCAGGTGGAGGCGGAATGGGGGGCATGGAAGGCATGATGGGAGGTTTCTTTTTTCTTATTTTAATCGAACTTTTTCAAGTTACAGTGCAGAGAGAGGGGGCAAGTGTACTCAGTTGTATGTTAATGCGTGTACTACCCAATTCTATATTGTGATGTGTATGTGCACATGTTCGGGATGTGTCCAGCGAATTGCCGCCTGTGTGGATGCGAATACAGAACAACTTGTATACAAAAGACACACTGGTATAGCACTAGAATACACGCAGGCACAGCACCATCTTTGTATTGGGAGAACAGGTCTATTTGAAGAGAATACCCGCAGGCACAGCACTAGCTTTGTATTCTGTCAAAGAAGCTCAACGGCGTATGTCAAAGGGGCACTGTCTCCCATATATATATATATATATATATTCATATATATACTATCCATGAACAGAGCCCATCTTCAACACACTGAAATATAATTTTGTTTTTCCGTGCAGGTGGCGGCATGGGCGGCATGGGTGGCATGATGGGCGGCATGGGTGGCATGGGTGGAATGGAAGGTATTTGTGTATGTACATGTGAATATATATATATATACGTGTGCATGTAAATGTGTAAATATTTATACGTGTGCGTGTGTGCGTGTACATACATTTGTACATTTCAGTGCATTTTCTTTTTGCCTCCCTTTGTTATTTCTGATGATTGTTCCCTTGTTCTCTCTCCTCTGAACTCAAAGTCGTGTCTGTTCGTCTGACATGTCTCACTCTCTGTCATTCCTTCCATTCTCTGCATGTGCCCTTCCTCTTCATCGCATCTTTTCCCTCCTCTGTATCTCTCTCACTCGCTCCCTCTCCCTTTAATTCTTTCCATCTCTTGCTCTCTCTCTCTTTCCCTCTCTCTCTCGCTCCCTCCCTCCATCCCCCCTTCCAACTCTATCTCTCCCTCCCTTCCTTGCTTTCTCTTTCTCTCTCGCGCTCTCTCTCTCTATCTCTTCCTCCCTTCCCATTCATCTCTTTCTCCTTTCTTTTGTGTGCAGGCATGATGGGTGGCATGGGTGGTGGTGCGGGTGGCATGGGTAAGATTTCTTCAAATGTATTTGTACGCACACCTGTGTATGTTTGATGCATATCATTTGAATCATGCGAATGATATGAATGATACAGATGATATGAGTGATACGTTTTGAGTGTGTGTGTGGGATACAAATGACTTGAATGCATGTTGCTCGCTCAAAAGGTTCATGGAATACAGGGCTCTTGTAGAAAATGTAGGGCTCTTGATTAACATAGGGCTGTTTTCTGTGAAATATTCTGTTCTCAGCATTGGAATCATCAAACACGACCCCAGAAATTCAACGTTATTCTTTGCGTCCAGAGATTCAATGTGATTCTTTGAGCCCCGCTAGAGAAAGTATCGGCACCCCTAGAAATGGGGTCAGGGAGGGTCTGTAGAACTAAAAAATGAAGACCAAAATCCCAAAATATGGGAATTTTTTGTTTTGATTCGGATGCCACACACACGTCCACAGGGGCGCAGAGTATTCTGGAGACTCGTCCTTAATTTCCTATATCCAACAGCTGTGTAAGAGCGTGGATCTGCAATACAGCTTTGTTCGAGCACATTGAAATGCAACGTCATGTGTGAAACAGTGTTTTGAATGTACGGCTGACTTAAGTCTCTCCTTCGACTTGATCATATAGCCCTGTTTAATCGGGCTCTTTTGTAGAATGCGACATGATTAAATCATGACTCACGCATAAATGCACGCGACTACAGGTGGAATGGATCTCAGCGCTATGATGGCTGGTATGGGCGGGGGCGGAGGAATGGGGGGGGGGGGTATGGGAATGGATGGCCCCGACTCGGATGACGATGATGATGAAGGTGTGTAAATGTGTGAATGTGCGTCTCGTACATGTATGTATTTGCATCTCACGACCACCGACAATTAGAAAAGAAAATCATGGAAAATGAAAGCATACACAGCGTATGCAAACTCGAATAGCACCTTTTACTAGTGTAAATTCAGAGTTAGTTGTAATTACATGGTGGTAGTGTCTGGACAGGTGTGTATGATGATAGCGATTGCAAGATCTCTTGCATGCGTATACGTTTATTTGAGTACAGATACATTGCACGCATGTATGTAAAGGTAATTATTACTGCATCGAGGCGGTATCTGCGAAAAGTGACGAGTTGATGAAAAATTGCATGGTATGTACATCGCTCTTTTGTGGATGCATGCATATCTACCCATATAATTGTGTGTTTGATTTATTTGACCGTGTCACAGGTGGCCATGGGCATTCTCATGGCCACTCTCATACACATGGGGACGAACCGTGCACCGGCCATGGTGCAAAGGTTGAGGAAGCAGATTAGAAATAGGTGTAGTCCAAATGTATCTGGTACCCGCTATACATACTTGATTGCTTGTATTAATAGACTCTGTGTAGTGTTCCCTGAGCATCGTTTATTGTGGAATCCACGGGTGTGCGTCTGAAATCCGTCCAAATGCATTTCGAATTTGTGTATATTCTTTGCTATTCTGTGTGTTGTTGTGCGTGCTGGGTGTGCATGTATTGTAAGTGCATTCTTGTTGTGGGTACGGATATGTTCTGTGTTGTTGTGTGCTTGTGTGTGTGTGAGTATATATATGTATATACATGTATATGAATGCGGAAATATATGTATGTATACATATGTACATACATACATATATATATATATATACAAATATATGTGTACACATATATATGTATGCATATACATTATATACGATACGGATGTGTCCCAACACAAGAAGTGCTTATGGCTGTAGAGTAGGCGCCTAGAGACACCCTCATACGGAATTCTGAATTTGAAGTAAGAGAACAGTACACAGATGTTGGAATTTTCGGATCATCTATGTAACCATGCACGCATATGCGAACAAACGCGTGTACTCATATATGTAAACAATGCATACAGATATGCGTAAAAAGTTGCAGTTTTAGATATTCATTCGCATATGAGAACGATTTGCACGGAATGCGCATGCCATCTGACTCATGTTCTCTCCTGTCACGCCTTTGATTTTTTTGTTTCCACGCCATTTCTCTTTCTTGTTCTTTTTTTGGTTTTGTTTCACAGCCATTCCCGGATTGGAGGACACCAGCAAGGCCAAAATTGAGGAGGCAGACTAGATTTCAGATAAAAAAATGATACGTTTGGCTTTTTAGAAAGCTACGACGTGCCAGAACGCTGGTTGACTGTGCTAGGTGGCGCCACATAACACATATGCACGCTACACATATGTACATATACGTATGTATGAATATTTGTTTGTAGATCGTACATGTGTGTATGTGTGTGCACACACAGTCACGCATGCACATGTTCGGCGTATACATGTTTCTGTGTATATAGTCGTTTCTGTGATATCTGTGGTCGCACATCTGGCGTGCGCTGGTCGAGTACGTTATCATCACTCCTGTAGTTACCTACAGGTCCTGTAATGCCGTGAGTTTCTGTAAATGACCTCAAGCCAATATGCCCACTTTTCATGTTTGAGCCTCTTGCGTGCGTCTTATGATAGACACATACGTCTCTTTTTGACGTTTCTTTTCTCAAGCGCCGGTCCTGTGGGCATCCTCTCACCTGATTTTCTCTGCTCATTTGTTTCTGTCCGCAAAGCCGCAGGAGAGCCCCGTATGTTCGCAAACGAGCGCAACAAGATCGGCATCTTTGTACACACACACGAACATATACACAAACGCATCACTATCCGTGATTCTACTACCCATTCTTGTGTGTCGGCAAAAGAACCTCGTATCTCAACAAACTGGCCCTACATGTCCGCACAAAAGCGCCATATGTCCACAACTCCACCTGACCCAATCAAAGGTTTGTATTCGCTGCCTGCTTGCCAGAGCCAGATTTCAGGAAATTTTTGAATTTATTATTTAATACAAATATACAAAGTCTTGTGTGGAGGATCAGATCAGATCCTCCAAAATCAGATCCACCGCACAAGATTCTGCGGTACTGGTGTAAAGCTCAACCTGGTTGGCTTTTTCATTTCCACCAGATCACTGAGTGTGATAGGGTGGAAATGTTTGTATGGGGTGGCTACGGTCAGTAGGATCGATAAAATCATAGGTATCTTTTGCAGAATATTTTCTCTTCTATAGGGCTCTTCTGCAAAAGAGACCTATAATTTAATCGATCTTACTAACCGAAGTATGCCATGCAAATTAGGTACCACTCCCAAAGGGAACCTCGGTGGGACTGGCCCTTTAACATTTTCAAAAGTTTGCATGATTCATAGGGTCGGGCCGTGACGAAAACAGGCAGCCTTGCTGAGGAATTCGCCAATCTCCATTTAGAGTCTCTTTGGAAGATCTTTTTTCATAAATAGGTGTCTCTTTTCGTGGGGCTCGGTCTCTAGGTGTTTTCATTACCTCGATGTCGCCTCAATGATTGATCGGGGGCCTTAATCAGAACCATAACTCTAATTGTCGTTTTCGTTCGCGCTGCTGCGCGCCCAAACAAGGCCCGCCCCCAAAAAATCAAATCATCGGCGATTTCTGCCCCCACCCTAAAAATGGGTGTAAATCTGTTTTTCTTGAAGGGTTGCCAGTGAGAGAGCAACAGAAATAGCAACCGTGACAGAGATCATAATGTAGTCCGTGACAGCACAAACATGGAGTGGTGCTATCACTAATTTCTGATTGCACTAATTTCTGATTGCACACTCAATTCCGCAATTTTCAAGCCTGAGTTTGGACCACGCATGATTTCCGAGTCCGAGTCTCTCAGACTGGAGATTTCCGGCGGAATATCCAGTGAGCCTCCAGTGCGCTTACCATCGCTGTGCGCGGTGTCTCGGATGTGAGTTAGGCACCGGTCACAGATTCTGTGATTCCCAAACTCAATTTATTAAATAGACTTCTTATTTATAAATGGTTAACGTCCATCAAAATAGAGATACGTGGACCCTCACTACGCCGTCTCTTTCCTAGAAAGGAATCGTTTGTGTATTTTTCCGGGTCCCACCGAAATTCAAGAATCGCCCTTCGCGTGGAAACAGTACTATTGCTGGCACATGGGGATGTCCTCTCGTCCTCGTCCTCCTTCTGCACCTCCTCGTCGTCGTCGTCCTTTGTATCGTCCTCCCCATCTTGGCGCCGCGGGCTCCCTCGTCCTGCACTCTTCGTTGCCTTTTCGAGAGTCACCGCGGCCCTTGTCAAAAAAACAAACTTTTTGACGTGGCATGGTCACCGTGACATGGTCACGTGAGGGCCGAGCTTTGGCCCAAAACCCCAAATTGACTAGAAGTGTTTAAGTACATGTACCTCAACGCTAAATTAGGCCCCCAGTGGACACCCCCCCCCTCTCAGGCCCGGGCTGACGTTGATTAATGCCCCGCCTATGTTAACTAGCGATTTCTAAAACAAGGCCCCCGGCCAACTTGATTGAATTAGCCGGCGAAAGCGAGGCCCAGGTATGATCATGGGGTGGCATCTGCGTGTAGTGGGATTTTGACAGTTGCAAAAAAAGGGGGGAGAAAAAGGAAAAAAATTAAAATACAGTATAACCTCTGACTGATTGCGAGTGGCGCGCGGCGGCTCCAGGCTTGCCGCGCGCCCCGTGATTAATCGGATGCGCACCATCTGCTGCTTAGTCCAGTGATTAAGTTGGGTATTCGCCACCCAAGAAAGAAAAGAAAGAAAGAATGAGCAGGTCCGAGTCAAACGTACGATCACACGGATGAGCCAGGTCAAGCATACGAACGAAGCATAGCACTGATGAATGCGCTTTCCGTTGCATGGTATTTTGTTTTGGACGCCTTGTGTGTATGAGTGGGGGCACGGGTAAGGGGGAGGGGGAGGCATCACTGTGTGAGTTGCTAAGCCACGGCTCATGCTGCTCCGACATGCCAGTGCCGCCGATGCGTGTAAAGGCAATACGCACGGACGTGAGAGCCCGGCCGCACGCATCTTCACTGGCTTTCTTTCCAAAATTCTTTGGTTTCAAGTTTGAAACCCCAATTTCGTTACTTTTCTTTCTTTCAATTGGTAGTACAAGAGACTGACGCTCGTTCCTAGCCCAAATATTCCCAGAACCTAGACCTACCAGTGGTTTTGAGTGGGTGACGGGGACGAAATTGACCAAAAATGAGTGAGACGTGACGCCGGTCACATTTTCGTCACAGAACGTCACATTCCAGATTCGATGTGATGCTGGCGCTGCCAGTTTTCGAAAAAGCTTTTTTAGCACTTCCAAAAATGTGACGTTTTTCCTGGAACTTGGTACAAATGTAAAGCTTTCGTCACATCCTTTTTCTGGGTTCGACTTGGAAGAAACCTGGGTTCAAGTTTCAAGCCAGGTCATGGGTTCTAGGTGATGGGTTTGAGGGTACCGGGACTCGGCCAGATTACTTGGTGAATCGTGATGACAAAAAAATTGAGGGGCCATTCGGGGAAAAAAATTGTACAGAAATCGACGAATAGTTGTCGAGTGAACGCCGGGGGTGTGGGAGCACATGGACAGTTGGCTCGGGGCTCAAATGGGCTCAGTCCTGGAACCAAATCAAAATGTTCAAAGTTCAAAGAATGTCTTTGCTGTCACAACCATTGCGTTTACCGACGTACACCTTTGTACAGGACTGTTACAGCTTCAAGTTCCTGCACAGTCTCTAATAGGGAGTCCCGGTACCCCCCTGGGTTCCTATATGTATACATATATGTATATGCATATATTTGTGTATATATGTATATATAATTATATATACATACATATATATTAATATATATGTATATATATATATATATATATATATATATATATATATATATTTATATATATATATATATATATATTTATATATATATATATATATAAATATATA
>Ga0105053_10011817_pt1 | contig 10627 bp, 10 predicted proteins | sample BON01_FD_78093 | JGI IMG/M metagenome (GOLD analysis project Ga0105053, IMG submission 78093) | Freshwater microbial communities from Lake Bonney liftoff mats and glacier meltwater in Antarctica - BON-01 | ecosystem: Environmental > Aquatic > Freshwater > Ice > Glacier meltwater | place: Lake...
TATATATATATATATATATATATATATATATATATATATATATATATATATATATATATATATACATATATAAATTCATATATATATGTGTATATATATGTATGTATATACATATGTATTTATATATATACATATATATGTATATATATACATATATGTATACATACATATATGCGTGTATGTGCGTATACACACAAATACATGTATGTATATGTGTGTGTGTGTGTGTATTTGCACACGTATACATATATATATATATATATATATATATATATATATATATATATATGAATGTATATATATATGTAAATATGTGAGGCACATATATGTATTCATTGCAAATTGTTTTTTGTGTATGAGCCTATGTATTTCCCTTTCTCAATGCCTATTTTCTTGTTTTTGCACACACTTACGCACATGCTCATTCAGACTTCTCTCTTTCTCTCTTTTTTCTCTCTCTCTTTCTCTCGCTCTCTCTCGTGCTCTCTCTCTCTCTTTTCCTCACTCTCTCGCGCTCTCATCCTCTCTCGTTCTCTCTCTCTTTCTTTCCATTTACATTTTGACGTTACACGACGGCTGCACATCAATACAACAGGTGAACAAACTGGAAGCTCGCCTCACGGCAATCATTACGGGCAACCAAGAGCTCACAAACGAGCTCAACCGCCACAAACTCCTCAACAAAGACTTATCCCTCGAAAAGATGGAACACGAAATCGAAATCGAGCGTCTTCGCCTACAGCTGCAAATGAAAGTGGGCACAGCTGCATCGGCTTCCTACCTGGGCCTCACCCGTAGCACAACAGACGCATCTATGAAACCGCCTTCTATTCTCCAGAAAATGACGGAACACAAAATGACAATCAAGGGGTTCGATGTGCTCCGAGAAAATTACGATGTGTCGCGCGAACTCGCCTCCGCGTCAGCCGCCATTCACGCTAAAGAGAGCACAAGTGTCTCCGCGCTGTCTAGCCCAAGCATCGAATTGCTCGAAATAGAACGAGATGAGACGACAAAATTTTCACTGAAGCTAGGCCACAAAACAAGGATCAACGTGTCGCCACGAAGATCAAAGGATGGGACAGGTGCGCTTCAAAAAGCGGAGATGGATCTGTTGAGGGAAATGCCGGTCAAGTGGAATGACGTTTCGTCCTTAATGCTGCACCATGTTGACAATATCTTAGCCGTTAAGTACCGCACGCAAAAGCGTCACGTCAACGAGTGGCTCGCCGTTTCCACGATTTCTAAGTGAGCTTTTTTGGCTTATTTTTGTGATTTCTTTTTCCTTGTTGTTTTTGCAGATGAAGCCAATCCGTAAGTAAACGCGCCTCTGTTCTGCAGGGCTTTTTGGATCAAGTGACCTGGCTATTGAGGAAACCTACTGCCCGTAGCCACCTTATATTACAATCGTTCTACCAACTGATCAGAAACTCACGCAGGGAACGAATTTTCGATCTACTCAACTTAACCTTGCGCACGCATGAGCAACGACGCCGGACGCACATTGCTTTGCAGGCTTGGCGAATCTACTACAATCGCTGCTGCCACACATTAATCGTTCACACTCGTAAGTGCACTGTCCAGATCTGTGTGAGTCACAGCAGTCCTATATTGTCATAATGATTATTCTATTTCTTTATCAAGATCATACTTTGTAACATACTTGCGGACCGAGGCCAAGATTCAGTACATGAAGGTAGTGTTGATCATCGAGATCGAGGTGCTTCTTTATTGGAATTTAGATTCGATCTGTATTCCCTAATTCAGACAGGCAAATTGCTCATTGATTTGGGGGGGTCTTGAAATTCGACAATCCTGATTCCTTTATTTAAGTCTGGGGGGGTTGGAAAAGCAAACTCGAAGTATGGCTTGTGTTTATACTTGCATATGTCATGCATTTACATGTGTATTCACACAAATTGAATGTGCAGGAACCAGCATTACCTTGATGCGCCGTTCCCTCGCAATTCTTCTGAAATATGCCCGAGGCCAGCATTTCAAAATGAGTTCGAGGTAAACTTGTGTTTGATACTGCAAAGGACGTGTATTAGGCACGCACTGAAACACCTGAAACCCACCATACAAACGCACCCAGATGTACTGACACGCATTTCCCATCGTACTTTAGGCAGCATTTGGAACGGCATTTTGTGCGATATCGAAAGACGCCGCAAGCTCGCAACTTTGAAGCTTGGCATGCCTACATGCGGCACAAGCAACGACAAGATGCTGCTGATTTTCTGAGCACCATCCCTGGCCCCGGCGATGATGATGACAGTGAAAGTGAGGAATCGAATTAAAGATTAGCAGGTGGAAACAACAAAGCCGAGAGGATCAAACAGGTTGACTACAACGACGAAGACGAGAAGATAGAGGAAAAATCCGCCTAAACACACAGACACGCACTCTAGACACACTGAAACCATAACATGTACTTTATGAAGTTGAATAAAATTCAATAATTTTGCTCATTGCATCTGCAGTTATCATTATTATAATAGGAACCGTATCATTCGTCTAAATAAGCCCCGTGCCCAAGAATACATCTAATATTGTGTAGAGTTCAAATATTCACTTATCTATATGCAATCTAGGTGTCTATCCAAAGTCTAATGCTTTAGTTCTCAAGAGCTTGCATCTGCAATTGATTTAGAGTATAGGTCTAGGGCGAAACAGAACAGGTAGGACCAAGAAAGCTGTTGTAATAACTGCAGCTCTCATGCGCAGCGGAGCAAAGGACGCAGTGCAGGCACCAGCAAACAAGGCAGCACACGGCTATAACGCGTGCAAAAATTGCAGCTTGGCGCAAGTGAATTGATAATCGAACATGAGGGAACTAAACAAATTCGAACACACAGTGATGCGACTGTGTTTGCACGGAGAAGTGCAGAAGCACACAAGGAGCAGGTAAAAGACGTGTCGGTCTCCAATGTGCTCGTGTGCCTACACTTGGCCTGGTTGCTTAAAAGTGAGAGAAATATCGTGTGCTCTGCGCATTGAGTTGTCAACAATTACATTCCACAGGGATTTCATCCTGAGATACTCAAGTGACATTTTCCTTTGTGTTGCGCAAATATGAACAGAGGAGCCCTGAATCAAGGAAAGAGTGACATACAGGTTGACAAGTTTCTTACTAGCATTGGAAATATGTCTTTTGCTAAGAGCATTGGAACTTGGCAAATCATGGACTGCAATCATTATCGATAACCGCAATGGAGAGGACTGCTACCCAATATCCTGCCGAACAGAATATTGAGTTTTGAACTGGGTCTGTGATTGGGATGTGACTTTAATGCATCAGAAAAGTACATGTCAAAATGCATGACATTTAATATTAAATCTCACTTTTTGTCTTTCTAAAAATAAAACTACATTCAAATGTGATTTAAAAAAAAAACTACATATAATTGACCTTTAGCAGTAAATCTCTTATTTGCAAAAATTAAATCTCATATATGAGATTTAAAAAATTAGATTTCATATGTATTACCTTTAACGGTGATCTCATATTCTCAAAAAAATAAATCTCATTTATGTGTGCTTTAAAAAGTTAAAGTACATTTGTATTGTGTTTAGCAATAAATCACATATACATGACATTTAATTAACTTCACATATGTGAAAAGTTGTGTACTACATCACACATATATGTCGCCAAGGTTATTGAATCACATATAAGTGTGTATTAAAAAAATAAAACTACATTTTTAATATGTTTAGCACTAAATTAAAGTAGAGTGGCATCCAATTAAAATCTCGATGGTCGATATTAAAACCTGTCAACAGCCTTCACCCTGTCAATGTCCTATCAGGGTATTGTAGCCCCCTAGTGCATTGGGATTATAACAGATGCAATAAAAGCTCAAAGTTCGAACATATGTGATATGTTGTGTACTAAATCACATGTATATGTCGACAAGGTTACCGAATGTCGTGCACTAAATCAAGTATATATGTCGCCAAGGTTACTAGAAAACATGTATGCGTCGTCAAGTGTTGTTGGATCTTACCTTTGGTTCGACATCATGCCAGTGTCAATTTCTCACAGACTTGTCCAAGTGATTCCAGGCGTACAATTTGCGCAACACTGGCATATTTGGAATCATTTTCAGCCAGGCTAAGCTTACTACAACGTTTTGATATCATGAGGTTACCAAGTGACACCTTCGCAGGGAGGCAACTCACGATCATGCCGTTCATGGGGTTCAAGTTTCACTACAAGACTCCAACAAGTACTATGTATTCAATTTTTGGTATTTATTAGGGTTGTCACGGTCAACAACTCACGTCGCATCAATCATATGGAAACTAACTATAATGAGTAACGTGATGATCTATTCTACTAGTACGTGACGGCAGGTCATTTTTCAGAGGTCAGACATGAGATCTGGCGACTTTGCCAGTTCGTGTAGAGGCAGACTATAAGGGTTGAGGCATGACAATAAGAAGTATTCTGATTAACGCCCCCTGGCACTTTATGCGACAAAGAAATACTTTGTGTTTTGCACCGACATCAAAAACATGTATCAAAACATGTATATATACATATATATATACACACGGTGAAGTTTCTACGCCGACTGCCATTTCTTTGGCAAGGACACTCATTTTCATGATAATCACTTCAACGGTTTGACTTTGAGATTTGATTCTCATCATGCAACCTTCAATGACTCTTGTGATGGCCGTTGTTCACTTTTGAAATTGCACTCACTTAAACGGCTATCATTTCACGGTTGATGTGCCTGGGTGTGACTTTGCGTTGGCATGCAGTAATGTGCAAGAAAGCATGTGCTATTGCCGTTGAAGATTAATTGTGGACTCGCGAAGACAAGCAAGGAACTACACGCAATGAGCTGGTGTCTGATCCATAATCATCCATTCTCGAAATCTTGCTACCTCATGCCAATTCGAGAACTTTTGCATTTGATGGAAGCGTTCGGTGCAGGTTGCTACTGACGTATTCAGGCTAATGTGGCGTGGCTCACGCTTCTAATTCTCTTCCTCGTGTAGTCAATGCACATGCCCTAAATTCTCGTTGCATCTCTCAAATTTTGCGAGCTACGTTCAAAGTGCGCAAGTATTTCTGAGGTATTTTCACTTGTAACTGCAGCTCTCGCTCTTACCATCAGAGTAATTTCTGTTGTGTGACCCGAAATCCATTTACCATCTGCTTCCTCGGATTTCTTTGCTGCTAATTTCGTGTTACAAATCTCACAGTCTCGTGCAGTGCAGCGCCACCTCTACAGATGCTGACAGTGCCTCTGCTTATTTCTCGGTTTCGGATTTCTTCGAGCTCATCATCTGGATTGTACTGTGACGACATGCCATGTGCTCTATATCACAAGCTCTTTGCTGTCGTCAAGGGGAGGAAGACCCTTTCTGGTGATGTTCAAATGCGCTCGAAGGGAAAGCGTGCTTTAATGTCTCAGCATTCATTCATAGAAGATCAAGAGTATGCTGCTTGCAGCACATAGCTTTGATTCGACGAATTTTGACTGTGTTAAGCACTGACTACGGCTCATGGACGTTAACGTGAGAGCAGGTCAATCTCAAGAAGAATAGCAAAGCTCACACGTCTATCATGCCGCGAGGGGCATTCTTGATTTCAATGGATCTAACAGATGCTATCAACGAGATCTATCAGATAGTGTCTGATCAAGCGGGTGAGATTCTTTCGAAGCATGGGATGCAGACTTGCTGCTCAAGGTACGCATATTGACCTCGTGCCAAAAGATGGGCACTCCAAGATTGGATCGGCCGAAGGTGCCATCGACGGGATTGATCACATGGTTACAGCTTCGCTCCTCGATACTAACATTCCCAAGTGTTACTGGGATATTGTTGTCGAGCACTGCACTTTACTCAATGCTGTGACGCAGAGCTGCCCCACTGATCATGGCATCACTATTTACGAGGCGGTCATGGCATTACTATTTAGTTGGATCGCAAGGATATCAAGCTGTCTCCCAAGAACCAGGCTGGTGTGTTTCTGGGGTTCGCTACTTTTAAAAACGGCACCTGTATTATTCTAATCGGCGATAGGTGCATTGGATCTATTCTTCTAATTGGCGATAGGCGCATTTAGTGGCGAAAGAAACGATGGATTTCATCAATGACCTATTGCTACTCAAGAGTGCACCATCAGCCAACTCTGAGTATGCGTGGCTGCATCGCCTTCTAAAGCGCTACAAGAGTCCGAAGAAGAACTTACTGACCGAGGATTTTGAGGCAAGGTAACAAAATTGCAGCGTTGAATCCTTCGCAAGAAGCTGACGAAATGTTGACCAGATCGTCAAAGCCTGTTGTGTAGGAAATGGAGAAATTGTGGTGTTGGATCCTCCGCAGGTCCGTTTGAGAGGGTCCGGCAAGATCTTCGATGAAGCATCCGTTACCATAGCTCAGTGGAGAAGAGCGCGGGACTTAACAAATTTGGGTTATCTGCAGATGCCCGGTTCGATTCCAGTCGAAACCCCGTCAACTCAAATGAACATGGATTTGAGCACATACACCCTCAAGTAAGGGTTCTAAACTACTGTTTCCAGTAATAAAAGCAAATAAAATTAAACTAATCAAGCTGAATACAGGTTGCGTGTACTTCCTGGTTGTGGGATGAATGTCGTGTGGACCTCAAATTTTAATGAACTGATTCTGAATCAGTTCCTTGTTTGGGATCTCAGGAACAAAACTGATACTACATCTGTTCTTGATGAATTAGTTTCAGTCACGAATGAAGACACACGACTTACATTCTCTGTGAAAGAGATTCTTGGTTCAAAATTTAATTGTCCCTTTTGAAATGAAAATGTTCGACAAGTCCATAATTCGTAATGTTCGAACACATGAATTGCACTGTTCGTCTGTAAAATGGCCTTGCAAATATTGTTTAATGTCATGTACGTTTGTAAACACAAAATTGTCCTGTTTCGAATAATATAACACGTATTTTGGTTCAAATTTTTGAGGATTCCTTAAAGCGAATCTGTATCCGTCTCGACGGTAGACTAGATACGGCCTACTTCGGTCTGACCATTGCTGATGTCACGCAAAGATCATTCGCGTGGTGACGAATATTGAGACGTGACTTGTTAGATTTATACACAAAACACCTTCTAGAAAGAAGGGATCCGTTATGACTTTTGCGGGCCCTATATACATGTTTTGCTTCAGAACGCACAGAAGTGCAATGCTCAATGCCACATCACAACAAGAAACACTAGAAGCCACATCAATGCATGCAAGTGCCTGTTGGACATGGGCATAGAAAAGGCGTCAGGCGATGGGGAAGCCACGACATATATTCATATATGTATACTAAAGACGGGGGCGAAGTGAGCCTAGAGGGCGCACGTGTAGTGTGGCTCCAGTCGCAAAGGCAGCTCTCGAACTGCGCAGCAGCTCTCGAACTGATCAGCATTTCTCGAACTGCAAAGGCAGCGCTCGAACTGCACAGCAGCTCTCGAACTGCAGAAGATGGGTGCGAAGTGAGCCTAGAGGGCGCACGTGTAGTGTGGCTCCAGCTGCAAAGGCAGCTCTCGAACCGCGCAGCAGCTCTCGAACTGACCACCAGCTCTCGAACTGCAAAAGTAGCAATCAAACTGCACAGGCAGCGCTCAAACTTGAACAGGCAGCTCTCGAACTGCTATCGGGGGGCGCTCACGGAAGTGCGCCTAGAAGGTGCACGTGTAGTGTGTCTCCAGCCGCTGAGAACAGAGTGCGCACGGGGAGTGTGCCTGATTTGTCAAATGTGTGTATGAAACCAGAATTCATGCGTCATCCCTGCTGTGCTACTAATGTATCATACCAATGTGTATAGTATGTCACACGAACAGGAAAGAAGGGGGAGAGCGAATCTGTATCCGTTTCGACAGTAGACTAGACACGGCCTACTTCGGCCTGATCATTGCTGATGTCACGCAAAGATCATTCGCGTGGAGACAGACATGGAGACGTGACTTGTCAGCTTTATATATAGAACACCTTCTAGAAAGAAGGGATCCGTTACGACTTTCACGGGCCCTGTATATTTCTTTTGCTTCTTGATTGAAGAGCACCTTTTGGTGATACACACATCCTACGTTCCTCTCGTCTGCGTGCTTTGCGAACCTTACGGTTCTGCTCTGAATACCTTGACAATTTCACATGTCCAAGAACTTCATGAATGGTACCTATTCTTGTTGCAATGTGTGTAGAACACCAAGGATCTTTGGTGCCTTCACAAAATGCATTGTTCAAAACTTTGAATATACAATCGAAACAGTCACAATTTTTGAGATTGCAACAAATATTTGTTCTCAAAAGATGTAAAGTCACAATATGAATTGACAAGTCCATTGTTTAAACTACCCTACCCACCTCCTCCGCAACAATCATTTCAATGTTCTGACTAATTGTATACATAAACCAGTACAATTTCCTAACTAATTGTATATGTAAAGAAGTAACCTATCTGATCATAGCAAATCATATCAACAACCGGACGACCACCTTATCTGATTTACTCTACATCTTGATCTACCTTAAAACTTTGCCATGCTTGTAGAAGATGACCTGTAAAGGCTGATTGTGATGCCTTTGCAAAATCTTGGAATTGCCTTAATCTGACCGTATTTGTATCTATTGTGTCATGCTTGTCCTTCATGTGCTCGTGATCAACGTCTTCTTCTTCTTCCTGCTCCTCTTCTTCTTCTTCGTCTTCTTCTTCTTCTTCTTCTTCATGATCCTCTTCTTCTTCTTGTTCCTCTACTTCGTCTTCTTCTTCTCCTTCCTCTTCTTCCGTTTCTTCCTCTTCTTTGCCCTTCTCTTCGTCTTCTCTCTCTTTTATGTGTACATCTTGACGTCGCTTGTCTGGGTCTTGACATCATTGCATCTCAATTCTGGACAATATGTTGTTAATTGTGTCAAGTCTGCGTCGAATTAGATCACAAGAATTTTTTGACAGTTTCCCGTTGACTTTGTTGAGTTTCTTTTGAATTTGATCCACATTAGGTCTACTACCACGTCGCGCAGATAATGTAGATTCTCATCCATGTTCAACAAATCAGCCCGTCGTCTATGTTTTCTTACAGTTCAATCCATAATGAAGTTCATAATGAAGAACTGATGTAGTATTCATAATAAAGAACTGATGTAGTATCAGTATTCTTGAGGTCCATAACAAAACAAGGAACTGACACAGAATCAGTTCTTCAAAGTCTGAGGTCCACGCGACCCTGATTGAACTGATACAGAATCCATCTCGCACAACAGGCTTTGACGATCTGGTCAACACCTCGTCAGCTTCTTGCGAAGGATCCAGCGCCGCAATCTGGTCACCGTGCACGTCTCAAAATCCTCGGTCAATGAATTCTGCTTCGATCCCTGAATGTTGTGTTGTAAATGGTGATGCAGCCACGCGTATAAAAATGTAGCCAGCGGGATGTGTTTGAGGCTTCTGCCACAATTGTGCCACATGTCACCGATCAGAAGGATTCAGATCCGTACGTGTTTTTCTTAAGGTAGCAAACCGAAGAAACAGACTCACTGCGTGATTCTTTGAAGATAAGACACCCAAGATCCTTGATGTCGAAAACGCAAGGTGAGGTATGGCATCAAGAAGATTTGATTTTCTTCGACCTCGAATTCAAAATGTCTGACCCCACTTAAGCAGCCTGAATCACAACTCAATTAGAGTGCCATTGCAGCTATCTGATAGATCTCGTGGATAACATCTGTTGGATCCATTGAAATCGAGAATGCCCCTCGCGTCATGATAGACGTATGAGCCTTGCTATTCTTTTTGAGATTGATCTGCTCTGACTTTAACGTCCATGAGTCATCGCCAGTTCTTTAAACAGCAAATTCGTTGATTCAAAGCCTTGTGCTGCAAGCAGCATACCCTTGATCTTCTCCGAATCAAAGCTGAGAAATATAAGCACGCTTCCTCTCTAACATATTGGAACATTACCAGATAGGGTGTTTTCCCTCTAGGCGACAGCAAAGAGCTTGTGTTATAGAGCACATGGCATGTCATCACAGTACAATCCTGATGATGAGATCGAAGAAATCTGAAAACGAGAAATAAGCAGAGGCACTGTCAGCATCTGAAGAGGTGGTGACGATACTGTAAACCAAAGGACCAGGGGGCGAATCAACCATGTCTCCAAGTACCAGAGGGCAGTTCAGCATCAGTAGTAGTTGATGAATCAGTGGTCAGCACACACACGTGAGCTCCAAACAGTGTTCCTGGCCAAAAATGATTGAAGGAGCGCATCATTTTTTTTCGTGACTCGTGACTTTAGTAGTGCGTTGGAGAATGTATTTCCGGGTATTTTGGGTGATTTTTTGAGTCCATTTATTCTCACCAAAACGGTGTACATCAATTTCATTTGTTGCGAAAGATAGGTACATTTATTACATGTAAACATATACAAGCACATACATATATGTGTGCATGTCATGATATATATATATATGTGTGCATGTCATGATATATATATATATTTACTTGTATATATATATTTATGTCTATATATATATATATTTATACATGTATACTTACATACATATAGATTTACATATATGTATGTCTATATATATGTAAATGTACATAAATATGAACATATATGTGTATACATACACACATAAA
>Ga0105053_10011818_pt1 | contig 10627 bp, 9 predicted proteins | sample BON01_FD_78093 | JGI IMG/M metagenome (GOLD analysis project Ga0105053, IMG submission 78093) | Freshwater microbial communities from Lake Bonney liftoff mats and glacier meltwater in Antarctica - BON-01 | ecosystem: Environmental > Aquatic > Freshwater > Ice > Glacier meltwater | place: Lake...
AAATATAATGCGAATTCAGTGATTCCACATAATGTTCTTGCTTCTGATTACCTCACGGATTGCCATCAGGCTCTTTTCTTTCAACAAGATACTCTTGTTTATTAAGAAATTAGCATTTGATGGATTTTATCCAATACTAGTAGTGCTTTAATTATTTTTGTTGTTATTAAAAGGGCGCATTTCTCCCAGCGGTGCACACTTTGTCGTTTATTATTCTCAGTGGTCACATTTACAAAAAATGTTTTTTAACGGTTCTCCGGATCCCAGCCTTTGGCTTCTGTTACAGCAAACATATGAATACACGGGAAACATTTAACAATTGGAAATCCGCAATTGCATGCATCCAGATCAAAAATATCGCCAGGGTGAATAGATTCTGGGAGATTCAAACAAGCAATTTTGGTTTTATCGCCCTTCGAAACTTCCGACGTGACATCATCAAGGAACCTGACATTCTATCCCTCAGAAGGACACCTTCCTAAGAATTTTGTTTGTGCCCATGCTGTCATCAAGTGAGTTCGTTGGTCCGCTTCTGATTTATTCTGAAGGTATCGTTTTTGCTCCAACCTAAACAATATTTTAATTGCATGGAAAATATCAATACCTCTAGCACGTACAGCCTGATTGCCACTGTTCATGGACTCAACAAAGGAGCTGGCTTCATATCCGTACATCTTAGCGTCACACGCCCTAGCTGCTGGATACTGCTCATTGTCTTCTAAATAGTTTGTTTAGCATGCTTTGCTGTGTTGGTGTTAAGTCAATGTATTTTGCCTTCACATCATTGAGCTTTTCCATCGTTACACATGCTACTGCCTCTGTAAACAGATCGACAACAGATTTGCAGAATTGTTGTTGAATGTTTTTCTTTCTATGGAATGAGCAGCAAAATGGCTTCATCCGTGTCAATCTCAACCTCATCGCTTTCCTTAATCCCTTCTCTTGATCGCATAAAAGGGTTTTGCCTTCCTGATCTATCGGTGTATAGAACTTCACAAACTTAAGAAATCCACTCCAACCTTGATAGTTTTCATTGCCGAACTGAAAGGCATGACCAATAGCAAAATTATGCTTGTCAGAGGAAAGGCCGTACTTCGAGTACACCATAAAGGATCCCCAGTTGAGATGTGCAGCATCACACGCGAATACATCTAATAGTTCACCAGCAGAGTGTCTCGCTACATTTATCACTATAAAAACACCAACTACAAATCTTGCGTTCTCGTCTGTACCCAGTCTAGCGTCAAGTGCCTCTTCGTTATCACGCATCCATGTATTCGTATCCCTTTTGTTTTTTTTAATTTAAATTGTGATGCGTGATAGAGGAGGTGCTAAGGAGTCATTTCATGCAACCAATTCTAATGACGATTCGAAGTACGGGAAGAAGTCAATGCACCGACGTACCTATAAACTCATTGCCGTTATACTAGTGTTCGTCTTGTTCGTCTCGGTTTTCATGACTTCTGTTGGAACTAACATTCGTGGAGGCCACTTGGAAGTTCCGATCGCTTCAAGTTCGAATTCGTTGGATAATACAGTTCGTGATTCAAATTCTGAATCGTTGGCTGCCAAGGTTCATGCTTTGGATGAGAGTGGCTACCCGCATGGGTGGGGACGCCTGCCCAGAATTCCAAACGGACCAAGAACTGGGGATGATGGAAAACTTCATATTATATTCTCTAGTGGATGCAACAACTTTCAACATTGGCAAAGTGAATTTCTTCTTGCGTCTGCTGTTTTGGCAGGGCAACGAGGACGCATCACCAGGATAGTCAGCGGGTGCCACGACAAGTCTGCTGAAAAAGTGGCCCATCGACATCAGACGTTTCCGGAAGGTAAGAATGATCTCTTGGTCCCATTTGATCTTTTGAATCGTTCTGTGAACGAAGATTTTGGACTTTTTATAACCCCCTCGTTTGAAGGCGCCAAGGACTTTCCTTGGATAAACAAGCCTTCATCCATCAAGTACTTCATGGACAACGCAATGACCGAACTGGATCGATTAGGAGAGACTACAGTGGCTATTTTGGATCCTGATTTTATCTTTATTAAACCGCTGACTCAAACCGGATCCTCTCTAGATCAAGTTATAGCTAGTCGAGGGCAAGATACAGATTCAGGTATCAACAAGGAGTTCATTGATGTAGCCATAAAAGGAAGACCGGTGGGGCAAAGGTATGGTTTGGAATCAGGATGGATGGTGGAAGAACTTCAACCAGTGGAGAAGATCACTGGCAATCCAGACAGCCCTGCTAAGCGATGGACTTCTAAGATGGCAGCCAAGTACACCAGTGTGGGCCCTCCAATGATACTTGAGAAAACCGATTTGCTGCAGCTGAGTCACGAATGGGAGAAGAACATGCGACCAGTACTTCAAGCGGTTGGAGCTGATATTTTGGCTGATATGTGGGCTTACTCTATTGGTGCTGCGGATTTGGATTTAAAACACACCACGTTAGATCATTATATGGTGTCGAATTGGGGGACGCATGGGCAGGCATACGAGTGGATTGATGCATGGAAGGAAATGTCATGTCTTGAACCGAAGGAACCTGCTGGAATGAAATCTCCGACGTTTATTCATCTGGCTTCTAATTTTAAAGCCCCGAATGGTCATAGTGGACCGTGGATGTTCCATAAAGGGCATGTGCCAGCTGATATTCTTGATTGCGACTCTCCATTGATTGTGGAAGCCCCTGATAATCTATGGGAGATTTCGGTGGATCGTAAAGTGAAGCAGAGGGCATGGGTTTTATGCAATACAGTTTCAAGACTCAATAAAATAGTACTCATGTACAAAAAGAAGTTTTGTCCGATTGGTTTTGAAACGAGGAAGTTGGTGAGGTTGATTCAAAGCAAGACTGAGGATCGCGAGTGTTCACAATTCAAGGACAAGTGGTGCTATCCATTGGCTCAAATAGAAGGGCTTCCTCGCGACTGGCGACAGTACCAATAAAGTTTCTAGTTTTAAAAAAAGAGCATTTATATACTTAAACAGATGGAAGTTCCGCCAAAAGAGACAGCACTTCCGTGACATCCTTGACAAAATACTGCGCTGAGGTTGATTTGCGAGCCACAGTACAGGTATACACATCATCAAACCTTGTGTCTTGGCTGTTAACGGAGCCCATGAAGTTCAACACCTGAGAGAACATAGGTTCATCAGTACTATCATCACCAATAGCAAGTAAAAAGTCAGGGACCCGTTTCGACAACCGTCTAATTTCCTGCATGATGACTTCTGCAGCTCGTCCTTTGTCCGCGCCCTTGGGCAGCAACTCCACGGTGTGTCTCTTGCGAATGATATTAACAGGAACGTTCACGGATTCAACCGCCTTTACAAGGTCTTTCTCTAATTTCTGGGCTTGTATCTGTCCCCATTCCGGATCTGCATGTCTGAACTCCCAGGAAGTTGACACGCTTGTTTTCTTCCATTCACTTCCAGCTGTTCTCCAAGTATAGCTGTTCATGATTGTTGGAATTCCTGCTGCGTCCATCCAATCTGGCCATGCGTCAGCAATACCTCCGACAATGTATTCCCATCCCCCGTCATCCTGTTTACTTTCCAGGTAGGCATTTGATCCATGGCTGCGTTCACTGTCTGGAGGCCCTAATGAAAGATTGCCATATCGAATCGCAACACCTGAATGTGCGATGATGCCTAACGGACTTGATGGGTCATCTAGTATTTCTTTAAACAACGACACAAGGACTTCTTTCGTGTTGCCACTAACAATAAAGACCTTGTTGCGAGAATCTTTGCATAACTCTTTAATTATTTGGATCGTCCGTTGAGGAAGTTGACGCTTGGATACACCCAGGAAGTCATGCTTGACAAATAAATTGGATAATTCCCTCCCTGTAATACTGCCTGCATAATCTAAGAATATCAAACGGTGTTTGGAAGTTGCATATCTTTCCAGCAATTGCTCTTTAGGAATCGCTTGACACCTACCATGGTACACCCTACTATCGGTAAATACAAAACCGTTTCTTTTCCATCATATATAACTTACTTTTGCAATGAATTCTCTCCATCAATATTGACAATGTCCTTTTCTAGTTTGGTGTAATCCCTATCAGCTTCCAATTCCCTTAAAATATGACGAGTCCACATAGCAGAGGATCGTTCGCTTATGTAGTGCACATCTCTCTCTCGACGCATACTGGCTTGTTGTGCTGGCATGCTGAGAGCGAAATCAAGGGACTTCGACATCTCGTCCATATCGTAACAGTTGATTCTTAGCGCCCCATTCAGCACTCGCGAAGCGGCGGAGAATTCAGAAATGATGACAGTGGCATTTCGTGAAGTGAATGCAAATTCTAGAGGCAGTAAATTCAAGCCTTCCATCACAGGTGTATGCATGAATACTTTCGCTGATGCCCAGATAGCGCACCGTTCGGCCACAGTAGGCCATTGAAATGGCCCGTATGTTTTAAAAAAACAAACATTTCCATACTGGCGGTTAATGCGCTCGCACAACTGCCTGATCTCCAAAACACATGAAGATATACCCATCATGGTTCCATCGTCTTTTGGGAAGAAACTTTTATACAGGCTCTCCCGCAGTGTGATCAACCCATGCTGCACAAATACTACATTGTTCCTCCATTTTGGAAACTCTGATAAAAGTCGTTCAAATGCCAAAAGTTTTAAAGGGATGCCTTGAAGTCGTTCAGGTGAATCCATTCCGGTGATTATCAGTTTGCCCTGGTAGTTTGATTTGATAGTCTGGATACGTTCAATACAAGCAGGCGAATTCAAGGCAGTATCCAGTAGCTCCTTTTCAACACCTACATGAGAGATAACGATCACCACCGCTCGCCCTTGGAACTCTACCACCAACCTTCCACCTTGTATCGAATGAATCTGCAATCCAAGGAATCTGCGACAGGACGAAATAAAATGTCGAGCATGGTCAAAAGTATGAAAGCCAAGTGTATCAGCACCTAGGAATCCTTCAAGAAGCTCCTCGCGCACCGATAATGTTCTGAATATCTCGGAGGTCGGAAAAGGAACATGCAAAAAGAACACCAACTTTGGACATATCTTCGTAGTTTCTTTTGCGTATCTCTGGCGGAGTAACTTGGATACCAGCATCAAAGGGTAGTTGTGTATCCACACCAATTCCTGACCAGCATTGTTTTCGTTCGCTCGTTGCCATTCCATTATCGCGTCCACAAATACATTAGACCCTTTAATAAACCCAGGATACTTATCTCCTGATTCACCAGCATTCCCATTGAAGTCGTCTTTACTAAGCTTCACATTCAGAACGTTGTGAAATATATTCCGATACCTCATTAAACAGCACCTCACAAAATGGTCCATGTACACAGTTCGCTCCAAGAATAGAGGCACGCAATTCATTTCAGCTAAACACTGGGTAATCTCTTCTTTATCACTGTCCGTGAGCTTCCAAACCGTCTCTATATCATCATGCATCACCGTCTCAGGTGTGATAGCGCCCATCCAAGACACCATATGGTCATTCGCTACACTTCCTTCAGTCTTACGCGAGATGCTGTCTTGGTCCCATGTTGCAATCCATCTTTGCCCAGGTACTTCCTGATCCTTAAACACAAGTTGAACCGGTAGATTGAACGACACAAGAAGCATCTTATATGGGACTTCCTTAAAGTCTAGTGGTGTTGGTACAGCTTGAACCGACTTTTGATGAACTGGTGAATCGGGTAGTTGGAAACGCACATGGGGATGTAATGTTTCGCTGGATGACTTATTGCCGGTGTAGTTGTCTATTTCATCCTCTACTACCATCTCACCTCCTTCCGGAACCATTTTCCTCGCTTGTACATCGATGTCTTCCCAGGATTCGAAGCATCCGCCACTGAACACCAGGTATTTGTATGAAAGAAGGACCCCTGTTGGGAGAGTTACCGGTCTAGGTGTCCTCCACACAGGGTACTCATCAGGTGTTGTCACCAATTCAAGACCAAACTTCGGACGAAACTGCCCTAGGGATTTGTTGTCTCCAGTTATCCGAATGGTTTGCCCCAATGCAGTCTCTGCACGCACAGTGAAAGTGACACTAGTCAAATGTGGCATCCTTATACTGCTGGCTGTTTACAAAAAAAAGACCCCTCTTTAGATCGTGTTGTTTATTTATGATCGTTGTGATCCATTCTTAATACACATATCGAATCAAAACTGAATTACACTTGAAAGGATTCATTCTTGCTACAGGGCAACAAGAGAGAAAAGGTTTTTGAAATCGAATCACCCAGAGAACTGTTGTCATTTTTGAAATCGACTTCTACATGGAAAACCTTCTGACTGTGTACCAGGATGAGCTGGCAAACTACTTTGACGAACGCTCGAAAGCTCGAGCGGCAAAATTCAGCCATTACGTTGCTAGGGAAGCAGGTGTGGATATAACTGTGGATATAATTGCTGCGCACATAGGATTCGAAATCAGCGATTCTGTGTTGAAAGAGTTTGCAAAGGTGTTAGGGAAGGCGGAGTTCGTTAGAAATTCTCTAGCTAATTCTTGCCTATGTTGGATGCTGGACAATCCCGAAGCATTTGTTCGCCAACGCGCAGTGAAAAGTGTCATTCAAATGTGCAGTCGAAACGCATGGAAACCGTTGATTCGTCCTGGTCTTTTTAGTACCAGTTCATTTGACATGGTAGATCGTGGCAACCGCAGTGAAGATTCGGTGCTGCTTATCCGACATCTAATGAATGGCGAACAATTCAAAAGTTTTTTTCAACGTATCTCCGTTTGCGAGCTTTTTGCCTCCCCGGTAGATTTGGGACTCACTGCAGATGAGTGTCTAGCGATAGTTGAAGAATTAGCGAAAGATCCTGTGCCTATGGTTCGCGCTGCTCTTGCCAAGAACCTTGGTGGTCTTCGGCAGAGTCATGAACAACGAGGTGTGTCAAGGGAGGCGGCGCTACTGCTGATGAGGGATCCGGATGATATGGTCCAACAAGTAGCTATCGAACATTGTCTTAAACAGATCGCTTTGGAAACAATGGATGATAAAACTTTGTTCTTGCACATTTTTAAAGAGGAGCTGGTTTTTTCACCTTCTTGGAGAGCGAGATTTGCGGTTGCCAAGCAGCTGGATAAGATTTATGAAGTTATTAACAGTTATTCACCCAGCCATACATCGGATAGCAATGACATGGATTGGGATAGATCATCATCTGTAGACAAAGACTTTCAAAATCAATTTTCTGCCATTTTGGTGGAACTGTTATCAGACCCAGAACGTAACGTTCGTAGTGCCGCCGCGTCGCATTTTCATTATTTTATTAATGAAGAGAACTGCGCTTATCTGGAACAGCTGGTGGATGACGAAGACATACTTGTGAGGAAAACTATAATCTCCAAATTTCACATCCTGGTACATCTACGTCAAAGTCAAGTTGCCAAGTTACTCAATAAGGTGCTCGTTGCCGACCTGGCAGGGGAGATACGAACCTTCGGAGTTAAGACGTTTTTTAAACCGGATGTTTTCAATGCATTCAGTCACTCCGAGCGTCTGGATATTATGCGAACCATATATAATGCCAGCAGTAGCTCTGAGTCGCGGTCACTCTCGGTCTTCTCATGGCGGACCATAGACGAGGCGTTGAAAGGATTACCTATTGTTGTCTCTTCTGTGAGTGCTCAAGTATGGCAGGATGATGCCAATGGATTCGGGTTCTTTATTCGCTGCCTCAGAGATGATGTATATCGTATTCGTCACAGTGCATCACAGCAAATTGGTGCACTGGGAGCAGCATACGGTAAACAATGGATTAGTGACAACCTTGGCAAAGTCCCTCGGAATATGTATGAGAAGGATGAGAACAAATATAAAATTCGAATTCAAGCACTGATTGTGGCCTACGAAATGTCGCTATTGGTCGATTTGACAGACACTGAATTCATTAAGTATGCAATCGGAAGCGACCCTGTTCTGAACGTTAAGAGAAAAGCCGCCTTGCTCTTTCCTTCTTTAACGGAGTAACTATATATTTGATCTATTAGTAATAATGAATGAAAAACCGCATTTGTGGACATCGAATAACTATTGAAAAACAACATTTTGGGGATATTTCTGATTTATATCTTCGGCTTCCTTGAAAAATGTCTCCTTGTGAGCGCGATTGAATCCTTCCCATGTCATGAGATCCGAAACTGAATTCACTTTATCAACAAATAACAAACCGTCCAAATGATCATTCTCATGTTGCAACCTGAAATATTCAAAACTAATTGTACTAGTAGATTTCAAACTTACGTTCCTGCACTCAGTCCTTCAGCATACAAAGAAAACTGAGTGCCATCCACTCGCTGGGCAGTAACTTCTACTGCTGCTTTTCGAAATACTCTCCCTCGTATTCCAGGAACGGAAAGACATCCTTCGATAACAGAAATATCGGTTGAATCAACAACTGAAATTTGTGGGTTTATGAAAACCGAAAGAGGAAATTTGGGTTTGTATGGATATCTAGGATTTCCCTCCACGTGCACAACAAAAACACGCTTGTTGATCCCTACTTGAGTTGCTGCAATTCCTGCTGATTAAAGTAACTTGTCAGACGGGATTTAAAAAAATAGTTTTATGACATCTTACCGCCGTTTTTATCCTTCATAGTTGCAATGAGATCGTCAACAACACTCTGCAATGCACTTGTTCCAAACTCACTGGCATGTACGATCAGTGCAGGCTCTCTCAATAATGGCTCACCGAGCTCCAAAACACGACGAACATTACCCATGTCACAAAAAGCGGGTTCGTGATGGGGGCCTTCCCATTTCCCGTAACGGATAGAATTACGGATTTAGTATTCTTTCGTTGCACTGTGGATAGCAAATGCGTGGGACTTTGGAAGATACGTTTTTGTTCTCGGACGATGCTAATGGTATTTGGAAAGGAGGAAAGTCCTGCGTATTGGGAATGGATCCTAGCATTGAGCCGTGTGGTATTTGTGGCATCTCTTCGAAATTCATGGGGTGGCAGGATTTCCCCGCCTCCTTCGATGCGAAACTAATTGCCAACTTTGATGAAGATGAAATATGTTATGGTGACTTTTCCGGTTATGCTGGAGTTGGAATTAATACATTGTTTAAAGACTGGGAGTTGGCTTCGAGTGATTTCCGCGAGGTTATCCATCCTGTGAGGTGCCCGAATTTGACGAATTCAACAGATAAGTTTTTACCATATGCAGTGAAATCGTCATTTACCGCAATGATTGCATCTCGAGGGTTTGCTCCCGGCCTGTGGTACTTCGACGACATGGGTTTTGATCAAACCGAATTTAGAACCAACACCAACGTTGTCATTTTAGAGTGCACATTTTCAAGCTCTTTAAAGAACATTATTTCAAACTCCAATAGAAATTCTGGATTGATTCTGAATATTCAAGTGGAACAGCTTCCCTTTGAAACAATGTTCAAATCTGCTGTATATATTTTCGTATTTCAAATCCTGTTTACGGCATTGTTCTTCGGACTAGCGATAATGGGGTTGTATTCGCTCTACCAGCATTGGCAAGCACCGTCGCTGTCACTTGTACGAAACCAATTTATCATCACCGCAATAGAAACCATTCTTGCTTTCGTATTTACACTGGCATTCGCATTAGAAGGCTGGTATTCTCGAGGATATATGGACAGTCGGACCAGAGATTCATTTTCACTATTAGCTACTGGCTTTCAATTAGGAATGGTTTGCTTTATGACAACTGTTTGGAATAGATTTTCCCACGGAGTTAACCAAGAAAAAGGACGTGCGAATATCTTTGGTTTACATATTTTGGTGGTCACCCTTTGCCTTTTAGATATTTCGGTATTTGTTTTATTTAACATTGGTGTACTATCTGCCATAAGTTCCCTGACTCATGTTCTGGCTTCCTATTTAATACTTGCTCTTTTGGCTATGGGCTATTACTTCAAGTCAATAACTGCTTTTTCTAAAACATTCAATAAATTGGACCATGCCAATGCAGCAGTGGAGAATTTCCTGAACAGAATACTAATCTCGATGAAATACATCGGATTTTCGATGGGTTATCTTGCGTGGAGTATATTCATGCTTTCTTTCATCACTATTTCGACATTCATGTGGCAATTTGTATTCTTCCATTATATCCTTGCCCATGCTTGTTCTGCATATTGTTTAATTCACGTATGCAAAAGACCGAGATTGCAAAAATCAGTATCCCCTCCGATATAAATCATAAATAACCGATTAGTGAAAGGCAGATGCCATCGCTGTTATCGACTGGCAGCAGTAACATTCTGAAATATAGCATACGAGTGACATTGGAATCTAATCACAACTAAATAATAGTTAGCTCAATGACACTAGACAAAAACAAAGTTGCTCATTCGGTAATTCCAAAGGTGCTGAATCTACACGGGAATTGGGGGTCTAATCCCATTCAGACTGGTGCCAGCAAAATATTCTAATCATCGCAACAAAAATTTGAACTTACGCTAATTTCTTGTTTTGAATCTTGAAGCATTACGTAGAACAACTGGTTTAAAGTTGTTATCCAATCTATAATAAAAAAGTTAGCTCAAGGACACTAGACAAAAACAAAGTTGCTCATTCGGTAATTCCAAAGGTGCTGAATCTACACGGGAATTGGGGGTCTAATCCCATTCAG
>Ga0105053_10011822_pt1 | contig 10626 bp, 7 predicted proteins | sample BON01_FD_78093 | JGI IMG/M metagenome (GOLD analysis project Ga0105053, IMG submission 78093) | Freshwater microbial communities from Lake Bonney liftoff mats and glacier meltwater in Antarctica - BON-01 | ecosystem: Environmental > Aquatic > Freshwater > Ice > Glacier meltwater | place: Lake...
GCAGGCGAGCTGGGCCAGCTTCTCCTGCACGGCCTGCTGCTTGTCGAGACCGGTCTGGCGCACATTGAACAGGGCGGTGCCGATCAGCAGGTCGGCGAGGTGCATGATGCGCAGCACAAACATGTAGGCGCTGTAGCGGTGCAGCGTGCCGCGGATGAAGGATGCGGCCGCGGTGTGGCGGTAGAACAGCATGTTCTCCCAGGGCACCAGCACGTTGTCGAAGACCAGCAGGGTGTCGACCTCGTCGACCCGGTTCGACAGGGGATAGTCGGCGGCGGGTTTCACGCCGGCAAAGCCGTTGCGGCAGATGTGCTTGAGACCCGGCGCGTTCATCGGGCAGATGAAACCCAGCGCGTAGTCGGAGAGCTTGTCGTTGCCCCAGTTGGCGATGGTCGGCTTGACGAAGGCCTGGTGGGCATAGGCTGCGGCAGTTTCGTACTTGGCGCCGCGCACGACGACACCCGCGTCGGTTTCCTTCACGACATGCAGCAGCATGTCGGGGTCCTGATCCTGGGGCGCCTTGGAGCGGTCGCCCTTGGGATCGGTGTTGGCGCTGACGTGGAAGATGTCGTTCTTCAGCACGTTCTGGATGTGGTTGTCGATGTTGGCGGCCCAGGAATTGTCGACCTGGTTGAGGATGTCCTTGCCATCGGCCAGCGACCACATCTCGCCCACGGTTTCGTCGCCCACGCGGGTGACGACGCCGCCGATCTCGCGCATGACCATGTTGACCCAGTCGCGCTTGGCCCACCAGTCATTCTGGGTGTGGGGCGGTTGCCAGGCGGTGGCGAAGCTCTCGCCGTCCTTCTTGTAGGCCATGGTGCCGGCGAACTTTTCCTCGTGCGCCATGTCGTAGATGCGCGCACGTACGTCCACGATGGGCTTGAACGAGGGATGACTCGGGACGTCCTTGACCGTTTCGCCATTGATGAACACCTCCCGGCCGTCGCGCAGGGAGTCACGGTACTGGTCGCCAGTCATCAACATGGGAATAACTCCGATTCTCGTTGGCGGGCAGATTGCCCGGTGACATCCCACAGGCAAATTATTATCTTCATCGGTACGGCATAGGATTTACCGATGAACTACACCCTCAAACACCTGCGCTATTTCACGGCCGCGGCCGAGGCCGGCAGTGTGACCGGGGCTTCGGAACTCTGCCACGTCTCGCAGCCCTCGGTATCGGCGGCCATCGCCCATCTGGAGGATGTCTTCGGCGTCCAGTTGTTCATCCGTCATCATGCCCAGGGCCTTTCACTGACCCCGGCGGGCAGGCGCCTGTGCGCGGCGGCGCGCGAACTGCTCACCCATGCCGACGAACTCTCGCAGGATGCCGCAGGGCTTGCCGAGGGGCTGAGCGGCGACCTGGATGTCGGCTGTTTCGTCACCTTTGAGCCGTTTGTCCTGCCCGGCCTGTTGCGCGTGCTGGCCGGCGAACATCCAGCGATCCGCGTGCGCCCGCATGAGGATGACCTGCGGGCTCTGCCGGAAGGCCTGCGCCGTGGCCGCTACGAGATCGCGGTGACCTACGATCTCAGCCTGCCCCAGGACATCGCCTTCGAGCCGCTGCTGACCGTGCCGATCCATGTCGTGCTGCCCGCGGCCCATCGCCTAGCCGGGCGACGCGCCGTGAAGCTGACCGAACTGGCCGAGGAGCCGCTGGTGCTGCTCGCCTTGCCCGAAAGCCGCAGCCATTTCCTCTCGATTTTTGCCGAAGCGGGCATCGAGCCCAACATCGCCTACGAGACCGGTTCGTTCGAGATGGTCCGAGGCCTGGTCGCCAACGGTTACGGCTATGGCCTGATGCACTCGCGTGCGCCCCATCACCGGGCGCTCGACGGTACGCCGCTGGCCTGCGTGCCGCTTTCTGCGCCACGGCGCGAAATGCACATGGGGCTGGCGCGCCTGGAGACCACCCGGGCGACGCGGATGGGTCTGGCCTTTGCCCAGTCCTGCCGCACCCACCTGGCCGCCCTGCTCGACACGCCCAGGGATTAGGCGCCTTGCCTCACATCTTGCGGTTCTCGGGCACCTCGTTGTGCTTGCGCACCCAGAGGAACAGGTCGCTTGTCGCCTGGTTGCCGCCGGCCACGACAAGGGTCTGGCCCGAGGTCCAGCCGGCCTCGTCGGAACACAGATAGACGGCGGCTGCTGCGATGTCCTCAGGCTTGCCGACCCGGTTGATGGGATAAAACGAGGCGCGCGTCTTGCGGTCCTCCTCGGTCTTGAGGTGGCGGGCGACCAGGGGCGTATCGATCAGTGCCGGCGCGATGGCGTTGATCCGCACGTTGTGACGACCGTATTCGATGCCCATGGTTTGGGTCAGGCTGACCAGCGCGGCCTTTGCCGAGCCGTAGATCGCCTCGCCCGGCGCGGCATGGACGCCGTCGATGGACACGATGTTGAGGATGGCGCCGCCATCGTTGGCCGCCATGTGGTCGGCGACCTTGCGGGCGCAGAAAAAGGGCGCGCGCACATTGAGCTGATAGATCGCGTCGAAGCCCTCGATCGTGGCTTCCTCCAGCGGCCCCACGCCGCCCTTCACGGAAGAGCCGCCGCCGGCATTGTTGACCCAGACATTGATCCGGCCCATCGCGGCGATCGCGCCGTCGACCAGGGCAAGGGCGGCATCGAGGTCGCCCATGTCGGTGACGATCGGCCAAGCCTTGCGGCCCAGCGCCTCGACCTCCTTGGCAACCGCCTCGATCTGTTCGCGTGTGCGTGCGGCAAGCACGACATCGGCGCCCTGGCGCGCGAAATCAAGCGCGATCTGGCGACCGATGCCGCGCCCCGCGCCAGTGACGACGGCCTTCTTGTCTGTATAGGAAAACATGGCTGCTGCTCCGTGGTGATAGGGTCGGCAGCAATCCTTGACTGCTTCGCCATGCGGAACAAGCCATCGAGCAAGCGTGAAGACGAGCCCTCATTGTGGCCATGATCACACACGTAATCTGGAAGACGAGAGAGCGGCAGGCAAATACCAGAACGCCGAAAAGGCGAATAACTTGTGACTTTTGCGCCTTTACCGCTGCATGCCAGTTGGGGCTAACCTTTCCCGGCCTGCCGCACAGGTCGGACGGGAAGGATAAACAAGGGAGTATCGGTACAATGGACAAGATCAAGCCGCTCATGGAAGCCCATGAGTTCCACGACAAGCTGCTCGAAGGGCGCCTGACGCGCCGCCAGGCCCACAAGGTGATGGCGTCCGCCGGTATCGGCACCGCCGCGATGGCCTCCATGGCCGGCGCGGCGCATGCCGACGGCAGCAATGTCATGATGCTGACCTGGGGCGGATACGACGATGCCGCCTTCGCCGGTGAGTACGCGGCCGAATACGGCACGCCGCCCAGCTATTCCCTGTTCGCCGACCAGGCCGAGGCGCTGGCCAAGATTCGTGCCGGCTTCGATGCCGACGTTGCCTTCCCCTGCATTTCCAAGATCCAGACCTGGAACGATGCCGGCGTGATCGCGCCCATGGACCTCTCGATGCTGAGCCACTGGGACGAACTGCTGCCGACCCTGACCGCGCTGCCCACCGCCAATGCACCGGATGGCTCGCCGCTGTTCGCGCCGGTCGACTGGGGCCAGACCTCGGTGCTGTTCCGCGCCGACCTGGCACCCGAATACGTCGACAACCAGACCTGGGGTATTCTCTGGGACGAGAAATTTTCCGGCCGTCTGGGCGCGATCGAGGCGGTCGAGGACCACTACAACATCGCGGCCATCTACATGGGCATCGATTTCCTCGACATGAACGAGGAGGAAATCCAGCTGGTCGGCGACAAGCTGCGCGAGCAGATCCCGCTGCTGCGCATGGTCACCGGCGACACGACGTCGCTGACCCAGGCGCTGTTCTCGGGCGAGCTGATCGCCACCTCTGCCTGGAACGGCATGATGCTGACCGCATCGGAAGAGATGGAAAAGGAAGGCACCCAGGGCAAGTACGTCTGGATGAAACCCAGGGAGGGTGCGCTGACCTGGGTGTGCGGCCTGACCATCTCGCCCTCCACCAAGGAGCGCGGCACCTGGGAGCAGGCCCATGCCTTGGTCAATGCCTACCTGGCAGCCGATTCACAGAACTATGAGCTGACCAATTGGGGTTACGGTGTCGCCAACGCCAACGCCTACGAAGGCGTTTCGGAGGACTACCTCACCTCGATCGGCCTGGGTCTGCCGGTCGAGAAGTTCCTGGCCGACGGTGCGTTCTCGGCGCACCAGCAGCACTACGGCGAGATCGTCAATCTCTACGACGAGATCCTTGCCGGCATGTAGTTCCGGTTCACTCCGGATCGGGTACGGGCGGGCGCACAAGCGTCCGCCCGTTTCCGTTTCAGGCTCCGAGAGGCCGATCATGTCCGGTCGCGTCGCCCATGCGGGCGACTAACCTGAGGTTAGTTCCCGACACATCGAAGTCAGTTGAAGCCCTGTCCCATAGCTCCGGACACTTGCACCCGTCGCATTTCAAGACGGGGAGCACCCGCCCCGACGGCGGGTCACAACAGGGGAGACTGGGCCGTGTCCACACGAGAACTGATGGAAACCAACCGATTCGAGGATCTCTGGCTGGGCGGCAGGATGAGCCGCCGCCAAGCCAAGAAAGTCCTGGCGAGCTACGGCATCGGCATGGCGGCGATGCCCATGCTGGGCGGCGGCGCGCGGGCGGCTGAAGAGCAGGCGATGATGTTCACATGGGCAGGCTACGAGGAGCCCGCCTTCAACCAGCATTACTTCGACACCTACGGCGCATGGCCGAATTTCAGCTTCTTTGCCGACGAGGAGGAGGCCTTCAACAAGATGCGCGCGGGCTTTGCGCCCGATGTCATGCTGCCCTGCTCCTACAAGGTGCCGCTATGGCATGAAGCCGAGCTGCTGGCGCCGGTCGATACGAGCCTGCTGACCAACTGGCCCGACCTGCTCCCTCCGCTCAAGGACATCCCGGGTACGGTGATCGGTGGCGAGCACTATTTCGTGCCGCAGAAGTGGGGCATCACAGGCCTGATGGTGCGCACCGATCTGGCGCCCGAACTGGCCGATCCGGCCAACCAGAGCTGGGGCATCATGTGGGACGAAGCCTATGCCGGGCGCCTGGGCCACTTCGATTCGATCAACGACAACGTCGTGATTGCGGCGGTCTATGCCGGTGTCGCCGATCCCTTCAACATGACCGACGCCGAGATCGCCGAGGTCAAGGACCTGCTGGCCAGGCAGATCCCCTTGCTGCGCATGATGGCAAGCAGTGTCACCGATCTTTCCCAGGCGCTTGCTTCGGGCGAACTGGTCGCCTCGGTGGCGTGGAACTCGATGTCGGCCCACGCGGTCGAGGCCGCCGCGGAGACCGGTTCGGGCGCAGAGCTGCAGTGGGTCAATCCCAGGGAGGGCGTCCTCACCTGGGTCTGCGGCCTGACCATCCATGCCAGCGCGAAGGAACGTGGCATGTACGAGAAAGCCCACGTCCTGATCGATTCCTTCATCTCGCCTGAAGCCGGCGTGTTCGAGACGACCAACTGGCTTTACGGCCACTCCAACGCCAGGGTCTATGATCTGATCGACGACGGCACGCTGCAGGCGGCGGGCCTCTCGCGTGACGTCGATGGCTATCTCAATAACGGCATCTTCCTCGAACCCATGCCCAACGAGGACAAGGTGGCGGCAATGTGGGAAGAGGTGAAGGCTGGGTTCTAGGACCGTAAACGACCGGCGGGCGCGCCAGCGTCCGCCGGGCTGGTCCAGGCGATCGATGCAACGCCAGCCCAGATCGAAAAGGGAACGCAATGACCAGGAAACTGGCCGTATTCCGGCTGATCCACGAGACCAACTCCTTCAGTGTCGATCCGGGCACCAAGGAGCGTTTCCGCGAGTGCGAATGGGGTCACGGCCCCGCCGCAGCCGAGGAACATCGCGGGACCGAAACCGAAATCGGCGCCGTCTTCGACTTTCTCGATATCCACAAGGACTGGGAGGCCTCGTTCTTCCGCATGGCCTCTGCCAATCCCTGTGGCGACATTCCCGAGGACTTCTTCGTGGAAATCCGCGACGAACTCATGTCCGACCTGGCCTGCAGCGCGTGGGACGGCATCTTCCTGAGCCTGCACGGAGCCGCCGCGATGGAAGGCGGGCGTTCGTGCGAACTGGAACTGGTGCGAGCGATCCGCGCCGCCTATCCCGAGGTTCCGCTGGCCGCCACGATGGATCTGCATGCCAACATCGATCCGGAGCTCATCGGGCTGCTCGACATTTCGGTCGGCTACAAGACCCATCCCCATGTCGATATGCGGGTGGTCGGCGCTGCGGCCCTGCGCCATCTGCTGGCCATGTTCCGCGGCGAAATCCGCCCGACCAGCGCGATTGCCAAGCTTCCGTTGTTGCTGCCATCGGTCAACATGCGCACCACCGAGGCCGGGCCGATGCACGATGTCGTGGCGCAGGCCCAGCTTCGGGCGGTCCAGGAAGGTGCGCTGGACATCACGATCTACGGCGGCTTTCCCTATGGCGACTGCACGATGGCAGGCGCCAGCGTCACGGTGCTGACCGACAATGACCAGCCGCTGGCCGACCGTCTGGCCGCGGAAATCGGGCAGGTTCTTTGGGACCATCGTGGTCGTTTCTTCCTGAACATGCCGTCGATGGCGCAGGTGCTTGCGACGGTGACCGCCGATACCGCGTTTCCTATCGCCATCGTGGACAATGCCGACAATCCCGGGTCCGGCGGCGGCGGCGACACGCCCGAACAACTGCGCAGCCTTCTGGCGGCAGAATTGCCATGGAAGGCGGCATTCTGCTTTCTGCACGATCCACAACTGGTTCAGATTGCACGGCAGGCCGGCCTCGGCGCCACGATCCACGCGCGCATGGGCGGCCAGAAGACCTCGGCCTACGGAACGCCGGTGGAGGCCGAGGTCGAAGTGGTCAAGCTGGTTGACGACTGTACCTACAACAACAGCGGACCCCAGAACCACGGGCTGATCACGCATCATGGCCCGACGGCGGTGTTGCGGAAGGGCAACCTCTCGATCGTCGTGACGTCGGTCTGCTGCGGCATCAGTGATCCCGAGTTCTACGCGATGCACGACATACGGTTCGACGAGACCAGGATTCTGGCCGCCAAGGCCAAGAACCATTTCCGCGCGGCCATGGCGCCGCTGTTCCAGCAGATCTTCGACGTCGATGAGCCGGGCCCGGCGAGCTACGATTTCACGCGATTGCCGTTCAAGCATGTGCTGCGGGAATTGTACGAGAACGTGAAGATTGGCCGATGACGCCACAAGACGATCGCCTCAGATCTGCCGGATGGGCCCAGGGCGATCTCTTGATGAGCCACAGCTAGGAAGGTTGCTCGCCCTCTGCGTGACCCGCGACGGTCCGGGCCGGGCGTACCGCGAGCCTGGATTTCTTTCGGCCTGCCGAAGCGTCCACCGGTGCGGCGTCGAGGCCCAGGTGGCGCCGCATCTCGGCCTTGTGCGCGCGGCAGGTTGCCGTAAGCCAGTCGAGGAATGCCGCCATCGCGGGTTCGCCATCGGGTCCGCGCCGGGCCAGGGCATAGGCGCCGCCCTCGAACACGGGGTCAAACGGCCGGATCAGGGTGCCGTCCAGGAGGCCGCCGGAAGTGAGGATGTCATCGCCGATGACGACGCCTTCTCCGGCGGCGGCGGCATCGTAGGCCTGGCCCTGCGAGAGATAGACCGACCCTCTCGTCGTCTCCACCTCCTCTGCGCCCGCCAGCGCAAGCCAGCGCTGCCACCAGTCGACCGAGCCCTCATGGAGCAGCCGGTGGCGGGCGAGGTCCGAGGGGACCGCCAGACGCCTGCCGCCCTGGCGCAGCAAGGGACTGCACACGGGAAAGACGGTGTCGCTGAAAAGGATGTGCAGCCGCGGCCCGGGCTTGAGCGCGGTGCCGTAGTAGATCACGCCGTCGATCCAGCCTTCGTCGTCGTCGATCGGCGTCAGTTCGACCTCGATCAGGGGATGCAGCTTCTCGAAGGCGGGAATGCGCGGGGCGAGCCAGCGCTCCCCGAAGACCCGGTCGGCGCCGATGCGCAGCAGGCGGCGCCCGGCGCGCTCGCGGGTGCGCTCGACCGCGCCACGCATGGCCCGGAAGGCTTCGGTGAGTTCGACCGCAAGCTCGCGCCCTGCCTCGGTCAGGATGACGCGCCGGTGCATGCGCGTGAAGAGATCGAGCCCCAGGTCCTGTTCCAGCGCCTTGACCTGGCGCGTCACGGCGACCGGCGTCACCGACAGTTCTTCGGCGGCTTTCTTGAAGCTCTGGTGGCGCGCCGCGGTCTCGAAGGTACGCAGCGCCGAAAGGCTGGGGAGGCGGGGGTTCATGGCGGTTAACTAACCTGTAGTTATGCAGGCTGTCAGCCGAAATCAGTTGCGTGGAAGGCCCCCTGATCGGGACAATCGGCCATCCAATCAGCGAGAACGGCAAGGGAGGCGGCAATGGCCGAGGTGATGCGTATGGGCGTGCGGGACGAACATCCCATCGCGCGCGATGCCGAACAGTCCTTCACCCTGTCGGGACGCCACTACAGCGATCCTGCCGTGTTCGAGGCGGAAAAGGAGCGCATCTTCTTTCGCTCCTGGCAGTACGCCGGGCAGGCGAGCGACCTCGAGAATGCCGGTGACTACATCACGTTCCGCATCATCGACCAGCCGATTGCTGTGGTGCGGGGCAGGGACGGGGAGCTGCGCGGTTTTCACAACGTCTGCCAGCACCGCGCCCATGAACTGCTGACCGGACGCGGCAATCTCAAGGCTGTCATCACCTGCCCCTATCACGCCTGGGCCTATGGCCTGGACGGCACGCTGCGCACGGCGCGCAACTGCGAGAACGTGAAGGGCTTCGACAAGGCCGATTTCACGCTGTCGGGTGTCCGCGTCGAGACCGCGCTGGGCATGGTCTTCGTCAACCTGGATCCGGATGCACCCACGCTGGAGGAGCAGGCCGGCGACATGTTCGCCGACATCGCGGCCGACCTGCCCTGGATCGGAGATCTGCGTCCCTATGACCGGGAGGCCCGCGCCGACGCCATCGCCGACGTGCGCGAGGCCATGGCGTTCAACTGGAAGGTGCTCTGCGACAACTGCCTGGAGTGTTACCACTGCGAGCCCGCGCACCCGGCTTTCTGCGACGTCATCGACATGGACAGCTACCGCACGACCCTGCACGGACGCTGGTCGAGCGCCAAGAGCCGGCTGCTCAACCACGAGAATGCGGCCTACGACGTTGCGCCCGACGCGCCCAACCGGAAGGGCAACTTCTGGTTCCTGTGGCCCAACATCACGTTCGGCACCATGCCCGGGCAGGCGACCTTCAGTGTCTTTGTGATCGACCCGGTCGATGCCCTGACCACCAGCACGCGCGGCGAGTACCTGGCCATGCCCGGAGAGACGCTCGACCCCGTGCGTCTGGCCTATGGCCTCGACGTGCTCTGGTCCGAGGATCAGGGGATCTGCGAGGCGGTGCAGCGCGGCCTGTCTTCGCGGGGATATAACCAGGGACGTTTCATCGTGGATCAAGAGCGCAGCGAGATCAGCGAACACGGCGTCCACCATTTCCAGCGGCTTTATGCGCAGGCCATGGGCCTCGTCTGAACCGCCTGCCGGGGGCACGCCCCCGTCTTCAACTGAACGACTTCAGGAGAACGCCGATGGCCAACGCCGCGACGATGAAACTGCCCGACGAACATGTCGTGGACGCCGATGCCGAGATTGCCTGGACTCTGCCCGGCCGGCTCTATCACGACCCTGCGGTCTTTGAGGCCGAGAAACAGACGATCTTTGGTGCCGCCTGGCAGTATGGCTGCGCTGCGGCCGATGTCGCCAATCCGGGCGACTACGTCACGCTCGATCTGCCCGCCGATGCGCTGTTTGTCGTGCGCGGCCGCGATGGCGAACTGCGTGGCTTCCACAACGTCTGCCAGCACCGCGCCCACCGCCTGCTTGAAGGCAAGGGCAACGTGAAGGCCGTGGTGACCTGCCCTTACCATGCCTGGGCCTATGGCCTGGACGGCGACCTGCGCGCCGCGCGCAACAGCGAGAACGTCAAGGGTTTCGACAAGACCGCCTTCGGGCTCAAGCCCGTGCAGGTCGAGGCCCATCTCGGCATGGTCTTCGTCAATCCGGACCTTGCCGCACCCACGCTGGAATCGCAGGCAGGCGGCATGTTTGCCGACATTGCGGCGCAACTGCCGTGGCTGGGCGAACTGGCGCCCTATCGCGAGACGCGCCAGGACGTCGGTTTCACATTCGAGGACGACATGGCGTTCAACTGGAAGGTCCTGATCGACAACTGCCTGGAGTGTTACCACTGCGCCCCGGCCCACCCGGCGTTCTGCGACCTGATCGACATGGACAGCTATCGCACGACGACCCATGGCCTGTGGTCCTCGGCCAAGAGCCGGCTCAACAAACTCGACAACGTGGCCTATCCGGTCGAGGCCGATGCCGAGCAGAAGCGCGGCGATTTCTGGTACCTGTGGCCGAACATGACCTTCGGCACCTTTCCGGGGCAGGCCAACTTCCTGGCCTTCGCGGTCGAGCCGACGGGGCCCGAGACGACGACGACGCGCAGCGATTATTTCATGCGCCCGGGCGAGCAGGTTCACCCCAGCCGAAGCGACTATGGCC
>Ga0105053_10011824_pt1 | contig 10625 bp, 10 predicted proteins | sample BON01_FD_78093 | JGI IMG/M metagenome (GOLD analysis project Ga0105053, IMG submission 78093) | Freshwater microbial communities from Lake Bonney liftoff mats and glacier meltwater in Antarctica - BON-01 | ecosystem: Environmental > Aquatic > Freshwater > Ice > Glacier meltwater | place: Lake...
TCATCACTGTCTGCTCATCAGAAAAACCTTCTACTGGAGGCATTTCAGGATCTGGTCCCAATAAACCGTCAAGCTCACCTCCTCCCTTTTGAGACTTCAATCGAGTCATGTACTCTTTTTGAGACTTGCGAAACGAGAGTGACAATTGCTGAAGTTGTTGAGCAAGTTGCCTTTGAATATTCTTCCTCACGGTAACATCAGCACCACCTTCTTTAACATTGCCAATACGTTGCATTAGTTTCCTTTCAGCTTCTCTGAATTTATCCGTGATCTGTTTTGTCAAAATATCGATTTCGCGATCTTTAGCGCCTTCCATGTCGTCAAATCTTACCAGAAGACGGCTTTTGTGCGCTTGGTGAAGTTTGTCAATCTTTTGCTCAATCTGCTTCGTCACTGCTTTGATCTCCTCCACACTTTCGACCCAATAAGGAGGCAGAGTGTGAAGCAACTCATCAGTTGTCCCCGTGTCAACAGGCGCGGCTCCAAAACCTCGAGGTCTACGTCGGTCAATAAACCCTTCCCGAAGCTGCTTGAAGTTCCGTGTGAGATTTCGATGAGCCATTATATTCAAATCGCGCTTTTAATCAATGTATCGTTGGACTAACTCCCCCCAACAAAATATAATTTTTTTTCTGTTTGCACGATGCAGCACAAATCACGTGATATGTGTTTGCAGCGACATCACCTGTAATAAACTTCATAAAAGTTTCACTCCTGTATCTTCAATAAATTAATTTCATAAAAAGACCAAAACAATATAGGTATTTAAAATACTACAAGCAGTGGATAGAACCCATCAATTGCTAATTTCTTATTAGTGAAACAGAAGAGAACGAAAATTTTGTTGAACTTTTTGAATTCAAAATTCCTCATAAAGTTGAATGCTTTTATAAGTGGGTACCCAGAAGGCTTGCTCGATTTTTTCTTCTAGATTCTCCATGGTCACAGTGGTATCGGAAGCGACACCGTCCTTGATTGCTTGCGCAGCGACTTCGAATGCTACTTTCTTTGAAACGTGTACAATCTCTTCAAGAGGCGGTAGCAAAGGAACATCCTGTTGGCCATCAAAGGCGGGGCTAGTGGATGCTAATGCAAACGACGCGGCCATGAGCATATCGTCGGTCACGAGTGGCAGTAACCACTTTCACCCCGAGTCCAACACCTGGAAAGATATACGAGTTATTACATTGCGAATGAACAACTCGTTTCAAAGTTCGAGTGCAATGCGTCTCTTCTAAAACCCATTCTGTTGGAGGGAATGCAGTTCCAGTCGCTACCACGGCTTTGTAATTGGTCCACTTCATCATATCCGCTGGTTCTCCTTCGACTCTTGAGGTCGGATTAGACAATGGGAAAATGATCGGATGCTCTACTCCAGCCGCCATCAATTCGATTGCTTCCTGCGTAAATAGATTCGGAACGCCAGAAACCCCAACTAGAATATCTGGTTTGGCATGTCGCATGACCTCTTCCAAAGACCACGAAACCTCACCTTTACCTGACCATGAAGCTAGATCTTCACTTTTCTGAGCCAATGTTTTTTGAAAATCCCGCATATCTGGATACGTATCGTGCAGCAGTCCAAATCGATCAACCATATAAAACCGTTTTGCGGCTTCTTCTTCGCTTAGTCCTTGACGCATCATAGCCGACTTGATCATCTTTGCGATACCACATCCTGCACTTCCCGAACCAACCATAACGACTTTGCAATCTGTTAATGACTTACCAACTTGCTTGCACGCAGCTAGCAACGTTCCCACAGTCACACTAGCAGTCCCTTGAATATCGTCATTAAACGAACATATCTCGTTTTTGTATTTAGCCAGTAAAGGTCCTGCATTATCGATATTGAAATCTTCCCATTGAAGCAAAACGCTAGGAAAGAATTCCTTGACAAGAGAAATAAATTCGTCTACAAATTGGTAGTAAATATCCCCCTTGAGTCTCTCGTGACGCCAGCCGATGTAGTTTGGATCGTTCAGACATTCTTGATTATTGGTTCCAACATCAAGGAATACAGGAAGTGTTTCTGCTCCTGGAATACCTCCGATAGAAGTATATAACGCACACTTCCCAATGGGAATTCCCATGCCATTTGCGCCCAAGTCACCTAATCCTAGAATCCGAGATCCATCAGTAACAACCAGCACTCTAACATCTAGAGAGGAGTCGACATCAGTGGGTCCACCTGTCCATCCACGTGCAATAAGATCCTGGAAAATATGTCGCATCATATGCCGCTGAGGATAAGATATGAAAATACCCCTGGCTCGTCGATAGATTTGAGAGAACTGACAATGCAATTAGAAATATGCAACATACAATATAGAACGAACTTACTCTTTGACAAGCAAGGCCAACAGTAGGAGTGTAGATGATAGGCAACATTTCGGATATATGCCTCTGGGTCAAAGCATAGAAAAGAACTTCGTTCGTGTCCTGCAGTTGCCTCAAGTAGATGTGTCTTTCCAAGTCGGTCGGTTTCACTTTGTAGGATTCATATGCACGACAAAGCTGCTCTTCAATAGTCTCTATCACTGGAGGTATCAGTCCCACGAGGCCGAGATCCTTCCTCTCTTTTTTCGTGAATGCTTGACCCTTATTGTAGACCGGGTTTTCTAGCAGACGATGGCCGGCTTCGTCGTAGTCAACATACTCAATCTCGATGGGCTTTACTGTTGATAAAGGGCGGCCTAATCGTACAAGGGACGTACCTCTCCTTACAAACAACCTAGCTAGCATCACTTATGACACAATCTTATCTGCCACGGCAAAGTCCCCGCAACACTTTTTTATATCTAGTCCATTTTTGAGAACCAGAATCAATATTTTAAAATATTACAAGTTGTGGAGAGAAGACATCAATCGCTACTTTCTTATTAGAAAACAGCAGTTTCTTGTTGAGAAGGAAGAGCCTGATGGCTATTCGAGAGGTAGTCAGAAGCAGCAACGTGACAAGAAATCACCTATTTCACATTGTACGACAGTTTAATTTGCATCATAGGTTTTTCAAATATAAAAGAGACGATGCAATCAATTTGCATCAGGATTCTACAACAAATTGTTCACGTTAGTTACAGCCTGTGATTTCTCCCGGATACATATCACGTTTTTTCATTGAACAAGATACACTTGTTTTCTATTTTAATTAATATAAAAAATTTAACCTCCCTACTCTCCATTTTAATGATCTATAAAACAATGCTGCTTGATCAATCGGTTTTGAAGAATCTGTTTTTATGTCTTATCAAAAGTGGCCTCAGTGTTTTAAATAACAACCACCAAACAAAACCAAAACCAAAACCAGCGACTCCTCCTACTACAACTTGATCAACAGTATGATACTCCAAATACACGCGAGAATAGCCAACTCCAAATGAGAGAACGGTCACGAAGCATGAAAGAGGTCGAGCATAAGGTATAACCTGTTGCTGGATTGGTGCCAGGTGCGTGCCTACAATGAATGCAACTATGAAGAACATGAACTGTGAATGATTCGAAGGCATCCCATTTACTCCAAAATGAACTAGATGTGGTTTGTCCATGGGTCTCGGTTGTTGAAATACTCGCTTCATCACTAAGTTAATCACGACATTAATTAGCTGACCGACAAACATGAATATCAAATGAAGAGGGAACCGCAGCAAAATAATCGCAGTCACGTATGACACAACTATAAATACTGGTGACAAACTAATTAACGCCAGAACAAATCCAAAAATGTCTCCATCTTCATAGTGAACCAAGGTCAAGGTGAAAGGGACCATCAACCTCGTTCAAATATTCGCGCTTTAAAAAAACTGTCCAGCTGGAGTTCAATTGATTCGTATGAAGTTGGTTGTCGTGTTGCTGTTGCTGCTTGAATTTGTCAGTGTTTCTGAATGCTTCTTCGGTGGAGGGGGCAGGAGAAGAGTGCCCGAGTTACCTGAAATTGAGGAGATCGACCTGTATGAAGTTCTTGGGTTAGACGAAGATGCATCGACGAAAGATATTAAGAAGGCATATCGCCAGCTTAGCCTAAAGTACCACCCTGATAAAAACCAAGGTGATGATACATGTGCTGAAAACTTCCAGAAAATATCGATGGCATATGAAATTCTTGGGAGTGAAGAGAAGAAATTTCTGTTTGACCAAGGCGGGATGGCTTTGGTGGATGAAGCCAAAAAGGAAGAAGGTCGTGGAGGCGGAGGCTTCTTTGGAAACTTCTTTGGAGGAGGAGGTGGCGGAAATAGTAATCGAGGACCTGATTACCAAATGAGAATGAGAGTATCACTGGAAGACCTATACAATGGTGCTGAACGTGAAACGAGAATACAAAGACGTATAGTATGTCGAAATTGCGCAAAGAAAACTCAAAGTGAGAAAACAAAAGCTAAATGTATTACATGTGGTCGATGTCCTAATGAAGTGCGAATGGTAACGCGGCAAATGGGTAACTTTATGGTGCAACAACAAGAGGAGGTGCCGAGTACCGAGAAATGCAAGAATGAGGCCAAAGTACTTAGTGTTCACATTGAGAAGGGAATGCAAGATGGTACTCAAATTCCATTTAAATACTTGAGCGAGCAAAAGCCGAAACAAATTCCAGGTGATGTTGTTATTGTTTTATCGCAAACTCGGCATAACCGATTTGAACGCGATGGGCATAATTTGCGTTTTCGTATGACCATATCTCTTAAAGATGCTTTGGCTGGATTCCATACCACTTTCTCGCACATGGATGACCATGAGGTTGTTGTGGATCGCAGAAATCTCATCACCAAACCCATGGAGACAATTGTTCTCAAAGGAGAGGGTATGCCCGTGCACGAGATCCCTTCAGAGTTTGGAGACATGCATATCATCTTTGATGTTGAATTTCCAAAGTCACTAACAGGAGAACAGATCGATAAACTTAAAGAGATCTTGTAGTATTCTCTTTTTAAAAACAGAAAGATTTTATATACTATACCATGGAATTAGAAAATAAACTGATCACCTAGGATTTCAGCGAGGTATTCATTGTGCGGTTGGTATAATTTCTGAAGCCAAGCTTTTGTTTCATCATCCATCGATTCATAGGATCTAGTATTTTTAGGCTGCTCATCTTGAAGCGTAAATTCACTGAGACGTAAACTGGCAAAGAGTTTGGACATCTCGCCTTGTACCGACTTGGAGAGTGAATCCAATCGAATAAAGTAAAATGAATCTATAGGGAAAACGCTAAACCATTGTTGAAGCTGCAATGCATACATGCCTCTTCCGAAATAGGAATGGGATCCATGGCCTTGAGGCAGTTTATCCAAATACTCGGTTTGAAATGTTGCCAAATCACACATTTTCGGATTGCTTACGATCGTCTCGTCAGCCTGTCGTATGAGGTCAAGATCTTCCATGAGCAACTCTTTGAATGATTTTCCTGCCACTTCACCACGTCTTGCTCGTTGTCCCGGTGTGCAGTCAACATCTTTCGTCATTTGAAAGTGAGACCAGGCACGGGCTACTGGGTCTCGTAATATAACAACCAACTTTGTAGATGGGGGCAGAACAGAAGCCACGCGTTTTGCAACTGTTGATCCTCCAACAAAGTAACTAGGACTAGCTTCCCCTATGATCGAATCTGCATTTTGAATTTCAAAAGTTGTTAGAAATTTCTGTAAGGTCACGTTCGATGGATTCAAACCGATCTTCATGAGTAGCTTCGCAGACTTTTCCTGAGTTCGTTGATCTAATTGAAAGGCATTCACGGTGTCCCATTTCCAGTCGAAAAAATGGGGTTCTTTTTGTCTACAGCTCATCACGTCCGGATGCTGAGTCAAATAATCATACAATGAGGTGGTACCGCACTTCATTGCCCCGATAATTAAGAATGATTTTGGGCCAATATATTCATCGAAAGCTCTCTGAAGGGTGAGTCTCCTTTCCGCATCTGTTAGCAACAGAGGAAGCCCAAGTTTAAAAAACGCCTTAATCATGTTTTCTTTCCCAATAGCCTGCTGAAGCATCATCAAGTACTCTTGTTCAAGACATTCCCCGTCTCTAAACCTTCTACACGCTTGAACAAATTCCTGTTGACTCATCACCCCGTGCGACATCACCTGCTTCATCAGAGCAACACCCCGTGTGGACCTTTCCTTTTTATCCAATTGAGGTATGTTCTCACTAGGCGGCATGTCGTCACTTTCGCCATCTACATATATAGCGCGACGTGTTTGATCTACCATTTGACCAGAAGCCAAAACTCTTCGAATCAATGCATCCTCGTCATCAACATAATCTAAAATCAAGTGAATTCTATCACGATCCCAATTGTTTTTAACCATGTGCTTGGCTCGGTTATTCAGTTCGATCACATCGCCTTGACAAAACGCCGCTCGTTCCATTGTCGAATCAGAATATCCACATTTAAAAACTACTTGATTAGATTCTGGACCATCTTGGGGACTGGTGGATATAGGAACATGAACCCTGTGTGATTTAGTGGCCCATAGACCAGTATCGTGATGCACGGGTATCTCAACACCCACTGGGAGTTTGGCTAACAAACAGCGGATCACTTGATGCTTCCTTAATCCAATATTGTCAAGCAATTCATCCAGTTCCGAAGACCATTTTTCAAACCAAGGAAGTTCATATACCTTTTTTAACAAGTCGTCACAAAACACGAATATCACTTGATTCACGCCAAGTTTATCATGAAATGCTCGACGAAACCTTACATTCGTTTCCTGCCCTTCCACCGTCCACAATTCAGGACCTTCCATCGCAATGCGTTTCTCCAATGCACTAACGAAGTTCGTGAGATCTTTATCCTTCATGGCACAAATTCATCACTTACGCTACAGAGACACTTCCATATCGGGAATAGAATCCAGTTGATGCAAACACCTCGACGGGCTGCTCATTGCTTGGCAATTGTTGCACCCTATTACATTGATTTAAGTTCAACACAGGAAATTTAAAAGTCACTTACGATAAATCAAGTTGGGCATGCAGCATCCGGAAACTTCAAAATAGATGGTTGAACTACATCGAAGGGGGTCGTACCGAATTACACCTCTTGGAGGTTTTTCAAATTTTTAAACTTCTTTTCTCGACCGATATTCATAAAGTTGTATACCTCCTCATGTTTCCAACGACAGCCTATTTCTTATTAGTAATTCAATCATAGTGAATCAAGACCCGAAGATAATTTAGAATATTCGTTTTAGAAAATAAAAGCTGATAACTTATTCTTAGAGACGAATTTATTGTTTAACCTCGTACCATTTCTTGATTTCAGGGATGTTCATCATCCTCTGAATGTACTCCACTACAACTGAATTGGAATCGAGGCAACTTGTTGGGATATAATCAATAAACCCTTTCTGGAACTTGCGAAGATTTGGTAGCAATAGACAATCTGCAATGGTCGGTTTCTCACTGGAGCAAAGGAACTTATTGTTGTTATCCGTAATCATTTTTGCAAAGTAATTTAATAACCGAGGCAGGCTCTCTTCGACGAATTTCTCACGAACTTTCTTCACTGTAGCTTTTCCCTCTTCGGTTTTACTGAATTCAGCATCATAACCGAACATCTGAGGTCTCATTGAAATGTAAAGACTAGGTGAAAACGCCCGCGCAAAATCATCGATCAGCCCCATTGCTTCTTCCACCTTCACAATGGACATTGGGTCTTGCGGATACAATGAACCATCTCCTAGTCTGCCAACGAATCTCAGAATAGCACCGCTTTGAGCTATGCTTTCCTTTCCATTAAGGGTCAGTTCTGGTAGTTGACCAAATTTGGTAGAGGGTTTCATCTCCTCCCATTCTTTCCAATCGATTCTGTTGTCTTCGAATTCAAGGTTGTTTAAAACGAATGCGAGGCGCACAGGCTCGCCAGCACCTTCAATGTTGAAGTACGTTACTTTAAATTGGCTCATCTTCAATTATTGGTAGTCCGAGTTTCGAGTTTACCTAGAATGCAAGAATCAAAATAATAAAAGATTCGCCGATATCGGGAGCGAAGCGAACAAAGAATTTTAACTTTTAAGATTGGGACTTATAAGTTCGAAACACTGTTGTCATTATGGAGGAAGATCTTTAACAAGTGGCACGAGTGTGAACGAAGGTCTTTCATGTACGTCGAAAAAAGAACCGCTGACATGACTACTTGCCTGCTTTGTTCCTTATTATGATGAGGACACGTGAATGACAATTAACTATTTGCAAAGAAATGACGAAATATTTGAAATGATTCAAGGCAAGCTGTCTTCAATATACACTATGGATTTTACGCAACGATTTTTGAATAATCCTGTTATCGATCTGAGTTGTAATTTTAAAATAATTGATTTTGGTTGTTTAAAAATTCAGTACAAGCCTAGCCCGTAGATCATCATTACGAGCACTGCAAGATCTAAAACAAAGGTCTATCATTTATTTGAAAAAAATGGACAACAATGGACGAAGCTACCTGCCTACTGCGAATGACATGTGTTCAAAATATTTGAAATGATGAAAGTCCGAACCATTTTTAGTGATTCAAATGATGGATCAGTTTAGTAACATACTCTGGACGTCGTGCGGAGATTTTGAAGAGCCCCAACGATTTAAGTTCACTGGTGGCTCTAAGAAATCGGGCCTGGTTCGCTTTTTCGTTTGAAATTGCATTTTGTTGCTTCTTTCGCTTTGGTTGGTTCGGCAGTGCATCTTCTGTGGAAGATAAAAACAGATCGTACCAATCAAGAAGCGATACATTCGGTTTTCTTAACTCTGAGTCTAGCAGCTGATACGCCACGCAGGTGTCTTGATCACGGAACTCGTTGATTGGATTCAGCATAGCTTCACAAACCGCAGCTCTTGGCTGTGCCGCGAAAGCCTTTCTTAAGAATTTAGCATCATTATAGAAGAACAACTCTCCCAATGGAAATGTACTGCCGTCCCACTTCTTCATAACTTTTGAATCCCACCAGTGTAAAACCATGAGGCGAGCTCGACAAACGGGCTTTTTGACCATTAGCGATTCTCTAAATGTGTCACGCTTCTTCTTGGCATTCAATCGGCTGTTCTGTGATAGCTGAATCGAAGGACTGGAAACAGCAGCAACTGATGGTGATTCTGTGTCTTTACGAATCTCCTGTTTGAATTCGAGGCACAGTTTTCCAAGTTGTAATCCCCCTTGGAGGCGCGTGTTACATTCGTTGATGAATTTTTCCAGAGGCTCAAGGGTCTCTGAATATTGAATCCTATCTCGAATTCTTTGAAGAGATTCTGAAGTGATGTCGACATAAGTAGCTCTCGGGTGGTTTTTCTCCATATTTTGCAAGTGCATTCTTGCCAAGTACACACACTGAAAAATATAGGGTCCCCAATATTCGCGATGGGAAGACAACCGTTTTATCCAATCAACAACTTTTATTTCTCTGGAATCAAAATCTTTAGGCATGGAACCAAGTTTTTGGACGGATGGGAGCTCCATCATACTTGCGATTTCAACCTGCGAGAATATTTCTTCCTCTGATTCGTCTTGACAGCAAACGAATGCGCCTGGATGTGATGCAAAATGTTTAATGGAGGCTAGTTTCAAAGCTCGTAAGAATCCTTGAATGGATTGTTCTTTTGAAAGAAACTGATCGCTTAGCCATTTAATGGTTGTCGATCCGAGACGCAACGGCATCTTACCGTATATCAAAAGTTCCTTGAAGAGAGCCTCCATGATTGCTAATGAATCCTTTGCTTTGAATGTCCTGATTTTAAGTCTGGCTGTGATACTTCTATTTAGCATTCCGTGAATTCCATGTGAGTTGCAACTCCGTAATCCAACCGCCACTCCGATATTTAAATTTCGGTTCCTATGGTAATGTAACAAAATGGCCATCAGTTGACAAAGAACAGTTGAATCGATATTCTCTGCGTCTTCAATAACAACAATGATGCTCACCTTTTGGTTCTCCTTGTCAAGGAAATTTTCAACGTCAATCATATTGTATTTTCTCTTGCGTTTACTGGTTTCTTTCAGTTCGAATAATTTTTCATTTCCCGGAATCTTGGAAGATCTTAAACTTTGCCGCCGATATTCATTCACGTATTCTGGGCTTTTCTTAGAGGAGGAGGAGATGATGTTTTTCTCAATATCGATGAGCTGAGTTGCTAGCGATTCCACACATGTCTTCATGTTAGTACACAATCTTGGCTCCAGTACTGCAACGTACGGAGTACAGTCAGATCTGATTCTGTTGGACATGAACTTGCACGATACGGAACTATCAGCTATATTGAAACCAGCATAGAGCACCGTGACTCGCATCGCGTCGGCATCAAAAACCTTCATGTACTCACAAAGCTCACCGAATTTTTCATCATACAGTTCTTTAATCTTTTCAGAAGCTATCTCATCGACTTTCTTCCAGCACCTTTCAAAAGCTCGGCGATTTTTTCGGGACCATTCAACGACGAATCGTTTCCCAAGTGACTGAAAGTCCATTTGTATGGAAGGACCACTGGATGCTGCATCAACCTCTTCTTGTTCATGGGCTCGCTGGCAGGAAGGGTCGAAGCCCGAATGATGGAATTGGAAGGCTGACGTTAATGACATCCCTCTACAACCTGACTATCAATATATATATATATATTTTTTTTTTTTTTTTTTTTTTTTTTAA
>Ga0105053_10011826_pt1 | contig 10623 bp, 9 predicted proteins | sample BON01_FD_78093 | JGI IMG/M metagenome (GOLD analysis project Ga0105053, IMG submission 78093) | Freshwater microbial communities from Lake Bonney liftoff mats and glacier meltwater in Antarctica - BON-01 | ecosystem: Environmental > Aquatic > Freshwater > Ice > Glacier meltwater | place: Lake...
AGCTCGGCTGTAAGAAATCATAAACCGATTGACCTTGATGCCAATTCCCCAAGAAAACCCGACAGTTCCCGGTCTGCTCGCCACTTTGAATTCTTGCCGTCTGCCATAATTGTACCCAGCTCGCAACATTATCCTTTTTGCTATGGTCAACTCGGTACTGAAGATGAAATGCCGCATGATGGCATCGCCCACGTTGACCTTTTGCACCGTCACTTCGCCCGTAAGAGGGTCAACAGCAGGTGGCGAATTGGTAGGGTCTATATAAGCCAGATTCGGCCGTTGCAAATCCACAATGGTCATGGAAAGTCTGAGCGGAATGTATTTCAACTTGTGACTGACACCCAGATCCAAGCTCAACGGAATCGCTTCGTACTGTCCAGCCACGTATGGCTTTAGCTGAGAACCCAGATTCCGTGCAACCAAACTTATCGTCCAGTTGGTTTTCGGGTGATAGAAAGTAGCGGCCAAATCTGCAGCAATTCCGAACGAATTGTAATCGGCCAGTTGAGAGTAAATGAGCTTGACATTGGCACCTGTAGAGAAGTATTTCCCAAAACCTCGGGCGTATGTGGCGTGAAGCAAGGTCTCATTGGCAGAAAAACTTCCTTGAATGGTGCCGTTCAGATCCGCACGGGTGAAATCGCCATAATTGGCATACATCACCCCAAATCCCATCATTCCAATCTTTTCGAAGTTGTGGGCGTAGCCAATGTATCCATAGTTGATATCACCATAATAATTGGTGAAATCGGTAGCGAGATACATGTGCATGGATGTGTCAAGAATGGATGGATTCAAATACAGCATGTCTAAATCTCCATCCTTAATGGCAATCTGGTCACCGCCCATAGCTGCGTTTCGCGCAGAGGAGGTCATGTCCAGAAAACTATACGTAGAGCTTCCGCCCAACTGGGCAAAAGACTGAAGAGATACTGAGAAAAGAAGAATAAGTAGTATGGCTCGCATCAAGGGCAAAGGAAAAGAAAATTTAATGGCTGAGGAACGGGCTCCTTTTTCATTTATTGTATGGCTCGAGTTATTGGTTATTGGGTTATTGGTTTGTCTGTCAAATGGATTCATTACAGATGGAAAGTCGATTCTTTGACGCACCAGCGAGCTTGTTTTTAGCCACAGAAACACAGAAAGCACAGCATAAAGGAAGTATGTTTTTCTGTGAAACCTTCTGTGCCTTCTGTGTTTCTGTGGCTATTTCATATCCGGTCCAGCACTCTTTTTTCGATGTTTGGGTAAACAAGCGGATTATAACCGTATCGACTTTACGCTGTAGTTCGGGTCAATTTCCAACCTGTTCGGCTCCTTTTCAAAAAGTCCGAAAAGGGTAGAGCCGCTGCCGGTCATGGCTGCGTAGGTGGCGCCCATAGCATAGAGTTGCTGGTTTATTTCTGGTAGGATGGGGTATTGTGGGAATACGGATGCTTCAAAATCATTGGAGACCGAAGCCTTCCATTCAGAAATACCTTTTAGAACAAGTTTTTTCAAGGAAGTTTTAGGTTGAGATGCGCGTATTCCAGCATAGGCTTCCTTGGTGCCAATATGAATATTCGGGTTGATAAGCATGAGCCAAAGACCCGAAAGATCAATATCGAAAGGTTCAAGGATTTCGCCTCTTCCTGTTACAAAAGCAGGTTTGTTTCGGATGAAGAAAGGACAATCACTACCAACTCTTGAAACGATATCTTCTAGCTTTTCTGCCGAAAGCTCAAGTTCAAACATCTCATTCAGCATAGTTGCAACAAAGGCGGCATCGGAACTTCCGCCACCCAAACCTGCTCCAATAGGAACAATCTTGTGCAAGTGTATTTTTACTGAGAACAGCCCAAATTCATCGTGCATCAATTGATAGACACGTTCGCAGAGATTCGGCTTTCCATCAGAAGGAATGTTTATGCCCGAAGATGTGAACGTGACCTTTCCTTTTCCCACTCTTTCGGGGACAATTTCCAGCATATCTCGCCACGGAACGGGATAGAAAACGCTTTCGATGTCGTGATAGCCATCATCACGCTTTCGAACCACGTTCAACCCAAGGTTGATCTTTGCATTGGGGTAGGAGATCATCGGGGGCGAATGTAGCAGATAACCCCGTTTAAGCCAGTTGACGAATGTAAATTCTTACTTGGCCGCTTTTCTCACAAACAATTGGGCGGTCTCATACTTGACCACCTCAATGAGCTCGCCCTTATCGATATAACTCGTGAGGGCAGTGGCATCATAGATGTCGCCACCGATTTCCACTTTGCCAGAAGGACGGAGAATGGTGAAAGCGATGCCCTGCATACCAATCAATTCGTTCTCCTTTGAATTAACGCCTACAAAACCTTCAGATCTGTTCTGAACAGACGAAAGCACCATCGAACTCATCATGGAAGTTGTGAGGAATTTTTTGGCGAGAAAAATAGACCCGAAAAAGCCTCCGACCGTAGCTAGAAGCACAGTGAGAAATGCGTTGATGATTTGGGTTGGCATGGTCATTTCAAAATCGAAGCCAACGTTGTTTATCAAGCTTAGAATGAGGGATGTCATGACGAGGGCGATGCCCGAAACCCCTGCCACGCCAAAACCAGGAATGACAAATATTTCTACCGCCAGCAGCACAATGCCGACCATGAACAGAATGACCTCCCAGTTTTCTGCCAATCCTTCTAAATAGAGCGGTGTGAAATACAGTAGAGCCGCAATGATGGCGGCTGCCAAGGGAAACCCTATCCCGGGAGATTGCAATTCAAAGTAAATCCCACCAATAATTATCATGATGAGGATGCCGCTGATGGCAGGATTCACCATCCAACCGATGAAGGTGTCCAGCCCAGTTGCCTCGTAGGTTTTGAGTTCATAATCGGGGAATCCGTTCTCGATGAGTACTTCGTCAACCGTTTCGTGCATGCCTTCGCAGAAACCATATTTGATGGCTTCCGAAGCGGTGAAAGTGATAACCTTTCCCGAATCGCTTATGCCATCAATCTTGATAGAAGCATCTACCATGGCTTGGGCAATATCAGGATTACGTCCCTTTGCTTCGGCTGTGGAGCGCATGGTGCTGCGCATGTAGCTTTGGTACTTATCAGGCATTTGCTCTCCCGTTTGGTTGACCACCGTGGCGGCACCAATGTTTGCACCTTTTCGCATGTAAATGCTATCGCACGCAATAGAAATAAGCGCTCCTGCCGAGGCAGCGTTATTATCAATAAATACCCAGACAGGGATCTTGCTGTTGAGGATTTTGGTACGCATACTATCTGCATGTAGCACCATTCCTCCATAGGTGTTCATGTGCAGCAGAATGAGGTCAGCGTTCCATGCGTTTGCCTCTTCAAATGCCTTTTGCATTTTGCGCCAAACGCCTGGGCCGATTTCCTCTTTTACATCAAACGTATAAACCTTTTTTTTGGATGAGGAAGGAGCGGTTTCTGTCAGTTGGGCTGACTCATTCTCAACAACAGTTGAGTCTTCCTGAGCGTAGGAAAAAAGAAAAAGGAAGAAGGAAAAAAAGAGGGTGAAGGTTGCTCGTGTCATTTCATTATGTACTTATCCCTTTGTTTACCGAAAGGATTGATTGCAGATTCAAATTATAGATGCCATTGGCTACAAGTAAACTTGTTTTTAGCCACAGAAACACAGAAGGCGCAGAATAAAGGAAGAATATTTTCTGTGAAAGCTTCTGTGCATTCTGTGTTTCTGTGGCTATTCAATGTCCAGTCAAGAACGCTATATTCAACTACTGAGAGTGTGAATTGTTCTATTTCATAAAACTAGCCAAAAGCTCCGAAAACTCGTTGAAGATGTGCGGATTGGTGGCAATAATCTCTTTTGTAAAAATAGCATCATCTCCTCCAGAAAAATCTGTGACCACACCGCCAGCTTCTTTAACGAGCAGAATTCCTGCGGCCACATCCCACGGAGAGAGACTGTATTCATAAAATCCATCAAACCTACCGCAAGCTACATAGGCAAGGTCGGTTGCGGCAGAACCCGGTCTGCGAATGCCATGCGAATGCTGCATCAAATGTTTGAATAATTCGAGGTATTGGTCGAGCAAATGGTAATCGTAGTAAGGAAAACCCGTTCCGAGCAGGGAGTCGGCAACTTTTGGGGCATCGGAGGTCTGAATAGCCTCACCGTTCATGAACGCGCCACCATCCTTCCAGGCAGAGAACATCTCATCCTGATTGATTTCAAACACAACGCCAACCAACGGCTCTTTCTCATACAAAAGCGCAATACTCACGGCAAAAAATGGCATGCCATGAATGAAGTTGGTGGTGCCATCCAGCGGGTCAATTACCCATTTGAGCGGATTGTCATCGCGCTTTTCAGTTCCTTCCTCTGTAATAAATCCAGCTTCAGGAAGTAGCTTTTTGAGATCCGCGACAATGAGTTTCTCAGCTCCTTTATCGACATACGAAACAAAATCATTGCGGCCTTTTACTTCCACTTTTTCAGAAGTGAATGCCTTTCGTTCGTTGAGGATGAATGCACCGGCCTTGCGGGCAATGCCACACACTTCGCAAGCAATATCTGGTAGGTTGAGGGTGGAAATGTCCATCAGTATTGAGCCCATTTTTTACCCACTTTGGGCATGAGGAAAAGGAAAACGATTCCGAGAATGATAAGAATGGTTGAGATAATTTCGGCCTGAGTAACGCCTCCAAAGATTGGGTATTCGTTATTGATTCGAACTTGTTCAATGGCCAACCGCTCTGCGCCTGAAAGTATGAGGTACCACGACATAACCATTCCGGGTGTTGTCCAACGTCTGCGCATGAAGGCCAGAAAACCGAAAATAATCAGCGCCATAGTGGTTTCGTAGATTGGAGTCGGCCATGCATAACCAGTCAAGCTCACGTATCCCATCTGTGCAAAATCTGCTTTGAGGTCTATTCCCAAAACGTTGTTCGGATAATTGTAAGCCCAAGCCCAATCTGGCAGAAAGCTCAACCATTCTGGCTTTGGCGCATCGTTCGGAATTCCCCAATCGCCATCGCCCGCAATCTGACAACCCATGCGGCCAACGCCATAAGCGAGCATCAGTCCGGGAAGCGCGGCATCCGTGAGGTGCAACAATTTGATGTTGTTCTTTTTGGCGAACCAGAGAATGGCGGCAGCGGCACAAATCAGTCCGCCTAGGAACGAAAGTCCGCTGAACGATACGAGCGCATTTATCGGATCGGCCATCAGATCGTCAAAATTCTCTAGATTGTGGAACAGCTTGGCACCCAGAATACCGAAAACGGCAGCCAAAATGGTAATGGTGCCAACCTGTTCGTAGGGATGAACGATAATTTCAACCTCTTTTGGTTCGGGCAGTGCTTCTTTTTTATCCTCCCAAAGGCGCATTCCCACCGAAAGAGCAGCTCCTAAAAATCCTCCAAGTAAATTTCCTTTCGCAGAAAGAATGAAAGCCTGTGGGTTTCCTGAAATCATGTCGAAATCTAGCACTAACGCAAGGAATTTATAGCCAATCACAAATCCTATAATTGCTGAAATGACCTTTTCAACAAGGCTAGATTTCTTTCCTTTCCAGATTTTCTTTTTTACTGGAGCCAGCAATCCTAGACCTTCCTTTCGCTTGAGTTCCGATTTCAAATCTAAGCTGGCGGCAAGAAATGCCAACGCCACCATCATCCCAAAACTCTGCACCAATCGGAAAGGAGGGATTGAAAGTCCAAAAATATCAAGAACAAGGTCGTAGAGTGTTGGATACATGCGTTGCTTTTAAACTTGAGGCTGCAAAGATGCACTTATTGAGATTAGTTCTAGTTTTATGCGCATTAACCAATCGTAAATTCAAGCATGCAGCCTTTTCTCGCAGAATTCATCGGAACCTTCTTGCTTATCCTTTTGGGAGTTGGTGTGAATGCCAACGTTAGTTTAAAGGACAGTTTTGCTTTTGGTAGTGGCTGGCCGCTTATCACCTTCGGTTGGGGCTTTGCGGTTTTTGCTGGTGTGATTGTGGCCGGACCTTACAGCGGAGCACATCTCAATCCGGCTGTTAGCATCGGGCTTGCCGTTTCGGGAAGATTCCCATGGGCTGAAGTGCCGTTCTATATCATGGCACAATTGGCAGGTGCCATTGCCGGTGCTTTTCTGGTTTGGTTTCAGTTTTCAGACCATTACAATCGCATGGATGACAAGGACAGCGTTCTCGGAACGTTCTGCACAAGCGCATCCATCCCAAATACGTTTAAAAACATTTTTAGTGAAGCAATGGGAACATTCGTGCTGGTTTTTGTGGTGCTTTATTTGGCTGGGCCAACCTTTGTCTCAGATTCGCTGGCAGATACCGTCATCGGGCTCGGTTCCATCGGGGCACTTCCCGTTGCGTTTCTCGTTGTAGGAATTGGAATGAGCTTGGGCGGAACCACCGGTTACGCCATCAATCCAGCGCGTGATTTAGGACCTCGCATCATTCATGCGTTGGTTCCTATCAAAGGCAAACGCGATAGCAATTGGAGTTACAGCTGGATCCCGATTGTAGGGCCTGTGCTCGGGGCAGTAATCGCTGGCGTGGCTTTTCTTGCTCTAAGCTAAATCCTGAAGTAGGATTAACCTAGTATTTCGCCCAACGCTGCCCAACCTTAGGCATGTAGTAGATCCCAAGGCAACCTAGGACAATCATGGTCATAGAAATAATTTCAGCCTGCGTAATACCGCCTAAAATGTTGTATTCGTTATTGATACGAATCTGCTCTATTAGCAATCTTTCTGCACCTGCTAGAATAAAATAGGCCGAGATCATAATGCCGGGTGTAGTCCAGCGTTTGCGCATGGACCAAAGCACTGCAAAAATCATGATAGACATGATAATCTCGTAAATCGGAGTGGGGTAGGCAAAACCTGTCAGACTTGTATAACCTTTTGATGCGTAGTAAGTGATCAGGTCTACCCCAAGCACGTTATTCGGATAGTCGTAGGCCCACATCCAATCAGGTAGAAAACTCATCCAATCGGGTTTGGGCAGGTCGTTCGGAATGCCCCAATCTCCATCACCAGAAATGTGACAACCTAATCTTCCAAAACCATAACCCAACGCCAATGAAGGCATCACAGCATCAAAGAAGTGAAGAATTTTGAGTTGATGTTTTCGGGCATACCATACAAACAAGCTCATAGCCACAATCATTCCGCCATAGAACGAGAATCCACTCATTCTAGTTAATGCTCCCATTGGGTCATCCACCACTTGGTCCCAATTTTCGAGATTATGAAACAGTTTTCCACCCACAATGGCTCCAATTCCAGCAATAATGGCAATGTTGCCTACATGATCATCTGCATGAACTAGTTCGCCACTTTTCGGATTCTTAACCGGCTTGATTTGCCCGATGCTTTCCTTGCGTTTTAGTTCAATAATGAGCAGAATGCTACCAACGATAAAGCCAACTCCGACCATCATCCCATAACTCTGCATGTATTTGAATGCCGGAACGGAAATTTCGAAGAGGTCTAGAACGAGGTCGTAGAACGTTGGGTACATTTTCTAGATTAGATGATTAGACAATTTGGTAATTAGATAATTGGCGAATTAGCACATTATCTCATTTGCTAATTTCCTCATTCGCCAATTGAGTAACTCCCTCAAACACACCATCATCGCCCAACATGGCAAGTTCCGTTGGCACAATCATGCCCGAAAGCGAATCATCAAACGGAATCCGAACACGGAGGTAATTGTCGGTATAACCGAACATGAATCCGTCCTTGTTTTCATGCTCGAATAGAACAGGTCGCGCGGTTCCTGCGAATGGTTCGTAGAATGCACGCTTTTTCTTTTCGCTCAAAATGGTGAGCATTTTATTGCGTTTCCTTCGTTCACTAACGGGAACAACTTCATCTTTCACTCGCACAGCCGTTGTGTTTGGTCGTTCAGAATAAGTGAACACATGAAGATAGGAAATGGGTAGTTCGTTCAGGAATGTGTAGGTTTTCAGGAATTCTTCCTCCGTTTCTCCCGGATGCCCTACAATCACATCCACACCAATACAGGCATGTGGCATCACTTCTTTGATGGTCTCAATGCGACTGCGATAAAGCGCGGAATCGTAGCGTCTGCGCATTTTCTCAAGCAACACATCTGAACCACTTTGAAGTGGGATATGGAAATGCGGTACAAACCGGTCTGAATCAGCACAGAATCGAATAATCTCATCACTCAACAAATTCGGTTCGATACTCGAAATTCGGAAACGCTCCACATCCCCTTCCAGCTTATCCAATTGCTGAATAAGCTGATGGAAATTCTCGTCCGTTCCCGAACCAAAATCTCCGATATTCACACCTGTGAGTACAATTTCTTTTACGCCTGTGGCGATGGCTTCTTTGGTTGATATGAGGCTATTGGCAATATTCTCGCTTCTGCTTCTTCCTCTCGCAAGCGGAATGGTGCAAAACGAGCAGAAGTAATCACAACCGTCCTGCAATTTCAAGAATGTGCGTGTTCTATCGTTGGATGAAAATCCGGGAATGAACTCTTTCACATCCTTGATTTCGCAGCTGTGAACTCCAGCTTCGGGAACCTTATCAAGATTTTCTAGATAGCCAGCAATGTTGAACTTTTCGTTTGCGCCAAGCACAATATCAACGCCTTCAATACTGGCAATTTCCTTTGGCTTCAATTGTGCGTAGCAACCTATAACAGCCACAAATGCATTCGGATTCACCTTCAATGCCTGCCTCACGATATTCCTGCACGTGGCATCAGCCTGATCGGTAACCGAACAAGTATTGATGATGTAGACATCGGCAGATTCCTTGAAATCCACACGCTGATAGCCGGCAGCAATAAGCTGACGGGCAATGGTGCTCGTTTCAGAGAAATTCAGCTTACAGCCGAGCGTATGGAAGGCAACCGTTCGCATTTAGGACGGCAAAGATAGCCGTTCAGTCTAAGTGACTGGCTCGACCTAGAGCTCCAAATAAGAACCGCCTTCATAAAGCCTCCAATAGATACGTTCGGACTTACCAGGCTTCACACCAATGCTGGTGCAGTATTCCACAAACTTGCCATCGATGGTCTTGTTTGCAAATGCTTCTTTTCCGACCACTTTCGCAACTGCCTTATTAGCGTCTTTACGCTCGTCTTCAGATGGGGTGGTGAATGATTTAAGCGTGGTGTCTTTGGTCGCACAGAATTCACTTGGAGCAAAGTGATTTTCACCTTCTACCTTGTAAACCACAATGCTATCTCCCTCTTTGACAAGCTTTTTAGCCTGTTCGGCTAGTGTTTTGTCTTCTCCAGTGATGTATCCCTCCAGTGTGGTGAGATTTTGAATGATGTCATTCATCGTTCTTACAAATGCCATGTATTTTTGCTTTCTATAAGATACAATGGTAAGCAAGTTTTGTTCGATGAGCCGAATAAGCTTTAAAGAATCCTTACATGTTGGTGATTTAAACACTTTTCGGGATAAAAAAACTGCCTGTTTCTTCTGTTGTTTTTTACGAGTTCTGTGTTTGAATAGGTTTATGCACGCCTCTTATCATATCAAGAAAAACAACCCGAGTAATCAGTGAATTTGTATCTAAAAACAAGTTTTGACCGATACATTTAATAGTTATAATCAAAATGGAACACCCTTTTCAGAATACTCTCTCCGTACTATTTCTCGCTAATTTTTTTTTTAATAAATGCGTCCTGTTTTTTTTTGGATGACGAAAATAAGCTTTCAGATTAATCAGTGCCTTAATGTGACAAATTTTGAATTACCGATTGGCCTTCCAGTCTTTAATTTCCATTCTTAGAATAACTTCACCAATCTCAATTCGGCTTTGGTTTGGAATACATCGACTACCTCCTGCTATTTATCCTGCTCGCGCTTTTGGCTGAAATTCTCGGCACAGTCGGTGGATTCGGTTCCTCGCTGTTTTTTGTGCCCATTGCAGGTTATTTTCTAGACTTCCATTCGGTGTTAGGTATTACTGCAATCTTCCATGTTTCGAGCAACATTACCAAGATTGCTTTCTTCCGAAAAGGGTTTAATAAAAAAGTGGTGCTTTCGTTGGGTATTCCTGCCGTGATATTTGTAGTTTTTGGCGCATTGATCAGCAAGTATATCGCCTCTGAATATCTAGAAATAGCACTTGCTGTATTCTTAATAGCAACAAGTCTTACATTTCTAGTATTCAATAAGTTAGAGATAAAACCTACCATCGCTAATTCCATTAGTGGCGGAGTATTATCAGGTTTTATTGCAGGAGTAGTTGGAACAGGTGGTGCCATCCGTGGAATCACCCTGGCAGCCTTCAACATGAAAACCGAAGTTTTCATTGCAACATCTGCAATTATCGACCTTGGAATAGATGCTAGCCGAAGTGTTGTATACACCTTCAACGGGTACGTTCATTATCACGACCTGTACCTCATTCCTATCCTACTGTTGGTCAGTATTGTCGGAACCTACATTGGCAAGAAGATTCTAGAACACATTTCTCAGGAACAGTTTAAGTCGACTGTTCTTGTGTTGATTCTAATTACTGGTGTTATCACGCTTGGAAAAGTGATTTACAACTTTAGTTAAACAGAGATATTAGCTGTTCGGAATGACAATTAAGAAAATGGGTGTCCGCAATCTCACCCAAGGTAGTTCCATTTTTGATTTACACCAG
>Ga0105053_10011834_pt1 | contig 10617 bp, 16 predicted proteins | sample BON01_FD_78093 | JGI IMG/M metagenome (GOLD analysis project Ga0105053, IMG submission 78093) | Freshwater microbial communities from Lake Bonney liftoff mats and glacier meltwater in Antarctica - BON-01 | ecosystem: Environmental > Aquatic > Freshwater > Ice > Glacier meltwater | place: Lake...
ACCATCTACTGTAACTTGGGTGGGTACAAATCCTAAAGTTTTTGGTTATGAAATGCACAATAACATTACAGCAAACAAACCTACAAGGCAGCATAATTTTGAGCACTCATACTACCAAAAACACTTGTTGTTTGAAGACATAAGCACCATACCTTACAATGACTTAAATGAGATTTTTAACATAGCGCAAATCATCAAGTCTCTAAATTAATTTTTTTTTTCTAATTGTTGAATTTATTTTAAAAGTTACATTTAAACCCTAAAAAGCTTTGAATGTAACTTTGTCTGTTTTAAAATTATCTTACACGTTGGTTATAAGAAAATTAATATTGATAAAAGTTTAATATTTAAAGATAATTTTTGTAATATTGCTACTATTTATAATACATTTTTAAAAAATGTCAGATACACAATTAGCCAAAAACAACGAATTTTTTTTTGAATTAGACGGCTCGAACTTTAAAGAACAAGTTGAAAATTTAGAAAAATTATTAAAAAACAGTGGTTCTCCTGATGTTTTTATAGGCAATTCAGACAGTGCTCCTTTAGCTCATTCCTTTTCTGATGGAGTTTACATTAGGGAAATTTTACTATTAAAAGGAATATTTGCGATAGGTAAAATCCATAAATTACACCACACTTTTTTTCTTATGAAAGGGAAATTAAGGGTGTGTACAGAACAAGGGGTAGAGGATATCGAAGCGCCTTACTATGGGACTTCGATTGCAGGGGTAAAAAGAGTGGTTTTTGCTTTGGAAGATAGTGTCTTTGTTAATGTTTTGCCTAATCCAAGCAATACTAAAGACATTGATAAATTAGAAGATACTTTTGTTGTTTCTTCTTACAAAGAATATGAAGAATATAAACTTTTAAACGAATAAATTATGTCTTTTATTGCGGTTGGAATCGGTGCTGGTGTTTCAGTAGGCACTGCTTTAATTGGTTCATTTACAGCTCAAAGTGAAGGAGCAAAGCAACGTGATTTAATGTTAAACATTAAAAAAACCGAAAATGCTCTTCAAGAAAAAATAGCGTTAGAAGAAATAAGAACAGCTGGGGAAACTGGACTCATAAAGGTATATTCAGATTCTGCATTAAAATACAGAATAGCGTTGCAAGGTGCAAGCACTGCAAGACTAAAAGACACTTGGATTTATGTTGCGGGCTTAGGTGCCGGAATTGGTGTTATTTACGGTGTTTTTTTAATTGGCTCAAAATCTAAATCCATTTAAAATGAAATCATACAAAAACGAGCCAAATAAAAATCCTTATTTTGAATCTGAAACAGAATTATTAAACGTTTCTGGCTCATCAGCTAAACTAACATCAGCAGCACAAGGATATACGGTTTTAATAGATTTAGCAATAAGTTTTGGAGTTTCTTATCTTACCGCAAAAAGTGAAGGGAAAAAAAACGAGGAGTTATTATTAAGAATGTCAGAGCTTGATGATAAAAGCGCTCAGGAATTAAAAAAAGTAATAAGCGAATCAGGAACTCAACAAGCAAAAACAAAGGCTATTTTTGATTTTTTTATAAATGAAGATTTAAAGAAACTACAAGAGGATAGAAAAAAAGAGAAAATATTACCTTTAATCGGCTTAGGGTTTGCAACTATTCTGCTTTTATTAATATTTTACAAACTTCAAAAAATTAATAATGCTTAAAAAGCAGAATGCTATTTGCTATTTGCTTTTTGATTTTGATTGGATTGGCAATAGTTTTTTTAATATTAGGATGCGAAGTTTATGTTCTTTCAATTATATTATCTAAAATTAAACAAATAAAATATGGATAGGGAAACAAAAAAATTATTATTTTCAATTGCAGTGGGACTTGCTATTTTATTAATATTTAGACCAAAGAAATCTCTTTCTAAAATTGACTCCCAAGGCGAAGTAATTAATGATAAGTACAAAGAACCGAAACTTGTCGCTGAAAACGATAAAAAAATTAAAGACGACGCTATTGTTGGCTTACAGGCTATGCGAGATGCTATAAATAATGGTGAAAGTGCAAAGGAATTAGATGTTTTGAAAAGTATGATTTTACAAGAAAACGGCATTAAAATTATGATTAGTAGAAAAACTAAAAAGCTAAGAGCAATGAAAAAAGACGGAACAGTAATAGCGGAGGAAGAATAAGATAATGGCTGGAATTTACACCCCCATAATCAACTTCTACCCAAATGGCGTTTATACCATTTCGAGTAATGACGCTACTCCTTATTTTGTAATACAAAATAGCATGGGGAGCTTCTTGTATGGCATATATTCAATGTACATTAAGAGCAATACTTCAGAGCAGCTTTTACAAGGATTAAATTTTAGGACTTACGATGCCAATGGCGATATTAAAAGTTTTATAAACACAAATACTATAGACCCATATCAGTATCAAAATTCATTATTTGTTAAACCTATCTCTAAAAACATCGTTCTTAATGGTCGTACAAGTATAAACTTTAATCTATTACCAATAGAAAATGTTAATTTCACGTTCTTTGTTAATCAAATATCGAATTCTGATTTTTTAAAAGAAACAGGATTTTTAGATGACTACTTTTTTAAACAACAACACGAATATCTAAACGGCTTTGTCAAAGAAATTTAATAAAATAGGATTACATAAATTAAAAATTGAGAATAGAAATCATATAGTTTCAAAATTAAAAACCGGCGACACTATTACAACGAAATCGAGGGTATTCCCATTATATGTTCATCACGGAATAATAGAAAGGAAAGACGATGAGATATTTATAGTACATCTCCATCCAAATAAAATTAACTCAAGCGGTGGTAATTTAGTAAAAGAACCCTTATCCAAGTGGCTTGTTGAAGGTAGAGAAATAGTCTCCGTTGAATCCACGGACTTAAACTCCAAAACGTTAGAGCAACTATATACTGACTTGAAAGCTGAAAAATACAATAATATAAATTATAATTGTGAGCATTTTGTTAATTTCGCTAAAGGAGAGCCCCTAATTAGTAAGCAAGTTATAAAGTACACAGTTGCAGTTATTTTAGGTTCTTTTGTTTACTATTTGATAAGAAATAAAAAAATTTGATATGAAAGACAGCATAAATATTCTCGTAGTAAATAACACTCCATTTAATCAGATTGTAAATTTATTAGGCGGAAACGCTGACCCTTTGGCTATTGCTCCCCATGTTTTATACCAATGGGACTTAGCCTCGGAAACTTACTATGGAAACGTTACAGCAACGATTATTATTTCCAGCTCATCTAACCCTACGCCCACAACTTATAGCGTAGTGGTTAACGGCTATAACATACAGGCAGTTGTTTTTGCTCTAAATAGTTTGAGGTTAGGCGTCTTTCTTATACAGGGAAATATTATTTATGTTTCAAACGACTTTTATGTATATGGAGCTTTAACTGTTGTTTCGAGCGCTTTTACTACTTCGTGGGACACCACAATTGTTTCTCCTAATTCAAGTTTAAATAACCAAATTCAATTACCGCTTAATATTCTAGGAACATATAATTTTACAGTAGATTGGGGCGACGGAACTAAAAGTATAATTACTTCTTGGAATCAGCCCGAAACCTTACACACTTATACAGTAGGTGGTATTTATGATATTGAGTTATTGGGGACTATAATTGATTGGTCTTTTGGCACGTCTCTCGTAAATGATGCAGAAAAAATTCTTACGATTTCCAATTGGGGACTATTGAAATTTGGAGTTAACGCTTCTGAATCATTTTTAGGCTGTGTAAATTTAGATTTAACGGCTGTTGCCGATGTGCCTAATTTATCTATTTCGACTAATTTCAGCAAATGTTTTGAATCTTATTCTTTCGCTACAATAAATAGAATTGACGAATGGGATATGCAAAATATCATTAGTACTGAAGCGATGTTTAAAAACGCAACTTCTTTTAATCAATCTTTAAATTCTTGGAATGTTTCCAATGTTTTAGATATGCAAGAGATGTTTGCTTCCGCTATCAACTTTGGCGGTGACATTTATTCTTGGAACACTTCTAGTGTAACTAATATGTCTCTAATGTTCACTGCGACTTCTAATTTCAATCAAAACATTTCTACGTGGAATACTAGCAACGTAGTTAATATGTCCGCTATGTTTTCTTTCGCTTATGGTTTTAATCAACCTTTAAATGATTGGAATGTGTCTAGTGTTACTAATATGAGCTCTATGTTTAATCAGGCAGCACTTTTTAACCAATCTTTAAATTCTTGGAACACAAGCAGTGTAAACAATATGTCGCAAATGTTTACAAATTGTATTAATTTTAATCAAAACATTGGCGGATGGCTTACCTCAAACGTGACCACTATGCTAAATATGTTCGGAAGTTGTTTTAGTTTTAATCAAAATATTGATGGGTGGAATACCGAGAGCGTTACAACTATGAGGGATATGTTTGCAGGCGCTAACACTTTTAATCAGTCTATAAATTCTTGGGATGTCTCTAATGTTTTAGATATGTCTGGAATGTTTAATAACTGTGTAGATTTCAATCAGGATTTGAATTCTTGGAATGTTTCTAGCGTTGTCGATATGAGAATTATGTTTAATAGTTGTGTGTCTTTCAATGGAAATATCGCTTCTTGGAACACAACCAACGTGGTTAATATGGCAAGTATGTTTTATCAATGTTCTTCTTTCAATATAAATATTGGAGCGTGGGATACAAGTAGCGTAACCAATATGGGAGGGATGTTTGGTTTTGCCTCTTTATTTAATCAATCACTAAATTCTTGGAATACAATTAATGTTTCAAATATGAGCGTAATGTTTCAAAACACAAATTCATTTAATGGAAATATTAGTTCTTGGAATACTGGCAATGTACTTACTTTTTTCGGAATGTTTAACAGCGCCTTATCTTTTAATCAAAACATAGGCTCTTGGAACACATCTAACGCACAAACAATGAGCGGAATGTTCTTAGCTAGTAGTTTTAATAATAATGGCTCAAACTCAATTTCTTCTTGGGATTTATCAAGTTGCAATGAGTGTTTTAGAATGTTTCAATTATGTTCTTTTAATCAACCAATTGGCTCTTGGAACGTAAGCAACGTATATAATATGGGTATGATGTTTAAAGATGCTACCTTCAATCAAAATATTGGCGCTTGGAATGTTAGTAACGTCATAACTATTAATGATTTTATGCAGGGAAAAACGCCTTTTAGTTTTTCATCTGCTAATTTAAACGCAATTTACAATGGGTGGAGTACGCTTATTCTTCAGCCAAACTGTAATATAAATTTTGGAACTGCAAAATACACTGTGGCAGGTCAGTCTGGTAAAAACATATTACTAGGTTCGCCAAACAATTGGATTATTGCGGACGGAGGCATATAAAAAAACCCCCCAAACGCTTATCGCGGGAGGGGGATTAATTTTTAAAAATCTTTAAATAAAAAAAATTCTAAAATAAGTATTTTTGTCCTTTAGTCTTACGATGTTGCTTACAGAAGTAACCTCGGTATCTAAGCCGTAAAATTAGTTATTAATTTTAAATTAAAGCTTTTTTTTACAAAAACATTTCCTTTTCAGTAACTATTTGCAAATTAAAAGCTGTTATTTGTTTAATGTAAGTAAAAATAGAAATGCTTTTGTATTTTTTTTAAGTTCAATACTGAATTTCATTAAAATCATCGTCTTCGTTTTTTGAAAGATTTTCATAAATACTTGTCTTTTTGCTAAATTTATGTCTTCCTACAATCGTACCCTGAACAACCTTAACGGCATTATTTTCGTCTAACACTAGATAGCCTCCACTTTCTAAATTGTCATCAAAAGAAACAGCTTTAAGTAGCCTATCATCCTCTTTTGGCATCAATTTAGACATCTGTTTTAGAACCACTTTTTTCAACAACCATTTTTCGGGGTCTTTTTTGTCGTTAAAATAATACTCACTTGGTGTGTCAAGGATTTCCACTATTGTTTTTATTTCCTCAAGAGTCATTACCTTAAAAACAATATCGTCTCCCAATTTAGCACAAGTGTAAATGCACTTAATATTGTCGCAAGTTTTTACAGAATTGAAGTTAGGAATGTGCACCAATTTAGGCTCTAATCCGAGTTCAAACTCAAAATCGTCCTCTTGATAAACAACTTCAGCCCAAATCTTTTTTACTTTATCCGAGCGTAGCAATAAAGCAACTAAACCTTTATATCCTAATATTGGTTTTATTTGCCCATTATTTAGGCTAAAAAAAAACTCTCCGACTAAACTCGATGGAGACAGATTTAGTTCAGCACAATAAAAAGCAGCCGTAAAAAATGATGTGGGGTTTTTAAGAAAAGCCTGTTGCAAACCGACATTCCTTTCCAATTCATTAAGTAACATTTGTTTAAATTTCTGAGCGGAGGTGTTGCTTCCTAGTAAAAGGTCAGATAAGTTGTTTTGTCCGTATTTTTGAACTGTGTTGTCAAAAGAAGTTACTACTTTGGTGGATAATTTTGTCATTTACTTTAAGTTTTTTCTTTAAATTTGATATATTTTAATTTTATTTGTTCGCAAAAATAAATTTCGACTGAAATCCTTTCACATTCGTCAATAATGTTTTTGTATTTATAAAAAACCAACTTTCCTTTAATGCTTTCCAAATAAGCAAATTTTATTAAATTTTGCTTATAATTAATGAGATATAATATTTCTTCGCTTATAAGGTTAATCATTAAATCTGAGTCCCTTTCGTTCCAATAGCTAAATTCATTCATTTAAAAGAATCTATTTTTTTATTCAACATATTTTTATTTAAAACATTATAATCTTTGTTGCAAATTAAAAAGCCTTTTTCAGTCCTTACTATTCTAAGATAACTTAAACACCCAATATTTATATTTTTATTTGAGCTGATAATTGACACAAACTTCCACTCACCGTCTCCTTTGCTTTCTTGCCAAAATCTTTTTATCAAATCAAGCACTTCTTTTTCGCTGTAATAATAAGTGGCTAAATGATATTTTTTATTGACAATCGCAGCACTTAATATCTTCAAAGAATGAGGCATATCCTCTTTTAAATGTCCATAACAATAAAAATCACGAGTATCCAAAGAAAAGCTAACAATATCAGTATCCGAGAAATCTGCGTCTTCGTAATATTTCCAATTCGTCATTTTTTTATTATAAATTTAATCGTTTCAATTAATTTTATTAAACTGCCAAACCTAGCTTCTTCATAGCTGTCAAATTTTTCAGAAGTAAAAAACTTATCATCAAAACGCTCGATATAAAATCTGTAAGTGCCTTTTGTGGCTTCTCTGACGTAAGACACATATCCATAATTTTCTCTACACCAATCAAAAGCCTGTTGCCATATCGGAGCAACTACTTCTATGTTATTATTGTTTGACGACGTGATTGTTTCTTCAATATCACTATCATACTGCAGGAATAATTGAATCTTATTTTCACAAGTAAAATAAGCAATACAAGGACTATTAAACCCTAAATCTTTGAGCAATGAAGATGGTAAAAAAGGAACAAATTGTTTTCCTATATCCATAATTAATGAGTAAAAAAATTATTATTTAGAGATACTCCACAAATAACACATTTTTTACGTGGAGCATTTGTTGAAGAACGCCCATAATCTTCTTGCCAAATATGACTGCAATTATGTGTGGGATTTGTTTTAAAATTTGATTGAGCCTTTTCATTCTTTAAATAAGATTGTAAAACCGTACTCTTTTTTATTTTTTTATAATGAACAATTTGCTCAACTCCAAACATTAAAAAACTATAGCTTTTATTAATTAAATTAATTAATAGAAAATAGCTTAGCAAAAAAAAGGTATAAATAACCACAAAGGGCAAAGCGATAAACCTAATTAAATATATCATTTTACTATTAAATTTTTATTAATAAAAAAGCTTTCAGCGTTTGTTAAGTTTTCCGAAATAAGATTTGTAGGTACTCCCATTTTTTTGGATAAAACGGTGTAGAATTCAAAAGAAACATTTACTAAAAAGTCACTCTCTTTTTTTATGTAGCCACTTTCGACTACTTTTATAAGCCTTGTTATTAGATTTATTTCATCTACATTTTTGTATAAATTTTTAGAAGATTTTAAATCCTGTAATAAGATATTCATTGGTGTTTCTTGTTTAAAAACAAGAGAAATATTTTCATTATTATCCATTTTTTATTCTTGTTATTTGGTTTCTTGATTACAAATATAAAAATATTATTGGTACTAAATATAATAAAAATAATATTTTTTTTAATTTAATAATAAATCTCCACAATTGGAGGTATATCTATTTTAAAATCACAATTTTCTCTTATTCCACAGTCCAAACACCTTAACAAATCGGGCTTCGCTTTGAACAAAATATCCATAGGCTTGACTAACTCTTTTTTTAGATATTTGATGGCTAAAAAATGTTGTTCAATTGTAGCTTCATCATTTACAACCTTTATTATTTTAGCATCGTTGGGGTTTGCAGAAGAAAAAACAAAAAAATAAAAATCAATATCATCTATAGGAACTCCAAGCTCTAAGGACATTAAAATTTTATATTGAACAGGTTGTAACATCAAATTGTGCTTTTCAGGAAGGGAATCAATATCCCAACCCATGTCATTCCACCTATCATATAAAAGTCCGCTATATTTAGTATCAATCACGCAAATCCTGCCGTTCCACTCAGCATAAATGTCTAAAATACCAGTCATACCGTCTTGCGTTATTGATTTGCCAGTTTCTTTTATATCTATACCATAAAAGCTAATTATTTTTTTAAAGAATATGGCGCTATCCATGGCACGTTGATATCTATCGTCAAGTTTCTGTTTTGCCGTTCCTTTATATACAACTGATGCCATAGGGATGTGCCCATCACGAGGTAATGAACCGGTTGCCATAAATTCAAAGAAATTGCCAAGCTCCATAACATCTGAGGACGTTCGTGGGTAATTGTTGTCTATGTATTTCGCTTTTACTTGCAATCCACAAGTTAGACCTAGTTTGTATTTATTAAATTCTTTAATAAAAGATTGGGATATATTTATCATGATTCAGTTCTAATAAAAAGTATATTACTGTCAATTATTATTTTCGCAGCGTCTTTTAAGTCGAATTTTCCCTTTTTCTTTTTATACAGCTCAAGGGTTTTTTCAATTCTAAACGCAACAGGTGTAGGTATATCCAATTCAACCATTCTAAAAAGTAAATTCAATTTTTCGCCATAATTATTAGCATCTATTTCTTCTGTTGTTCGTGGGAATTTTTCTAATTCAATTTCCTGACATTTTGCCGCTAATTCGTAGTGACCAATGTTTTTGGCGAAATTTTTAAGCTCTAAAAGAGTTTCTAATTTTTCAGAAGCTCTTTCTAATACTGATTCTATTTTCATATTTTATAAGTTATTTTTTAAAACTTCAGCTACTTCGTCGGCATATTTCATAAATAACACTTTAATAAAATATTTATTACCATCTTTTCTGCCAGCACATATTCCGTGATGTCTGCTCATACAAATGTTATATTGTTTTTGAGTAACCTCAATTGGTGTATCGTATTTAATTTCCATAATTTATAATAGTTTTAATTGCACGTTTGGTTTCTTTTTTTCTTTTTTAACAGTTAACAATTTACCGCTATTGTCAAACGGCTTGTCTTTCCAATGCTCAAATCTAACATTTCCAATATCAACATACTCGGCATTTAACTCGCACCCTGAAAAATCAGTAAATCCAGCCTTAAACCCTCCAATTACCTCACTTTGAACTCCTGCGAACGTATATGCTATCTTCTGCGGATTAGGTGTCTTGAATAAAGTTAATATCCTAAAAGAAAGAGAAATTGGCTTTAAAGTCGGATGATTGTTTTTGCCTTCTTTGGAGTTGAGCCTGTTTTTCATAACAGATTTATCTGCACCTTGCTCTGCAAAGGGTCTCATTGAAAAATGTTGGTCGTCTAGCTCCTCACAGCCGGCATTCCGCTCAGATTTTGAGACTTTTGGCGCATAAAAGTATAAATCAACTTCCTCCTTTTGATAATCGCATTTATGTAGGATTTTTGAACAACCTCCAACGTCATCGTATTCAGGTGTGGCATTGTTTGGCATTCCAAAAGAATCAGAGGTTTTAGTTCTTACTCGTATCGCATCACTTCCTTTAGAAATACCACTTTGCTCGTCAAGTTTAGCAGCCACATCGGTGTCGCAAAAAGTTTGACTTGGATAACGACCGCTAGGGTTGTAATTGTTTTTCTCAATCATTGAAAAATCGCCATATACGTTATTGTTAAGCATCGGCTGTGTTCCAAAATCTTTATGTTGATTTTTTGTTTTACTTTCTTTTTCATCATTAGAAGATATGAAATCAACTCTGCTTGCATTAATGTTCAATGCAAAACAAGCGCAAGTTTCATCTCCATTCTCATAGGCTAATGTATCGTGTAAGCAAGAGCCGGTTTTATAAGGTTTTTGGAAAATCATTATTGTTTCACAAGTCTGCTTTAGAGGTGCTATGGAATATTTATATCCATCATATTTTTTAGCAAGCTCTGTTTGCGGAAGTGTAATGTCCCATTCCTTAGTGTAATCATCACTTAAAGCAGTATTCATTCCAAACCCCTTCACTTTATTCATTCCTTTTCC
>Ga0105053_10011837_pt1 | contig 10612 bp, 12 predicted proteins | sample BON01_FD_78093 | JGI IMG/M metagenome (GOLD analysis project Ga0105053, IMG submission 78093) | Freshwater microbial communities from Lake Bonney liftoff mats and glacier meltwater in Antarctica - BON-01 | ecosystem: Environmental > Aquatic > Freshwater > Ice > Glacier meltwater | place: Lake...
ATATATATATATATATATATATATATATATATATATATATATATATATATATATATATATATATATATATATATATATATATATATATAGATATGAACCCAGTAATTGTATGTATTGCTAAAAAAGAACATGATTATATTGAAGAGTTTATAATATATCATTTAAAATTAGGATTTAAATATATTTATTTGTATGACAATGAAGATATACCAACATATGAAAAAATTTTACATAAATATAAAAAAAATATAAAAGTAATACACCTTCCTTTTAATAATTATCATAAAGGAGTTCAATATATTGCTCTTGATGATTTTATTAAAAACTATTTATTTACCGATAATATAACTCATGTCGCTCACATTGACATAGATGAATTTATAGTTTTAAAAAAACATGATAATATATGTGATTTCATAAATGAATATATTGTTGGAGATTGTCAAGGGATTGGTATGAATTGGAGATTTTTTGGTTCATCTGGAAGAACAGAAAAAACAAACGAACCTCTAACACAAAGATTCACAATGTGCGAAAAGATAGGAAATAGACACATTAAAACTTTGTTTAAAAAAGATAATTTTAAAAAGTATAATACATGTCATGATATATCTCTATCAGATGGTCATATTAAATCGACAAAGAATACTATTATCGAGGGACCATTTAATCCTGATATTGATCTTAGTGTTATTCAATTAAATCATTATAAATGTAAAACATTACCAGAGTTTAGATATATAAGATCACGACTTCGTGCAGATGTAAGTGATTCTTCTCGTAAAACATTACCAGAGTTTAGATTTATAAGAACACGACTTCGTGCAGATGTAAGTGATTCTTCTCGTAATATAGAAGATGTAGATGCAAATTTTAATTTATACAATATAAATGAGGTTAAAGATTTAACTGCTAAACTCTTTTATTTAAAAGAGTGATTTCCATTCATTAATATACCGACTAAAAAGAAAAATTAGACAAACTAATTTGAAAAGATATAAATATTTTTATTATATAAAGTATCGTAAGTTATAAAGTATCGTATATATATATATTTATAGTATATATATATATATTTATATACTATAAATATATATACTATGTTTAGGAAAGACATAGTCATTGATGAATATGATATTTCAGGTGATATTATAAATTTATTGGGAATAAGTAATATAGATGAAATCAAGTATGTTAGTACTTCAATATTTAATTGTTTGAATTTTTTGATTCAAAACAAAAAAATTAAATTATCAAAATCATTTAATGATGGAGTCGTAAATAGAGGAGGATTATTAAAAAGTGGAAATGCGTTAGATGGGTTTTTTCCCATGGCGAAATCCATAGTAAGTAATTGTGGTGTAGAACATTCACCGAATGAAGCAATATGGTTTAGTAAAAATTTTCTTAATAGATATATGACAGACGGTATGAATGTAGATAATCCATATGGTTTAAAATCATGTAGAAAATTAAAAAATATTGATTCAAATGATAATAGTTTATTGGTATTTATAAATTTAAGTTCAACCACGATTCATGATTGTTCTAAAGCAAGAGGAGAAAAATCAGTTTTATTATCTAAAAATATTCAAACTCATTTTAATAACTGTATATTGCACGCAATTGTTAGAAGTTATTCTACAAATTACAGTAATAATAATTATCCAAACGAAATTAAATATACCGATATTATTCATTATAAAGATACTATTATACTTGATTTAATTGTTGCTGGATATCAGTGTGATCCAAAATATAATTTTCCTTGCACTATTCATGATATATTAATTTCTTGGAATTATGAAACAGGAGCTAGACTAAGTGTATATAATCCGGATCGTATACAAATAGATATATTATTTCGATTATTTGAATTAATGAATAATATTCTTCTTATCAATGGCACTAGTATAATAAATGAATCTTATTTAGAGTTAAATCCAAAATTAAATTTTATTAAAATATTAGGATGGACTTGTCAAGATACTCCACGACAAGTTGATTGTTCTTTGTTTCCAGGAGAAATCACAATAGCATTAAAATATTTAAAAAAACCTGTTAGATATGGAATATTCGAACCACAGGATGAGAGTTGTAAAATGCGGATATATAAACTAATTAATACCCAAAATGGAAGTAAAAACATGGAAGAAGTTTCTAAAGATGATCCATCTATTATACAATATTGCTCCAGATACAATGGAGGTGCAAAAAAAAATACTAATATTATTATTAATGATTTTAATGAAATGAAAGAAATGAAAACAGATTTAAAATATAAAGAATTAGAATTAGAATTAGAACTAAGTCCCGAAGATTTGAATATAAATCAATTATTTGTCCCATCTTCTGAAGAAGAAAAAGAATACACTTTTGAGGATAAAAAAATATCTGATTTTTTTTCTAAAATTATTGAAAAGGAGAAGATTTCAGATGAAAAAGAAAGTGATTATGAAAAATCTACAGGGGGTACAAAATATAAATCTAAAAAAAAGACAAAAAAATATACATCTAAGAAGAGGACAAACAAATTTACATCTAAGAAGAAGACAAAAAAATATAAATTTAAGAAGAATACAAACAAAGTAAATCTAAGAAGAAGAAGACAAACAAATTGAGAAGTTCACCACGAAATGATATTTAATAATCGCGATTGATAAATAACCATATATAAGAATTCTTTACACCATTGGTAATTTAAAACGCTGTTTTTGAAACAATTATAATAAAAATTATGTAAATATTTTTTATTATATATAGTATCGTAATGGATAAAGATGAAAAAGTAAAGGTTTTATAATGAATTATAAACAAATTATTGAGGACCACGACCTATTTCCAAAGGCATTCGCATAAGGTCAGGTTCAATCGTACTATTCATCCAAGGACTAACCACACTCACGGGATTCGGTGGTTCAGAACGAACTTGAAGATTGGCATTGCGAAGAGAACTACCAACGGTATCCACGCCAATGTGGTAACCAGACTTTAATAAATTCACATCTTTAAAATCATTTGCGCCGGCAGGGTTAAGTTGTGCCCATTGACTGTTATTGTCCTTAGGCAACAATTCAGACGGATCTGCTACATTCCCCCCTTTAATACAACTGGGAGGAAGACCCTGCGAAGAGGTGGAAATACCAGAAACAGAAGCATACTTTTCATTTTGACCGGCAGGCTCAGCAGGTTGTGCAAACCCTACATTTTGGGGAGGCATATTGTTGCTTTCATATGTATTGGTTTGATTCGTTGCGCCACCATTAAAACCGTCAGATAAAATACCCTTTTTATTGGAATATTGCATAACTGCATATCCTAAAACAATTAATCCAAGAAACGCAATAAAATGGTGAGTTTTAATAGATTTTTGTAAATTCTTAAATACACTCATTATATTAAACTCGTGATAAAATATTTTTTAGAATTTATAATTAAATCTTCTTAAAAATATTCTAAAAATAATAATTAATAATTTATTTTAGTATATTTTTTCTAAATATTCATTTCATTTAATTATCTTCATCAGAATCATTTATATCTTCTAATAAATATTTTGTTTTAATATTTTTTGCTTCTAAATTTAATTCTAGTGCTAAATCACGCATAATTTTTGCTTTTTCTCTCGCTGCTTTATAAATATTATAATATACTTCATTTGGTTTCTTCAATTTGATAGTTTCGATTTTATTATTGTTGTTGTTATTTATAAATGAATCATCTAAAATAATTTCTTCTATACCGTTATTTTCTTCTATACCGCTATTTTCTTCTATACCACTATTTTCTTCTATACCACTATTTTCTTCTATACCACTATTTTCTTCTATACCACTATTTTCTTCTATACCACTATTTTCTTCTATACCACTATTTTCTTCTATACCACTATTTTCTTCTAAATTATTATAATTATTATTTTGAAATTCTAAATTTTTTAATTTATCATTTGGTTCTTCATCGAGATGTAATGAGTTTTCTTTAATAATTGGCATTTCTGTATTGTATTGTAAATTTCCTAAATTATTATTTATTTTAATAAGACAGGTAGAAATTGTATTAATCGTCGTTTTATTCAAAACCATTAATTGTATTATTTTAAAATCTAATTCAAAACTACGTGATGTAAACTTGATACCGTCTATCAGTAGTAGGGGAACAATAAATAGGTCATTATTGATATCTTCTAAATTTAACTGTTCCTCTTTCTCATTATAAGCGATACATTTATCTTCTCCAGTATGTTTATTTGTATTTATGTATGTTCGAATTAAAGCATATTTACCTGATTTATATAACCGCATAATTGGTGTCATCATCCGTTCAATTTCTTCTTTTGAATAATCTCCACTAAACCATAAATTCTTTTTTTTATCTATATTATCATGGCACGCTCGTTCCAAATTCTCTAACCAATCCATAAACTCATCATTATTATTGCGTTCATACATTAAATCACAATATTTTCCTCTTTTTGTTGTCACAATTCCTTGTTTTGTAATGCATTTAGGCAATTGTATATAAAATTGTTTTTCTTCTTCGCCTAAACTTATTTTAGTAAAAAACGACCCATGCATTGGTTCCGGTTGCGATAATTTGATTTTAGTAAAATCAAATAAATGATTGGGTTTAAATATATCCATTAAAACCAATATAGAAATTTTAGAATTAATTAACACGCATAAAAATTATTATTATTTTAATTAGGTAGTGTAGTTATGTTTAAAGAATCTATTATTAATGAATGTATTTCTATCATGAAACGAGATGATGTAAAAACTGAATTTAAAACACTTTTAACGCCACTAATTGATTTAATTTTAATACACATTTATCCATATTTATACTTATCTTTAATGTTTGTTTTAATTAGTTTTTTATTACATTTAGGTATATTTATATTATTATTGCGTAATAAGACATTTTTATCTAAATCATTATAATGATTTTTTTAAAATAATTTCTTTTTATATATTATAATAATGAATTATAAAATGAAAAAAGGCGGTAATGAACATGTTATGAATGATACTGAAATGAATGATACTGAAATGAATTTTGATGATAAAATTATTAACAAAGAAGTTGATGTTGCAAATGAGCAAAATGGTGGTCGTCGCCGCCGTCGTCGTTCATCGGCACATAAACACAGTAAAAAGCGCAGAAGCACTAAACGCAGAAGCACTAAACGCAGAAGCACTAAACATCGTGGAGGCGAGGGTGTTTTAGCAACTGCTGCTTTACCTTTTGGTCTTTTAGGACTTAATAGTGTTTTTGGCATGAAGCGTCGTGGCAACCGTACGCATAAACGACCTTCACGTAAAAATCGTAAGTAAATAAACGTATTTAATTTGTAAAATAATATAAAAATAATAATTAGTATTAATTTAATTATTATTTTTATTTAAAGATAATAAACATGAGTTTTGAAGAAAAAATCCAAAAGTGGGTTTTAATAGATAATCAGCAACGTTTATTAACTAATAAAACAAAGCAATTACGTGATCAAAAAAATACATTAGAAGAAGAAATTTTTCAACATATATCCTCTAATAACTTAACAAATAGTAATTTAAATATTTCCGATGGAAAATTAAAATTTGTGAATGTTAAACAAACACAACCGACCACCTTAAAATATATAGAACAATGTTTACTTAAATGTATTAAAAATGAAGAACATGTGAAACAGATTATGACTTATATTAAAGAGACAAGAATTGTTAAATACACTCAAGATATTAAACGGTTTTATGCTAATAATTAAATACTTATATATAAATATTTATAACTATTTATATATATATATACATAACTATTTATACAAATAATAGATGAATGATAATTTAAAATACAATAATCAGGATATTTTCCATGATACAGATATGATAATGCCAAATAGTGGATATTCGTTAAAATCTGCCTTCTCATTTGTAGGTGGAAAGAAATTAGATAATAATAAATATAACAAGAGTAAAATTTCCAATTCAATAAGTGAAGAATTAAATTTAGATAATTTAGCAATTCCGCCAAGTTTATATTATATGGAATATGCGATAAGTCCTTCTTATTATTTCACGAATACTTATGAGAATATTAATAATGAGGATGATAATCAGGAACATCGTGACAATGATAATGAAAATAAGGATAAAATTATTTCAGATAGTCTATATGATAAATTACTTTTATTAGCAGAAGATACTTCGCGACGACAAAAAAAATATACAAAACGCAATAATCAAAATGTTCAAAATGATAAAAATGATAAAAATAAAAAAACTAACAAGAGAAAAACAAGAAGAAATAAATAAAATAAAAAGATATTAAATAATAATTATATTTTATAGTATGATATATTATATTATATTATATTAATAATAATGACATCTACTAATAATAAAAATACAATTGGAAACTATAATTTAGAACAAAGAACATTTGATTTAGCAAGAATGTATAATAAATTTGAAAATTCTCAGTATGGACGTGCATACCATGAGACTATGCCATCTTTAGGAATTACCCCATCACATATGCCAAGAGATGCTTTATCTTATAATGCTATTGAAATAGAAACTGCTTTATTTGGAATTAATTCAACAAATTTAGTTTCTCCACGTACTCCACTGCAACCTAAATTAAAAAATATAGAAGTTATTGATTATTTTGACAGGTTACCGATACTATTGCCAAAACCCTTAGTAATTGAAAATAAACAAAGACCCTATTGGTAATTAAATAATATTATATATAATATTTTATATAATATTTTAATATATTATATAAATACAATGGCATTTACACGTTTTCATGATGACCCATGTAGAATAAAAAAACAATTACAAGAGTCAACTGGAACGGGAAGATATATGTTAAATGTTCCGGGGAATGGAATAGATATGCCATTTAATGAAGACCCTTTTATTAGAATGCAAAAATGGGGAGCAAATTTAATGACAAATACAATAAATTTAGAAAGTGATTTATTAGGAATGACGCGCCCTATTAATAATGATTGTAAAGATAAAAATAATTATAAATCTCATGCTGTTAAAACATCCACGATAAAATATCCTTCTGTCAATCCGACAACTGAACAACCGAGAGCAACACATCCGGCATGGACATCACGAGATTTAGAGCAAGTTGATTGGTATGTTCTTCCTTTAAATCCACAGGAAAATACGTGTTTTCCTTTTGAAAATAATGTAAGTACACGAATAATGGAAAAAAATTCTTTCATTCCGTGTGCTCCGCAAATCAATAATATGAATTTTTAATATTTTATAATATTTTATGATAGTTAAAAATATTTTATGATAGTTAAAAATATTTTATGATAGTTAAAAATATTATATTTAGAACAGAATAGTAATATTATATTATAATATATTATTATATTACTATATTTTAAATAATATATAATGGTAGAATTAGCAATTCCATTAATGGTTCTAGGCACTATGTATGTCGCATCAAATCAAGAAATTTATAAGAATAATAAAAATAACAATCTAAAAAAAGACGGATTTACAAATATGACACAAACACGAAATGAATTGCCTGGAATTAATCCTCAAATACATCCAAAAAATTATCCAATAAATTCTAAAAATGTAAGTAATTCAAATGTAAGTAAGTATTCTAACCCAAATCAACATACTGATAAATATTATGATTCTAATAACTTTTCAAACGTCGAAAAAACCAATTCTAGTTATAGTGTAGGTGGTAGCGTTAAACAGAATTATTCATTAACCGGCAATCAAATTAATACAACTGATTTCAAACATAATAATATGGTACCTTTTTTTGGCGCGAAAATAAAAGGTGCTACGATTGATACGAATGTAGCAGAAAGCGTATTAGATCATATGCAGGGGCAAGGTTCACAATTTATAAAAAAACAAGAACAGGCGCCTCTTTTTCAACCTCACCAGAATTTACAATACGCAAATGGTGCTCCAAATGTGAGCGACTTTATCCAATCACGGGTAAACCCAAGCATGCGTATGGCAAATGTAAAACCATGGGAAGAAGAACGCATTGCGCCAGGGTTGAATAAAGGATATACAACAACAGGTGGTGCAGGATTTAATGCCGGCATGGAATCCCGTGACTCGTGGTTACCTAAAACAGTAAATGAATTAAGAGTCGATACAAATCCTAAAACTACATTTGGATTATCGGGACATGAAGGACCAGCAAATTCTATGATTAAAGCATCACCTGCTAGTGAGACACACGGTAGAGTAGAGAAAAAACTTCCGGATTCTTATTATACGGTTGGGCCTGAACGTTGGTTTACAACAACTGGATTAGAAAAGGCACAAACAGCAAGAGGAACTGAGGTGTTGCGTGATGTAAACCGAATAACTACGACTGAGGAATATTATGGCAGTGGTAAACTGAACAATGAAGCATCATATGCTAAAGGGGAGTATGAACAACCTAAACGTGTAGTATTAGAACCTAAGCATGTTATTAATATCAGTGCTTCTGGAAGATATGCGCCAACTATTGCTGACCATGGGGTTCAAAGTTATAAATCTTTACCCAATAATAGGTCTACTACAAAAAATCCAGTTGAGTTTGGTATAGTAAGTGGAATAGTAAACGCAATTGTATCACCATTAATGGATGTATTAAGACCATCAAGAAAAGAAAATGTTATTGGTAACATAAGATCAAGTGGAAACGCCGGTTCAATTATATCAAAGGGAACAGTTTTTAATCCAGCAGATAGAACAAAAACCACAATTAGAGAAATGACAGAAGGAAGATTAGATTGTAATCATTTAAATATTGAGAATCAAAATGGAACAGGATATATCGTAAATGAACATCAACCGGTTCAATTGCAGAGAGATACAACAAACACGTCGTATTCTGGCGTCGCCGGTCCTGCGATTCAACAAGCAACAAAAAGTTATGAATCCGCTTATATGCAGCATAATAATGTAAATAAAACTTACCCGAACCGTCCAAATCAGGGAGGAACACAAATATTTAATCAAACTGATAATATTAGTATTCAACGAAAAGATTCAGATAGAAATAACAACCGTGAGTTTGTACCTTATTCCGGAGAGTTCAATATTCCAACAATGGAAACACACGGAAAAATTAGAGCAGGACAACAATACGATCAAAATATGTCGTGTGAACGAATCAATCCTGATATATTAACTGCGTTTAAAAATAATCCATATACACAAAGTCTTAATAGTTGGGTGTAAAATAATATGTAATTTTATTATATTTTAATATGCATGTCTATTAAAAATATAATAAAAGGTCCGACTTATATAAACGCATTAATCTTTAATTTAGGATATTTATAAAATAATAATTTTATAAAATAAAAAATAATATAGAATTATAATATATAATATGAAATCTTATAAAAACCGTTCCTATAAAAAGAAACATTCTTTGCGTGGTGGAGAAGATTCGTCATTCACGGATACTTTAAACACATCATTGGAAACAATTACACCTAATTTTTTAATGCAGAAAGAAGAATCATGGTATGAAAAAATAAAAAATAAAGCAACTTCATTAAAAGGAACAGCATTATCATTCTTTGGGGGGAGCAGAAAAAATACCAAAAAACGTGTTCGTTTTAGCACTCGTAATAAAGGGAATTGTAGTGGATGTAAAACAATAAAAAAATCTTTATGTAATCATCGAGGTACATTAAAGAAATCTATTAAAGGGCGGAGTTGTAACAAGAAAACCGGTCCTAAATGTAAATAAACTATTTAATTAATAATTTAATTTTATAAAATGTAAATAAATAGTTTATAAAATTTAATAATTAAATTTTTATTTTATTTTTGAATAACCGCATCAAAATATATAGACCAAATAAACTTAATGCGCTGTAATATATTTTAATATAAATATCATCAGGCATTTTACTATAATTTATTTTATTAGTACCATGATTATCGTTATCGTTATCGTTATCGTTTAACGTTTCAAACGATTCAACTATTTTAATATCATCTAATGTTAAAAACGCGGTTTCTGTGCCAGATGTAAAATCATTTTTTTTATCTACGGTATTTAGAGTAATTGCTTTACAATCAGGTGTGCCGCCAGTCATAAATGCTTGAAATATTTGCATAGGGCGAATGTGTGCTAAATTACTCATCACACCAGGAACTAAACCCTCAAATGTATCTAATTTTAAACCGCCTAATGCTTGTGTAATAAAAGGAATAGAACCATCAGGTATATTATCTACATAAATTGAACGATGAACTAATTCTCCATTATCAACATTTTTACATTTAGCACCTGTTTTTAAAAAGAAACGGGAACCCAATGGCCCATTTGTTTTTTGTGCTTTTCCGCCGCCAACTGCCAAAACATTCACATAAGCAATTAAACCTGTAATATTTTTAGTTAACGCTCCAATACTGCCATTAGAACTCATTTCAAGTTCAGATGGATTCTTAATTCTTTTACTATAATTATAATCCGGTCCTAATAAATCTTCTTCTACTTTATTAAGATTATTTTTAACATTTGCAAAAAAATTTGACATCTAATATATGTGTATATATTTATTATTATAAACAGATATTATAATAAATATAAA
>Ga0105053_10011838_pt1 | contig 10612 bp, 10 predicted proteins | sample BON01_FD_78093 | JGI IMG/M metagenome (GOLD analysis project Ga0105053, IMG submission 78093) | Freshwater microbial communities from Lake Bonney liftoff mats and glacier meltwater in Antarctica - BON-01 | ecosystem: Environmental > Aquatic > Freshwater > Ice > Glacier meltwater | place: Lake...
GGCTTGGTCGGCGCCGGCTTCGGCCATTGCGTTCGGCTGATTTGAATATTGCAGGCCCGACGAGTGAGTTGGATGGGTAGGCTCACGAGATATTACGCAAATATTTAAGTTATTCGGGATGGAAAATCGATGAGCGAATTTATGATCACGGATTCAGGAAACTGGCATGCCAGGGAAGTGTTCAAGTCGCCGAGGCGGGATTGACCATCAACACTTCGCGATGCGCTACAAACTAAAGTAGGGGTAATTGGGTAGAGTAGAGAACAGCCTTGCGACAGCCCTCCCTCATCAAACCGTGCATGCAGTTTTCCCGCACACGGCTTTCCGATGTTCTTCATACCAAGGCATGCGCTGTTTTCCAGCCCGCCGTTGTCGGAACTTTGTATAGCCCCAAGTGCGTATAAAACTCACGACTGGGAAATCGGCCTATGCCAGTTCCACGATCTTTGACCTTATGACGCTTCATCAGATGTGTTCGCAAACGTTCCTCTGTATGCGTTTTCACCTTTTCCAGTACCTTGCTGGAGTTGCGGTAGTGGAAGTAATTCACCCACCCGCGAAGGGTGGCATTCATGCTTCCAACTACATCATCCAGTGGTATCGGTGTGCGTTCCCGTCCGGTCATTTGCGTTATACGCTCTTTGATTTTCGCAAGAGACTTCGCTGCCGGGCAAATATGCGTATAACGCTTGCCCGACCTCCAGCTCTTGCTCACCCTGATCTCAAAACCCAAGAAGTTAAAGCTGTCCTGTCGTGCATCGACGATGTGGGTCTTGGCCTCATTTAACTTGAGATCAAGGCGTTCCAGTACGTGCCGTATCCGCGCCAATGGCGCATCTACTTTACCTTTGCACAGCACGACGAAGTCATCCGCGTAGCGAACAATCCGTGCGCCCAACTTCCTCTCCAGTTGATGCCGCTCCCAAATCCGATCCAGTATATGCAGGTAGCAGTTGGCCAGCAGCGGTGAAATGACGCCGCCTTGCGGGGTGCCGATGCTGTTGGCTTTGCCGCCACCGACATTTCTTTTGGTGCCGTCCTTGTCCTCTTCGATGACCGGCGCTTTGAGCCATTGTTTGATGAGGTGCAAAATTGCTCCGTCAACAATGCGCTCGGCTACGACGGCCAGCAGTTTGGCATGGGGAATGCTGTCGAAGTATTTCGACAGGTCGGCATCAATGACGTGGGTGTACCCTTGATAGAGCGATTCAGCTATTTTATCGACCGCATCGTGGGCAGATTTCTTTGGCCGAAATCCATAGGATGTCGGACAGAAATCGGCTTCAAATATCGGCTCGATCATGAGCTTGACCGCCATCTGGGCTACGCGGTCTCGGATCGTCGGTATCCCCAGTGGACGCAGGCTGCCGTCCGCCTTGGGAATCATGACGCGCCGTACCGGGCTGGGCTGGTAGGTCTTGTCTTTCAGGTCTCGGGCTAGTTCCGACAAAAACGTGTCTATCCCTGTCTTTTGCTCTATGTCCTCGAAGTTGATCCCGTCAATGCCGGGACTTCCTTTGTTGGCGCGCACAAGGCGGTAGGCAAACATGAGGATGTCTGCCCGCCATACCTTGTCATATAGCGCATAGAAGCGATAGGCCGGTTCTTGCTTGGCCTTGGTGTAGAGCTTCCTCTGTAGTGTCCTGATAGCTTCAGGGGTGGTTAGCAACACGGCAATCCCCTTTCCTTCCACTCGTTGGTTGCATGAACAAAGCAGGATCCCTTCCCTCGACCGGGGTTATGTTGTCCCTCGATCTCAAACGGTACTATGAACCCCTCCGACTCCCGATACGGCCTGCTGCGCTTTCGTTTCCTTATACGCACCAGTCGATGGTCTCCCCACCACCGTAACGGGTCTCCAGCACTGGGCAATAAATCTTCGAATACATGCCGACCCTGCTACCCCGAGAGAAAACGAGTGCCACTTCCGTTATTAAGGCATTCGTCCAACGACCTTCCCCTTCTGACCACAGGGTCGGCTTTTCCATTTGGTTAACGAGGCTACATCTAGGTTCACTTGCGTTACGGCCTGCACTCTTGCTGTTTGGAAACTCACGACAGTGGATTACTCCACCGCCGCTTCCTCATGCTACCGGGGCGTACGGACAACTCCCCGGACGGGACTTTAACCCGCTAGATTTACTACTGTTACTGCGAACGGTCAGACCCCAATTTCGCTGCGGTGCATCGCACCGTGCTCTCCGGGCGAGCCGCAGGCTCGGCGAATTTGGGCTCTGACCCCAATAACCCTCCGACTAGCGCAAGTTTCCGGTATGCCCCAGTGAATAGCGCCCCGGCTGTGGCCATACCGTGAGGCCGTGCGGTTCGCGCCCGACCTTTACCTTGTCAACAGCGCCGTTATCGGTGTTAAAGCGATATACCTCGTTATCGTAGCGCCCACCAAGCCACAGATACCTGCCGTCTGCGCTGACGTTCCCCATATCCGGGCTGCCGCCGCCAGGAACAGGCCAAGTTTTGGTCACGACGCGAGTGGCAAAGTCGATCACCGACACACTACCTTTGCCGCCTGGTGTGCCACGGATTTTGTTGCTGCCGCGATTCGCCACATACATACTTTTACCGTCGCGACTGGGGTACAAACCGTGGGCACCGACACCAGTGGTAATAAAGCCAACCTGCTTGAACGAGTCACCATCGACCAGATGCACGCCATCGGCCATCATGTCGGCGACAAAAAACAGTTTGCCGTTGGGCGATATGCGCACGTCCTGCGGCATGCCGGGCGTGGTGCAAATGTCTGCACCGGGCTTGCTCGGGTCTGGCACATACTTGGGCTTTTTGCCAGGTGTGGCAATCAGCAGCAGTGCATCCGGCCGGTCAAAATATTGACTCAGTTTGAGGGTAGCAATCACCTTGCGGTTCACTAGGTCGATTTTGGTGATGGAGCCGTTGAACTCGCAGGTAAACAGGGCGAACCTGCCGTCGATTGAAAAATCGGCATGGTTAATGCCTGCGCACTTGGGCGTGGGAATTGAAAACTTCATCGCCATGCTGACCGGGTCACGAAAGTCCAGGCGCTTGTGGGCCTCTGCCACAACAATGGCGTACTGGCCATCGGGCGACCAGTACAGGTTGTAGGGGTCGTCTACCGGTATCGACTTGCCAGGTTTTCCGGTTTTGGGATCAATCGGGGTCAAGCTGCCGTCGGTTCGGCCTTCGGCATTATTGGCGACCCACAGGGTGCGCAAGTCCCAGCTTGGCACGATGTGCTGCGGATGCACACCAACCTTAAAAGTGTCAATCACTCTCAAGGTGTTGGGGTCAATCACAGACACCGTGTTGTCACTCCGATTGGGTACATAGACCCGCTCCAGCGCGCCCGCAACAGTCGGGCTCATGCGACCTGCCGCAATCTCGCTGTACAGATTGTTGGGCTCCACCACGGCAGGCATACCCGCCGCCATATCCACTGCTGCACCGCTTGCAGCCGGCAGCGTAGCTTCGAATTTAATGGCTGGTTTTGCAGCCGTCTGTGCCAGCGTCAGGGACACGGTAGCAACGCAGGCCAGTGCCGCCAACGCGGCCATGATTGAATAATTTTTACGCATTGATTGGCTTCTGAACTTTTAACTTTTTGACTGATGAATGACTCAAGGGGTTATTGGGGTCAGACGCCAATAACCCCACTCAGCGCGGCGCAGCAACAGCTTTTTTTATCGCCTCAACCGTGATTTTAACGACTGCATCAAGCCCCAACTGCCCATTGGCCGCACTGGATGCACGCGGGTCTCCCAGCGTACCGCCACGCCAGCCCGCAGTTGCTGCCTCGGCAAAACGCTCGGGCCTGACCATGCTGACATCCATCGCCATCAGCAGGGAGGTATCTGCCGAGCCCGCATGGGTGCCTATCTCTGCGGCACTTAAGCCTCTGGCCTTTAATGCGGCGATATAAGGGCCTTGTGTGGCGCGGTAATAGTCTGCAACAAAATGCATTCGTGCGAATGGCACAAAGGGGGTGGATGACCCACCTTTAGCCACCTCACGGTTGAACTGCGCGGCCACGGCAGCCAGCAGCTTCTGGTAGTTTCCGCTGTCCCCCAAAAGCACAATATCGGTAAAGCCATGCTTTTTAAAACTCCGGGCAGCGCCCAGCAGAAGCCCGCTGAAAACATCGTCCGGAATCGAAATCGTGCCGGCAAAGCCCATGTGCTCTGTCGGTGGGTCAATATTGCCTTCGGGGGTGTAGGCCAGTACAGGCGCGACCAGCGCGTTGCCAAGTACCGCCGCAATCTGGCCCGCCAGCGCCCTGGCCCGGGTGTTGTGCTTGCCAATGGCCATATGCGGGCCGTTTTGCTCGGTGCCACCAATGGGAATAATCACGGTGGTCTTTCCGGCCTTGAGGGCAACGCTGACTTCCTGTGTTGTCAACTGCTCAACAAACACACTGCTGGCGCTGATCTGGGCCTGTGCTTGCGCCGGCAGTCCCAAGCCGCCAAGGCACAAGCAGACCAGGGCAGCCAGCGGGCGAGGGTTCAACATACGGACTCTGACATAAAGCGGTTATTGTCGCTGCTCGACTCTAGGAGTCGCACCTCCCGGCACAATCGTCTATCGGTATCCCTTACTCGAGAAAAATGTCAGCCCACTGCCACGACCACCACGCCAGCCCCGGTGCAAGCGACCCGCGCTACCGAAAAATTTTATGGCTTGCGCTGGTTCTGAACGCTGCCATGTTTTTTGTCGAACTGGGTGCAGGTTTTAAATCGGGCTCGGTGTCGCTGCTGGCCGATGCCATTGACTTTTTTGGCGATGCGGCCAACTACGCGGTGACTCTGGCGGTGTTGTCCCGCAGCCTGGCTTGGCGCGCATGGGCAGCGGTTCTCAAGGGTTTGAGCATGTTTGGTTTCGGCTTGTTCGTGCTGGGACGGGTAAGCTGGAGCGCGCTGCAAGGGGTGATGCCTGAACCAGCCACCATGGGGGCGATTGGCTTGCTGGCACTGATTGTCAATGTATTCGTTGCGACGCTGCTGTACGCCTGGCGCGAAGGCGATGCCAATATGCGCAGCGTGTGGCTGTGCTCACGCAACGATGCGATTGGCAACATTGCCGTCATGCTAGCCGCATTGGGCGTACTGGGCACGCACACCGCCTGGCCCGATTTGGCCGTGGCGCTGGTGATGGGGCTACTGGCGATCAGCAGCGGCTGGTCGGTGCTCATGCATGCGCGACGCGAGATACGCAGTCTGGCCAATGCCCCGCGACTGCGTGCGGCAAAAGACTAGCTATAGTTGAACTTTTACAAGCCCGCCGTATCATTAGCTTATGCGCTTTTTAGTTCTTGCCCTCATGATTGCCCTGCTGCCCTTGCGCGGCTGGGTGGGTGACGCAATGGCCACGGGCATGGCTGCAGGCCAAATCCTCCACTTGCAAGTTGCTACGGAGTTATTGGGGTCAGACACCAATTTCGCTGCGGTGCATCGCACCGCGCCCTCCGGGCGAGCCGTAGGCTCGGCGAATTTGGGTTCTGACCCCAAAAACTCCCTGGTAACCGCTCCTGACTGCGCAGGTCATGCTTCAGATGAAAGTGCCCAAGAGGCAAGCGGACACTGCGACGCCTGCCCCGCCTGCCAGGCGTGCCACACGGTGGCGCTGTCGCATCTGGAGACCCACGGTGCATCCATGGCGATCCCCCCCGCACTGCCGCATTCGTCGGCCGCGCAATTTGCCAGCGCCGTCGCTGCGCTCAGCCAAAAACCACCAATTTCCTGAACTCCAGGCTCAAACTGGGCCTGTACTTGCGCTAGCACGGGCTTGACTGCCTGTTGCACCTGGATTGCTGCGATTGTCGCAATCACTCCGCTTGTTTATCAGGAGATTATTTTGAATACCCGTCATTTTTCTAAGCTACCGCGCTGGCTTTCACTGCTTGCGATGTCGCTGTGGGTCACAGCTGCGCATGCGCAGATGAACCCGGTAGCGCCCACTATCATGGGAAAAACTCAGGTGACCAAGGTCACGCCGGCGGGTTTTCAGTCGGCTTTTGAGGGCTACAAGCCCTACACAGAAGAAAACGCCGGCAATTGGGTAGAAGCCAACGATAGGGTTGGCAAGATTGGCGGCTGGCGCGTTTACGCCAAAGAGGCGAGAAAGCCCGATGCTGCTACTGGAAACGCGGCCAGCACTGCGACCGGCCAGGGAGGCAAACCATGATGCGTTTAAACCGGATGCCGCGTGTCAAGCTGGTCGCCGCTGCGGTCTCATTGGTGGTTTTGACCGGATGCGCGAGCGTCAATTTTGACCAGTCCATCGCCAAGACCAACCAGGATGCGGCCGATTTCACGGCGGGTCAGCTGGCGCTAGCGCAAACCCAGGCGCAGCGGGAAGCGCGAGAACGTACTGCTGCAGAGTTGCTCAAGCAGCCGCTAGTCCAGAGTGATGCGGTGCGGCTTGCCTTGATCAACAGTCCCGCATTGCAGGCCATGCTGGCAGACAACTGGGCCAATGCGGCTAACGCAGCGCAGTCAGGCCGGATAGCCAATCCCATTTTCACGTTCGAGCGCCTGCGTATCGTCGATGAGCTCGACTTGGGGCGTTTGCTCTCCATTGGCTTGCTGGACCTGTTGACGCTGCCTCAGCGCAACGCCATCGCACAGCGGCGCATCGCACAAAGTCAGTTGCGCCTGAGCCTAGACGTCATCGACCAGGTCACTCAGGTGCGACAGGCCTGGGTCAAGGCGGTTGCCGCACAACAAAGTCTGAGCTATGCCAGGCAGGTAGTTGACAGCGCGCAAGCCGGTGCTGAATTAGCGCGTCGCCTGCAGGCCGTTGGCAACTTCAACAAGCTAGCCCGTGCCCGTCAACAGGTTTTCTATGCCGATGCCGCGACGCAACTGGCACTCGTGCAGCACACCGCCACATCGACCCGAGAGGAACTGACGCGCCTGCTCGGCCTGACAGATGCTCAGGCGGGTCAACTCAAACTACCCGAGCGGTTACCCGATCTGCCAAAAGCGCCTCGCAACCCGGCCGATGTCAGCCGGCTGGCCAGCGCCTCTCGGCTGGATATCCGTATGGCCGAAGCAGCCTTTGGGGCTGCCGCCAAGGCGCAGGGCTTGAACTTCGTGACCAGCTTCACGGACATCGAGCTGGGCATGATCCGCAATACGGTATTCGACAAAGCGGGCAGCACCAAGACGACGGGCCGCGGCTTTGAGATCAGCTTGCGTTTGCCGATTTTCGATTGGGGCGGTCCCCAGCGCGACGCGATGAACGCGCAGACCCTGGCAGCGGCCAACCGGCTGGAAGCGGTGGTACGCGCGGCAGGCTCCAACTTGCGCGAGGGCTATTCCGCCTACCGCACGGCCTACGACATCACCCAGCACTACCGCGATGAAGTGATACCGCTGCGCAAGACCATCTCGGAAGAGAACGTGCTTCGCTACAACGGCATGTTGATTGGCGTTTTCGAGCTGCTGGCCGGTTCGCGCGATGAGGTCGGCAGTGTGATGGCGGCCATCGCTGCCGAGCAACAGTTCTGGCTGGCAGACGCGGCACTGCAGGCATCGGTGATGGGCAAGCCGGTCATGGCCTCCGCAGCGGCCATGCCGGCCGGAGGACCGGCAGGCGGCGCTGCGCCTCACTAACTTCATTTAAAAATTTGCCAAAGAGAACTCCCCATGAATTCAAGAAGACAGTTTTTTAAAGCCGCCGGCCTTGCCGGTGGCGCCGTAGCAGTCGCTGCAGTCAGCCGCGTTGCCATGGCGGCCTTGCCCGAACCGGTTTTTCAAACCAAGCCTGACACCATGCCGCCTTTGGTGCCGAACAGCGGGCGGCCCTACAACCCGGTCGTCACCCTGAACGGCTGGACGCTGCCCTGGCGCATGAACAACGGCGTGAAAGAGTTTCACCTGGTGGCCGAACCGGTGGTGCGCGAAATGGCGCCCGGCATGAAGGCCCACCTGTGGGGCTACAACGGGCAGTCACCCGGGCCGACGATTGAGGTCGTCGAAGGTGACCGCGTGCGCATCTTCGTCACCAACAAGCTGCCTGAGCTGACCAGCATCCATTGGCACGGCCAGCGCCTGCCCAACGGCATGGACGGCGTGACGGGGCTCAACCAACCCGGCATCCCGCCGGGCAAGACCTTCGTTTACGAGTTTGAGGCGCGCCGGCCCGGCACCTTCATGTACCACTCGCACGCCGACGAGATGGTGCAAATGGCGATGGGCATGATGGGCTTCTGGATCACGCATCCCAAGGGCAAGCATCCACTGATTGACGAGGTTGATCGAGATTTCGTGTTCCTGCTCAACGCCTTCGACATTGATCCCGGCAGCTATACGCCCAAGATCATGACGATGCTGGACTTCAATATCTGGAGCTTTAACAGTCGTGTCTTTCCCGGTATCGACCCGCTCAATGTGCGCCACATGGACAAGGTGCGCATCCGCATCGGCAACCTGACCATGACGAATCACCCGATCCACCTGCACGGCCACGAATTTCTGGTGACCGGCACCGACGGTGGCCCGACGCCGAAGAGCACGCGCAGGTACGAGATCACCGAAGACATCGCGGTGGGTCAGATGCGGCAGATTGAATTCCTCGCCGACGAAGAAGGCGACTGGGCTTTTCACTGCCACAAAAGCCACCACACCATGAACCCGATGGGACATGACGTACCGACCATGATCGGTGTCGATCACAGCGGCGTAGTCAAGCAGATCACCAAACTGATCCCCGACTACATGGTGATGGGCGAGCGTGGCATGAAGGACATGACCGAGATGGAGATGCCGATCCCGGACAACACCGTGCCCATGATGACCGGCCAAGGGCCCTTCGGCTCTATCGGCATGGGCGGCATGTTCACCGTGATCAAAGTCCGCAAAGACCAGAAACCCGGCGACTACAAGGACCCGGGCTGGTTCAAACACCCGCCGGGAACCGTTGCCTATGAGTGGACCGGTGCGTTGGCTGAGCCTGCACGCAGTCAGTCTGGTGGCGGGCACCTGATGCCTTCCCAAAACATGCCGGCAAAAAACATCGAAGTTCAGGCGCGCAAACCAAAGGCGAAATCCGGCCATTCCAGTCATTAAGTTTCAGTTTCAGTTTCAGTTTTAAACCCCCAAGGAGTATTTATGAAAATCAGATTCATTTCCGCCCTCGCCATCAGCGCACTGGCCCTATCAGCACTGTCAACCGCCGCCTGGGCCGGTCCTGGCCACGATGCCAAAAAAGCCGGCCCCGTCAAGAAAGAACAAAAGGAATGGGGCATTGCGGGCGAAGCCAAAGCCGTCAATCGAACCATCACTTTCAGCATGACCGACAACATGCGCTTCACCCCCGACAAGATCAACGTCAAGCAAGGCGATACCATCAGGTTCGTCATCAAAAATGGCGGCAAGATCATGCATGAAATGGTGATAGGCAACAAAAAAGACCTCGATGAACACTCTGCGCTAATGGTCAAGTTTCCCACCATGGAACATGAAGAGCCCTACATGGCGCACGTCGCACCCGGGAAAACGGGCGAAATTATCTGGACATTCAACAAGCCCGGCAGCTTTGACTTTGCCTGCCTGATTGCAGGCCACTACGACGCCGGCATGATGGGCAAGGTTACCGTCGCTTCACGTTAATCACGTTATGCAACCAGATGAAGCACCGAGATCCGGACCACCTATTTTTTTGAAGGAGAGCAACATGCAAAGACGATTGCTGATCAAAACCATCGTCGGCCTGATGGGCGCTTCTGCCTTGGCGTCCACAGCGATGGCACAGACCCAACCGCAGCTTGAGGTCTGGAAAGACCCCAACTGCGGCTGCTGCAAGGACTGGGTCGTCCACCTGGAAGCGAACGGTTTTGGCGTGAAGGTTCACGACAGCGGCAACACCGCAGCCAGGACCCGGCTGCGGATACCAGAAAAACTCGGCTCCTGCCACACCGCGCTGGTCGGCGGCTATGCCATTGAAGGACATGTCCCCGCGCGCGAAATTCAGCGTCTGTTAAAGGAAAAGCCAAAGGCTGTGGGTCTTACCGTGCCCGGCATGCCGGTCGGCTCGCCGGGCATGGACGGGCCTGTTTATGGCGGGCGCAAAGACCCGTATGACGTGCTGCTTATTCTTGCTGATGGCAGCACCCGTGTATTTCAAAGTTACAACCGCACCTGAGTGCATTCAGAGAATTCCAAATGAAACGCTTCACCACCCTTATCGCCACCCTCCTGACCTCGGCCGCTTTCGCGCAGGCCGCCCTGCCCCTCACCGAAGGCGAGGTCCGCAAAGTAAACAAGGAAGACGGCAAAATCACCCTCAAACACGGCGAGATCAAAAACCTCGACATGCCGCCCATGAGCATGGTGTTTCAGGTTAAAGACCCGGCCCTGCTAAACAAGGTCAAGGCCGGTGACAAGGTGAGTTTCACCGCGGACAAGATCAACGGCGCGTTTACGGTTCTTTCCATTGAGCTGAAAAAATAATTTTGCCTTGTGGAAAGTAGCGCAGCGACCAGCGTCGCTGCGTCTTTTCACTAGTGTCCGGTAAATTTTGATGCCGATTTCAGAACATTTCTTCCTGCGACTGCAGTACGCTGGCATCCTCGCCTTGAAGCGCGTTGGAGACCATCTGTTTGAGTGTGATTTTCTCGAAC
>Ga0105053_10011839_pt1 | contig 10612 bp, 14 predicted proteins | sample BON01_FD_78093 | JGI IMG/M metagenome (GOLD analysis project Ga0105053, IMG submission 78093) | Freshwater microbial communities from Lake Bonney liftoff mats and glacier meltwater in Antarctica - BON-01 | ecosystem: Environmental > Aquatic > Freshwater > Ice > Glacier meltwater | place: Lake...
AGGCGCTGATATTGGTCGGCGCATTGGGATTTTCTTATGAGGATTCCGCGCAAACCTGCGGCTGCGCGGTTGGCACCATCAAAAGCCGCACCAATCGAGGCCGTGCGCGGCTTGCTGAATTGATGCATCTGGATGGTGATGAAGACCTAAACCTAACCGACAAAGCCTCTATGGCGGTGCTAAATGCAGCCCCCGGCAGTAGGCTATGAGCCTGCATGATCTGCACAAAAACCTAAGTGTAAAAATCACCACGCTATTGCTAATTGCCCTGCTGCCCATCGGCCTGATTGCGATTTGGCAAACCAATAAGGCCGTGCTGGTGGCCGAGGCCGCCGCCGAAACTGCGCTGCTAAACAGCACTATTTCGCATGCGAAGGCGCAAGCCCAGGTGTTTCAGCGCGCCTTTGGGGCAGCGTCGGCACTTGGGGCTGGGGCCGCGCTGAATAGCCAAGCTGATTGCGTTGAAATCTTTGAAGACTATCTCGCATCGCACACGCAATTTGTCGCAGTGCGGTATGTTGGGGTTGATGGAACAACCAATTGCGCTGTGCACAGCGCCGCAGCCGATGCCCGCCTTGATAACCACCCCGTAACTCTGCCGTCCGAACCGCGCGAACGGGTGTTCTGGTCGTCGCCAATTGGCACAAACGCTAAACCCTATCTGATGTTGCAAGCACCAATTATTGCTGAGGGCGCGTTGCAGGGCTATGTATCGCTTGCACTGCACCCCGAAGCGTTGGCCATTCAATATGATACAGGCGTCGGCGTCCCACCCACCTATTTTCTGTCGTTCAATGAAACCGGGCAAATCCTTGCAACCGGCGAAAGGTTAGACAGCATCATGCCCCAACTGCCGGGCAACGTCGCGTTAGAAGACCTTGCTGGCAACCAACCTATCGTGTTTCACGACCAGTCTATTTCGCAGCAAAATTACATCTACACCGTCGTGCCAATCCTATCGCGCTCAATCTACGCGCTGGCCATTTGGGATATTGAGCGGATCACCGGAGGGGCAAACACTATCCGCCGTTCGGCACTGGTTTTTCCACTGCTGATGCTGGTTATCAGCATCGGGGTTGCATACTTTGCGGTGCATCGCCTTGTTATTCGCCATATCGAAGAGTTGCGCCAGAAGATGCAGCGCTTTTCAAAAGGTGAGCGTAATATTGACTTGAGAATCTCCGACCAAGCATCGGCCGAGTTTCACGATATCGGTGCAACCTTCGCAGAAATGGCATTGCAAATCACGCATGATGAGGCGCAAACCGAAATTGCGCTTCATGAAAAAAATGTACTGCTTAAAGAGATACATCACCGCGTTAAAAATAATCTCCAGCTTATTGTTTCGATCATCAATATGCAGACGCGCAAGCTTAGCGGCAGCGAGGCAAAGCACGCCCTTAAACGTGTGCAGGACCGGGTGCTTGGCCTGTCTATGGTGCACGGCAATCTCTATCAATCGCCTTCGCTTAGCAAAATTGATGCCGGTAAACTGCTCTCCGATCTTGTGAACCAATTGTTTGTGGTTGGCGCCGCCCCAGATGCAAAAATGGTTCTGCAAACTGACATCGGAAAAGTCGAGCTTTACCCAGATCAGGCCGTGCCATTTTCGCTTTTGGCAACCGAAGCCGTAACCAACGCGCTAAAATATGTTGGCAAGCCCTCGTCCGAATCTGCCCCGTGGATAAACGTCACGCTTAAAGCCAACGCGCAAACCGGCACGGTGCGGCTGGTAGTTGCCAATTCTACCGGCCCCAAAACGGCCATACCCGAAGATGAAATCAGCACCGGCCTTGGGGCACAGCTGATCGAGGCGTTCGTCTCACAGCTAGATGCCGAGGTAGAGCTTAACACCGATGACAGCGCTTACACGCTCCAAGTCTCATTCACCAAACAGGCGTTTGACAGCGACGCATAGCGCCCAAAATAAAGTGAAATGCGCGCGGAACCCATTCGGTATTTTCGCGTTGGTTCTACATAAACGCAACATAGGAGAACGTTATGAATTGGGACCAAATCGAAGGTAAATGGAAGCAGATGAAGGGCAGCGCCAAAGAGAATTGGGGCAAGCTGACCGATGACGAACTTGATCAGGCTGAAGGCAAGCGCGACAAGCTCGTTGGCCTTGTGCAAGAACGCTACGGCAAAGCCCGCGAAACCGCCGAAGCCGAAGTTGATAAGTGGTTCGACACGAAGTAATCACGCGACGAACCACCCTTAGGGGCCGGTTCATCCGGCCCCTAAGCATGTGTAACTGCCCCTCCCAACCGATGACCGCTGCGTTGAAAAAAAAGAAATTGCGAAAAAAATTAAATTGTCCGGAACTTTGTTTGCGCTGCCACGTTCTTAATACATAGGGCGCGTGAATAAAAACATAGCGCGAGTTTGAAAAAAAGGAGCTAAAAAAATGAAAAATCTACTTCGCAGCACCGCCGTTGCATTGCTGTTTGCAACTCCAATATTTGCCGAGTCTCATACAGCGATGACCCCGTTTGTCGATATGTCTGAAATTAGTGATTATTACGCCAGTAATCTGATTGGCGCTCGCATCTATACTTCGGAATCCGAAGTGACCGATGGTGCCAGTGCCGACATGCAGGCCGAATGGGACAATATTGGCGAAATCAACGATGTGCTCATTTCCAGCGACGGTGAAATCAAAGCCGTATTGCTTGATATTGGCGGCTTTTTGAGCATGGGCGAAAAAACCGTTGCCATTAGCATGGACCAACTGCGCGTCGTGGCCGACCCTGATAATGCCGATGATTGGTTCTTCGTGGTGACCACCAGCCCGGCAATGCTTGAAAACGCGCCGGAATTTGTGCGCGAAGATCATGGCATGGTTAACATGACCCAAGAAACCAGTGCCACCACAACCAGCATGGAAAACGACGCACAGCCCACAATGTGGGCCCGCCCCGATACTGTGCGCGAAGGCTACAACCCAATTGAAGTGGCTGAGCTGACCACCGAAGACTTAGATGGCGCCACCGTTTACGGCTCCAATGATGAGGCGATTGGCGAAATTTCCAGCCTGATCGTGACCGAAGACGGTACGATCACCAAAGCGATTGTCGATGTTGGCGGCTTTCTCGGCATGGGCGAGCACCGTATCGCCATTGCATTTGATGAAATTCAAGTACTGCGCAAAGCCGATGGCAGTGATGTTTCCATCCATGTGAACGCAACCCAGGAAGCGCTTGAGCAGCGCCCCGAATACGACGGGTAACACAGCGCTTTCACAGCGTAAAAAGCTGCCCGGCGCGCAGGTGTCGGGCTCTTTGCGTTTGTGGTTTTGGGAACTTAACCGCGCACAGGGCGTTGGTTTAATAAGCCCAGCCAAAGCTGCGGCACCCCAACCCTTAAAAATGTAGGAGTTTTTCGATGCCAAATTCACCAAAAACCAAAGATAAAGACGCCAACAAAACCCCCGATAACGACAATACCCCGCGCGAAAAATCTCATCGCGAAACCAAACTCTACCTTGGCGCCGAAGGCACGGTTCCGGGCCAGGGCCGCTCGGGTGGGCGCTTGGCGCGTGATATCGGCACGCGTGACGAGCTTAAGCGCTCGGAAGAGCGGCCAGCCGGCAAAACCCGCGTGCGCAAAGCCGATGAACTGGACGAATAGCACGCGCGCTACGCCCTCACAGCAACCCCAGCTAACAAGGTCGTAAACCCATGCCAAGCGCACCAAGCAACCCCGCCCCGCTTAAAGCGGTTCTGATCAACTGCTCGCTCAAACGTGAGCCGGGCAAATCGCATACCAAAACGCTGCTTTCAGTCGTCGGTGACATCATGCAAAAGAACGAAGTTGTGGGCGTGCATATCCAATTTGCCGCCCATACCGTTGCCTTTGGTGTTTACCCCGATATGACCGAGCACGGCTGGGCGCAGGATGATTGGCCAAAGATTTGGAAACAGATTGGCGCGGCCGACATCATCGTCATCGGCATGCCTATTTGGCTTGGCGAAGAAAGCTCGGTCTGCCGGTTGTTGATTGAGCGGCTTTACGCCATGTCCGGCATGCTCAACGGTAAGGGGCAAAGCATCTTTTACGGTAAAACCGGTGGCGCGGTAATCACTGGCAACGAAGATGGCATCAAGCACTGCGCGATGAGCATGCTATATGCGTTGCAGCACCTTGGCTGCGTTATTCCCCCGCAGGCCGATTGTGGCTGGATCGGCGAAGCTGGCCCCGGCCCCTCATACGGCGATGAGGTTGATGGCAAACCAGCAGGGTTTGACAATGAATTTACCCAGCGCAACACCACAATTATGGCGTGGAACCTGACACATATGGCCAGAAAGCTGCGCGGCGCCAATGGCCTGCCCAATGAAGGCAATGACCGGAACGCCTGGGATGCAGGCTGCCAGTTTGACTATGAAAACCCCGAATATCGCGCCTAATCTACCCCGCATGTTTAAGGGGCGCATACCCCGAAAGGACTCTGATGATACAGGTCACTGGCCTTGCTGGTCTTCTTATTCTCGCGCTCGATATCTGGGCGATTGCAAAGCTCATCAACGCCGACATCACCACAGGTCGCAGGATAATGTGGGTGCTACTGGTCGTTGCCTTCCCGGTGATTGGCTTTATCGTCTGGCTGCTCGCTGGTCCAAACTCACCCGCGAAATAATCCCGCCAGCCAGCCATAGGCGCAGCGCGAAGATCAGGGCCTTTTGCGCATGGATGTTGGAGCAGGTCTCTGTCGATGCAGAAATTTATTAACCTAAAAGGCGGTTTTGACGGTGCACGGGTTGTGACATCAAAAACGGTGGCTGAATTTGAAGCTGCCCCTTATGCAGCACCGAGTCCACGCCACTCGGCGAGAGCGGCAGTGCGGTTGGCCTCGAATTTCTCAATGCAGCTGTGGACGCTGATGAATGAAATAATTACGGACGGGAGAGTGAACGCTGACAAATATTTACAAGCTTTGTTTTGCAGAAAACGCAACAAAGGGTGCTGTCAGACGAATGCGAACGCGTCTCAGTTTGCCACGAAATACCGGAACCTAGGCGGAACATAGACCGCGCCACTCGGCAAGGGCAGCGGTACGGTTGAGCTTGAAATTGTCTCTGCTGTAATAGGCGCGCTCCAGATTGAAATGGTTGTGAATGGATGAATGGTTGGCCGCGAATTTCTGCAGACTTCGCATACAACGGAAGCGGAGTATAGCCCGTTCTCGTCGTCGAAAAGGCAGGTGAGTACCCTGTGCTGCAACGATGAGCAGCGCTCAACAAAGGATAATTCTATGAGCCGTAGTGTGCTATACATCGTAATTGGCGTCGTGATCGTCGCCGCCATCGGGGGTTACCTCTACAATCAGGATCGCCGAAGCAGCGTTGCGATCGAGATCGACGGAAACGGCGTCACAATCGACCAAAATTAGACGATTGCCGTTAGTTGCGTGCTGGAGCAGCGCGCGAAAAAATTGGGTGTATCACGTAGCACATGGCCTTTTTTGTCGCGCTATGCGAATTTCCCTTTAGGGGGCAAAGAAATGGCCGACCCGTATTTGCGGACCGGCCATTTCTGTTCTGCATTAACGCGTCTTTTGCGTTTAGCGGGCGATGTAGATGACCGCGCGCTGTCCAGTTTCGACAAGTACGCGCACACCGTTGATATAGGCGTATGAATACGTGGTGTCTGGGACTGGAGCAAACGTAACCGTTTCAGGAATCTGGGCACCGACCACAACTTCACCATCAAGATAGATATTCTCGACTGGATTTTCGGTGATGTATGTCACGACCGTTGGATCGGGCGCAAAGACGGTACCGGTGACCGCACCAATGATGCCGCCCACGATAGCGCCTGGAGGGCCTGCAATAATTGCGCCTGCAATGGCGCCTGCTGCAAGTCCGCCTTGCGCGGCTTCAGTTTCATGATCATACGTCACAGTTTGAATGGTCGTTGGCGTGTTGATAGACGAAAGCGCGATCGACGTTGTCAAATAATTACCAGCGGACCAACCGGTGACATCGCCACGGGTAACCAGGCACCAGCCTGCTTCAGCGGTACAGCCCTGAACCATTACAATCTCATTCGCCGGTATAACACCGACGATTGAATACATTGGGCCAGGTCCGCTGCGCATGTTGAGGTCCGTCCAAGTCGAAGCCTGAGTTTCAGCCGATGCCGCGCCGGCGATCAGAATTGCAGTGGTCGACAGACTTAGTATTGTTTTAGAAAACATCATATTTCCTTTGAAAGGAGAAACGATAAATCTGCACAAAAGTATTTATATCGCTAAAAAGCGCTAGATAAAGTCTTCATGAACAGAGTATTCATTTCGTTTGTCCAACGCGTTCGCTGGATCTTCACCGTATATATGATACATCACAATTTCAGATACTGATCTATATCAGTTTTAACCGATTTATTTTTTGATCCTTTTTTTGAATGAGCGTTTTTTGGAGACACCAAAAAACCTGAACATGGCTTACGCCTTGAGGTGGCACTGGTGATTGCGACGCTGGTAATATGGTGAGTTTCTAAGCGCCGTTTTGCAGCTTGCACTATCGGGTTACGGGGTAAGTTCGGCGTTTTAAGGCGTTTCGGCGTTCACTATTGCCCTAAGTTACGGATGACGCACTGAATTACCACCGGCAATGGTGCGATTGATCAATGCTGAGACCTGCCGGTGGGTGTGCATTTCGGCTTCGGTCCCATGCCCCTGGTCATGTGATGTGGCGGCGTCTCACAGAACCCCAAGAATTTCGCTTTCTGGTAAAAGTTTGTGATCATTTATGGCCAGAAGGAGCGCCTCACAAATTGAGAGTGCAGCCCGTCCCGGGTAGTCTTCATTAGCCATCATTTTTGGATGTCCTATTTTTCTGCAAATATCCAAGCATCCTGCAAGCGCTTGAAATATAGGTTAATATGTCAGGATACGGGGTATAATGGACTGATCTGAAGCAGTATGCGTCGACCGGACTTTGGTATTCTGGATCGAAAAGGAATGTATCTTTGAGCGCAATCGAAAACAGCCCGTTGACTCGCAAGCTCGTGGCTTTCGTCTCACTGTCGCCAAAAGAGCTGGCGGTTTTGGAACGCCCGCACCTTCGACGCCGGTCCTTTGTCGCTGGGCGCGATCTTGGGCATCAGGGGCAACTGGACTAGGCCGCCTATGTTCTGGCGAAGGGTTGGGTATGTTCCTACAAGGATCAGCACAATGGTGGGCGCCAGATTGTTGATTTTCAGATACCGGGGGATTTTCTGGGGCTGTGCAGTGTTTTGTTGCGCACATCGGATCACAGTTTTGAACCCATCGTCGATATTCAAGCGGCAGAGGTGTTGTCCAGTGACCTAATATGCTCTGCCCCCTGAAAACTGGTCCATTTTGCTTTAGAGTTTTCGGCCGAAATTCTCTAGGCTGGGAGAAGGAGCAGAAGTCATGAAAGCATCCAGATTTACCTTCCGGCCTTTTTGGCACGAAGGAAGCCTGATGAAGAGATTGCCGATGCGGAAGAGACGAGATGTTTTGCGCCTGTCAGCCGAGGGTGTTTCGACCCGCAAAATTGGAGTCAGCCTGACGATTGGGCGCACAACGGTTCAGGCCTATCTGGTTCGCGCTGCCGAGGTTGATCTGAACTGGCCACTGCCGCCAGAGATGTCCGATACGGACCTTGAGCGCCTGATTTAACCACGCACGGCGCGCGATGTTGCGAACCGCGCGACCCAGCCTGACTGGGCACATATTCACCGGGAGTTGCGCCGTAAGGGCGTGACGCTGTCGCTGCTATGGGAGGAATATCGCGCCGGTCACCCCGAGGGATATGGCTACTCCCGGTTCTGCGAACTTTACACGCGGTGGGAAGCCAGCAAAGGTCGCCATCGTCGCCGTCATGCGAAAGCTCATCGAAACGGCGGATGCGTTGGTCAAAGCTGATCGCACGTGGACCCAAAAAACCGCTTGATCAAGACGGATACTCTACCGCCACACTTTGCCGCTGAAAGAAGGGGAGGAAGGGAAAAATGACCGTCTTCTTGAACTGACCGAGGCCAGGAACAATTGGAATTTCAGGCTGATCGCTCTGCTCCTGAGAAACGCCAAAACCAACTGCGCTTTCAAAAAATGGGCATCACTCTGAACGTCAGAATGAACGTCATACCTATGGGTGACGACACTGGCATGCGAAAGCCGTAGCTTGAATCCGTGCTGAACCTTCAGCGTGACAGTTCAGGCCGCTGACCGGTGACCGGTGACCGGGTGTTTGGATGGCGGCAGAACCTAAAAGGACAAAAACCATGACCCGAAGCGACTTTCGAGAAGCCACTGTCTTCTACATCCTTGCCTTGGCGCTGGCGGCGCTCTTGGTGCTGGCCGTGCCAGTCATAGGCGAGGCAAGCCCCATTTTGACCATGCTGACCCCAGCAATTGCCGTAGCTGTCATGATTTGTCTATCGCGCAAGCGCCGTGCGGACCTCGCAGGCCTCGGGCTGCAACGTTTCGGCTTTCGCGCGTGGCCCCTCGCCGCTGGCCTCCCCCTCGCGATACATGGCGCGAGCATCCTGCTCCTCGCCGCCCTCGGTCGCACCACTCTCCTGATGTTGCCCGTGGAGGCACCAAGCAGGCGCAGAACTCCCTGGCAATGATGAAGAAGGCGCCGGACCGTCGGATGCAGAATGTGTTCATAGAGTTCATCGCCGACGCTTTGCCCACCGGCGCGTGTCCAGATGGGCAGCGCAACCCATTCCCCGATCATCGGCACGTGACCTTTCTCGAAAAGCGGCCAGGCCGCCTCCTCAAGCCGCGCTAGGTTTGCAGTCATCTTTTCAGGATTATCATCCGTGCCGGAGCGGTAGGGGCCGGCGATTAAAATCATCAGCGACTTTGACATTGCACGATTCTCCTTGACTGTGCACCATGACTTCTTCCGTGGCTTTTGGCTAAACTAGGCTTAGGTTATTGTCGTCACCCAAAAGTATGACGTTCAATCTGAGTTTCAGCGTGCCGCGAGCTTCCATGAGTCAATAATCGGTCTCCACATAGACCCCCGAGCAGTCATAGGCGATCGCTGCTGCCGTTGCCCCGTTGTTCATGAATACCCCCCACGAGCCTGTTGCGGCTTCACGCAGGTGTTGGATCGACGGAGATGCCAAGGCCAAATTTCCGAGCGCTCACGCCACCGCTCACCCAGACCCTTATTCAAGATGATCAGGATATCGCAAGCGATCTTGTGCCGGGAATTGATCAGCCGCTTACCGTCGCATTCTTGACGGACCAGAACATCCCAGTTGTGCTTGTCCGCGGGATTGGGCGCTACCAAGGGGCTGGTGCCGCGGTCGCACATGTACTTAAAAAACCCTTCGATGAGGATCGCGCCAAAGGATTTACGCCTGACGATCATCGATATCTCGCAGGCGGTGATGTCGGCAAAGCGCTTAAAGCCAGTAAAGACGGGGTCGATCAACGCGTATCGAGATTGCGAAGATCGATTGCACTGGATTACACAGCAGTTTTTGGACTGCCACCAAAGGCCCCACTCCTGATTCAGGCGCGCAAAGCCAAAGGCTATCGCCTCGATCCGGAGATACGAATCACCAAAGAATGAGGTCTGTTTTGGCGTAACGGCCATCAGATAGATTTACCGACGTTTTACGCATGTCAGGATATGGGCGCAAGATGTCAGGAAAAAATGCTTGACAGCTATACCAGCAAGGCGTTTTGGCACGGAAATGTTAATGTATGACGCCCGTGCTGTCAGCCTGTCGGAGAAGTAAAAAGCACTGGAATATTAGATAATGTTGTCCAGGTCCAACGGCATGGAGACTTGGAGATGAGACATGAATACCCCAGAACCAGCAGGCTGGAGAGCCTGTCGTCGTGCGTTTCTCAGGGGGAACTGGCGCAGCATTGGGAAATCTCCATTCGCACGCTGCAACGCTGGAGAGCCGCAGGCACCGGCCCGTCATGGCTTCTGATTGGCGCTAGCATCTACTACCGCATTGATGACATTCGGGCATTTGAGGATGGTCAACGTCATCTTGGAGGAAGCGTCTCGTGAGCGCTCCCCTCCCATTCATGGCAATGCCAATGACCGATCCCGACGCCATTACCCGCTATGTGGACGTGGTCTTTGGCTACCTTGATCATTATGTGCCCGTCCGGCTTTTTGCCGAAAAGGGAACGCCGCATCAATCTGCGCGCAATAGCTTTCCACCAGTCGCTGGCGCAGGCGCACACATCGCCGCGCTCGCAACACAGGCAACACAGCAGCAACGTGGCGTCTTTGTCGTTCCCGGTACGGTGCGCCAGACAACGACGGCGCGCGCCGAAGATATCCTTCAGACCGGCGTTGTCGTCGTCGATCTCGACACAGGTGACATCGCAGCCAAGCGTGACCACATAATTCAGCATCTTGGCCTGCCGACGCTGGAGATCGCCTCGGGCGATAGGAGTGAAGACGGCCAAGAGCGCAAACATCTATATTGGCGCCTCAGCGAGCCGGCGGAGGGGGAAGACCTGCTCTTGGTCAGCAATCTGCGCAAAGTCATTGCCAGACAGATTGGTGGCGATACTGCTTTTGACAGCCTGCATCAGCCCATTCGCGTGGCCGGTACAATCCACGGCAAGAACGGCCGCGCAGCGCTGGTTAAAATCATC
>Ga0105053_10011840_pt1 | contig 10611 bp, 5 predicted proteins | sample BON01_FD_78093 | JGI IMG/M metagenome (GOLD analysis project Ga0105053, IMG submission 78093) | Freshwater microbial communities from Lake Bonney liftoff mats and glacier meltwater in Antarctica - BON-01 | ecosystem: Environmental > Aquatic > Freshwater > Ice > Glacier meltwater | place: Lake...
AGAAGCAAGAACATCATGTGGAATCACTGAATTCGCATTATATTTCTCCTGATGTAATTTAATTGCATCCCTCGACTTGACAACTATGTCACCTGCAAACGCGTTCCATGAAGTAGCCACTAAAGTATTTGAAAACACTTTATACATTTTGATGTTCCTCTCTCTGCATCACCAAAATGATCTCGCATTCCTACCAAAAATGTCTGCAATAGTATCCTCGTACCCCATCCAGCACGAATGTTTTTTTTTACTGTGACAACAAAAATCAATTTTTTTTTAAACACTACAAGTAGTGGATAAAAGCCATCAAAAGCTAATTTCTTATTCTTCAACGGTCAAATAATATTCAAATGAATGACGAGTGGTCTCGGTTCTTTACCAATGGAGTCAGGACTGGAACAGATGGGGCTCTCGCCACAGTGTGTACCCGCCATATCACAGGAACTCCTATCAAAATAGTTGATTTATCTCCATGGCCAAACGTTCAAAGGGATTGGCCAGTACAATGCTTCAATAGCTTCAAGCAACACTGGAAAGTATTCGTGTGCCAATCTGCTAGTATCACTGATTCTATTTTAACTCAGTACATTTTATCTCCCAGCCTGCTGCATTTAAGTTTCAAATATTGCGCTTTGCTCTCCAATGAAGCCATTTTTCGCATCGGAGAAACGTGCCCCGGCTTGAAATCTTTGGATATTAGTGGTTGCAGTTTAATCACGGATGCTGGAATTCATTATATATCTTCTAAATGTGTTTCCTTACAGAGTCTGGAAGCTGTAAAATGCATCAACATAACCGACGCAGGAATCGCCTCACTGCTTACTCATTGCATAGAACTTTTCGTTTTGAATCTAAGTCTGATTCCCAAAATCAATGGCAGCGCATGTTTAAATCAAATGTCACCAGATCATGATGTTTCGTTGACCTTGCATTTTAACATGAGGTATTTAAATCTAGGACGATGCAACCAGGTATCAGATGAAGGCATATGGTGGATTGTGGAATCTATGAGGAATCTAGAATCTTTAGAATTGAACTATTGCAGTAGTTTGACCAATCAATCTGTAACTCATATCTGTAAGCTCGCACATTTGAAACTACTAAATATATCTGGATGTTTTGGAATCGATGACCTTCGAGGACTTCTGCCTTTATCCCAACTTCATTCGCTTGATCTCACTGGTTTGAAAAAAATAACAAGCAAAACCACGAGTTTATTCTTTACTAAACTGAAATCCATTACTATTCGATCCGCAGGCAAAGTGACAGTCCCCAAATATCAGAACAGTCCATTGGAATATTTGAATTTACAAACAATGACTGATAGATGTTTAGGTCGAATATGTTTCTATTCCAGCCTCATATCTCTAAATGTGAGTTTCAACTCTGTCATCACTTCCGAACCTCTTCGAAATGCTCTATTGAGCGTCTCCAGTACATTGAGATACTTGGATATCGCCTACTGCACGAAAGTGAACGGAACTGCATGGATGCCTCGCAAAATGCAGCTACTCGCCATTGATGTGTCAGGCATTAAGAATATTAGCGATAATGATTTACCAGATATCGTGACTCCGAATTTCACCCGATTGCTAACAATCTACGACAATGTCTTGATCAATAGACTTCATCTCTGCTGTGATTTACTCGTCGAAGTTCGATTTCATATAGGATGCCCAAATGCTGATAGGTCTTATTTGGCTTCACGTTTTCCGCATCTTCTTCCTAATGAGCCACGGAAACAAATGGGACATTTATTCAATCTTCGAAGTGAAAAGGCCAGTCGCATCCAGAAGCATTTCAGACTGTTTTCACAATCAAAATTGACATTCCGGTACATTCTATCCCGTCACAGGCGCCAAACCTCGTTTTGTACCACTGAAATACAGCGGATCTGGCGTGGTTTCCGTATCATGAACTATAAAAAGGTCCTGGCACAAATATGCCGAGTACAAAGGATCGTCAGATACGTTAGGTGGAAATCAAAACTGCATCACCACATACTAGTATTCAGAACCAATATGACTGCTGCTACATCGATACAATCTAGTTTCAGGGGATATTCTTGTAGAAGATTCAACTCTGATATCATCAACACCTTGAAAGGACTCAGAAATAAACGACGATGTAGATCTTTCATTGAAATCGCAGTTGAAAATCGAGGGGAGATCCTGACCCTGTCGTCTGGCTATCTTCATATGTGTCGGTCGTACAACGCTCAGGATTGTGTGTCAGCAAACCCGCTGGTTGAAATAGCTCAAGTACTACAACCAGCACGAGACGCTGTTGATACAAAGCAAAGAATGTTGGTTGAATTGCTTAAGGAATACAGCATCCGAAAAGAAAAGCGCGATTTGGAAACATATCATAAATACATTTCCCGAGCTCGATTGTTTGACAAACTGGCCACCAAGTTGCAACAGTGGATAGGCCGCAGATTGATAAATCTGAGACTAAAAAGACTGAAGTGCATTCGAAGACATTGTCCATTTGGTTTTATTCTGCTTCAAGCAATTCATAGAGGTCGCTTATTACGCAACAAGCCAAATATTGTAGCCGAAATTCACTTCAAACACATCTCACACCTTTCAAATAGAATGAAAATCGCCTTCGAGGAACAAATAAGATCTTTTGAAACATTTCAAGTTTCAACAGCCTTCATTAAAAAAACCAAACAGTGTCGAGTTCGATACAGTGATTCTGATCACCTCAGGGACAATTGCAAATTGGAATACTATACATTCTTGGAGGCCAATCTTCTATGCCGAGAATCAATCGGGAAACAATTCTTAATTTTCCACTCAAAGCGTGTGGAGTCCCATGCGCAAGCTTGCAAAACAGTGCTGACAGACATAGCCGATTTGAAAACGACTCTTGAAAAAATCGAATACATAAGAGGAAAGATTGATAGTAGAATATCATTTATTATGGCAAATCATGGAAACAAACTCTATGATATGTTTGATGAACCAGTTTTGAAATTGCTCATTCAAAAAAATAGCGAAGAACTTTTCAAAAAAGCTAGTGACATTGAAGTTGGGTGGCTTCGTAATTGTGTGAACAATGAATTACTACCATTAAAATACACTGCAAAGACAATTGTAGCCCGCTTTGCATACTTTGAGGTTCAGAGATTGGAGGCAGAATTACGTACTCATGAAAAACTCCAACAAATTAGCTCTCGAGTTGACCAATTGCACCGCCAAGAAACTGTCTACCGAAAAGAACTTCTCTCTGTAGAAATAGAACGAATTCAATGTTCCACCAAAAAAGCTCAAAAAAATACTGCGATTCGTCTCTTAGAACAAGCGAAACGGATAAGAGGATGTATAACCAACATCTACGAGGAGACTCAAAAAGAAGAGATGCGATTCCTCAAGACTTGCGAAATTCAGCCTCAAAAAGTGTCAGCTCCTGATGTATCCGAAAAGAAACATATTTTGAAAACCGTCCATAGGGTAAAAAAGGAAGTCAAGTATCTTGCGTGGATTGTAGAGCTTTCTTCCGAATGGATCAAGCCAAAAGGTTTGAAAGAATCTCAGGATCAGATTCTTCAACGACAAAATAGCGTTGCGAACAAAAATGAACAGTTGGCGCACTTGGAGAATCTAAAGGCTGAGCAGGAGAAACGGAGACATAATGAATTGGAGATGATGCTGGAATTGGAAAAAACAACTGGGAAAAGAGGCTTGAAACCGATGGAAGAACTTTTCGTGCAAGCTGCTAATGGAAAGAAGAAACAGGATTTAAAGTCGAAATTATTGAACAGTGTTATGAACACGTCCAAGAAGCTAGAAAGAAAAAAGATTCTCAAGTCTATCTTAAACAAGCAAGGTGAAGGCGTGGGCGTGACTGCAGGAATCTCGGAACTGCGTTTCACAGTCGGTGAAGATGAAGAATCGGAAATGGCCGTTCAATCTCTCGAAGAGCGGAAACGTGGAGTTCCTGAATTTCAGTGCATCCGCCGAGATCTTTGTTGCATCTTTAAACTCCCGGGACCCGTTTTTCTATGGGTCAAAAAAGATGCGAATCCATTGTTGCAAATCAAGACTTTGAATCTAACAACACTTGCTGAATCAACTAACACTATCCGTCATGAAAAATTTCCCCCGAAATTTGGGCTGCAATTTGGTTTTCTGGGACTGGCGAAAGATTCAATCGTAGACATTCGGTTTTCTTTTACATTGGAGGAACAAGAAACGCTGAGAAGGAAGCATTATGAACAAATAATTCCTGAAGTTTCGATGGTTAAAACCACTCAAATTGTTCGTGATAAGTGTTATATGTGGATACTACGACTTGACAATTTTAGCAAACGAAGAGTCCTTGACCTTGAAATGCTGGCAGGCCGAGAAGCCGAGTATCAAAACATTTTGAAAGAAAACCCAGTGAATAAACGAATCAGGCAGCTTCTAGAAGAAACCCAGCTTGATATCAAAGAGCAGCTGTATAATAATAAGAACATTGAGAAAGATATACTTCAAGAAGCTTTGGATCTGGTGGCGATGGACTCACAAGATCTCAAAAAGCTTACTGTTGGTTTTGCATGTTGCGACGGAGACCAATCAGGCGAGATATCTTTACAAGAATTATTTTTCTACATTGGGGTGCGATTAGAGCCTGTTGGGCAAAGTATCTTCTCATTTCTAGATGATTCTGGTGACTCCAAATTGCAATTTGCTGAATTCGTCATGTCTTTGGTCACATTTTGCATGTTTGGGAAGAAGGAAATGGCGCAACTGGTCTTCAATTTCGGGGACAAATCCCGGCTTGGTAGACTGAGTAAATCGCAATTCAAGGATATGCTGCAGCATGTTCACAATATCGATCCAGACGAACATCCTGACCTCGTGAAGATTCTCAAATACGTGGAAGCGACTTATCTTGACTTCATAACATTCGAAGATTTCATGGATATATCTAGCAGGCATGTTCGTGTCATGCGACCGGTAATAGATATTCAATTTGCTATGATGAATAGATTTCTTGGTGAAAAATGGTGGCTAAGGAAGAAAACCCTATTCGAAGCTTGTCGAAAAGAGGTTATCCAAAATCAGTATCGCGATGAAAAGAAACTTATGAAGGCCAAGTATTATCAGACGACGAACCAACTACCACCTTTGCAACTGGCCCAGCAATTGATTGCAAAGAAAATGAACCAGCTGAAGAAAACGTCTGAAGTAGTGGTTGGAAAGTATCTCCCACCATTACAGAACAACAACTCAGAGAGTAGCGATGATGACGAATCCTCGTGTGAAGAAGTAGACCTTCGGAAGGTCATCCATAACACTAAAAAAAGCTATTAATACTATATTATACGGCAATGTTACCAGACCAAACTTCATCTGCAATGGATTCAAAATTATCAAGGCACAATCGGATAGCTTGGAAAAATCCAGTGCTCTCGTAAACTAAACCATTTCGATGGCAAATTTCCACAACTGCAGGCTTGATAAGTGCAAGTCTATGTCGTGGAAGTTGTGGGAAAAGATGATGTTCAATTTGATATTGTAGCCCCCCATGGAACCAATCGGTTTGAGCAGTGCTATCAATGTTTCGAGTGGTGCAAATTTGAAAAGCGAAAAACCCAAGTTTGTCTTCCTCCTCAGCAGTGAAAGCATCTGTTGCAAGATGATTGATCAGTAACTGAACGTGAAGAATACCAACAGTCCAATGAGAAATCAAAACAAAACAAACTGCAAGCGCGCTGGATGGAAGGAGTGAAACCAGAGATATATAAGTGGCCCAGAAAACGCCCATGCCTATCAGGTCAAATATTTTCTGATTTTTCACAGCATAAACGATGTTGACGATGTAAAAGTTGAAACGGCCAATAAGAACTGCCAAAGGTAGCAAAGTCCGGTGTTGGTTAGCAACCAAGCACTTTGTGATAAACGAAAACAAGAAAAAACCATCGCATTGGTTCTTATAAAAATCCGTGGAAAATTCCTTCAGTGACACACACCACAATGGAAGATAATTGAATTGAGCATCCTGGCATGGTCTCATAGTTAAAGCATGATGTACATTGTGTTCGTCTAACCACATTGCAGAACTAATACCAAAACAAACACTGCCATGAAACCAACCTAGAACATTATTGGGAACCCATGGAGACTTACTTCGAGACTCCCTGGTCCGATTCACCACACCATTATGAAGAGCATCGTGTGCAATGAATGCAGTTTGCTGCCAGAAGAACCCGCAAGTAATGGCAGCAACTACGCATTGCAAAAGGGACATCACTGATTCATCATTGGACACCGACAGTAGCAACACTTGACACACAGTGAATAGTCCTAATGAAAATGAAACTAGATGCTGATGTGCACACGTACGTGCAGATTCCATGTCAGATTCAGCACCCACAAAATACCCATTAGCCCATAAAAACTCTCGCAATCGAATATAGTCCTGGGAGCTGCTAGCGATATCAGTAGACTCCGCTAGTTTTCCTACGCGTAATTTCCCGAGTAATTTGTATACAAATGGATTGTGGAAGGCGGCAAATTGGTCTGATACATCTGCCTGCCTGCTTGAATAATCCAGTAAGAGCGCTTCTCCACCTGGATGAGTTTTGGCAAACTCCCCAATATTATATACATACCCCTCAATGATCACCCATGGTTTGTTTACCATGTCCTTTTTAAATATTGTGGGACATGAAAACTCGTCGTCGTTTTTCTTACTGCTTGCAAACGCTTCAACTTGCTCAAATGTTACTGGACCTAGTGTTGATTCCTCCAATAAATCATTCTTGGAAAGAAATGGTGCAAAGAGAGATGCGAATGAAAATCTAAACACTTCCAACTTGCTTGGCAACTTGTCTTGTTTACGCAAATAATTAGATGCAGTAATTCCAACAAGGCAAAGAAGCATTATGCCAGAAGGAACAACCACTGTTAGAGCCAATAGACTGCTGCTTGAAAACACAAACACCGTGTATAGGAGACTGGCACATGCCCATCCAAAGAGTGCCAGTACAACCAACCTTTGATGCCCTCCCTCCTCTTCAGGACGGCCGTCAGTAACTCCAGCATACGAAGAAAGCAACACCACAAAGATGCCTGCAAGTGTTCCTACCAATACCGATAGTGGCATGTTGAATGTAAGACAGTAACTGGAGAATATCGCACTCAAGTAGAAAGATGTTTCAAAACCAGAGCGGATAGTACGATGCTCCCAATTATGAACTACATTGACCACACGGTCGTGAAGGATAATACCTGCCCAGCGAACAGGATTCCACATAGTTAAAAGCTGTTCAGCTGTGATAAAGGCTACATTAGTAAGAGTTGCTAGCATAACAGCGACCCCTAAATCTTGACTGTCTTGAAAGTGATAAAGTGCTGCAGCCAATACCAAAGCAGTGCCCAAAGACATGAACTGAGGAGTGAATACAATGCCTGCAATTTCCTCACTAGGTGAAGCAACAGCAGATATGTCATCTGCATAATCTGTTGAAAGCCGACGAATCAATTCGTACCCTTTGTTGACAGAGAATTTCCGGATAGACTCAGTGAAGTACTCTCCTACAACTACACAAAAAGCACCTACAACGGTACCAGCAAATGCAGCGATGAGTGGACTCTCAGTAAAAGTATAAATCCTGAAAATAACGTGCAACCAACTTCCTACTTCAACTAGTGACCTAAACGTCTGTTCCTGCCAATTTTGTCTTGTTCTCAAAACTCGATCTTCCATCAGATCAGCGACCCACATAAGCGCACTGGTATTTGTAAAATACACTGCCCAAGGAAACAGCAAGAATCCAAGACCAGACCCAGCCGTGATAGCAAAGGGAAGAAGACCATTAGGTCGAACTCCACCGGCAATACCGAAAAGCGCAACCATCCACCCTCCAAACAGAACCACCAATGATAACATGTATTCAGGGAGGGAAAGTCGCTTGTATAGGGGTTTACCTAGTCCGTCAGTTGTCACTACCATTATTCAAACTGTATTGACCTATTTCTCATTTGGTGGAAACGAGTAAAATTATATTTCTCCATCGAAATCACGTGTTGAGCCAATGTGGGGGACTTTTTATTCCTATAGTTTACTATAAAACATTACTAGGAAACACGTTAATGGTGCACCCATTTCGTATCACAAATTAACTACATTTTTAGACTTATTAGTAGTCCAATCACCAAAATCACTACCAGTAGTGAGGGATGGATGACATTATCGTCATGTACAATGAATCCAATAAAAATATCGTATTTTTTAATGGCTCTTTTTAGGTAGAAAATAGATGCTTGTTATTTCCAGATTGTGGGATTGGCATTTTTGAAAGCAAATCCACAAGCAGCTAGCATTTTATACCTTTCTCTTTCTTTCATGAATCCCGGAGCGATGGTTTTCTTCTTCAGATGCACTGGTAGACAATTTGACTGCCTAGCCTCTAGCACCTCGCGTCGTGCTCTTTCTCGCCTTTGACGAGACCCAAAATGAACGAAAAAATGCTGGATTGTAATCGCTGAATTCTCTCGTAACAGATCCCGTTTGCGCAAGAATTGTTTATCCTGAAATTCGGCTCTATCTCGACAGCATCTCCAGCGAGTTTGAATTCGTGTAGATGCTTTTATTTGCTCGCGCTTCACGCAGGTAAACCAGTCGTCATATGCAACCAAACCTAGTGACTTTGATCCAACAATAAGAGGACGCTTCAATCCAGGATCAAAATGCTTCGACTCTTTCTCTTCCCGTTTATTGTTATTAATATAGATGCTATTTTCCGTCTCCCAATGATGCGTCCAGTGAGATGCAACAAATGGTTTTAACGTGTCCGACCAATCACTCCAAAACCCGCTTGAATTTTGACTTCGGATGGAAAATTCGTGAACAGCCCCAGACCTGATAGATCCTTTCGGCGTTCTGAACAAGCATAATGTACCATCTGATTTCAATTTTCCACTAACGAAATGATCTACTCCGCGTCTTGCGTCTCGCACCCACGTTTGTTCGAACACATGTTCTCTTATTTCAAAACATTCAATTGAAGGATGTGATATAGGGAGAGACCAACGAAGTACTACTTGTCCGTCACTAGCGGATATCACCTGTAAATCTCTAGGAGAAGGAGGTCTTTCAAGCGCTTCTTTCATCTCTCGAGTTATGGCTCTATCAAATACAGGCACATTGCACGAATCAATGCTTCCAGTAGAACAACCGCTTTGAATTAGAAATCTGGCAGACCTTACAGCGTTGCTCCATACAGCTACATGAAGAATAGTAGCGGAATTGTTGTCCCATTTTGTTTTCATAGCACTTTTCTTGTGGTTCTGGGAGAAAGCACCGTATGCAATAAGTATCTTTTCTTCGCTGTGCTCGGTGAAAGATGAACTGAAAATTTTGGAATCCAATTTGAAATCTGCAGGAGAATGGTACAATACAATTTGTTTAACTGTGGCTATGTCATCTCCGCGTAATGCTCTGAATAATTCCTCTTTGTAAATCTTTTCTGAGCCGCCATGGCACTCGCAAACGCGACACATCAATTCTCAACGGTACTATTTTTAATTTTAATACTGGTACCAGGCCCCCACACTTTGCTTGCATGGGTATCACCTTCAGGAAAGGGAAGAACAAAGGTCATGCCCAGAAGGATAGTACAGGGGAGACAGAATGAAATTGCGGGAGATATCCACAACAGAGAGGATGATGTGAGTGAACAGAATGTTGATTTTATTGAAAATGATGAGGGAGAGATTGCGCAAGAACTTCAGAAGGCGTTTGAAGGAAGTGAAGATGTCTTTAACAAGCTGCCGCCGATAGCACTTGAGTATATGAAACAACAAGCGAGAAGAGCGAAGGAATTGGAAGAGTCCAGCAAAGGAAAGACGTGAATTTGAGGAGGAAAGACGTGGATTTGAAGAGGGTTCGTGGCGAGTTGAAGAAAACTGACGAGGAATTGACGAGTGCTGATGCCAAAGAACGGTCGATGTGGGAAAGACTAGGTACCAAGGCTGTGAATGAAATTGTCTTTTTCAGACCGAAAGGTCGAGTTACCGGCTCATCCACAACAACCACAGGTTTTGCACATCCTGATCGTGTTGTTAATTGGAAATTCAAAGTTAAAAGGACTTTTGACAAGTTGACCAAGGAGAAACTGAAGCTTCCCTGTATGGATATATTCCATGTTTACGACCAGGGTGAAGCGACCATGCGACATTACCTCCTCTCGCCATTGACGATACTTGTTGAAGAATGCTGCAACGAATTAAGAAGAGAAATTTCCATTGACATTGGTAAAGTGGTGACTGTATCAGAGCAATATATGAACTCTGGATTGAGGGTTGATTCTGCACTGGTAATAGAAGGTAAAGGAGCATTCATCTATATCGAAGCCAAAAGTTCAATGAGCTACCCTAAGGAGTTCCGTTCCGGTTATGTTCATGACCCTGTTAACATGGCCTAAGAAGTTCCGGTTATGTTCATGACCCTGTTAACATGGCCAAGTGGTACAAAGAGAACGAAGCTCCAGGCATGAGGTTATCTGATTGTAGTCCGATTTTGCAAGTTTACCAGTATGGTTGTGAGAATGAAAGCAAGTATTTGATTTTATCAACTGGGCTTTATACTTGGTTTCTTGTACGTTCAGTTGAA
>Ga0105053_10011843_pt1 | contig 10611 bp, 7 predicted proteins | sample BON01_FD_78093 | JGI IMG/M metagenome (GOLD analysis project Ga0105053, IMG submission 78093) | Freshwater microbial communities from Lake Bonney liftoff mats and glacier meltwater in Antarctica - BON-01 | ecosystem: Environmental > Aquatic > Freshwater > Ice > Glacier meltwater | place: Lake...
AAAAAACCAGCCTTACGGTTGGGAACAAAAAAAACCACACCTCCGTTTGCCCGACCAGGCCCGGGGCAAGAGGCGTAAACCGCCTCGGGGCGGTGGGGGAAAACCCCCCCCCCCCCCCCCCCCCCCCGTCGCCCTCCTGTACCGGGAGAGCAGCCCAGACAAGGATGTGAGAAAGATTGTCGAGGCGCGTCATAACATCGGCAAGACTAGAGAGATAGCTGCCCTCGGGCGCATTCTTGAGGTCCAGCAGCACTGCCTCGGCCTCTTCATCTGCGCCAACTTGCTGCTCTCTGCCCTGGCCCTGCTGCACGTCATGCTGCAGCGGCGCACACGTGCCACACGAGGCCTTTGCAGTTCTGCCCGCCGCCTCAGGATCGAGCTTCTGCACCAAAATGTCCATAATCTGAGGAAGGATAAATTCACTCACTCTGAATTTTTTGCGCTTTATACGGAGCCTGTTGACGATTTCCGCGCTCATGCCTGTGATGCCCGTCTTGAAAGCGTCAACCCCGACTCGGCGCAGCAGCAGCGAGAGCCCCTTGCACAGTTGGAAATTGATTTCGAAATTTCCCACGAGCAGCTCCTCAGTCTTGACATACTCTTCCAGAAACGTCAGAGCGCGGGAGACTATGGAGTGCTCCTTCTCTAGACGTGACCATTGTAGCCGCAGCACCACTGCTCGACCCGGCGGCAGATTCATCTCGGGCAGCGGCCGCACACTCGCCCAGCGCATTCCGTGTGTTGCTACATGACATCCAGCCGCCAGATTCACAAAAATGACCATGGACTCGGCCTTGGAGGTGCCCTCTACAGCATCCGTGTCGTCACCTTCGATAGGGTAGCCGCGGAGCTGATCGTCTTCATCTTGCCAAAAGCGGTGTGTTTCAAGTAAGGTCTCGGGCAGCACCCCACTGAGCAGCCGTGCTGGAACATACGTTTCGGTGCCAAAAGAAAAATTTCCCTTTACAGTCCAGTCGCGGGTCACAACCTTGGAACTGACAGCAGACTCAGGCGTGTTATCGTCATACGGATGTCCCGCACCGTACTTTTCCCAGATTGGCTGGGGGTTGTTGCGATGAGAGGCATCGGGCTGCTTAGCTTGCAGGCAGAAACGAGTATCACTAGAGTATTCAAGCGATCGGTAGAACCGGTGCCCATATGACTCGATACGATACACCTCCACAACCCGCCGTGCTCGATAAACAAAAATCTCCTTCCACACGCCAGTCTGACTGGGCTGCTTGCCAACCATATACGCCACGGTCGCGTCATGCGGCAGCGGATCCTCCTGCAGATACACTTCTAACGGCTGTGGAAACATCATGTACGCCTTCTGAACAGGTCCGAATATGTCAGGAATCCAGCTTTTTTCCTGGGGGAAGAGCTCGTTGGGGTAGTATTGGCGAAAGTGATCCAAAGGCGGGAGCCTGTCGTCCTTAATCCACGAAGCAATATCGTGAGAACGGCCGACCAATCGATAGCATTTACGTTTGCTAGTCTCCTCAACAATGCACGCTTGCATCGTGACATTGCCAAAGAGTGCGTTTACGTCGATGCTCTCTGCAATATTCGACGGAAGATTCGACGGATGTGATGCTTTCAACGTGAGCTGAAACAACTGCACATCTATTTCCATACTCAGATCCTTGTCTTTCAACGTTGGAATGCCAGGGATAAGCGCCTCCCCAGTCGCGCCCTGCGTCACGCCACCCGACAGTGTGTTCGAATCGTCAGCATTTTCCCGCGCACCACCATCGCGGCGCGAATGCATGGCAAATCTGCCCGTCGATCGCTTGCCTGCCACGAAGCCCCAGCGACTGAGATTGTTGAAGCTCTTGAGTACGTTTGTGTTTGCAGCTGCCTCAACAGCGCCCTCGAAAATGACATCGAGCTCGAGCTGCGAGGCGTGCTGCCGCAGCCACAGCACCGATTTTCTCCTCATCATGTGCATCGTCTCAAACAGTTCGTTTTCAGGAACCATCCCCTCGCTGGCCTCTGTATTCCACTTATGGCGTGTGGATAGAAAAATGCAGCATTCAACCAAGGAACCCACTGACTTGCGATCCAGCTCCGGGAGCGTGAGATTTCTGAGAGTAATCAGGAGATGTGCGTAAATATTGCACAAGAGCTCAGTGTGCGTGTCAAGAATATCGTCATCAACCCGACCTGCACACTCGTACATCAGTTTACGCTGCCAAGCCTCGAGGATGCCATGCGCCTCTCCCAGCAGAACTTGGCGAAGATCCTTCTGCGCACTAATGAGGTACGCAAGCGTCTCTGCACTGAGGTTGAGTTGGCGGAACACGGTATTATCGCCCTTGATGGTGTCGTGTGTTCCTTGCGAGCATTGTATGAGGAAACTCATCGCGTTGTCGAGCCTGGAACCCACTTTCATAAGATACAATATAATCGTGGCCGTGCTACTCTTGACGCTACCCGTGTCCAGGTCCATAGCCTGCCTGAAGAGCTTCAGGATCCCCATTACCAGCACATGCGGGCTGCGGCAGAGCTCGTTCAGAAGTAGCCCATGTGCTGAGGCAAGCAGGTGCGGTGCAGAACTAGGCACGTCTGTGGGTACTAGGTTGGTGTGCTCAGCAGCAAGATGGTTGGAGGGCTCGAAAAGAGCGGCATCCAATATTTTCTGCAGCTGAAGCGACTGTAGCGAGTGAATGCGGTCGTCAGAAGAGAAAAATGCGACTACCAAGGGGATTCGCATGTAGGGCACAGTCAAGAAGGACAAGAGCATCTCCGAATCCTGTTGTCCAAGAGCCCGTGCTTGTCCGACTTCGAGCGACCCGAAATCTGGCAGGTCCCACATGTGCAGTACGTCGCTCTCTGAGTCGATGAAGTACGGTTTCGTGTAGAAGGAAGGATCGGCAAGCGACGGGAATCTGTGCTGCGGAGGCATTTCGCCCTTTGTGATCTTGGGACGACAGACAACACGTTGCGGATCACACAGCACTTGCGCATCATCTGCCGAAAAGGAATAAATCGCGAAACACTGATATGGTCCCTTGCCGGACTTGTAAGCATACTTAAATTTGAGCTCCACATCCCGTTGCTTCCATCCGTCATCTCGCCGTTGAAAATCTCCCAGCACCTGCAGGTGAGGATTCAGAAAAAGTTTGAAGTAGAAGGCGATGTCACGGTAGCAGCGGAACTCGGGGTAATTCTTGATGAGCAATCCACTGTTATCGCTCAAGAGTGTGGGCGTCACGAATTCACCTGGCACAAGATTCTCAAAAGTCAGCTCTATAGCCATTCTACATGGTAAAGTTAGAAGCGAGCTGACGTTTGAGAATTTCTATCAACAGGAAACGCGAGCTCTGCGGACAGGTGCTTCAAAAAAAAATCTCCGTTGTTTAAATTTCTGAGAAGTCGTCTCGATACTATCTTTACGATATAAAATGATTATAGAGCTGACTGGTGAGAAATTTTACCAATTGGAAACGCGAGCTCTGCAGACAGATGCTTCAAAAACCTCTCTGTCGTTCTTTCGAATCTCTCTCCCGCTTCCCACGCGAAAATGTGATCGAGATCCTGGGCTGCAAAATAGTCGAGCACTGCTGTCCTTGCGGTGTTAACCTGGGTGAGTTTTTACATCACGTCAATATCATGTAAATATACATCATGTGTAAAGATGCCTACTTTGGAATCATAGTCTGTTGCAGTGTTGACCTGTGTTTGTATGTGCATCATGTGAATATGCTCACCAAAAATAATGGCACATGACGAGCAGGCGTACGAATGTTGAGGTACAATCATATCTGATGTGCATATACACAGGTTCACGTGTAATTCAAGCACATACGCACAGTCACACCTCTAGCACAAACACTTCGATGATCGCACTAGCGAGAGAGAGAGAGAAAGAGAGAGAAAGAGAGAGAGAGAGAGAGAGAGAGAAAGAGAGAGAGAGAGAAAGAGAGAGAGAGAGAAAGAGAGAAAAAGAGAGAGAAAGAGAGAGAAAGAGAGAGAGAGAGAGAGAGAGAGAGCGAGAGAAAGAGAGCGCGCGCGAGAGAGAAAGAAAGAGAGAGAGAAAAAAAGAGAGAGAGAAAGAGAGAGAGAGAGCAAGAGAGCGCGCGCGCGCGAGCAAGCGAGAGAGAGAGAAGGTCACACCTCCGGCGCAAACACTTCAATGATCGCACTTTGCTTCGCCATTTCGCCTGTCGACAGTCCGAATCCCTTCCTCTTCTGCCCAGACACAGCACGATTTGCCCCTTTTTTTTTCGTTTTAGAAACAGTGGCGTCGTCACTCTTTTCAGCACGGATGCCGCCCATGAGATGCACGCATACTTCGGACGGAATGTCGGTAGCGATTTTGCGCATGACAGCGTCGGCGACTGCCGCAATACAGCCGGGGACCACCATTCTTATGCCGTCCATCGAGCGGCTGTGCTGTACTGAAAACGCCGCAGCGACGAAGTGTTCCATAATCCTCTGCAACAGCAGCATCAGATCCAACTGCTGCGCATAGAGCAGTGCTGACGTGTGCCATAGACAGGTACTCGCGGCAATTTCATTAACCGCCTTGGGCAGTGGGAGAAGTTGAGTAAACGTATACTGGATGAGGGCAATGTTATGAAAAGGACCGTTCTTGATACAATGCTCTTGCACCCGCACACGCGTGCACAGCCTATCACAGTAGCGGAGAGCTGCGATGGCTGCATCGAGGCACGTGACTTGCGCGGGCTGCTGGAGGTAGTCCACAGGTGCGTAACTGCGCAGTTGCTGCTACGGTCCCGCGTCCACGTCTTCGTGGCGTAGCAGCCTATCAAAAAGCGAGTGCTGGTGAGGCACGAGCTCAGGTGCCTTGGCATTCCACGGAAAGGCGTTGGGATGGCGAGAGAGTAGACGCAGTCCGTCCCTGGAGATGACCTTGCCCTTGCTATCGAGCAGAATCAGCGTTGGGATCCCCTCGACTTTAAATAGCTCCCCCAGCACCGTTTTTTGGAGCGATTGAAACGGCAGTGCGAGCCACGGCATCTTCTGAAAGTAGCGCTGGAACGCCACCTCTGACTGATCATGCGACACGCACACCATTTCAAAGGCCTTGCCATGCTTCTTTTGCAGCTGTTTGTAACTCTCTGCCAGCACTGGCGTCGCTGCTCTGCACGGACCACACCAGGAGGCAGTGAAGTAGATACCAATCACCTGCGCCTCGGACAGTGCCGCCAGCGAATCGATCGTCTCCAGCTTCCCAATTCTGCCCTCCTTGATGCCCTCGAAGGCTTCATGCACGTTTTTAAAGCGCGCCTCCGCGGCGGCAACATCGTTAGGGTTTTTGTCGGGGTGGTGCAACAGCGCTTTTTTCTTGTAGGCCTTTGCAATGTCCTCCTCGTCCGCGTCGCGCGCCACTCCCAGCACCGTATAAAAGTCCCCCCCCGTGTCTGGCAGCGAGACAAGGCTGGCGCCCAACAAGGAGACGATACTGCTGCCCATCAACTCAGCCTCTGCCTCACACAGTATGAGCGGCGGCGGCGCGATGTCAGCAGCGGAATCGCCGCTGGGCAGCCCTCCCATGACTTGCCGCAAGGAGTCGATGCATTTAGCGATGGCGCTCACTTGCTCGAGCGACAGCACATCAGTTTTGTCTGGGTTGAGCATTCGTCCGAGTTTCGAAGTGGTGTACCCGATTTGCCGGCATGCAATGTGCAGCAGCGTGCGCTCGGCTGACGAGAGCTGCTGAACAAACATCATATCGTGCATCACAAGTTCAAACATCTCGAGGCGCAGCAGCAAGGAAACCTCTTTGCGCGCTGCAACCGCCAATCCACGGCGCCTCATCAAATATTGAAAGGCCTCGATTAGGCAGCGCAGATGCCCTGTTTCCGCGCGCTGAGGCGACCTGAGCTCGCAGGACGAGGAGCTCTGGCTATGCTGAATCTCTTCCAACGACTTGCCCTGTAGGAAGGGCAGCAAAATCTTGTAGAGAACTTCAACAGGTCTCATGGTCTGACTTGCGTCTTCGGGTGATGTCGCCACCCAATACGCTAGCCCCCAGAAAGCCTCGTCCTTGAGTTTGTCAAAGGCTACATTCTCGAGCACCATACACGTTTTATATTTGATTTTCGGCGGCTGCCCCTGGGCCGGATGGAAGTACAATAACTCCGGATTCGTATTGACAACAATAAATGTGGCAAGGTCGTCTGAGATTTTGTCGACGACGAAGAGAATGGGCGACGTCTCCCTCTTGTCGGAAATGGCATGTGGCACTAGCAGCACCTCGCCTATCTGCATCGCCTCGAGTTTCGACATCAGCACCACCATCAACTGCCGGTGCTGGTTCTTGTTTTCGATTGACTTCTGGAAGAGGTGCGCGACTTTGACCGACTCGGTAAAGCCCATAAATATCGCGTTGAGCTCCTGCCACTCGGGATGCTGAAGCGAGTGAGGATACATTTCGGCCCTTCCACCCATCCGCACACCCTCGTGCTTGAGCAATTTCGCCAACACCAAGTTGAACACCTGCAACGTCGTAAACACCCCTCCAAATTCAAGCCCAGTCCCCTCGATGAAAGAGTCGCCAAATAGCCCCGCAAAACACGGGTGCAGCCAGATTGGAGGCGGCTTCGCATAAAGTTTGTGGAGCACGAGATTATCACATTTATCTTCCTGTGCCTTTTCTTGCGCCTCCAGAAACTCGTCCGCACCCCGCAACCCGTGAATCTTGGCGCGAATTTTCTCTTCATCCATCGTCTCGCACACAAGCGACACATACTTGACTGAAATTGCACCCTCCTCCTCTCCATCCAACCCCACAAACTCGGACGCAGAGGTGGTGTCGTCGACAGCGCGACTCTGAGGCAGAAAAAGAGCAAAATCAGCTGGATCGATCGCAAACGCATCATTGACTCGTTCCTTCCCCTCGCTCTTCGTCTTCTTCTTCTGCTCGCTCTCCGCCCCCTCCTCGCCCCCCACGCCATCCACCACTCTGATGGGTTCCAGCTTTACTTGCGCACACAGTCTTCCGTTAACAAAAGTCTTGAGCTCGCCTTCGTTCCTCGTGACTGTCACCCAACTCCAGCACTCCGCTTTGATTGCAGTCGTGGCTGTCCCCACCTGCCCCAGCGCACCAACGCCGCCATTTTTGTAAATTTGCACACACTCAAGCTCAGTTACCCTTCCCCCCCCTACGCTCTTGCCCCCCGAGGGGCCTTTTGAAGCTTGCTCCGAAGTTTTTGCTCCACCCTTGGGTGTCTTGCCGCTGCCAGCAGCAACAGCCTCAGCTGCCATGCCACGGCCGTGGAAGAGAAGACGATTGGAGGAGGGAAGTTTCTCGAGTTTGATGGCAAAGTTTAGGGTATACGAGTGCACTTTGCCATCCTTTTCTGTGGTCCAGCTGTACAGATTGTGCGATGGACCGAGGGACATGCGCAGAGTCTCGTTGCGTATCACAAGCGCCATGTTGCTGTCTGCCTGCTCCTCAAACTTGAGGTCTGGCGTGTTGACATTGGCGCCTTTACTATCTATGACAGTGAGCCCCTGAGGCAGCTCCAGCAAGCCTGAGCGAAGATCGACTGAGAGGCCTGCAGGGTCCCAGTACGAGGCGCCGCCTCGTCCCCACCCTCCCCCTTTGCCCCAGCCGCCTTTCGATGGCGAATTAGGGCTTCGTTTCGTGACGTGACGTTTCGAGGAGCCACCCTCGTCGTCCGAGCTTCTCTCGCCATCGGTACTATCGCCTCCAAACCCTCTCAAATTCGGTCCAGTGCCCAAATCTGTTGCTAACCAGTCGCCAAGGCCGAGACCAAATCCTTCAAGACCGACGCCACCGGTCTTTTTGGAGGCCTTTGTGTCCTCGACGCTGTCAAACTCTTCCTTTTCTTGTCGTTGATTTTGATCCGAGAACTGGGGAACGATCGAGTGTAGATGGAGCAAGAGATGAGCGGAAAAAGGGGTAAGAGATGAGCAAAAAACGGCATGAGGGGATCGGCATCGCCAACATACAAGTCCGCAAGTACATAGCACGCGGGCCTCGAACCAATCGCCGTGGGTAGTAGTGCGCGTGATACTATTGTCTCTCGCTATATCACGCGCACTACTACCTGCCACTCCTTCGACAGATCCACGCCTCTTGCCCACTCAGAGCGCTTGAGCACAGGGACACGGGGGGCACAGGCTATACTGCCTCTAGCATTGGCGCAGCCTGACTCTCAGTGCTTCCCTTTTCGCATCTCTTCTTTTGTGGCTGCAGCTGGAAATGATTTTTGCAATATACGATGTTGGGGGAATGACCGGTTTGTCTTTATCGTCCTCAGAGTCGCGCTGTCGACGTTTCCCCTTGAAGCTGGGCATAGCACGGTTGTGGCGTGCGTCTACCTACTTCAGTACCAGCCTCGATGGCGCTGCGCAGACACTTTGTCCACAGCTGCAGCTACGTTTGTGCCTCTGCAGACCCTCTGGTACAAACTGTAGACACTCTGTCCCCAGCTTCCCTGTGTTTGTGCCTCTGCAGACACGCCTACAAGCTGTAGTTGGATGACATCATACTGATGCCTGCCGGAGGCACAAAGTAAATACTAAAAGTTGACTAATTTCTTCAAGTTGTCAAAAACTCGAACGAATCGTGTTATATACGCATATGTATATAGAGCTAAGGTGTGTCAGCGTGTCAGCGTGTCAGCGTGTCAGCGTGAGAGTACATATACGCATATGTACAAATCCAACATTATATGTACATAGAGAACAAATCCAGCATTCCTGCAGACGGGTGGGCACGTGGGCACGGGTGCATGGGGTGCTCTCCGTGTGCCCGTGTGCGTGTGTGTGTCTTGCCTTTCAAAGCAGGCCATCCAAAGACGTTTACACATGAGTAAAGGTCGTCATTGAGCATTGCGAACACGTGGTCGGCGATCGTGTATGCGCCGGACGCCCAGTTTTTGTCATGCGTTCCAGTCTTTGGCGCCGGCACTCCTCGACTGGTGACTGTGGTAAAGGGCGGCGCACTGGGGACGAATCTCCTGGGCAAGCTGCGCGACTTGCACTTCCATCCGCTGAAAAACGACGAGCTGTGGGTGTCGTCGGCATCTGATGACGGACGCCTCGATGGCAACTTCATAATTAAGAACCCCGGCACTGCGAAGCAGACAGTGTAAGCGCAAACGGGCGAACTGTGTTTTCAGCGTGCTTTAGCATGGCTTCACCATCGCGGCGGAACGGTGAATCGTTCAAACAGACAGGCTCCGTTGAATCGCTAAAACAGACATGCTCGGCGTCGAGCGAACTCTCAAACCGATCCTCATCGCCGTTGCGAACGACGTGGCTCTCCCGACAGTCGAGCAGCGAGCAGATGTTGAAGGAGTTTACAGATGGGGGCGTCAACAGCCGTGGTCGGCAACTCGTACCAAGCCGCGAAGGCCGTGCGGGGCCAATCGTCGACATCAGTGTTTTTAAGTTTGCGTCACGATCAGCCTGGGGGAAGGGGTGGTCGTGGTCGGCAATTGTGCTCCTCTCGGTACGTGGGACCCGCGCAATGGAATAGTGTTGGAGTCCAACTCGACTATGTTCCCGCTGTGGCAGGGTGAGGCTGCCGTGCCGGGCAATTTAATTTTGAAACCGCTCGCCTGCTCAACGAGAGCAAAAAGTCGGTGTAGAAGAAAGGAACATGTGTGAAGCACTTCACAGAAATGGACATGGAACTCGAGAAAGACGACATGCTGTACGTGCTGTCGTACAGACTGCCACGCGCGTGCAGCCGCGACGTTCGGGCAAGCTGATATTCGAGTGGCTCACAATGCTTTCCGATAGCAAGACGCGACAGGGGGGTGACACCAAAGTGATGCGATCGATGAGTTGCCATGCCACTTACGTCATCGAGAGTCTGCAGCAGCTGCACCCGCGCTGCAACGTGTGGTTTGTGGGAGGTCTTGGTGTGCACGTGGCAAACGAGGAGCGCGAGACAGTCGCGATGAGCAAGTCATTGCGACGCTCGCGCGCGATTTCCAGTGCATTCTTGTCCTTCTACCGAAAGACATGGGCTCACAATTCGAAGACTTGTGCCACGAAGTATTCAAGCACATCCTGGATTCCATTTCGTGCACCCGCCAGGGGGCGCGCTGTCACGCAGCTTCGACCGCAGCTCCACATCGTGGCAGCTCTACTGCGAGGTCAACAATTATTACGTCATGCCGGTTGTCGAGCACTGCAATCAAGGCGATTTTGTATTGTCTGTGATCCTGAGCTGCTGATAGGACCAAACATGATAGGCGCGCGCGCACGCACAGCCAACGTAAACTTTTTTTTCAATGTTCCTTTTCTCTCCTTGGAAATCTTCCGCACGCTCCCAGGTGACTCTACGATAGACACATTCTGGAAAGTGGGTGTGGGTGTGAATGAAAGAGAGAGAGTGAGTAGGGTGTGTGTGAGAGAGAGAGTGTGTGTCTGTGTCTGTGTCTGTGTCTGTGTCTGTGTCTGTGTCTGTGTCTGTGTCTGTGTCTGTGTCTGTGTGGGTGTGTGTGTGTGTGCATGCGTGCGTGATCTCTCTCGCTCTCTCTCTCTCTCTCGCTCGCTCGCTCTCTCTCCCTCTTCAACCTTCTCTCTGTCTCGCTCTCTCTCCGTCTGTCTCTCTCTCTCTCTCTCTCTCTCTCTCTCTCTCTCTCTCTCTCTGCAGCA
>Ga0105053_10011845_pt1 | contig 10611 bp, 10 predicted proteins | sample BON01_FD_78093 | JGI IMG/M metagenome (GOLD analysis project Ga0105053, IMG submission 78093) | Freshwater microbial communities from Lake Bonney liftoff mats and glacier meltwater in Antarctica - BON-01 | ecosystem: Environmental > Aquatic > Freshwater > Ice > Glacier meltwater | place: Lake...
GCCGCGTCACCTGGTTTGTCGGTGACGACAACTACCTTCCCACCCAGCTGACGACTCCGCCGGGCACCAACTCGCGCTGGCCACCCTCATGGACAACGGCCATGCGCGACCCTGTCAGATCACCGCCGAGGGCAAAGCCAAGGCAGAACTCGAAGCCGAGGAAGTAGCCTGACAGACAGCACCCCTACCGCTCCACCGGAGCAAAGCCGGGGAGATGAGTTTAGGACTCTTACGATCAAATAGTTAAAAAGGCAGAATAAGAGATTTGTTACAATTGACGGTGGAAAAAACTCAAACAAGAAACCGCTTCACCGACTCCCGCTTGAGCCGGAGTTCACGCCACTCGTTGACTAGGCGGCTGGCCTCGATAATTCCACAACCGGCAGGAAGGGAAATTTGTTTCCCTTCCCACCATAGCCCCCGGATCGCGACGACCGCTTCGAACGTGCCATCGTCCCAGACACCGAAAGGCGCACCGAACTCGGCCGGACACGCGAGACGCTCGCGCCAATCCGCTAGCATCGCCATCGTCTGGTCGGTTCGTGGTAGAGGCCCCAGAGCGGGGGTCGGGTGAAGCCTCCTAAGCAAGCTCCTTGGCTCCTGCTTTGCTTCCAGATCGACGGTGATTCCTGTTAAAAAATGGACGATGGACCCGAGCCGTAGCACCTCACGCTCCTGCCGACACAGACTGCCTAGATCCAGTAGCTTCGCGACAAGTGTCTGGGCAACGTATTCGTGCTCGCGGATCTCCTTTTCATCCACTCCGAAAACTTCCTCATCCTCCTGTCTCGCAGTTCCCGCGAGGGCCATGGTCGCGAGGTGAAGCCCTTGCATCGAGATGAGCAATTCGGGGGTCGCTCCTGAGAAACCTGAATCGCCCGAAACCCAGCCGTAGGAGTGAAGTGGCGCCGCCTGAGCAGCCATCGCGGCGACAATGAACTGACCAGGGGGAACCTTGGAAACACCCCGTTCAGTAACCACAGGAACAGTCTTCTCAATCAGGCCCTGCCCGATGCTTGTCATGATTTCTTGAAAAACTTGGGAGAAAGGTATCGCGTCAGGCGTCTCCCAAGCGATCCGTAGAGGATTTTTGCCCGCGAACCTTTTGCTGAAATCCAGCGCTGGAAGACGCTCGAAACGTTCGGGAATCTGCCACGGCATTTCCCCCCGGTCGCTGAAGCTCCGTTTGAAAAACGCCACTCCGGAATCCGGAGGCGAATTTGCCTCACGAAAGGGACCGCGCCCTAGCACCACGGTCCCGTCTCTCCGTGCCAGCCATGCAAATGATTCGGCCATGATTCAAGCACTCGCGCCGGTCGTATCCGCCTTGCGGACCTTGGGCACGTTCGGCTTTTTCGCCGGAATAATCATTTCAATCGATTCCACCGGCACCCAACCCCGTGTTTTGGTGGCAAACCCGACATAGGCCCAGCGACCGCTCATTTGAATCACCTCGGCGAGCGAACCAACTGGCGCATCGATAACCTCCGGTGAGGTCCGCGCGGCATCCGTGTGGAGCACAACTTTTTCACCGACGATAACCGCTTGGCTCGCGATGGGGGCGAACTCGGCATCATTGGGAAAGTGATACCAGCCCAACCCGCCGAGGGAAACCAGGATTGGCCCGAGGATAAATCCGACCACCGCCGCAACCCGCAACCGCGAGCCATAGCGGGTCGCAGGAAAAACCAGCAGCCCAACTACTAAAATCCAAGCCCCAGTCCACATCCCGGCTTTCCACACTCCCAGGGGGGCCTCGGCAATTGCGTATTGATACGAAGGTCGGTCGACGGTGACGGAACCGTATTTTCTCTCGATGAACCGTAAATTCTGGCGGGCTTCCTGGTGGCTTCCCTCACGTGCCAATGCCCTGCGGTAATATAAAGCAGCTTCGCCAGGGGCACCCATCCGGTATGCGGCGTTGCCGATGTTGTAGAGCGTATCTGCCGAAAGACTCTCAAAAGATCCCGCCTCTAGCCAAAGGCTCGCCGCCTCCTCATATTTCGCGGAGTCAAAGGCTTCCTTCGCTTTCTTCGCGACATCCTGGGCATTAGCTGAGGAAACCGACAGGCCCGCGAAAGCCAGGAACAAAACTCCAAAGGCAGCCCGCCGCAGCGTGCGGAGAATCTGCTCACGACGATTCGCAGGAAGATCCGCATCCTGTTTGGCAGCTCGGAAACAAAGCTCGTCGCGTTCCTCAATGATCCGCCCGAGTTCCGCGTTATCGACCGGAGAAAGCCATTTTTCGACAAATCCTCCAGCTATCCGCAGGAAACCAATTCCATCTCGCCCCTTAGCCGTAAGAACCTCTTGAAATTCTTTTTTCATTCTGGCCTTCCGCTCATCCTTTTCAAGCAGATGGCTGTAACGCATCCAGAGTGCCTTGGCGATGAGACCCAGCGCGAGCAACCCGGCGAGAACATGAAAAATCCACCATGGAATGAGCCCTCCTCGGCTTCTAAGTAGCTTTCCATCGCCTATCACACCGAGAATATCTGTCATCCGCTCGATCGGCAGCGACAGTGCCGGCGGCGGACCTGAGGCTTCGAAGTTGCGGCCCAGCGCGGCTGGTGACATCTCGATGGCAATCGGTTCGGTCGTGATCGTTTTGTATTCTTCAGTCGTGGGATCGAAGTAAACCATTCTGAAAGGAGGCACCGCAGTCTTCATTTCCAATGGCCGGATGAATTGACTGAAAACCACAGTCCCCGAAAGCTCACGCCGCTCTTCGCCTCGCTGGTTTGGGGTCGCGTCATAGACCTTCCAGCCCTCCGGATCGATCAATTCCGGTGAGCGGATATTGTCGAGGTTTCCACTTCCGCTGACGATCACATCCACCGCCATCGGCTCGCCTTCGGTGACCTTGGTCTGCTTGATCGCGGTGCCGACTGTGAAATCACCCACCGCATTATCAAATCCATCAGGCGCGCCCTCAGGCAGTGGAGTGATTTCAAAACTGTATTCCGCCACGTCCAAAGTCGCCTCCACATCCACACGCTGCGCGAAACGATCAAAAACCATTTTCACATACGTCAGCCGCACAGTCGCGGGACCGATGGTTACCGTTCCGGGCTTGAGTGCCGTCATTGTGCTGGAGTAAGAAATGGCGATATACGACTGGCCTAGAAGATTGATCTCACCGCGTCCGTCGGTGGCTTCGAAACGCCAGGCGGCCAATCCCTCACGGTCGAATTCAGGCACCCCCCAGTCCGCCATTGTGCGGGCAAGATCGCGCGGCACGTAGATCTTGATCTCAGTTTCTATGGTCTGGTTTTCGTAAACCTTCTTCTTAGGAACCTTGATAATGCTCGCGTATTTGACCGTTTCTCCGCTGGACTCCGGCTTGGAGACCGCCTCACCCCAGGTCAGATCATCGGGATTGAAAACCTCGATACCGATCGGCTCAGTGATGGAGCGAACACCCCCCGCGATCACTTCGATCGATGGAATCGTGTGAACCCCGATCTCATAGCTTGAAACAACATACTGGAAGCTATACTCAATACGCCTTCCCGGCATCATGGTCGGTGGGCCGTATCCCAGCGGCTCGATCAAAAGATCCTTTACTTCAGGGATTACCGGCATCCCATCTGGCTCAGTTCCTTGTATACGAATTTCCAAGAGGGTCTTCTCACCACGGGCTAGAAAAGCCGAAGAAATCCTGCTCTTTACGTCTGCTCCTTGAGCCAAGGCTATGGTCAGGGACCACAGCAAAAAAATATTTTTGATCCATGTGTTCATATCTTACCAATCTTTCTCTGGGTTACTAAAATCTCGCCGACCTTGGGCCGGTCGGCCTTTCTCCAAATCCGAGTTCTCTCTCAATTTATCCCGAGCACGGTCCTCCGGCGACTTGTTGGGGTCTTCGCCCTCGCCTTCTTCCTCACCGGAGTCCCCTTCGTCCGCTTTATCATCAGGTTTGTCGCCTTTTCCTTCGCGATCGTTCTCGTTTTCTCCACCCGGCCCGTTTTCCCCGGATCCATCTCCACCGCTACCCTCACCATCCTCTGATTCACCATCACCTTCACCCTCCTGAGGCTCCCCCTCACCCTGGCCTTGCTGCGGCTGGCCTTGCGCTTCCAGCTGCTCGATCTCCTGCTCGGCATTTTCTTTTTCCTCCTCCAGTAACTCCGCAATGCGGTTCAGATACTTCATAGAAAGCTCCTCATTGCGACGTGGACCTTGGTCGTCGGGATTCATGACCATGGCCGACCGATAATGCCTGACCGCATCCGCCCAGTTCAGAATAATCGAATCGATACGGATAAATTCGTTGGTCTCCCCCGTTTCCGGGACCTCTGCTTGACTCATGCGCTCGAGTTGCTCGCGAACCATTTCATCGAACTGTTCCATATCTGGAAAATCCCCATCAGTCGGATAGCGGCTTCCGGAAAGTCCCATCCAACCAAGTTGAAAAAGCGTATTTCCCATGCCCTCGTGAGCCTCACCGACCACTTTATCCTCCTCGGAAAGGAGCGCGCCGCTGTAGGCCTGCCTTGCGCCGCGGTAGTCCTGTGCCTCATACGCAGCAAGCCCCTCAGCAACCCGGTAACGCGCCGTGTTGTTGCCTTGCTTTTCCTCTGCAAGTGATCGGTAAGCATCCCTCGCTTGATCAAACCGCTCTTTGGAAAACGCCTCTTTCGCATCGTCCAGCCGATCAGCTTGCGCAGAATCCGGAATCATCATCAGGAAAATCACCGCAGCCGTTCCAGATAAGGCACGCCAGCGGGTTCCCGAAATAATTGATGCCATCAGAAAAAGTATTCCAGGTAGCAAGGCCCATTGGAAAAATTCGATAACGATACGCGTCTTGCCACCCTCCATCTCGAACTCATCCATTCCCTCGATCGCCACGTCCACCATCGCCGGAATATCGGCGCCCTTCCCTGCAATCACATATCTCCCCCCCGTCTGGTTCGCCAGCTGACGCATCACAGCGGGCTGAAGGCGGCTGAGCACTTTACTCCCCGACCGATCGACCAAAAAACCTCCGGGGAAATCCGCATGCGGGACGAAGCCGCCGTCCACTGTCCCGACCCCGATCGCAAAAATTGTCACGCCCGCACGTTCCGCATCTGCGACGATCGTATCCAGATCTCCCTCGTGCTCCTCGCCGTCGCTGATCACGATCAAGGCATTGTTCTTCTGGCCGGTCTCTTTGAGTGTTTCCGTAGCCAGCCGGATCGCGGAAGCGATGTCCGAACCACCTACCGAGACCCATTCCTCATCGATCTGTTCCACAGTTTCCCTCACGGCGGCATGATCGATGGTGAGCGGTGCCGAAAGGAACGAGGATCCAGCGAACCCAATGACACCCACCCGGTCACTTTCAAGCGTCTCCAGCAGCTCGTAGATCAGGATCTTGGCCTGCGCGAGCCTGTCGGGTTTTACATCCTGCGTCCGCATACTACGCGAAAGATCGAGCGCGATCATCACATTGCGTCCCTTTGACGTTTCAATCTTGACCCCCGCATCCCCTTGCGGCCTCGCCAACGCGAAAACCAATGCACAGATCCCGGCAAGAATCATCCCGAACGCCAACCACCGCGGCAACGGGTGATCACGCCTGACTAGTTTCCCCCTCAGACGCTCAGCGGCAAATTCATCCGACGGACGACGCGTGAAGCGCCCCAACAATACCGCGCCAACAGCGAGGATCGGCACCGCGATCCACATCAGAAGCCATTCGGGTATTGCCAGATTCATATTCAGATTGTCGTTCTGTTCAAAGAGATGTAACCCGCAGCCCCCAAGGCCGCCAGTAATGAAATGCCCAAAAACCACATATAAAGTTCGCGGTCATCGGTCACCGTCAGGCTCCGAGACTCAGTCTTTTCTAGGTTATCGATGGTTTGAAAATTCTTTTCCAAGTCCTCAAGGCTCTGCGCCCAGAAATGTTCAGCTCCCGTCTCTCTGGCAATCGTGCGCAACGTCGGCAAATCGAATTCCTGGCGAGGAAACCGCTGGATACTCCCGGAAACACGACCTTCCTTGGTCCCGATCGCTACGGTGTAGGTTTTGATGCCCAAGGTCTTGATATGCTTCGCTGCATCCAGCGGAGAAATTTTTCCTGAGTTGCTCGCTCCGTCCGTGATCAGAACGATGATTTTGCTTTTCGCCTCTCGGTTATCGAGACGCGTCGCGGCCGTCGCCAAGGCCGAACCGATCGCCGTGCCCTGTTCCTCAACGGTCCCAGGAAATCCCCTGTCGGGACGATGAAGCTGCAATCCGTCGAGCCCGCCGCGCAGCCAATCGTGATCGAGCGTAATCGGACTGACCGAAACCGGCCTTCCGGCAAAGCCCACAAGGCCCATTCTATCATCAGGTCGCCGGGAGATGAAGGCGTCGACCACCCGTTTCGCGGCGTCGATCCTCCTCATTGGGCTACCGCTCATCCGAAAATCATCGATATCCATCGATAACGAAACATCGAAGGCGATCATAATGTCGATCCCGCTGGCGACCCTGCTCTGATATTCATTACGCCACACCGGCCGCGCCATTCCCAGAATCGAAAACACCAAAGACGTGAACGCAAGTGGCAGACCAATGTTCCATGCGAGGCGGTTGACTTTTTTCCCGAGGCTGAGGAGGACTCCGAGATTAGGAAAAACAACAGCGCCCCTCGCACCACGCCCACGTCGCAGGACCAAGAGAAGCAGACAAGGAATCAGCAACAGCAACCAAGCCGGTTGGGCAAAGCGGAAATGGACGATGAAATTTTCGATCATGCTGCGTGAATCCTTTCCAATAGCACTCTTCCGCGCTCTTTCAAATTTCCTGAAACTTCATTACCCGGTTTTTCAGGCCCGTATTTCAATGCCGCAAGCTCCGCGAAAAAGTCTGCGGTGGCTTCCTTCGTATCATCCGATAATTCCGCGAGTGCGTCATGGCGCCCAATGAATTCCTCGTGTGTCTCATACAGCGAAGGCTCACCGAGACTCTCGGCGAGGTATGCCCTTAGAATAACCGAGACACGCACCGCCACATCACGCCCGGCACCGTTTGCCTCAATGCCTCCGAATGCTTCGATACTTTTGCGATATGCCTCACGCTTGGCCCGACTCGGATCGGATCGAACTTTTTTTCTCCTTAAAAACCTAATCAGCACAACAAGCAATAGCACCGCACCCGCCGCGACGAGCAACCACCACCAATGGAGCTCCCACGTTGGCACGAGCTCGATCGCTTCCCGGTTCTCAACCAGTTCGAAACTATTCTCATCGTTCTCCATCGTTTCTATTTGCGTTTTCTACCACGCCGCTTCAGCAGTTCGTGCAGCGCCGGGAGCGTGTCAATGTCGGTCGATAAGTTTGCGGCATCAATCCCGTGCTTCTTAAATACCGATGTAACTCCCTCGGATTGTCTTTTCATCAGCTTCGAATAGCCCATGCGCAGATTGGGATTGTTGGTATTGACCATCGTCTCGAACCCCGTCTCGGGATCGACCAAAACGACCCGTCCTGCCTTGGGAAGTCGCTCTTCGAGCGGATCGTTCACACGCAGCCCCACCATCTCATGCTTTCTCGCGAGCTTACCAAGCGACTTATCAAGAGCATCTGCTTGGAAATCCGAAATCATGAATACCAGCGCCTTCCGCTTCAAAGACTTGATCAGGAAGTCGCAGGCTAGATTGATCGAGGTCCCCTGCTTCTCCGGTTTTGCCATCAGAATCTCGCGAATCATCCTCAGCAGATGGCGGGTGCCCTTACCCGGCGGAATGAACATTACAGGCTCGCCCGCAAAAACCAACAGCCCCACCTTATCTCCATTTTGCAGTGCGCTGAAACCGAGAACCGCCGCGATCTCGGCCGAGACCTCGCGTTTACTCAAATGCTTACTCCCAAAATCTGCCGAACCCGAAACATCAACCGCCATAACCACGCAGAGCTCCCGCTCTTCACGAAATTTTCTAACAAACGGCTGGTTCATCCGCGCAGTGACATTCCAGTCGATGAACCGGACTTCATCGCCATGCTGATACTCCCGAAAATCGTCGAAATCCAAACCTTGCCCTCGAAACGAAGAAAGATACTCGCCCGAGAAGGACTCCCGCACCAAGCGCCTTGCTTTCAGCTCAAGCTTGCGCACCCGGGCCATCATTTCATCGATCTGCTCTTCTTCGGACATCGCGTGATGATACAGTTAAGGGACGACGACTTTGGCAAGTATCCGGCTGATAATCGTATCCGTTGTGATTTCCTCAGCCTCCGCCTCGTAGGTGAGGAGTATCCGGTGGCGCAGGACATCCAGTGCCATGTCCTTGACGTCCTGCGGAGTCACGAAAGCCCGACCGCTCATGAACGCGCGGGCCCTGGCCGCGAGCGCCAAATTGATCGTGCCACGCGGCGAAGCACCTGCACGGACCCAGTTTTTCAACTGAGGATCGACTTTTACGGGAAACCGCGTGCAGTAGATCAGCTCGACGATGTATTTCCGAATCGCATCATCAATGTAGACTTCGTTGACAAGCTCACGTGATGCGCCCACTTGCTCCGGCGTTGCCACATTCTTGGTTTCGTATACCGGTGAGGAGGTCGCCATCCGGTTTAGAATTTCAAGCTCCTCGTCCTTCGTCGGATAGCCGACATTCACTTTAAGAAGAAAGCGGTCTAGCTGCGCCTCGGGCAGTTGGTAGGTCCCTTCCTGATCGATTGGGTTCTGCGTGGCCAAAACCAAAAACGGCTTCGGCAACGGATATGAACGGTCGCCGAGCGTCACCTGCTTCTCCTGCATCGCCTCAAGCAATGCCGACTGCACCTTGGCAGGCGCACGGTTGATCTCATCCGCAAGAATGAGGTTATTGAAAATCGGCCCCAGCTTCGGCTCGAACCTCGCGTCCTGTGGATGGTAAATCATCGTCCCGACCAGATCTGCCGGGAGTAAGTCGGGGGTAAACTGGAATCGCGCGAACGATGCCGATAGCGATCCCGAAAGCGCCTTGACGGCCAGCGTCTTTGCAAGCCCGGGAACTCCCTCCAGTAGAATGTGTCCGTTACACAACAAACCCACCAGCAAGCGGTCTACCAAACTATCCTGACCGACGAGGACTTTCGCCATCTCGTTTTTCACGTCGCCGATCCATCCGCTGCTTTCTTCGATCTCTGCCTGTAATTCTTCAGTGGTCATATCTTTCGGGCACAGCTTGCCACCCCCGTCGCACAGCGCAACTGACAATCCCTGGGAAATCGAAATTATCTACTGGGCTGCCTTGTAATCCTCTAACGGTGTCTCTTCCTGACTTCCATTACGGTCGGCTCACCGCAGTATGGACACCTGAAACTGTCTTTAAATAGAATCGATAGGGCAGTAATGATTCGGTGGCTCCCGAATAGCGTCCGCGCATTCCGGTGCTTCGCACATCCTTTATTCTGAAGCGGCTGGACCATACACAGAGGACATCTCAACCGGCTTGTCATCACTTGGCAAATGATGATGATCACAACCCAAAAAATCATACACCCCACTGCCGCCAACAGCCATTCAGACTTCATAAAAACCAGCCCGCATATCAAGAGCGCGAAGGCACAGGGCAAGCTTGCCCATGTCAAAACGACGAGCAAAGAGGCGACACGAAATCTTCTTAAGACGGATTCGGAGGGGAGACGGTGCACGATAAATAACTTACAAACAAATTTCGGCAACCCGAAAGGGGGGGGGGGGACTCTAAATCGCAGACTCTAATTTTTCAAAGCTAAATCATCTGCCCTGGCAGATTTTTAGGCTCTCCTGACTTTTAATGGGTTGTGTTCACCGGTACAGGGATTTCTAGGCCTCCGGCGATCCAGTAGGCGATTGCTTGGAAATTCCCGAAATTCCGGTAACCTCGTGCACGGCTGTGAGCCAGTTGCAAGAGTCCGTTGATCGCCTCGATCGCTGCTGAGGTGGTGTAGTTTTTAAAGTATCCGAGGATACCTTCCATATGCGCCTTTGGGTAGCCCGCCTGACTGCTGGCTCACCTCCTTGCGGACTGCGTCAACGGCTTTTCCACAGAGTTTCATGACGTGGAAACGCTCGAAGCAGAGGCTCGCATCCGGGAAGTGTTCGCCCGCTCCTGCGATAAACGCCCGGGACATATCCATGGCGACTTCCTCGATCTGGGATTGTTCGATACCGCGGTTTTTCAGCTCGCCGCAAAACTCCACAAAGGTCGCCTTGTCCTTGCCGGGTGTGAAGAAAAGCAAGCGTGCGACCTTGGATCCGCCTTGTCCCCGTTGGGTTTCCTCCCCGTCGATTTCAAGAAAAGCGGTGCCATACCGACGGCCTTTCCGGGTGGATGTCTCATCCACCCCGAGACGCTTGACGGAACTCCAGTCAGTCTTTTCCCAAGCCTCCTTCACCCGGCTGCGGATGAGATGCCAGATGCGGTCTTGGCTGACTTTGCTTTGCTTGCTGACCTCTGTGACAGGTAAAACCTCTGCCAGCATGAGGAGGTAAGCCTACATGAGAAGGGTGAATCCGCTGCTGGGCCTCGCCCATGGAAGGCTAACGTTTTTGACTGCCCCGCCAGGTGTTTTGATGCGTGGCACCCTGGCGCGCAATGTGGTGCTGTGCTCGAAGAAATGGAGATGCTGCCAAGTGCGCTGGACGGTATCGTGAACAGGGCAGAGA
>Ga0105053_10011853_pt1 | contig 10608 bp, 5 predicted proteins | sample BON01_FD_78093 | JGI IMG/M metagenome (GOLD analysis project Ga0105053, IMG submission 78093) | Freshwater microbial communities from Lake Bonney liftoff mats and glacier meltwater in Antarctica - BON-01 | ecosystem: Environmental > Aquatic > Freshwater > Ice > Glacier meltwater | place: Lake...
CCCCTTTAATAATAAGATTGTCGTCACCCAGTGCGTTGAAATTGCAATCTTCTACCCAGGGACCTTCACGTCCGCCTGCATTAAAACAACCATCAGCACCGGCAGAGAGCCAGTGGTCTTCCTTCGGAGATATATCAATCCCGATATAATTGACCCTCGTTGATGAAAATGATGCAATCATCATACTTGGTGATTCATACAACCTAAGATTTTGGAGGGTTATGTCCTCTGAACCGGATACTGTAAAGCACTGACCTCCACCTTCTATTCGTGAAATATGTACAAAAGGATCACCGATCTCAATAGTCTTCAGTCTTGAAGAATACTGGGTATGGTAAATCCATTCATTATCTTTTAAACGTTCCCAATGCTGCAGGTAAAGTCTGAATTCCGTTCCCTCTTTAAAGGCAGGTAAATTATTTTTGTCTTTGATAAACGCCCACTTATAAGTGGCGTTCATAAAATGCGCCATATCTGGCTCAGGCCATTTCGAATCTATTTTTACTTTCAACCATTTCTCTTCAGGATTTATCTCTGTAACCCAACCTTGTGTGAAATTCGAAATTTCATAGTCAACTGAAAAATTTCTTAAAACAATCCTTTTGCTGTTGGTTGTCCTCAAAAAAAGTATTGCAGGTCTGACCATCATGAATTTTGCCCCGTTGCCATCAAATATCAGATCTTCAGCACGATCAATATACAACGCATGCTTTTCGTCCATAGCATCGAGCCTGTATATACCCGGTTCAAAAATAATCTTAACTTTATCTTTTAAACGTTTGGCTTCATCAATAGCTTGTTGTATGGCTTCAGTGTCTATCTTATCATCATCCGGAAAGGCACCAAAATCACTTACTCTTAAAACATTATTTGTTTTAAAATCCCGTAAAGGTTCCTGTCGGATAGATATTCCAAAGTCCTTGGTATTATCATTATTGGCATTATCATTAGTTGACCTACAGCCAATAACGATCAAGCTAAGGACAATGTATATTGTTATTTTTTCTGTAATACTTCGCATAAATTTTTACTTACTTAATTATTGATTTTTTTATCATAAATGCCTTAGGCCTTCCTTCTATTTTCTTAAAGGAAAATACATTTCATAAGGCATGTCGTATTCAACCTGGTAGAACGGTTTATAAGAACTTTTTGAGTAATTCTCGGTTTTAACGCGGATCGTTTTTTTACTCATGAGCATTCTCATATTATTAATTTTGCAAGATGTTTAATTACAAATCGTTCTTGAGTTACACCACCATTCCTAAATTATCTTTTAATAGTCCTAGCTTTAAATATAGGTCCGACACGACTTCCAGGTTGGGGCTTAAAAACAAAGGTTAATTTGCCATTATCCGTGTTTAGCTCAACAGGAATTTCATAATGAACATCAATGAATTTTCCGTCTCTTTTCCCGGCAATATTTTCAGTCGCAATTTTTGTATCGTTAACTAATATATCAAAAGTCCTTGAACCTGTAAATCCGCCCCAGTATTCTACTACCAGTGACATTGGCTGTCCCTTTATTGTTTTAAGATCAAATGATAACCAGCCGTCTCTGCCTGCAACCATTCCTTTTCTATTTTTAAAATCTTGGATATATGTGCGATTCCCTTTGAAACCATGATTCTCTTCCGATTGTTCATCACCCGGTTGCAAGAAGTCATATGTCATATTTTCTAATTTCTTCTTTTCTTCTTGTTCTTCTTTGACATCTGCTTGGTGTTCCTTCCATTTTTCTTGATTAAATAAATCCAAATAAACCGAATATCTTCGATTGTATATTTTATAAAACGGTCTGAATACCAAATCATTAGGACTGCCAACACCTTTTGATTTAAAAGTATTTATACTTCCCGATACAGGCGCCAACCAATTTTCCGGATTTCGATCTTCCGACATAATTACCGGAACAAAACTGGAATCGTTAGAATTTGGATTTTCAATTTCACCCAAGTCTCCCCCTAATACCAGAGGTCCGTACATTACGGCAACTCTATCAGGATCATCGGGCATACTTTCTAGATGCAGACTAAAGGGCATTTCTACTTCCATTAAATCCCCTGTTTTCCAGGTTCTTGAAATTTCGTAAAAACTTCCAGGAATTTGTTTTACACCAACCTTTTCCCCGTTGATACTTACTTTCAATTTTTCTTTTGAAAGCCAGGATGGATATCTCATTTTAAGTGTAAATTCTGTAGGTTTTTCAGTTTCAATTTCAAACCTTGTTCCTTGTTCTTCTGGAAAAAGCGTACTTTGTTTTACAGTAACCCCTTTTTCTTTCCAATTAAGTTCCGATGCGATGAATTGACTAACATACAAAATGTCATCGCTGTGGAAATAAATATTAGCAGCATATTTACTATGGTTTTCCATACCTGTCCCAATACAGCATGTAAATGCATTAGGATCTTCATACTTTTTATAACCTCCCATTTCCAACGAAAGGTTATAAATAAGCCTTCCGTCTACCGGGTGCTGAGATGATAGAATTTGATTAAAGAGAGCCCGTTCGTAAAAATCTGCAACTTCTGCTGAAGCGTTCCACTTAAATAAATGTCTGGAAAGTTTTAGCATGTTGTTTACATTACAGGTCTCTGTAGTTTCATTACTAAGTCTGTTGCTTAACTTATCCGGAGGACCGAGATATTCATGGTTTCCGTGACCACCAGTTACGTAAGAATGGTGTTTCACCACCCTATCCCAAAAAAAAGTTGCCGTTTCCCTAGACTTTTCATTCCCAGTCAGTTCATATTGGCGTGCCAATCCAATTAGTTTTGGAATTTGGGTATTTCCATGCTTACCATTTAATTCATCTATTCCCTCAGATAAAGGCTTTAATACTTCATAATCATAAAACAGTTCTGCCAATCTCAAGTACTTTTCATTACCAAGGTCTGAATACAAATCAAATAATGTTTCGTTAATACCTCCATATTCGGTAAGCAGCATTTTCTGTATTTGCTGGTCATTTAGATCTGCCAATATGGTATGCAGCCAATCTGCAAATCTTTTTTCTACAACCAGCGCTTTCTCATTACCACATAAATGATAGGCATCTCTAAGGCCAGCCATAATTTTGTGATGAATATAGAATGGAGCCCACAGACTGTTAAGTGCAAATGGCTGTGCATCAATATCACCTTTAGCTATCTGCTCTGTAAATATTTTCTTTGTATCTTTAACAGCTCCTATATAACCTTGTCCGTCAGCGTTTTGACAAGTCTCTAATTCATCAATAATATAGTTTACCCTATCTAAAAATTCTTTTTCTCCAGACGTATTATACATAAGAGCACAGGCAGACAAATAGTGACCTAAAGTATGACCCGCTAGACTCTGACCACCAATACCGTCACTGAATATTGTTTCAGATTCCCAACCACCATAGACTTCTGCTTTAGGTTCTAGCCCTGCCTCTATCCTGAAACTGGCCAATAAACGATCGGGTTCATAATTTAATATGTACTTTTTATTTAGTTCTGTCGCGTCTTTAAATGGCCCTTCCAACAAATTTACATCAGTAATTTGAAATGGCAGTGCTTTAAAAGAAACTGCTTCACGTCCATTCTTTTGGGTAAGAGTTTCTTCAATACCTTTTTTCTCTTGACAGGAAATCATCATAATGCAAAATAATGTTCCACTAAATACAGCTTTTAACTTCTTCATAATTGTGTAAATCCTATTAATTATTTTATTCTTACTAGTTCAACCTTGCAGCCCTCGGGCGGAACCACAAACTCAGCCATGACTTCCACTGCTCCCTTGAGTTCTTTATTTCCAATATTTTTCCCGTTCATTCTCAAGTTATAAACTGCACCTTTAGTCCCTGTGAGTTTTAATCGCGTTTTGTGAACATTGCCTGTTATGTTAGAGATTGTTAGCATTATTGATTTGCCGTTCTGGTCGGTAACAATGGGTATCTTCTTTGAATATCTGTCTCTGTCCAGTTCTGCTAAAATCCTTGTTTTGTCAGTTACCAGACCAAATCTTACTCCCAATCCGTCCTGGGGGACAACCTGTAATTTACTTTTGCTTTTTTCCAGATTCCCTCCATAGGCAATCCAGCCGAAAAGAGGATCATTTGTTATCACGGTTGAAGCCGTACGCATAACCACTCCAAGTCCAAGATCAGCTTCCCCACAATAGGGATAGATTCCGTGGGGATTGCTTCTATTTTTTCCCCATCTAAATCCCATGCTGCCCTTTCCCGAATTAAAGGTCCATCCAATAGCTCCGTCATTCTCTTTTCCCGGGTACCAGTATCCATAGTTTGATTCGGCTGTTCCGGTATTCATCAATACAAACGAACCTAAATATGAAGCATATCCCAACTGGAGCCAGTCCCACGGCTGTTCGGCAAACTGGATACCATAATCTAGGATAGCTCTGCCTCCCGTCCTAGAAGGATAGTACATTGTTCCAGTCGATCCCAAGTCATAATATGAGGGATTAACAAACCCTCTATCAGCTATATTTGCCTGGAACTGACGGTCCATAAATAAGCGGCTATCCTCTTGTTTTACTTCAGGATGAGACCACCATTTTTTTAGATTTTTATCATACCATAAGTTTGTGTCTGGTTTCATGGCATTAAGGGTTCCGTACTTGGCCAGATCATAAGTGGAAGAAAAAGCCGTTCCGCCCGTACTGTACTCTGAGTGGTAGGGGTATTTATCATCATAAACAAAATACTTTACCTTTTTTTCCCATTCATGCCTCAACCAGGCGGCATCCTCTTGTCTGCCACATCTTTCAAGGTCAGCAATAAGTGGGAGAATTATAACTTCGTTCATAATACCCCATTTATAGGTATCCTCCCAAGGATATATTTCATAGGGATAAGTAAAATAAGCCTTTGCGGTCTGGAAAGCTCTTTCGAGATAACCCTTTGCATCAAGATATTTTACCTTTTCAGGATAGTATTCGGCTATCTGGAACATATGATAATACATCATTACAATGTGTGGATAATCATAATTCCGACAAATATTCATTTTATCAAGGTTGTTATTTCTAATGCCTGCAAATTGAGAAGAATCTCTTGAGACATACCAGTTTGGGACACTGTAAATCCCATATGGATTTGGCAACTCCTTATCTGTTCGTTGCAGGCCGCCCCACACGTAGTTCTTTATGTGATATTCGAGGGAGCTTATTTCAGCATCATCAGGATAATATACATTTTTAGCTGCAACAAAAGGAGCCTTTGTCAGTGCAGGGTCATCTCCTGCTAAAACAAATCCATAGAAAAAATCGAAACCATCAGTATTATCTGGGCCCCTAAGAACTTTGTTTTCCATATCCCATACGGAATATAGACCGTTATACCATTTTGTGGGATCACGATGCTGTTGCTTCTGGGTAATAAATTCGCTGCGTTTTTTAAGTAGGGTTTCAATAGGCTCGGTTGAGAAAAACTCAAGAATTGACTTTTTCCCTCCATTATAATGGATTGTAAGCTTATTCTCACCAAGATGCTTGAAGTCAACTTCAGCAATCGTATATCCAGGCTTTTTTCCTTTTATAAACTGAAGGTTAGTCTGTTGGGGATATTCGGCAGTTATTGAGTCAATTTCATTCTGGGTACGAATTGACACTTTTGCTGTGAGCCCTTGTGGTAATGTCATCCCAGGGGCAACCCTTAAATCAAACAATCCATTATTATAAAGAACTTCCCGCATTTCATCGTAACTATTAACCCATTCAAACCTGAAACCATACTCTACGCTGCTCTCTTCTTCTCCAGCAGGAGACATTTTGAGCTTTGTGCTCTTTAGCGGCATGCCCGGAACCCTATCCTGACCCTCTGCCTCAATTGCTGAATGGATAAAGACACTCGAACCATCAAAATATTCTAATCTTGTCCCTGGTTTTGTCATTACCAGCAGGAAAGGAGCCTCGCCTGAACGGCGGGCAAAGTAAAGATATGAAGCATCCCCTGCTATATATTGATGTTTGACAAAAGTTTGTTCATAAATTTGGTCGTGATCATAACGTCTGCCTGTAGGGTCATAACCTTCACCTTGGGGAGGAGTATTTGGAAGTGGTATTTCAATGTTGCCGATTGTCAAAGGGAACTCCATCATGGTTTGCAGCTTGATGGCAAAATCTATTCCTTTACCTACCTTCTCAAGTGTCCGTTCCATTTTTATTGGCATACCTTTTTCATAATCCGTATAGACCACTTTATTCGCAGAAACCAGCTCTGCTTTTGTTTCGCCACTGTATACCGGAATCCAATCACCATGGTCAATTTTATATAACACCCTGGCGTTTCCCCAAACCTTATCAGGGGCTATAATATTCGTTTTGTATTTATCTGCAGCTGAGGAAAAACGAGTCATGCCGGAATTATTGTAGTTAAAATTCCACTTATCAGAATAAAATGAGACAAGTCTCGCAGAAGCATAATTGAAATCTGCTACAATATCAGCGTCAGTAATTGTCGTAAAATGTTTCTGCGGCTGGGAGGCAACCTCTTGTATTGGACCGAAAAAAGTAAGTAAAAGTACATTGCTGGCTAACAGCATTAATTTGTTTTGAAAAACGAACTTTGTTCCAATCATTTTAATTTCTTTTCTTGACAGTATTAATAAGCTGATTTATACAAACACGTTCTATTTATGCGTTTTTATTATTACAGCGTTGTCATACTATCCGTTAAACATTCCTAACTCACCTGGCCCCATTAACTATTACTTTCGAATCAATGATTTCGATATTATCCCTTAAGACCTTATTATTATCAAACTTTTGCGCACCAATCTCGACATCTTCACTATAGAGGATTCTTATTATTTTCCTATTTAACCAAAGAGTGTCAGTTTCAACAAAAGATTTATCCCTGACAAACTCATTTCCCTGGATAATAACATGCCGGGCATTCATTACAGTAAGTGCAGGTAGTTGTCTCCAGTTTATAAATTTATTTTCAATAAAGTAAAGATTATGAAGAGCTATGGTTTCTGTTTCCAAAATATTATATTGTCCTCCAGGAATGGTGAATGCTGCGCTTATTATTGAAAAAATGTTTCTACCATTCGGTCTGGCAAGCTTATGCTGTGCGGTCTCAGCAGTCTTCACAGGCCAGCCACCGGCACCTTCAAAAATATTATTTTTGATTAGAATATTGTAAGCGCGACCTCCAAACTCCTGATATGTATTAATCATTGTAATCGACTGATCGCTATGATTCTTAAAATGATTTCCTTCAATTATACCATCATGGCTCTTAAGGAGAAAACCAAATCGTGGAGCATTAAAGAATTGATTATTTTTCACAACAAAGCCTTGCAAAGAATTGCTCTGATTAAAAACAGTTATGGAGCTATCTGAAGAGACACCTGCCCTTATGCCTGGCACCTTCTGGTCTACTGTTACAAGGACATAATCAGGAAAAACCTCTACTGCTGTAACGAGGGGTTCAGCAATAATACTTTTTTTAAGAGGATCTACAATTTCGAGTTTATCGCCCGGGGTTACTACCCATTTGCTTATTGAATCACGTTTACTGTAGGTTTCAAAGGATAATGGGGGATAAACAAATCTGTGCCTGGCATTCACTACTGCAAAGGTCGTATCATTAATCACATCAATAATATAAGCACCCGTTCCCTTTATAATAAGATTATCATCCCCAAGGGCATTAAAGGTACATCCCTCTACCCAGGGTCCCTCTCTTCCATTTACGTTAAAGCATCCATCTGCCCCTGCTGACATCCAGTTGCCCGGGGCAGGCGACATATCTATATCTAGATAGTTCATCCTGGATGTATTTGAGGAACCAAGCATACACGCCGGAGACTGGATAAGTCTCAGGTTCTTAAGTGTAATATCCTCAGAATTGGAAGCAGAAATAATGCATCCATCAACTCGGGATATCTGAACAAAAGGATCACCCACCTCAACAGTCTTCAATTTAGATGTATGACTTGTATGGTATATCCAGATATTGCCTTCCAGTTTCTCCCAATCATTCAGGTATAATCTGAATTCAGTTCCCTCCTTAAAAGCCGGCAGATTATTCTTGTCCTTAATAAATGCCCATTTATAATCTGCATTTCTGAAGTTATCATTCCCCGGACTCGGCCATCCTGGATCAATCTTTACTTTTAACCACTTCTCATCAGGGTTAACCTCAGTGACCCACCCCTGTGTAAATGGAGATATTTCATAGTTTACCTCTAAATTACTTACTATTACTCTCTTGCTATCAAATATTTTCAAGAAGAGTATTTCTGGCCTTGTCATCATGAATTTTGCACCATTCCCTTCTAAAACGATCTCAGTGGCATTACTTATCTCTAACGCATTTCTCCTGTCAAATGCATCAAGCCTGTATATTCCCGGTTCAAAAAGGATCATAACCTTACCCCCAAGCTTATTGGCGGAATCTATAGCCATCTGTATTTCCTTAGTATCAATATACTCATCATCCGGTATGGCACCAAAGTTTGAAACCCTAATTGTGTCAGATACTAAAATGTCACGCAGCGGCGGTATTCTTACATTTATCTCAGACGCGTAGTCATAATTTACCCTATTGCACCCTGTAAAATGTATACATAATAATAATAAAAGGTAGATAGTAGTTGGTTGTCGCATAACTGTAACACTATATTAATAAATACATCTTAAATGCTTATTGGACCATATATAGTTTATAAAATATTGAATAGGCCTTCTCTTTCAAAAAATGCACAATGAAAAACCCCGGGACAGTGCCCCGAGGTATCAAGTGGAATATTGTGTTCCATTTAATGAAAACCTTAGGTTTTCAAACTTTCCTCTTTTACCCATAGGGAGAGCCCCTAGGAATTCTTTCGATTAATTTATGTAAAGAAGGATTAATACCTCCATCCTATCTCAATCAAAACTTATCCAATCAAAATCCAGGAACATAATTTCTAACTAAAGTTATTATTTAGCATCCCAGAAAACTTTATCAACAAGCGGGTTTACAACAATTTCTGGAAAATTGGGGTTTTTATCTTTATCCGATATTGGGTAAATCATGCGTTGTGGGATAGTATTTTCGGCACCAACTATAACATTGGGATTATTCGTCTTAAAATCAAATGCCGGATAACCTGTTCTAAGGAAATCATACCTTATCTCATAATTCTCAACATAATTGGCCATCCATTTATGAAGCATCACCAAGGCTTGCCCTGATTCTTCATCAGCTGGCATAGATATACCTGCGAGGTATGTTGTTATGTCTGCCTCTTCTACGCCGAGATCTTCCATATCAGCTCTTATTCCATCCTTTAAAGCCATCTCGGCATTTACCCATTCTCCTTTAAGAACATATGCCTCTGCTTTAAGAAAGCTAACTTCTGCATAAGACATGTAAACCGTTGGCCTATTACTTCTCAAATAGCTATTCGAAACTAAACTGAAGTCCTTCATATCAGTTGGATTTGGACCATCATTTATATAACCCCTGTAATCGCCAAAATTTGACAGGTCAAAGAGTTTTGCTCTGCGTGGATCATTTAAAGTGTTCATCTCTTCGATTATCTGGTAAGCAGGTGCCATCCTCTTCTCAAGGGACATATCCATAATATTTTGATAATAGTAGTTCAATTCATTATCTAGTGAACTATGCGGTAATAAGGCATCATCATCATTGGATTCCATACCATTACTCAATGCTGCCAGCACTATATCTGCCTGCCCGTTCTTTGTATATCCAGGTGCATATGTCAATCTCATAGCATACCTGGCTTTCATGGAATATGCCAACTTCAACCACTTATCAAGGTTTCCCTTATAGATTAGGTCTTCGGTACCGGGAAGCTTTTCATTTGCCGTGCTTTGAAGATTTGTAATCGCCTGATCTATAAGGCCTTGAACCCCTACATAAATATCTTCACCTTTATCAAATATTGGCGTAATATTATCAGGATATTGAAATGCCTCAGTATATGGAGCATCGTTATAATTATCAACTATAAGCGCCCAGTGAACTGCCTCAACCAGTTGACCGATACCTTTATATGCGTCATTTCCATTCATTTCTGCCATATCTACCAGTCTCCTGGCATTGGTAAGTACTCCCCCGTAAATCCAACTCCATGCCAAGTCATGACCATCTTGCGACATAAAACCGTTAACTTCATTTTCGGGATCTCTAAGCATAAGAGTTTGCTGTCCAAGATGAAACAGAGTTAACTTGGTGTTATTCCCAATACCTTCATATGACCATTGTGCTTCTATACCAGGAAGCATAAGTTTCTCATTCATATTATCTGCAGAAGGTATGCCAGGGTCATCATTAATGTCAAGATAATCTTCACTACATGAGCCCAGAGTAAACAAGGCACATATACAAATACTTATATATAAATAATTTTTCATGTTTTTAAATTTTAAATAGTTAGAAAGTAGCCTTCAACGTAACACTATATGTTTTGGAGGTGGGATATGCCCACGTATACCAACCAGTAACATTGTTGTTACCAAATTGATTAGCTTCCGGATCAGGTCCTGTAAAACCAGGATCGAACCAGCGCCATAGATTCTTGCCAGAAAATGTTATATCCAGATTAGAGAAAGTTCCTCCAAGTCGGTTCTGAAGAAAATCTTTAGGGACCGAGTAAG
>Ga0105053_10011855_pt1 | contig 10606 bp, 10 predicted proteins | sample BON01_FD_78093 | JGI IMG/M metagenome (GOLD analysis project Ga0105053, IMG submission 78093) | Freshwater microbial communities from Lake Bonney liftoff mats and glacier meltwater in Antarctica - BON-01 | ecosystem: Environmental > Aquatic > Freshwater > Ice > Glacier meltwater | place: Lake...
ATATACGGCATGATAGCATTCGAGTTTCATGGGACGAACCACGAGATAATGGTCATCCAGTAACTCGGTATTGCATACGATACACAGCACATAGTTTGAATACTTGGCACGAGTACGGAGAAATGAACCCGAGCGGAATGGAATATACTTTGTGTGAGATGATACCTCGACTGGAATGCTGTCAAAACTATAAATTTGCTGTTCGTGCGATGAATGAAAATGGATGGAGTCCCTTTTCATCTCCTAGCGAATGGATTGAAACGAGACCAGCTTCACCACCAGGAGTACCAAGGAAAATTCAAGCAACTGATGAAATGCTGACAATAGAATGGGACTGCTAATGCAAGTTGCTCTCAAGTGCAATACAAAGAAGTGGATGGCATTTCATGGACTGATGCTCCTTATACAACTGAACAGAATGAAATTACAGTTACTGATTTGCAGCCAGTGACCCAATATGTATTTAGAGTTAGGATTAAAAAAAACAATGGATCGTGGAGCAATTACGGGAATCCAGGAGGTCCTTTTAAAACACAACGACGCTTTTAAAATAAAAAAGTTTACAACACCTACTTTTCAAGATCTAGGATTTCAAGTCCATTCCTGTGCAGATGCACAACGAGATGCAAATTCACTTCTTCGTATCTGCTGATGTATACAAAATCACCTCCTGATTTGATATCAGCATGTTTCGCATCTGGATAAATATCATATAATTGTTCACGTAGTCTCTTTGAAATAGAAACTTGATCCATGGCATCAATGAATGTAATTTTAGAGTCTTCAAGTCGAAGGGCACCGGGCCTGCAGATAGAATTCGACAACCCTGCTTGCACGTTGAGCGTTATTCTTGAGGCCAATTCAGATTGATCCAAAGTATCCAACATACTCATTTGAAAGTCCACCGCATTTCGAATACTCTCGTCCATGATTGGTTCAGATGGGAAACTCTCCAGGATGAGCTCTCTGAGATAGACGGAAGGCATGTAGGCATAAAGTCCTTCATAAAGAGTCGAGTTTCTTTGAAATGATGACGTATCACATAGCGAGTGCGTCAGTACCAAACTGCACACACGGCGCGGGAATGCACGAGTAAAAGCTTGCGCTAGGAACCCACCCAAACTGACCCCATACAGATGAGCTTTATCTATTCGCATGTGATCTAAAAACCGCGCGAAGCTCTTGACCCATTCGTCATGGGTCCATGTAGATGGATATCCTACAGATAACACGCGATACCCCTTGATACTCAATTCACTCAACTGCATAAAGAATGCATGGGCAGTCCCACTCGTGCCGTGAATGCAAATGAGGGGCTCAATGGTGTTCCCTTGGCTGTTTAACTTTGGTCCGGTGTCAAAGTACTTCCAGGTCATCTCGTCCAGCAACATGATCTGTTGCAATGGATTCCTGCCAATGAATTCCAGATAAGCATCGCAGCGAATCATCGGTCGCTCCTTGCCATGTCGAAACCAATCCATAAGATAGCCCCCCGTATTCTTTGACTGAGGACTTGTTACGAAGATGACTCAGATGGAGTTGGGCTTGCAAACTGAAATCCGAGCTATTCCTGGTAATGGGGTAAGTACGCACTGCTATCATTGGCAAGAAAGTCTTATTGTATCTGTAGCTATGTGTTGATTGTGGGGCCAAGAACCCTCAATGGGCTTCAGTGTCTTATGGGACTCTGTTCTGTCTAGATTGTTCAGGGGTTCATCGTAGTCTCGGTGTGCACATTAGCTTTGTGCGATCCATCACCATGGACAGCTGGACAGAGAAGCAGATTACCTCCATGCGAAGAGGAGGCAACCAAAAGATGAGGGATTTTTTCGAGTCGTACGGGGTTTCCAATGCGACCAATATTCGGGATAAGTATCATACACCTGTAGCTGAACTGTATCGTATGCGTTTAGTGGCCATGCGAGACGATCTTCCACTTCCTACGGAGTTACCTAAAGCGACTTCTACTCCGTCGCACGTGTCTAGCAACGAATCGGCGGTAGATCGAGACAAACGCCTCCGTGAAGAAGCAGAAGAGAGGTTGAGAGCCAAGTTTGGATCTGGAGGTCTGAAGGGAAGCGCAATGGGAAGTCCGAATGATCAATCCGGTACTGAAGAGATGAAGCGCAAGGCGAACGAAGGACTCCAACAAATAGGTGGTTATCTGTCTTCGCTAGGATTGAGCGCCAAAGAGAAAATTTCCAGTGTTTCTTCTGATCCGAATACTGCAGCAACTCTTGAAAGTGTTAAGGTAGGTTTTATTTCGGGTACCGTGTTTTATTAACATGCTTCTTAATTAAGGCGAAAACGGCAGAAAGCTGGTCGGCTTTGTCTTCTAATGCGACTTCATTGTGGAATTCTTACGTAGCTCCTGAAACGAGTAAGCCTCCGATGGTGGAAACAGAAGAGGAGATTGTTGCTAGAAAGGAAGCGGAGCAAAGGATGCGGGAGAAATTTGGTGACTCCGGTCTCAAGGGCACTGCAATAGACAGCCAGACTTACTTCTCTCAAGTAGGAGCTGCTTCTCTCACTATTATTAATGATGACTCGAAGACTCAATTGGAGAAGGAAAGCCCCCCAATTGTCCACGTTGAATTGCCCATCAAATCATCACCGCCAAAACCTGCTGTAAACCATGATGACTTTTTTGCCAATTTCGGTGTTTGATCATCATTCAATTGGGTTTGGAAATTACTAAAAGAGTAAAAGTATAAATAAAATAGCTTCTCTGTTTTCTGGTTATAGTAATTAGTTTGCCTTTGCTGCTTCTCTGCGAGCCGCGTCTTGAAGAAGAGGCACATCAACGTCGTTTTTAGAAATTCGAATATACCTAACAACCGACCCTCTAACAAAACAGTTTCTTAAACAACTGAGCTGAGGGTACCTATCCACATGTACTGGAATGACATTGGAGAGTTTCACATTAAGATACTGGTCTACTGAATGAAGCACTCCTTTCATCTCAAGACCATTTTTTAACTCCACAACAACCTCTCTGCCTTCCAATGTCTTAAAAAAGGAATAGAACAACATGACTGCTCCTCACACTTCTCTATCTATAAAACGAATGGGGACCTATCCTTAATATTTCGAAGCTCGATGATTTTTTGGACCGGATGGTTGACAGTTTGTGTTGATGACTCTAACCGATGGATTCGAAGGGTGTTTCGAGTGAGAGATAATAAGCTGGAGTTCATTGAAGGAGGGGATGAGATTGAAATAGTGGAAGAGGATAAGGATAGAGCAGTGGCACAGGAGGTGCAACAAATGCCGGAAGGAGTGGTGACTCTTGAGGACGTCGTGGGATTTTCTGTACTTGCAGGGGTCGATTGCCGCGATAGAAACTTGAGGCATTTAGTGTCGGTGTCCAGTATGAAACATCGAATGTACCATACAGGTCCATGTAAACTATTCCTGATCTTCAAAAATAAACCGTGTTGGAGGATTCGTGTGGACGAGCAGAATGCCCGCAATGGATCAGCAGCCAAACTTTTGTTGTGCATAGAGAGATGTTTACCTCGAGCAACAGTTGTTTTAGCAGGCTGGATAAATGCAAGGGGGACCATCAATTTCAATAGGAGGTACACACTCTTGTTCTCAACGGGACACTTTATGAGTTTCAAAGATCCATCGCTAGAGACAATGAGGCGGGAGATGTGGATGGGAGAACCAGGATGCAGTGTTCAGTCATTAGTACCTGTTCCTCCGCCTGGTAAAGAAGAAAAAACCTTCATTGAAAATCTACCAAAAAGTTACGGCAAAATGTTCGTAGAAAATCTGGCCATGCGCTTAATACATCCACAGATATCAGATAAGAGAGGCTATGTGATGAGCATTGAGCGGCTAACCGATACTGAATCCCCGGCATCTCATTTGAATCGTTTCAGAGAATGGTTACGAGTGTTTGAGCTAGATTGTACGCCAGCGAACGAAGATGAAAAACGACTTGAGTGCTTGCGAAGTTCGTTTGAATCTGTTCAAGCTCTGGAAAGAATGATTAAGCGGGGAGCTTTCTCGCCATCCCCTGCTTTGCGTGAGTTGGGCAGAGCAGGATTTCCGAGCAATCTTAGACGTACCTTATGGACTGGGATCGTAGCAGGGCTCACCTCAAAAACACTTTCGTTGACCTTGTACGCTAAACCAAGAATACCGGGGTTCGATTTCCCCTTTCCAGACGACCTCCCCAGAACCAAATTACTTGAATACCTATTTCATAACGGACACTATGAGTTTGTTTCCGATACAGCAAAACGAATGGCCTTTGAACTCTTGACCGATAGGCCTGATGTTCTATTATCTCATGAACTTATCGGAATGGCTAATTTTGTAGATGCAATATTTCCTGTGAAAACAGCCGGTATGAGATTCCTGCATGCTGTGTTCAGTTCCGTGTTTATCGGGTACCATTTGAACGGCCACGCAACTAAAGATTTTTTAGAGTCGATGGAACCGCGTTCTGTTGTAACCTTCTCTCTTTATATTGATGCCTTTACGGTAATAGAAATAGTTAAAGATGTCTGTCCTAGTCTCAATGCTCGCCACCTACACGAGTGTAATGATATAATCCGGTCATGGCTCCTATCTGGTTTCACTACTGGACATCTTTTCTCGTATGAGACTGTAGCAAGGATTTGGGACGTCCTCGTCACCAGTATTCACTTAGAAACGGTTGTCGATGTGCTGATAAGAATCGCAGTGTCTATTTTTGTTTGCCTGAATGATACTCTTGGAAGCTGCGAGACGATATTAGATTTCAAGAATGCATTGAATCAATCATCCGCGGTCTCTTTTGCAGACTTTATAATCCATCATGCTACAAAGGATAGGTTGGTGCTGAGGTCAGCGGGATGGCGACAAATTAAAGAAAAAAGAATGTATCTATCTGGCAGTATCGAATTAGAAGCGCGCCACCGCATATCGTCCATTGAAAGATGGATGCACGAAGTTACATTCCTCAAAGATATGCGCTTGTACTCTACTATGAATCGATGGAAAGATAATCAAACAATTTCATTTCAAATTGTTCATCGATGTGAGGTTGCGCTGTCTGCATCTGTGCAGTCATTAGCGGGGGCCCTGGAACTCTCACAAAATGTGCTTGATCAAGTTATTACAAAGGGCTCCAACTTAAACGGTGTGTACCATCAAGGTCTTGAGAACGCCTTGGACGAGAGTAAAGGTTACAGCAATGTGTTCATGCTTCCTGGAGGACAAGTTGCAGTACAGGCTACTGCGGTGATAAAAGTAGTCGAAACAGCGATTGCGTTAGGATGGGCATTATGTGGATGTTTACAACGTTGCGAGTTTCTAGATGATTGCCGCGCGTATAAGGGTATGTCGATGCTGGCACAAAGAGCGGCTCAAGGGGTTCGAAAACAATCTGGGAAGTATTCGCTTGCTGCTGTTGCAAAGGTGAGCGTACCGACCGGAGATCCTCCACTCGTACTAGCAACATCTGTTGATGGTGAGCTTCAAAGACTTTTGGTTTCTTTATTGACGCATTTAGATGAAATTTGCCGATGCGTGATAGACACTTCAGTTGGACAGCAACAGAGGAGAACTGAAAATATGTTTTTGAAATCTGTGTTTATTTCTGATATTTTTGGGGGTGGTATGGATACTCTCTGTCAAAAGGTTCCCTTAGTGATGAGCCAAGTCGAAGCAATTCGAAATTTAATTGTAGCAAAGTGATCATGTACGACTATACGGGGATGTTTCTCATAGCTGTTTCGTGAATATTATGTTCCACTATGAATATTCGCTTATTTATTTCAAACATGGACAAGACCAAGTACTGTAACCGGAGATGCGATTTCCTGCAATCATGTTGAGTAGGAATACGTGCAGCATGCTTTAACCATTTGTTTATTAGAAATCAATTCAAAGCAGAAAAAAAGGTTACATACTACTACATGGGCCAGCAGCATGTCTTTAATATCTCTATATCACCAATGAGACAATTTATCCCGAGACATCAACACCGCAGCTATTTTAAAACCAATCTGCTGTGCAGAAAGTATTTAACACTTATCAAATGCCTAAGGTGCCGTGAGTAAGCATTCGAAATGAGTATTCGAAATAAGTTGCTCTTTTGTGTTAAACTGTCGTGAGCAGATTCGGTTGCACATGTACTAATGTAGACAAATTGGAAGATTCAATGCTCATTTTTTTATTCCTCAATATTCCTTTTGGTTTCTTTCCTTGATGAGTTATTTTTGGCTTTTATTATTGAAACTACCTACCGTATTTGAATCTTTTAAATCTTATTTAAGAAGCGAATCATTGACCAACCTTCTCTAGCTTGTTTAAAAATACATCAATACTGGCTTTTATTATATCGCAGCGCTTTGTGCAGTCATCAACGCATGTGATGCCTGCCACTAGTTGCTCCTTGAGCAGTTCAAGTTCCTTGATAAGATCGAGGCCCTTCAACCTCATGTCCTCGAGATCTTCAACTAAGTTTTGAATCACGGGAGCCACGTCGTTCTGAGGATTCCCTATTAAATTTCACTTCCTCACGATCAATTTGAGATTTTCTCTTTGTGGACTTGTTCTTGAGCTCGGAAACCACCTGATCAAAATTTCCCATCATTGCTACAAAGCCAGGTTCAAATTTTGAACGAACGAGCATCATTCGCACTCTTGCAAGTGCATCAGAAATCTCTTGGCCTTTTTGCTTGGTGCTCGAAAGATGATTTCGCCGACTCGTTGCGTTCCCAATTTCTTCTCTAACGGCTATTTCTTGGTGTTTTACATCATTTAGTTTAGACTCCAATTGGGTTTTCTCGTGTTGGGTTTTAGCCGATTCTTGTCGAATGTCTACCTGTGTTTTCGCGAGATTATCCCATAGGTCACTTAACACTCCCAGGTCGAGTGCATGAAGTTTCAAGCAGCTGATAAACGCAGGAGAATGACTCAGGGCAATATCGACATCTTCAATGCCCTTAATGCGTTTCTGCAATGAATTCAACCTCGCTTCTTGAATCTCAACCTGTACCTGTGTTTCTCTTTTTCGTTGAAGTTGTCCAAACAACACGGCCTTTGGCAGAGCCAAATCTTCTTGCTCCACTTCAATTTCAGCTCTTATCATTCTACCATCCGAACCTAACTTCTTCTCTCGTCTATCAAGTTTGATTTTCATTTGTTTTTCCTTTCGTTCTAAAGTCCGCTGAAGCTTCCTTCCTTGGGTTTTGCTAATTCCTACAATCGTCTCTATTTCACTGGCAATCTTACGCAAGTCATTTGATAAAAGGAGCATCGATTTTTGGCGTCCAGAATACAGACAAGAGAACTCCATCGTTAAACCTCCAAATAAGATTGATGCGTTTGCTTCGAACCCAAATAAAGCTTGGTTTCCAAACCCTCTGGCAAAGACACTGTGCAGAAATATCAAGCAGGTCTTTGACATTAACATCAGTATTTTCGGAAGTATCCATGATGTGCGAGAAATGAATCGCCATGGTTTTCCTCAAATGGTTTTGGCAAGTGCATTGCCGCGCCTGTACCTCGAGTCCCGAATAATTCATTCTACCAACATCCACATGGGTTTCTATCCACTCTGCCTCGGAGACCACGCTTCCTTTTTGAATCAGTAATTTCGATCTTGCTAGGAAGCTTTCCTGCTTTGTGGTTTCTTGTTCGGGGCTCATGTTGTTAGATTTGAAGTGGCTAGGGAAAGTTCGGACCTTATGAGACTGGCTGACAACTATAAGAAATATGCAGTCGAGACTATACCGAATTCACCAAGAAGGTTGTCCAGCAATTGTTATACAACAAAACAAGAATTCCAAATGACTATCGTGTATTAATTATAAAGGGAGACAAGCAATCGTGCGTCACGTTATGAAAGGTGTGTACTAAATAAATGCACTTTTAACTTTTCTTTTGCCATGGTTTTTATTATTCATGAGCAGGTCGTACGTTGCAATTAAAGGCGACAACTGAAAAAGGTTAACGGCGGACTATTTGTTCGAATTTCCAGTTCGAATGTTGTTAACAAACAAGAATTTTGAAGTAGCATATTTTTATTTTGCAGGCGTAGGAAGCTTGTAGAGGATGTATAGGAGCAATTTGAAATCAAATGATATTCATACGAGTATCGGATATATTCATCATAACTATTTTTGAATATGCTGCTCCACTGAAAAATACTCGCTATTACAGAAATAGATAAAAACCAAGCAAGTACCTGAAAAAGAAGAAGTTCATGATAGTATATCCTATGCGCGACAATCATGCTGAGTACGAGTGCATGCACGGTCCTTTATACACAGGGCTGGCCAAGATATATTTAATACCTTTATACTGCCCATCTTTCTAGTGAGTGAATTTCCATGAATCGCCAATACTTGCATCAACGATTCTATTTTTAAATTCCGAGGGCGCTCATAGCAACTTGAAATAGCTTGCGAGTTTATATATTTGGCTATTTGAACAGCTTCAATTGCTGTCATTCCAAGATTGAACTTGTTCTTGGTGGAGAAGGATTCATCTTGGCAAATCCTATATGTACGAAATTGGCTGTTTCTTGTGCAGTGAACTCCTCTTAGATTTTCAAACCATTTTGCAACGTATTTAGTATCTTCAAGATACACATCCAACAAACGGGTTCCTGAGGTACCGTATTAACAACCACAAAATATTCGAAATAAGTTGTTATTTTATTATTCTCTAGTTCTGTAAATCTGGTTTGAACAGATTAGGTTCAACATATATCTATTGGTACACAAGCTGGAAGACCTATTCATTTTTCATCTTCCCCATATATTCTTTGGGTTTTATTTGCTTAAATTATTTTTGGTTTTTAATTAAAACTATTTGTACCTTGAATTTTAAACAGTGAATACTCATCGCCCAGCCTCCTCTAGTTTGTTTAGCAATTCATCGACATTTGCCTTAATAACGTCACAGCGTTCAATACAGTCGTCGACACATGCGATACCTGCCACAAGTTGTGTCTTGAGCTGCTCAAGTCCCATGACAAGATCGAGGCCCTCCAACCTCATAACCTCGAGATCTTCAACTAGGATTTGAATTTGGGGGGTCACGTCGTTCTGGGGATTACCTAAAAAATTTGCTGACTCGCGTATCATTTGAGACTTCCTCTTGGCGTTTTTGTCCTTGAACTCGGAAACTACCTGCTCAAAATTTGCCACCATTGTTAAGAAGCTAGGTTCAAACTTGGAGCGGCGCAGCAGCATTCCAAGTTTAGAGAGTGTTTCCGAAATTTGTTGCCCTTTTCGCTTGGTGCTCAAAAACAGCTCCAGCTGATTATTTCCCTTCTCAATTTCTTCTCTGATAGCTATTTCTTGCTCTTCAACATCTTCTAATTTCGATTGCAATTGCTTTTTCTCCTCCTGGCTTCTGGCCGATTCCTGGTAAATATCTCCCTTGGCTTCCGCTAGATTGTCCCATAGCCCGCTTAACAATCCCAGGTCGAGTGTATGGATACTTGAACTATCAGATATCACAGGAGACTGACCCAGAGCATGCACGACATCATGGAGGCTCGTAATGCGCTTTTGCAACGAATTGATCCTCGCATTTTGAGTCACAACTTCCACCTGGGTTTCTTTTTTGCGTTGAATTTGTCCAAACAACACTGCCTTTCGCAGAGCCAAGTTATCTTGCTCCATTTTAATTTCAGTTCTTATCTTTATGGCATCGGAATTCAGTTTCTTTACTCGCCTATCAAGGTCGATTTTGTTTTTGTTGTCATTTTGCTTTAGAGCACGCTGAAGGTTGTCTGCTTGTGCCTCGCTTATTCCAGCTATCGTTTTAATTTCACTAGCATGCAAACGCAAGTCATTGCTGTTGATATAGGGAGCATCTTCTTTCGGCGTCCAAAATACAGACAAGGGAACTCCATCGTGAAACTGCCACACAATATTGATGCACTTGCTTCGAAAGTAAATTTCACTTGGTTTCCAAACTCTCTCGCAAAGACACTGTGCTGAGATATCAAGGAGGTCTTTGACATTAACATCAACATTTTCTGATGTATCCATGATCTGCGAGAAATGAATCACCATGGTTTTCCCCAAATGGTTTTGGCAAGTACATTGCCGCGCTTCTACGTTGATTCCCGAATAGTTACTGCTACCAACATCAACATATTTCTCGACCCACTCAGTCTCAGGCACCATCCATCCATTTCGAAGCAACGATTTGGCTCTTGCAAGCAAGATTTCACGTTCCTTCTTCAAGATTCATGTCGTAGGATATGAAGTTGCGGTGGAAAGTTCGGATGCTGCCAGTGCACTGTCTGACCACTATGGTATGCAGTTGAGATGTCTAGAATTGACGGAAACAGAAGCGATGTTCAGCTATTGATGAACCAACAAACAAGAATTATTAATTCAGGTGTGCATTACTACTTCGTTATAGACAATAACCGACCATTAGCTTTTTCGATGAAAACTGTTAAAGATCATTTCAAATTAACGATGACGATTCGTTAGGTATTTAAAGTCAATCTAGAGGCGCGGGGACCGTACACATTTAACTAACTTTTCCCAACAAATGTTTCAAAAATGGTCGATTTGCTCGATATTTTTTTTCAGGAGTTTCCATTTTTACGCACCAAATGTAAATGGAACAAGATTTG
>Ga0105053_10011856_pt1 | contig 10606 bp, 5 predicted proteins | sample BON01_FD_78093 | JGI IMG/M metagenome (GOLD analysis project Ga0105053, IMG submission 78093) | Freshwater microbial communities from Lake Bonney liftoff mats and glacier meltwater in Antarctica - BON-01 | ecosystem: Environmental > Aquatic > Freshwater > Ice > Glacier meltwater | place: Lake...
GCACACGCACGCGCACACGCACATGCACACGCACACGCACACGCACACGCACACGCACACGCACACGCACACGTGCACGTGCACGCGCACACGCACATGCACACGCACACGCACACGCACGCGCACGCACACGCGCACGCGCACACGCACCTCTTTCTTGGAGGTGTCCCGTAGCTCGTCAATATCTTTTTTATGAGGGACAACGCTGCCGTGCAACTTCATTTCACTCAACCTCCTGTCCACCTGTCTCTCACACAAATGAAGAAAGAAGCACGGACCCAGACCAAGACACAAACACACAGACGCACTTCAATCAAACCTGAAAAAATCTTTTGACAAAACCCGTATGTTCATTCAACGGCAGGCCGAATCGATGTCAAACAAAATCAAATAGGAAAATAACTTCTGTCTAGGAATCGATGCTGAGAATTCGAGAATTCGGGATTTACTTGTGTCGAAGCAAGAGTGCGATTCTATCAGTCGAGGTGATACACTCTGAGATTCGGGTTTGGACCTGCCCGCTGGCGCACGGCAGCTGCGGCGACAGTAGCGTCGGAAGTCGCGCAATAGTCCACTTGCGGCCGCCGCAAGTCGAAAATGAAATAACATCAAAAACGCAAAATCCTCAGGGTTTGGTCGTGACCTTGTGGCGCGCGGCAGCTCGGCTAAAGCCCCTTCGCCGCCGCGCGCCCGCGCCTCACCGCCCAAGCCCACCACCACCGCGTGCACTGCCGAAAAGGGATTTGGTCGTGCGGAGATGAGAGATGGGGTGACAATGCGTGTGCGAATTTGTGAATACAGAGAGATGGGCAGGTGGGGGGGTGGGGCAACCTCGGCGACTCGCTGATTAATATCGGCTCTATGTTTTTCTGCGTCATGCTTGTTGCTAATCATCTTGCGCAATTTTGCCAGTAGATCCTGTGCCTCTCGCTCAAGTGCCTGCATATTTCGACATGTGAGGCAGTGGAACAGTAGCAGAGAGGGAGAGAGAGTATGCGTGCGTGCGTGAAGGAAACCGTGAGTGTGGGCGTGTGTGTTGGTTTTAGTGTGCGTGTGAGAAATAGAGGGTGTGTTTGCAGGTGTCGGTGTGAGAGACAAAGAGTGTGTGTGGGTGTCTGCCGCGTCCGGATTTCGAAGCAAAGTTCGAAATTGCGTCCGGACGCACTGCAAGAAAAAATGCCTCCCTCCTTCCTCGACTTTGCGGAGTACTGCTCCGCAGACGTGATTCAGGGGGGCTCAGTTTTGTTTCGAGGCTCGCAGATCATGATCTGCGTGCACATTGATGAAATGTGCACATTGTTATGTGCTCTCTGATTATATATTACACAGCAGACCTTGCCCTCTGCCGCCATTCCCGCCGCAGCCAGCTGCCTCGCCTCCTTATGGAGTGTTTCAGCAAACGTCTTGTCTTTTTTGGCAATGGCGTCCATCTTGGCGTGCGCCATACTCAGCATCTTTTGCGCGTGCGTCTCCACAATCACCGCTGGTGTCTTCTTCAGTGGCTTCTCGCTCAAGTAGACACGGCCATTCTTGTAGTCGATATAGGTCGTGGCGTCGGTCGACTTGACTTCGGTACCCACGCCCGAATCCTTCGATCCTGCCACCACCGGCTGTGAACCCTCCCGACCCCTCACATCCGAGCCGTGCTGCGCCACATCATCTTTTGGGCCGGCCTTCACCGCTTTTTGCAGTACCCTCTCTACCTGCGTGTTGATGAGGTGCTGACTGGGCGCTGCAGACCCCTCCCATGCACTGTCCAGAGGCTGGGAATTCGTCGGGTTTGGCCGGGCCTTTGCCCAGGAATGCCCTCGCGCGCTTCTTCCTGTGGCACGCACACTCGTGGAGTGCGTACTCCACGAGTCCACGATGCTGGCAGGCGGAGGCGAATCGTCGATGGCGTCGGGGTCCTGCGCCGCCGAGGGCAGCGCCAGAAGCATTCCCAACACCAGAACCATTGCTCTGCTGCGGGATGGCAGCATTGCCACCGTAAAAGGAGACGGCGAGCGCTCCGAGCGATTTTCTTGTACTAGTAATTTTCTAGGGGAATTTTGTCTAGGCACGTAAAAAAACTGCACCCGGAATTTGTCTATGTTTGTAACGTCAAAAGCTCACGTCGGTGTCAGATTGTTGTGAGAACAATACGTGCCCGCGGCCTCAGTGTCTGCACTGCTGTTTACGCTGTTGGGCAGGGAGTCCTTTTTGTGCCCCCGCTTGCCGGCTGCGGTGTACCAGGGGCGATTTTTTTGGTTGAGTTTTAAAAAAAGTCTCTGTCTATAGCTCGATGCTCAAGACATGAAGAAAGCGGGGTGATCGCGTGTTGTTGAAGCGGGAGGTATACTCATCATGGGCCAGGAATTCATTCTATTTGCGTCACGGCTGGCTTACCTCTCCTTCTCCTATGTTGCCTTTACTTATGTCGTTGAGAATTCAAAGCGCCCCATCCGCAAAATCGTGGAGAGCAGCTCCATCGATCCCATCGGCGAGCTGCTGAGCCTCCTATCCTCGCTCTGGAAGGACACGTGCACAGCCGCGCCGTCATCTGCGCCGAAACAGGCGAACCCTGCGCCCTCAAACACTCCGCGTATCGGCACGGCCGATTCTAAAGCTGGCTGGGGATTCATGCATGGGCGGACAAGGTCGGTGGATACTGCAGTAAAGAAACAGAATATCCAGCCCTTGGCTAAGCTGGCGGTGGAGGATCTGTGCGAAAGCTGTCGCAACGCTTGGGTCATGGCGGAGAATCTCAACACCTCGTTCCAGCATTTCAGTGGAGTCAAGTAAGTACCACTGCCGCCTCCTGTCCATGCCACCTCTTCCAGCCTGCTATCGCAACATCCTTTCTGTCTTTATCCTTAGCCTGCATCTGCTGCCTGCGTCATCATAGTACTGCTGTGGATTGAAACATCCTTCCTTGTCAATCTGCTGTAATATCAAAATATTTGATATTTTCCCCGGAACCTGCTGCCTCCAAACCTTCTCCTGTCAAATCTGCTTCTTTGCACATTTGAACAGAATTAGGCTCGGCGGGAACAAGACAGCTCGAACGTCTCTTTTGCCATGTTTCAGTTACAAGAGACTTTTGAGCTTCATTGCAACTCTCTCAGCTCATTTTTGATTTTCGAGTGTATATCCAGGGTTTTTGTTATATGAGACCCCAGTGACCGTATAGTAACAGTGCATATATATTTGAAAAGCCCTATTTTCCCCTTTCAAATAGTAAGAGTCACAACTCTCACAGCTCATTTTAGATTTTCCAAAAAATCCAAAGCTTGAACCTGACAACACGACAAGATACCTCTCTAATTTTGGTGAGGTTTTTTCAAGTTTCAATCTCAACCAGTCTCCAAGTCGTGAGGTTCAGTCTCAGTCTTTGAGACTCAGACCAGGTTATAGCTGCACAGTTTGCGACTCAGAAAGCCTGAGTCTTTGATGATTATCTAACTCTGTTCATACAATGATACTGTGATATTCGGACGTGAAAATCACGTCTGCCAGACGTGAAAATCACATCAGCATAACGTGCTTACTACAGGGGAGTGCATACTATAGGGAGTGCATACTATAGGGGAGCTCCCCTGTAGTATGGGTTTTTTTGTTCTCCCATATTTGAACAATCCTCATTACCGATCCAGTGGGCGCGCGGCGACGTCGGGCTAAAGCCCTCCGCCGCCGTGTGCTCCTGGGCTCTGGCGTGATTCGAGTGGCGCGCGGCGGCTCTGGGGCTAAAGCCCCTCCGCTTGCCGCGCGCCCTGAGATACTGAGCAGATTTGGCCGCGCATTTTGGTCGTGTACTCAAAGCCATGGCGAACCCTTTCCTGACAACGCTGTTTAAATGCAACAGTTGCATGGACGATCTCTTTCAGCCCTGCACGCTTTGCAGCGAGCGAGTGCATGGGCTTTCACGACTCGAACGCACGCTTTTCGAGCAGAATTCTGAAAGTTCGTTTGAGAATTCGCCGGAGGCTCTTAATACCTGCACGCTACCAGCTTCAGCAACCAGCTTTGACAGGAATTCCATGAACCTTTATGCAACAGCATGAATGCTGGATGGCCTCACACTGATTTTTTGTGGATAGAATGCTGTTGTATTTGTTTGGGGTAAGTTAAGGAGTGAGGGGAGGGAACGTCGTTTCGGCAGTCCGAATGAGCAGGATTGTACTCAACATTTATTTTGGACCACGCACAGTGGTTACCCAGATTGGGAATTTTCAAAGCGCAAGGAAGTTGTCACATTCTTTATTTTCCTTTTATTTTTGATGTGAATAGAAACACATACGCTCGAGTTTCAGTGGCGCGTGGCGGCGAGTAGACGCCGCCGAACGCCACTCGAAATCAGCCACGGCACGATTATTTATCTGGGGCCCAAATCCTTGCCGAATTTTCATGATGCGCAGAAAAAGCAGAAAAATGCCCAAAAAAACAAATTTTCACACCTGGACATCCTCGACATGTCGCAGCATTTCAGGCTCTGTCACTGCGCACCCGAAACCATGGATATTGTCTCGTGTCAATATTACATATCACATCCCTTTCGTACAAGTACACATTTTTTTTGGTGACTGTGGTGATTCCGGGGTGTACAGAGTTTGTATGATAGTGTATTTACTGACACAATTCCCAATTTTTGGAACCTCAGGTCAATGTTCCCCTTCCAAGGTGGGCGCGCAGCAGCTTCGGGGCTAAAAACCCTTCGCAGCCGCGCGCCCCGATCTAGAAAGGACCAGGCCAAGAGGAATACGAAAAACAAAAAGTTTGTAACAAAGATTTTTGAAAACAGCAGAGAAATGATTTGCTCCACAGAGTTATCAGATCCTCAGTACCAGCAGATTCGAAAGAACCGGTTCTTCTTGTCTAGACTGACTTGTAGTATTTGGTATTAGACAAACAACCCTTTTTGTACTGTTACACTCGGCGGAGTTGACTTGGACTTGTCTCCTGCCAATATTTATTAGCACTGGTTTTCTTAAAGTTGCCAAAATTTGGATAACATTTCCACGCGAAGAGAGATTGTGGAATTTCGGTGGGACACACGAAATACACCAACGCTTCCTTACTGAGAGTACTGTGAGTACATGGCCTGCAAAGGAAGAGAGAAACAATGTGGAAACGGTCCACACCCATCTGTTTTGATGGACATGAATAATTTGGAAATACGAAGTCTATTTACAAAATTAAGTTTGGGAATCACACTGACTGCCTAACCCACATCCGAGACGCCGCGCACAGCGATCACCGAACTCACTGCCATCGCGTTGGCATCTGTGCGTTGCGTACCCCGGAGGAGAGGCTTCTCTCAGGGGGCGCGGAGGAAGAATTTGGCCTCATGATTTTTGCAAAAAATCTTCCCTGGGGGACAGGGGCCGGCCCGGAGTCGCTGTACGCCACTTGCAATCAGTCAGAGCCAATGTGATTTTCTGAGGAAACACTTTTTTTCTGAAAAATTCGGGTTTAACTTGAAGGCTCCCGATTTTTCATATTTGTTTGATTCAAGTTTCAGCCGGCTCAATTCGATTTTTAACAAAATAATGTAGGTTGAGCCGGCTCAACCTGATTTTACACAAAATAATTTGAAATGACCATTTGACTAAGTCATCGCCGTCGGCAGTTGCTCGTGAAGGTGAGGCGTGGCGCCGGAAGGTATGATGACCCGCGAATTTTCAAAAATTGATGGCACAAAATGGCCATGGAACAGGCGCGGGACAGGCCACAGCGGACAAGTCCTTGGTTCTCAACAGCTGAAATTCAGAGAGCACACTGGTGCCATTGCCAGTGATAGTGATGTAGAGGCCTGTAAGGAATTACACTGAGTGTGAAAGATTAAGGACTTGTCCGCTGTATCTTCGCCGGCGCCGCCTGCGTTCCACTTGTCATCTTCAAATTTGCTCAGGCTCCCATTTCTGAAAAATGCGTGTTCCCCCCGGGCCGGGCAGACAGATTTCCAAAAATCCGCAGGGAACCTAGCGAGTTTTTTGCTGGGTGAACTACAATGTGCTGGCAGCCCTTTTGCGCACGCATGATCATCCTGTGATCGACTCGGAAAAAATCTAACATTTCAATCAGTGGACTAACTTGAAAGAAATTTCGAGTTAGTCGTGCTGAGCGCCGCGCCCAGGGCAACAACCGTGACCTCTGGCACCACTGCCGCCCACTACTGCAATATCCCAAGGCTTGACACCAAGCCAGACCAAAACAAAATTGATCTTGAAAATTCAAGTACTCAAGCCTTGTATTCTTGCCAGTGGACTTGCTGCAGTGCTGCGTCCAGTCAAGTGCGTTGCTAGTCCCAAGGGAGAGGCTCTCCTCTGTGTCCCCAGGGAGGATGTTGGTCGGATGTCTATTTGCTCCCTTGGGACTCCGAGTCATATCTTTTTAAAATGTTATCCTACTCATCGTCGCAGAGTGGCGTCGGAAGCTGCGATGCCGAAAGTGGATTAGTCTCGAGGGGAGTGTTTACTAGAGGGGAGTGTTTACTCGAAGGGAGTCCCCTCGAGTAATCACTCCCCTCTAGCACTCCCCCCTAAGCACTCCCCTCTAGTAAACACTCCCCTCTACTTTCCGTGGGACTCTGGTCCAATCTAGTGGGCGCGCGCGGCGGCGGAGGGCTTTAGTTCGGCGGAGTTCATATACACCTGCCACGGAACCTGTGCTCCAGCGCATACACTATGCCAGATCTGTCATCAGTCGTTCCGGCGCCGCGCTTCAAATTAGCCGCCACCATGGGATATTATTTCTTCAAGACATGGAACCCAAGGGACAACTTTGAATTTTTTTTGAAAAATCATCCGGCCAAAATCCTCCATTGGGCCCCTAGGGAGAGCCTCTCCCTTGGGATTCGCAACGCGAAGGGGCAACGCCGCGACAGTGGTTGGTGCAGCGTTGGCACCTTACCACAGTGTGCGGCATCACCACTTGGCAATATGCGATGAGTGCGGCGCTCGCCCTTGCATCCGCGCTGCTGAGCCCGCCTTCAAGTTCGGCGTTGGGATGCGTGTCCTCGGCAGGCGGGACCGTGACGGGCGAGCTGTTGACGGTCGTGGCCGTTTCCAGCACCTCACCCTCCTCGAGCTCTTCCTGGCATTTGCTCTATTCTGTGTAGACGTAAACTTTGAGGCAAACACACAAGGCCGAGGCAAGCACCGTGACCATACTGCACTAGAGCAAGAGGTCGCAGAGAGCGCCGACAGCGCGCAGCGCCACTGTGCAGGTTCATCCGTTTGACTTGCCAGTGGGAGCATGCCATCTCTCCCTCCCCTGATTATTAGGAAGCCGGGCGCGCAGCAAGCGCAGTAGAGTTGCCGGCGCCGCACGCCACTCGCATTTCGCTAGAGTCCATACAGATTTTGGTTTTTGACTGTTCAGTTCAGTTCAATCTCATTTCTTTTTGACTTAATGATTTTTCTGTTTGAATAACCGGACATGAGAGGACTCTCACGTGCCAGTGAGTTTTTTTTCCCCAAGACCAGACTCTCACGTGAGAGTCCGGTTTAAAGTTTGGGCTTTAGGATTTAGGGTTTTAGAGTCACGGTTTAGGGTTTAGGGTTTTCGTGAGACTTGGTCGGGTCTTGATGTCCGTTCTAGGACATGTCCAATCTTGAAAAAAACCACGTCCGATCTTGTACAAAAACCATGTCCGAGCCGCCGGATCTTGAAAAAAAAAATGTCCCTGGCCGATCTTGATAAATATTTTTGGTGTTGGTGTCATGTGCATGTTCAAAGGCTCCCCTCGGGAGTTATTGTTTAGAGACTGGTTACAGTCATGGTCTTCAATTGGCAGTCGACGACCGTCTTTTTCCACAGCGCAACCTACCTGCAACAGATTCTGGCAGCGTTGGTACGGTGTAGTTTGAGGCAGTCACGGTTTGGATTAGGAGTGACTCTCGAGCACTTTAATCGACTCAACATGGAGCGGCACTCCAGCCCGCCAATGGTGGTGTTCAACATCGCAGCTGTGACTGCGTTCCTGGAAATTGCGGCCGTCGCACTGTTCGTATCTAGGTGCTCCTCTGGCCTTGGATCCACCTAAAGCCCCTGGCGAAAACATAGCACGTGGGAGTCTGCCTGCCCCTGTGAATCATGCAACAATATTTCAGGGCCGGCCCCGCCGATGTGCCTCTTGGGAACTGGTACCTGACCGGTACAAAACATTTCTACCTGACCATTTTGGTCATGCGGAAATGAACAACTGAACCATGTTGAGCAAAAAATCAAGTACCGCATGGTCTTATGCGGAGGATCAGATATTCAAACATTTTATCCTCCGAAACAGATTTTTAATATTTGTACTCAACGATCATGTAAATAATTTCCTGAAATCAGGCAATCAGACAGTGCACATAATTATGGATTGGGTCAGACAGACAAGTTCACTGTCGCTGCGACTACTTTAATTTCAATTATCACCCATGTTTTTTTGGCATCTTTGCCGGAAATGTTGATAGTTGAGGGGTCAGGAGTAACACAAAGTTGAAAAGGTAAATCATGACGCTAACTACCAACGATGCATTTTCTGCTGACAGCCAACCCAAATTCAATGTCCAAGAAACATAAGTCTTTGAACCGTCTTGCCTGTTGTCCGATCTCAGATTTCGGGTCGAGGAGACGTCCGATCTCAAAAAAACAGGAAAACACTCAATAAAACGCTCTACTACCGCAGGAAAAGTGGAAAACAGGCCAAGAAACCCGAAAAAATTCTGGTCCGACTCCTGTGGCGCACGACTGGCTACGGGGTTAAAGCCACTAAGCTTACCGCGCGCCCACGATTACGATTTGGCATCAAATTCCTCATCTCACAGGAGAAACCACTCTTGACCGTTCTACAACAGCGTTCTTGTCAGTACGTCAGGCCAAATTAACCCAGCAGGGGGCCTTGCGCGTGAATCTTCCTGATGCACTTGATGCGGTCCTCGAACCACGGGAAGTTCTCTGTGCACCAGTCGATGGACTCCTTATTCTGGTAGATGTCACCCCAAGTAGCAGGCGACGCATAGTCACCGGTCACCGTGTGCGCGAGGCTCGAGGATGGATCGTGGGGTCCAGGCGCGTGGAGGAAAGGCCTCTCATACCTGCAAACCACAAACCCACAAGACAAAATCCAAGCTTTAGCACATGAACCAAACTTGAAACCTGCACACCAATTGGAACCCACACCCACAACAACAACAGGAGCGCGCGTCAGCGAATGTGCGTTCCTCGCCGCCGCGCACCCAGTCTGATGCTACCACGCGCCCACCCGAAAAGGACCCTTGTCAGACGCATTTTTGGATTTGAACTGACTTAAATTCAGGGCAGAGTATCCGTGTATTTTCCTACCCTGTTCAATCCCTCGCGTCAAAATTGCCTGCAATTTTTCATGATCCTACAAATAGATGCACATGTACATATTTATGTATGCACATATACATATATGTACATTTGATAAATCAGTCTCTGCGTACATATACATACACACATACCATGTCAGGCGTATGCACACATACTTGTACAAAACAAATGTATTCAACATATCATACACTATACATATACATGACATGTGTATGCACATACACATATGTATAAATATGTTCATATAACATTTATCGCTACGATACATGTACATGTGTATGCACACCTACATGTACACGCGCACATTCGCACATATGTATTTTTATATACATATATATCTAATATTATGTAATTACGTGTATCAATTTTGATATACGTAGGTCCCAACGAGGGCAGGGAAATTTTTGGGCACCCTGTAACGGGAGCCAAAATTTCCCCCCTGGTTGGACGTCGGTTGGACCCTGATGACTCGCGGCAACTTCGGCGCGGCGCGCCTCGCCGCCACGCGCCCGATATTTACATATTTGTCGATCCATTTTACAACCAACAGATCGGGGTCATTTCGGCTGATCGAGAGAGACAATTTTTCGACCTTACGCGTCTCTGGCCGAAAAATTGCAGATCTACGACAAAGTTCAGATTTCCGACGCGAGACGCACGCCTGTTGTATTTCTTTAAATCTTTTTTCGACCTGGGACGTCCCAGTTTAAAAAGTAATATACCATCGCCCAACATCTCCAGGATTCCGTCATGACTTCGTGGCGCGCGGTGACGGCGGGCTACAGCCCTCCGCCGCCGCGCGCCCCGGATCGACCAATTTATGTAGATACAAAAAAAGTATTACATAAATACATATCTACAATTAATTTGATCTGTATGTACACGCTGATAGGCGAGACAAAAAAACAGATGAGGTATGGAATTGGACGGAAAGGATAGGCATTTGTTCGGGATGCCAGATAAGTAATGCGAACCCAATCCAGACGATTTTTCGACTTTTCATTTTTTCTCGATTTGCGTCGCAACTCATTTTGTTTCCGGAGTTTTGCGGACTGTGGTGCCCCCAATTTGACATTCAATTCTCCGAATGTCCGGCGCTGCAATTCGAGAAATCGCCGACTTGTAACAGCAACTACAACTACGCTGCAACTCGCGTTAGTAACGCGAGCCGCAAAAAAATGAAAAAAATCTCCCTGGGTGGTCGTGCGTGACCATGTGGCGCACGGCAGCTCGGGGGAAGCCACTTCGCCGCCGCGCGCCCAAACAAAAAAAAGGAAGCAAAAGC
>Ga0105053_10011857_pt1 | contig 10606 bp, 8 predicted proteins | sample BON01_FD_78093 | JGI IMG/M metagenome (GOLD analysis project Ga0105053, IMG submission 78093) | Freshwater microbial communities from Lake Bonney liftoff mats and glacier meltwater in Antarctica - BON-01 | ecosystem: Environmental > Aquatic > Freshwater > Ice > Glacier meltwater | place: Lake...
AATTATATTGTAGTGATTTCTATTTGTGTGACTCTCTGACGCGTGCTGTTTTAGCAGAGGCTGGAGTGAAGAGGTGTGTACTCGTTGTACTATGAGTTCTTAGTTCCTACTTTGAGAAAACTGTTAAAGAGATGAATGAATGTAATTCATGGTGTGTGATTACAGCATGCCCGCGGCAGATTCAAAAGTGGATTTGAATTACCATATGGTGGTAAAAACAGGCTCGACTTTAGGTCCTTTAATAGATTGTAATAAGGAATTGCCTTATTTATTATTAGCAGACATATCGCATAGATGGGTATCTCGTACTATCACCCTTTTTTTTGTCTACCCTGTTCGAGATACACGGTATTTAGAGTGAGAAAGTATAGATTCGACCCAAGTAGCAAGTCGAGTTATTAGGAGATTCGCTTCTCCCAACATTATCTGGTTGTTGAACTATTATTGAAAATGGCTAAACTAAGAGAAAGTAATGAGCACAATCGAGCCAAAATGGTTCTCTTCATCTTCGCTCTTCCGTTGATGGCTTGGCTAGTGTTGGTGCCGTATGTCTACGCAACTCAGCCTGGAATAGGGCCCGCAACTGGATTGGTTCCAATGCCCAGTATCAATACTTATCCTAAATACTGGGTTAAACAACAAATGGCACTTGGCAATGCAACAAAGGTAAAACTTTGTACACTTGATGTGTCTCCATCGAATATTCAATATGTGAGAGTTATTGGGGAACGTCATTCAGGTGTTGCTGAGACTGCTACGTTTCTTCGTAAAATAATGCCTGGGATGTCTGTAGGTACAGGCTTTGTGCGCGGTAAATATTGGTTTCAGGATGAAACATTGCTCGAGGAGTTCCCTCAGGATTTTGATTTAAATTCGGTGCTTGTTGTGGTGATTGAAAGAAACCCGTATGATTGGTTTTATGCATTCGCCAACAATCCACTATATGCTTCCGCCCATCAGACCAGGCCAGTAGATTGGAAGAAGTTCGTTTCTAAGAAATGGACAATGAGGCAATCGGCAAATGACAAAGTAGTATCAAACAATCCTGAATCTCATTGTCAAGCAAAGTTTTCTGCTGGTATGGTGATCCCTTGTCGGCAGACTCAACGATCGAAAGGCAAAATGTCCGTGTATGAAATGGACCCTGAAACGGGCAATCCATTCAAAAACGTTTTTGAACTTCGAACTTCGAAACAGATGCATTACAATTCCATGGCTTCTTGGGTGCCGAATTTCCAGCTCTTTAAAGTTGAAGATCTACAGAAACCTGAATATATTCCCGAAATAGCCAAAATCATGAACTCCAAATTTGGCATAAAAACTTGCGAAAGTATCTCGGATTCCTCGCAGATTGTTGATATTAGAACAATAGAAAACATTCCAAGCTCGTTTTTTGATTATGTAACTTGCCACGTAGATTGGACAGTAGAAGAAACTTTTGGGTATTCGCCGAGGACGTCCATCAAAAACTGTCGTTCACATTAGCAAAACAGAATTTTAGTAAATCAGAACAAATCCATTGAAGTAGTATTTCCTCGTGTAAATATTCATTTATAATATGGATCTCCAAAATGAATGACTACATTTCAATTTATTTCGAAAATAACCAACATTTATTTTAGAATACTACCAGTAGTGAGTGAATAAAAGCGATCAAACGCTAATTTCTTAAAGAATAAGAGTTTCTTGTTAAAAGAAAGAGCCCGAGGGCAATCCATGAGGTGACCAGAAGCAGCAACAATATGAGAAATCAATGAATTCACATTGTATCGCCCCTGATGTATTCTGAGAGTTGCTTTGAATTTTTTTCTTCTACTGAGTCTGTATTATCTTTTTAGTGAGAGACACTACGTTGTTCTGGGATGTCGATACTCAGATTAGGTTCGAAACATAATTTACTTTTAACTGCAAGATGCCTCAACACCTCTGCAACCAAACCTTCGTCTTCTGGTGGCATAGGGAAGCTTCTCTTGGCTGTGGCACTGGCTGCCCCTCCATGCTACGTCGCATACCAGACTCGATTCGACGAGGAATTTGGAAGAAATTTCAAGAGCAGCTTTCCTCTAGTATATGAAAAAGTGGCGAGTATTGTGGGAGATCAAAATACTCCAACTTTAGATGGAATCGACCTCGCATCGCTCAAATTGGAAATTCAGCAACTTGAAACTCGTTTTGAAATTGCTCAACCAGTTACAGTAACAATTCCAAAACCCCATCTTGAGGTAGATGAAAAAACGGAAAGCGTCGCTGTAACTGATCCTGTGAAATCTGAAGCCCCACCGATTCACGAGGAACCTGATGTCGACACAGAACCTGAGGCAGTAGTGTCACCAGGAAGAGAGAGTATCGAGAAAGTGAAGGGTAAAGCACGCGGAGTTAAACGACGCGCTAACAAAGAAACTGCTTCGAAGATCCAGGAACTTGAAGCATCTCTGCGAGCTGACCTTGAAGTGGTGTTGTCGAAGGATTTGGGGGACCTCGATGAGGAAGGACTGAGACGAAGAATTGTTCAACTTGTGCTGGAACTACGTGACCGTAGTCGCTGGGAGGCTCTTCGTTTGCATGAGCTTACTAGGAAACATACGGAGGATTTGGTGGGGAAATATGAGGAGCTTTTAGGGGAGCAAGGTGCACGATATGAAGAACTAGTTCGATTCGAAATCGCGGAAGCCCGTTTGCATGCGAGCGAGGAAGCAAAGACTCAAGTAGAAGATCATTTCAATCGAGTGCTTCAGAACAAAGAACTTCAATGGCGAAACATCGGTCAAGACCAACTTGATCGCCAACGAGCTGAAATGAGCAAAGAAATGGAGCATAGATTCAATTCAGCGAAAGCCAATCTTCAAAAACAGGCAGCTTCAGAATTATCCGCTCGTGCTGAAGTTCTTGAACAGCTCAAAGAGAAAGTTCAAACTTTACAAAGTCAACTACGAAGAAGATCCGAAGATGAAACCGAGGCGAAAAACCTCAACAAGATTTCTGTAGCAACTTTAGAATTGCAGTTTGCACTTTCCAAGCACCCAGATTCTCTGAGGTCGGAGCTCAAGAGGTTGGAGAGCGTTGAAGACCCGGTTGTAAAATCGGCATTAAAGTCATTGTCACCTCGAGTGCATACCAACGGAGTTGCTTCAGAGATCGAGTTGCAACGTAGGTTTGAAACAGTGTTTGAAAGTTGTCATCGGGTTGCTCTTGTACCAGAAGAAGGTGGCTTCCTTCAGCACGCTGGAGCGGCAATCGTTTCAAAACTCACTCTCTCAACAGGAGCCACAAACACCGAGAATGAAGATTCTCCTGAAGGAGTGTTGTATAGAGCTAGACATCAAATCCTTGAAAAAAATAGTATTGAAGGAGCTCTAATGGAGATGGAAAAGTTAAAAGGCCCAGTAAAAGATACTGCCAGTGATTGGTTGTTACAAGCTAGAGATCGCGTTGCTGTTGAAAACGCGGTATCTCTTATTAAGTCGCATCTCAGTTCTATCGCTTCAAAGCTTGGTTAAATTTTAAATAAAGTTATGTCGCTGTTGAAGTATCTTTGATTATAACTCTCGAGTTGCAAAAATAGAGTATTGTCGCTGTTGAATTACAACTCACATCTCAGTTCAAATCTTGTTTGCATATAACAAGCATAAGGCATCTAAAAACGAATCGCTTCAAAGCGTGTTTTGACTTCGAAAAAAGTAAATCCAAAAATTCAATCGCTCAAAACTCGTTCCTAGATTTAAAATATCTAAAAAATAGCCAACATCATTTACTTAAGAGGAATAAATCGTGAGGTCTTGGTGGCTCCAATACCAGCACGACCATGGCTAATAGGCTTGTAGGTAATGGAGAACTCAGCCAAGTAATGTCCAATCATTTCTGGTTTGATTTCAACGGTGGTGAATGTTTTTCCATTGTATACTCCTACCATTGATCCGATCATTTCAGGAACGATAATCATGTTACGAAGGTGGGTCTTAACCAAATCAGGCTTTTCCATAGGAGGAGCTTCCTTTTTGGCCTTTCGAAGTCTCTTAATCAGAGCCATCGGTTTGCGCTTGAGTCCTCTTGTGAATCTTCTGCGAGCACGCGCAGTAACCATTTGCATTAATTCTTCATGGGTTAAGTCAAGAAGCTTCTCGAGTTCTACACCTCGGAATTGGAACTTTTTAAAAGTTCTCTTCTTCTTGAGCTCAGCCTGCTCTTCTAGAGTTAAATCTTTAACTTCGCTCTGTAAATCAATCAGTTAGTACGATGAAACCAAACGATAACGACGGATGGAGAACGCAAAGACTATATGCCTCAACATATAAATGCCTCCATGTACCATGACATCAAGACTTCACTTACCATCGTTCCTTAGTATAATGGGAGAAATATAGCAAAAATTCTTTGAACCATTCATTCGAGTACAATGAGGATATATTCCTATCCACCAATTTTGTAAATATCGTAGCGGCTAATGCCTACTGTTTTGAATAAGTATCTATTAATCGGCATACCTACCAAAAACATCTATAGTATGGATTGGATCTATTTTGATTTTCAAACGAGGTGACTAGTGGTGACAACTTCGACTTATCTCAAATGAATTCGTTTTATATTTATATTTATTCTTGATTTTCATCTTCGAAACTTGCTTCCTAAGACTTGAAAGGCAGCAACTAATCTTAATTCATTTGGAAAAGAACTGAATACCATCTCACAAGCAAAATGAGCAGATTGCGTGGTCCACTTGATAGCAGAAGATTCAATCATGGAATATAATACTTGAATGGCAATCGAATTTCGAACTCTGCAGCAGCACTCAACAATATTTTCGACATCTTTAACTGCTGTAAATAGCTGACCATTGTTCAGACGCAATACCATCCGCAAATTCTTTAGTCGGGCGTTATCTTCAGACTCAGCAGTGGAAGATGAAGATTCAGTCATAACCCTATCATTGTTAATAAAAACAACATCTGGTGCTAAATTCATTTGTTGGAATTCTGAAGGTTCCCCAAAGAAACCCCTGGTGATCAAAATCAACAAACTGCCAACTAGATGTTTTCATATACGTACCGTGATATCATTGGAGAGTGAACAATATTAACATTGTTGAATTCTTCCTCTTCAAACAGCATGTCAACTGCTTTGTTTTCCTCGTCTTGGCAGTCTTCGGGACTTTGAAAATTTTCGGGACTTCGAAATTTTTCTGGACTGGGACGAAAATCTTGTGCTAACTTCGAAACCTTTTTAGGGTTCTCAAAATGGAGTTTTCGCTGTGCTGGCAGTCTTTTCTTTACCTGAGCCCGTTGTTCGTTTTTGAATCTTGCGTCATTTGCAATGTCAGTTAGAACTTGTTGCGTTTGAGTTCCATCTGGAGATTTGGAGCTGATCTGGGATGATGGCTTGACAGCGAACATCTGATCTTGTAGTTCCAAGACGTTGACTCCACTTGCAGCATTGTTTTCCTTGGGGTTGCTGTAGCGGTATGCATCTACATGGTTGTTTGTTTTTCAATCTGCTCACTCGAAATCAAACCTATTTTCGCACTTACCCATCCATGACGCTGTTGAACCTTGTTTCTTCTTCGCTCCTCCACTTCGATGACGACTTCGATTCATTTTGTCTTTTAATCGCTTGCCTCCTGATCCAGTCCACATGCTACTTGATCTGATAGAAAAGGAATTTGATGGAAAAGGGATTTGAAAACGCAGTTTGAAACGTCAATCTTCTGTCTTTTTCTTGTTAATATTTTCTGCGCAGTTTCCTGTAATTGAAAAATACTTTAGATACCGATATTCATATTCAATTGAATAATTTTTATTAATTAAATGCTGAGAGCCAAGATACTGACGATGACGCAGCTGACGAACCAGAAAAAGAAAACAGGTATTACCCTTTTAATGATCTCGCTTTCTGGACACGTAGATTTAAGCAACACCGTACTAAAAACTGCGTTCATGGGCGATATAATTTCCCCAGCGCTTGACCCTAAAACATTAATGGCTGCAACTGCATAGGGCGACACTCCGTTAAGACCAGAAATACCAAGGTCGATAGCTGTTTGCACTTGCAATCTTCCAAACAAAAAGTTGGATGTAGTAGTACTACCTGTTAAACCGGCACCAATCATACCAATAAAAGGTGCTATAACACCAAACATTATTGGGACACCCTGAAACACACTGACGAGAGATTCAGCGATAATTTGAGTCATGTAAAATCCACTCATAACTTTAGCTAACGAAGCATAGCTTGCAATGGAGACAACAATTGGAGCTGACGCTTTAAAGGACTCTTGAAACGAAATCTTAACGACACGAAAATACTTTGTTCGGAAGGATTCATCTTGGTCGTCTTCTTGCGATCTGTACGGAGTTGTAAATGGCGAGACTACAGCACAGAACACGACCACCATACCAGAATGAGATAACCAAGGAAAGCTTCTCTGCCATGCACCACATGAAACAACAATATCCAAGATCATCGGATTAAGAATCTTTCGAGCAAGTGAATTATCACCTCCCTCTAAATAGAATTCAAGATGCGGAATCAGTCGCACCATCGATAATAACGACAGCAACAAAATAAATGGAATCGCATAGCTGTGACGCTTCAAAAAAGACTCTGGTTCTCTTTCTTCCTTCATACCCGTTTCTGTGCACTTCAAATAGGCAACGTAGAATAGAAAAGCAGCACCCGCTGAAGTTAGACAAGGAAGCTCAGGTCCCAAATACAATGCAGTCAGCAATTGCACTCCTCCGTATACAACACCACAGCCGATGGCTAGGAACACGTTGTTTACAAGTTCTTTGTCTTTGAAACTAGCAGTGTACAAGTAAATCATAATCAAAGGAGACACTACACAGAAGAACAAAAACTGTAACGAGAAATGGAAACCAATTTGCCTGGTGGCGCACTTGATATCTCCAGGTGCACATGGACTGGAAAGTCCATATGCGTCAATAAGTGGCATTGTATCTTCAGCAATAGCAATGATACACACACCCACCAAATTAAATGCAGACGTTAGTCCATTCCCAAACAGACAAATAGCTGCAATCCGCATTCCAATTTCCAATTTCTCTTCTTCGGTTTCCTTTTTACCGATATTCATTTTGATTAAAATGGATCCAGCAATGAGAAAATTAGATCCTCCAGGAGCGACTACAGCTATAACAATAGCGAAACAAAACGCCACCAGAAGAATCTTTCTTCCTCCGTCATTTGCTAAAATTTCAAATTCGTCTTGCATGGATCTAACAATACCCCATCTCTCAACAACTTCTAAGAATACAAATGCAGCAAAAACATTGAATGCGTAATCCAATACTGTCCACATCGTTCTCTCGATCAACGAGATGGTAACGATTCCGCATACACTCACAAAATCATACTCGAACATCCAACCAAGACCTCCAAAAAATCCAAGTCCAATTCCGATTGTCACTATGAGTGTCAATGGGGCTACTGTATGTGACGACCAATTCAACCCTAGGATTCCAACCATCACAAGTATAAACGGGACTAGAGAAAGCGCTACAAGCCAACCTCTAGGAATAGGATCATATGTTTGAAGATCGTGGCAAGTCCCGTTCATGAATGTATCCAGGTCTCTTTCTTCTTTGGATATCGTGGCACCGATCATTACAACCAACATATACAATGGAACGAATAGGTAGGTGGCAAAGAACTTGACTCGTTCCAGGAAAGTGACACCTGATCCAACAGCAACTTCATCTTTAATATGAGGAATTCCAGTCTCCGAATCTGAATCATTCGTTTGTCCCATCTTCCGAAAGTTTAGACGAACCAAGGCTATTAACTTTTAAAAACAGTGCACACTTTCAACTTTTCGATTTTTGTGCTGGCTCCACCTGAAAAAATTAAAAGAAAAAACGATTTTCGTTGTTGTTAAAAAAAATGAAATGAATTTTTACAGTATAGGTTTGTATGTGTTTGTGGCTCCAATTCGATCCATTGTTTTTAGTATGATGAACCGATTACTAACTACTTCTACTCGTGCTGCCAGACTATCAGTTGTACGTGCGTTTTCCACGTCTACTTTCCTTCCAGAAGCTGAAGTCACTGAGAGAGTTCTCCATGTTGTGAAAGCTTTCGACAAAGTAGATAAAGCTAAACTCTCTCCTGCGGCTCATTTCATCAAAGACCTAGGATTGGACTCCCTCGATGCAGTTGAAGTTGTCATGGCCTTGGAAGAAGAATTCGTTATTGAAATTCCAGATGACCAAGCCGAAAAAATATTGACCTGCGCGGATGCCATCAAGCTTATATCTCAACATCCACAGGCTCGATAATCTGATGCAGGTGATGAATAAAACATTTTGAATTTCAAATCCCATCTAGCTTGCTGTCTTAAAAGTCAAGAAAATTTCTTATTATGAGAAGACACCAAACATTATTTCAAATTCCGATTCAAATCCTATCTCGACTCTTCGTTGCATACCTCCATTTACAGGGGAAGCATTTCAACTAAATTTAAATTCTGCGTCCCGCTGCCACAGTGATTCCATTTTGTCGAAGCAGAATTCGAGACAGCGGCCTGAAATCTTGGAACTTTTCAATACAGATTGGAAATTCTGTTTGAACCTCCACAGTCGCTGTTTGGTTTTTCCGAACGAACCTAGGCTGTTTCTTCGTTTTCCCTCCATCATCAACACTCAACAATCGAGATATCGTAGCTGGTACTTGAACGCTTTGTATGTGAAGAGTTACTTTGGTTCCATTAAGTAGTGGGACTTGAAGACCATCAAGAGTTACAATCTCAGCAGTGAAATGCTGTATAACAGGAATGCTGTATTTGACATCACAAATAATGGTTGAAGTATTTACCATATTATCCTCTACCCCAGTTAGCCCTACGTCCACAGTCTCTCCGGCCCTTGCTATTGTCACACAACTTACTTCGTTCCCTACATGTCGCTGTATGCCTTTCACTCGACACTTGATACCTAGCGGGGCAAGAAGTACTTGTTGCTTTTCTTTTAAATACCCGGATTCTAGTTTACCACTCACCGTGATTGGGCCAAGAACCATTGATTTGTAAACGTCAGCAACAACCATTCGCAATGGCTTATTCACAGGGCGATTAGTTGGCGGTAACGAATCAATTGCGTCGACTAAAGTTGGGCCCTGGTACCAATCTGTCAGCTGCGACTTAGTGCATAGATTCTCGCCTGACATACCACTCAGTGGGATGAACAAGAGATCTTCAGAAACATATCCATGTTGGGTGAGAAAGGAAGATAAGATGTCTTTGACATACACAAACCTTTGTTGCGACCAGTCACAAGAATCCATTTTGTTGACTGCAATAACAAGCTTGCGAATGCCACAATATCGAACCAACACAGCATGTTCTTTCGTTTGGCCATTTTCTTGAAAGCTACTTTCAAATTCTCCCTCGTTTCCTGGAACCACCAGAATTGCAACATCTCCTTGCGTCGCCCCTGTTATCATATTGGGTATAAAGTCACGATGTCCCGGAGCATCCAACAAACAAATTCGACGATGCTCCGTTTCAAAGTACTTAATACCCACATCAACGGTAACACCTCGCTCTCTCTCCTCTTCTTCCTCATCCATTATCCAAGCATACGCAAACGAGGCTTTACCCATCTCCCTAGACTCCTTTTCATATTTATGCATCGTCTTCTGACTCACATAATTCAGATTGTACAATAAATGCCCCATCAAAGTTGATTTACCGGCATCCACATGACCTACAACAACCAAATTAATACTCGGTTTTAAATGATCCCAATAAGTCTCGTCGATATTTTCAGTTAGTACAAAGTCTTTTATTCCAGGAGGAGGCGCAGGCGACTTTCGAATAGGAGGCCCAGTAGTCAAAAATGTAGGAGGTTTGTTGACTACAACATCCATTTTCATTGCACTTATGTCCATGGATTCCAAAATATTGTTAGTTGCCAACTCAATATTTCCATCATACTTTAAGAGTATCTCTTTAATAGCAGCTTTGTCCATATCTCCTACAACATCAGCCACTTTTAACACCTTCAACGACAACTGAAATGCATCTTCTTTGGAAACAACGGAGGGCTCTTGAACAGCTTTGCTGGGTTTCTTTTTCGGTTTCGACGGCTTAGGTTTGGAGTAACTAGTATCAGCATCGTAATAGTCTTCTTCATCGTAATAATCATCGTATGCTTCATCATAGTAGTCGTCGTACTCGTCTTGGTCGATCTTCAAGCGACGCATTTCAATAGTAACAATAAAATAAAATAAATCAAGGCGGAAGCTCTTGTTGAAGGACTTTGATGTACAACTGTACAGTTGAACCACGACAGAAATAAAAACAGCATTTATGCATTAATTGAAATGATTTCAATAATCAATTTTGTTCTAATAGTGTATTCCAGGGAGAGTTTAGAAAACGTTATACCCAATGACATTTGGTGTTTTTAATTTTTTACTCATATACTTTTCTATTATCCATTTCTTTAAACAACAACAAAAATCGATTTTTTTAAAATTACTAGTAGTGGATAAAAGCCATCAAATGCTAATTTCTTAATAAACAAGAGTATCTTGTTGAAAGAAAAGAGCCTGATGGCAATCCGTGAGGTAATCAGAAGCAAGAACATTATGTGGAATC
>Ga0105053_10011861_pt1 | contig 10604 bp, 17 predicted proteins | sample BON01_FD_78093 | JGI IMG/M metagenome (GOLD analysis project Ga0105053, IMG submission 78093) | Freshwater microbial communities from Lake Bonney liftoff mats and glacier meltwater in Antarctica - BON-01 | ecosystem: Environmental > Aquatic > Freshwater > Ice > Glacier meltwater | place: Lake...
ACAGTCTCGGCGGTGCCCAGCAAGAAGTCAGTCATGGGCTGGAGGCCCGCGAGCTCGGCAGGAGAGTTGGGGACCACCTCCAGAACTCGGACGAGGTGCTCTTCCGACTGGTCGTAGAAGTCAAAGCGAATCGTGACACCTATTAGAAGAGATAAAAAGAGAAGAGAGGGTGGGAGAAATAACGAGTGAGGGGGAAAGAAAGAGGAGATAGCGATGGGGGTTTTGCTTTTCATGTGGACGTACCTAGCATGCCTTGACCGTCCCAGTTCTTGCTTGGCGTTAGGATCACATCTGTGTATGTTATAAGTTGAAAATCATTACGATCATCAGATGCCAGGTTCTCGTCCATCGGTCACCCCTTTGTATGACTCGTCGCTCGCTTTCTCTCTCTTTCCTACCTCTCAATGTCTGGGACTTCGAATTGTAGATCTGCAGGGCAAGTGGGCGGTCCTCGAATTCTCGGATCAAGTCAATGAACGTGTTGTCGACCCGCTGTGAATTTTGTTAGTGTATAAAGGACACAGCAATATGTGAGTCCATCTAGCTGCTCCAGGAGTCTCCATTCTTTACAACCCCCTTCCGCGCCTTCTTTGACACACGACACCCTGCCCCGCTCGCCCACTACTACTTACGCGCAAGGGAAAGTGGTTGGCCATGACGATGAAGTCAAAAAACGACACCAAGCCCGCCGACGCAGCCGGGGAGCCGGCCTGCACGCCTAGGACACGGTAGCCGCAATGGTCTTGGTCATCATCGCCTTGCTTGGGAGCATGCTCGCCTGCGGCCGACGCCGACGTCGCATTGCCCATAATTCTGGCTGCTTTGTCTCAGGGAGATAACGACGATGCACCCGACGCAGTCGCTGGTCGACTGCGACGGTAGGTGGTTAAGTGCCTGTCAACAAGTCGCGCGAGGCAGAGAGATGGGCTGCAAGTCTTGGCGAATGATGATGCTCGCTCGCTGCTCCTTCGGCACTCCCTCCTGTGCGTGTTGTGTGTTTGGTGGTGGACAGGGGGAAGCGCGTGAGCCCATGAACGGTGGTGATTATGGTAGCTAGGGACAAGGAGAACAAGGGCATCCATGTGTTGTGACTGGGGGGGGGTGGCTTGCTTGCTGGCCGCTAGACAACACTCAAACACCTGTGGCTTTTGCGCGCCAAGCAAACCAACGGGAGACCAGCCGTTTCCCACTTTTCTGTGATGGTCAGAGTCTCGTCTAAACCCAAAAATAAAACGGCGTTCGCGTTTAATTAGCACAGGGCCTCCACATAAAGGTTGCTTTCGGTCGCTAGCAAGCCTTCCGGCATATTTCTTCTTTCATGTCTCGCACAATCTCCCTCTTTCCAAGCCCCTGCGTAGCCCGCCTTTGCTGCCCCCTTTTTCACTCCGCTTGCTCCTACTATTTCGCGGCGAAAAGCGCACCAATTCGTCTCCTTACAGGTCCTCTAATTTTCCTTTCCTCGATCCCCCATAGTTTCACAGGCCACTCCTTGCAGCACTGCCCCTCGTCCCGTCGTCTCCAGCGCCGCCTCCGCCGTGGCTCCTTCCCAATATGTTCCATAACACGTACCAAGCGGGCTTCCTGTCCATTTTGTACTCGATTGGGAGCAAGCCTTTGCAAATTTGGGACTCGATGGTGCAGAATGGGCACATTAAGCGCATTACAGACGAGGACATTCAGTCGTCCGTGCTGGAGATTGTTGGCAGCAATGTCTCTACCACTTTCATTCAGTGCCCCGCGGAGAAGAGCAAGACGCTAGGTATCAAGCTGCCGTACCTCATGATCATCCTAAAAAATGTACGTTCTTGAAGGCGCTCCCCCACTTAGAAGCTTGAAAAGACAGACACCATCACCGTGCCTCTCTCTGATTTCCTCATTCAATGCAAAAACACCCCCACGCCCAACAGCTGAACAAGTACTTCACCTTCGAAGTGACGGTCCTGGACGACAAGAACGTCCGCCGCCGCTTCCGGGCCTCCACCTTCCAGTCCTGCACGCGCGTTAAGCCCTTCATCTGTACCATGCCCATGCGTTTGGACGATGGCTGGAACCAAATCCAATTCAACCTCGCCGACTTCACCCGCCGCGCCTATGGAACCAACTACGTCGAGACCCTGCGTGTGCAAGTCCACGCGAACTGCCGCCTCCGTCGCATCTACTTCTCCGATCGCCTCTATACCGAAGAGGAGCTCCCTGCTGAATTCAAGGTCTTCCTCCCCCTCTCCCAGAATGAAAAGGCAGCCATGGCGGCAGCGGCGGCGGCGCTGAAAAAGGAGGGGGGAGGGCGGGCTATCGAACAGCAGCAGCAAGAGCAGCAGCAGCAGCAGAAGGAGGTGGTGAAGATGATACCGGCGGCAGTGGAAGCGGTCGAGGTGCTGCATCGGGTGGCTGAGCAACAGGGAGAGGGAGAGGTGGTGGAGCAGTTTGGGGGGAAGAAGGGAGAGGAGGAGGAGGTACTTGCTGCCCCGGCAGGAGGCGTGTAAAGAAGAGGAATGAGGATGATAAATATTCATGGAAAAAGGGGGGAGGAAAATACTTTTAATAGCGTTGAATGTCGTGTACTCTATATTTTTTTGCACATTTCGAAAACATTATTTACTTTAGCGTAGGCACTCTTTTTTGATGACTACCAACCCTCAAATTGACCCACCCCCACCTTGGGAGACTCCCCCTCACCAGGCCTTTGTTTCCTAACCTCCAGCGTTTCCTCATACGCCTTCCCCACTGGATCCAACCCCTCCACCGCTCCTCCCCCGAGACCCAACCCATCCTCCTCCCCTCCTAACGACAACACCTCCTCCTCCCTCTCCCCCTCCTCCCTCGTCATCCCCATCAATTCCCTTCTCCTCTGTCGTCTCCTCCTCTCTTCCTCCCTCGCCTCCTCCCCCGCCCTCCCCGCCGCCGCCAAGGCCGCCTCCTCCTCATCTATCTCCGGGGGAACCTCGAGGGTAACAGGTCCAAAATGCCCTTTCCTAAAATCAGACATCAATCGATCTGCAGCCGAATAGAGGTTACCACGGTATAGCTTGGCGGCTAATGCGTGCAGGTATTCCTCGCCTGAGAGGACCCAGGGGTCGAGTTGGTATCGTTGTTGGAGTCGGGAGAGATCGACGTAGCCGGGCCGGCGTTCGTGGACCCGCCGAAGCATGTTGACTAGCTCGCCTGCTACTACTTGAACATCATAAGACGCTTGGCCAATGTCATTACAAACGGCAAGCTTAAAGGCCGTGTTTTGGTCCACTTGCTTCGCGGGAATGATACCAGGGGAATCAAGCAACTCCAACTCGTCTTCCTTCCGCGAGCCAGTCATCGCAGCAGCACCGAGACGAACCCAAGAAATACGTTTGGTCACACCAGGCATATTCTTACTCTTGGCCAGCTTCCTCCCAATCAACTTATTGATAATCGCAGATTTCCCTACGTTCGGGTACCCAATCACAGCGACGCGGATGCTGCGTGGGAGGAGGCCGAGGCGGGCCCGGCGTTCGTTCACGGCAGCCCCTGCCTTGAGAGCAATCATTTTCAGACGGTGGATATCAGTGCCTTGCCGAGAATCGACAAACACCACAGGGACACGTGGTTGGCCCATCCGAGAGGCAGTCCGGGCAGATTTAATGTAGTAGTCGCCCCATTCTTTCATGGCGCCGGCGGGGGCCATGTCTTTGCGGGTCATTGCCACAATCAAAGGCCGGCGACCAATCCACTGCCGAACCAAAGGGTGGGTAGTCGCGGTAGGAATACGAGCATCCCTCGCCTCGATCACCACGTCCACGAGCTTCAAGAAATCTTGCAACTCCTTCTCGGCCTTGGCAATGTGGCCGGGGTACCAATTGATGTTGTGCCGGGCGATGGAGACGCCTTCCTCGTCAGGGCGGAGGCCGTACTCGGGCTTGGGGATCTCGCCGCGTTTTCGCCCGCCGGCGCCTAAGGATGTGAAGGACGCAGAGGTGCCCGGCAGGACAGATTGCGGTCTTAAAAGCTTGCTGCTGGTGGCGGGGGCCTGAGTTGTGGGTGGGGCAGGGGTATAAGTGAGTTGAACTTCCTCTATTGAGGGAGAAAGGCAAGAAGGAGGGGGGAGGGAGGGGAGGGCACCAGCACCACCATAAGCCGACCTACATACCTGTATTAAGAAGGCCCCGACCGATCGATGAAGGAGCATCATGGCGGTCAGCACCAAAATACTGCAGGAAGGAGCACGGGGACGACGGCGTGGGCGGCGTGGATGGTCAAGCGGCTGCTGGCTGGTGCTGGTGCTGGTGGGCATGGCTTGCTTGCTTCCTCCTCTGGGTTTGGGAGAAGCGGGACGACCGGAACAAAAGAACACTTCCTTCGTTGGCCAACGCTGTCTGGTGTGCAGGGTGGAGTGGAGGGTGTGTGTGAGTCGATATCCAGGCTCGACGGGGAGGCGGCTTGAGCCTTGGGGAGGGTGTGTTGAGCCTGGTGGCGAGCGAGGAGGGGGAGGCGGCTTCGGGCCCATCGAGGTCTCCATGTCTTTGTCCTACCAATGCGCCTTGCAAAGCACAAACCTCACCGACAAAAGCGCTAATCCTTTTACATCTTCCCCTCCCTTACACCCAGCCACAGGCGCCTGAAGCCGCCACTCCCTCCTGCCTCTGCTCCCTCGACCGCCCCACCATCATCATCATCATCACCCCCCTTCGACGCGCCAGCTTTCAAAAACAGGGGCCTCGCCTGACCACTTCTACCCAATCGACACACACCGTACACTTACAGGCAAATACAAATATGCCTAAATTCAGAGGCGTCGGCGGTGGTGGTGGGCGCGGTGGGGTGGTGAGTGGGCGGGTCCCCCACAGTGTCCTAGAACGGAGCAAGCCCCAAAGACGGGTGCCCACGATACTCAAGGTCACAGTCCTCCTCGGCGCGCTGGTATACTTCGCCTTTATGCTCAGCTATAGCCGACCAACCCAAGACGGCAACAATGCCGTAGATCTCTCTTCTGTGTCTTCAGGTGGGCAGAAGAAATCGAAAGCGCAGCCAGGCGGAGGCATGAACGGCAAGACCATCGCCTATGCCATTTCCGTGACGGCAGACGGGGCCTACATGGACGGGGCCGCCGTGTTGGCGCACGGCATCCGCAAGGCCTCAGCTGACTCCAAGTATGAGATCGAGCTCATTGCCATGGTCCATCCCAACGTTACCACTTCCCGCGCAGCCCTTATTCGCGCCGGGTGGAAGTAAGTTTTTTTTCCGGGTGGGGCTTGGGTCAGGAGGAGTGGGGTTTGGTCTTCTTGTTTATGCTGGTTCTGGTGTTTTTAGTTTCGAAATTGAAGACAATGTGAGAGTCTGCTGTCATTATTTGTGTATGTTGCGTAAGCAGGCCTTCGCCTTCCTCCCGCGACGCACAGACTGAGCTTGTCACATCCGCCTCTCTCTTGTCTTCATAATTCACAAACCTTCCCTCCCTCCCTCCCTCCCTCCCTCCCCACAGACTCCTCGAACGCGACACACCCCTCAACATCAACGAAATCCAAGGCGACTACTTAAGAGAACACATCGCCAAAAACGGCTGCTGCGGTGCCACCGAACTGCTGAAACTCTACGCGTGGCTCCTGACCGATTACCACCGCGTGGTACACCTCGACATGGACTCCCTCCTCCTCCAACCCCTCGACGAGCTCTTCGAGCTACCAGGGAAAGACTTTATATATACATGTGATTATGGGATGATGACCCCGGGTTCGAAAGCCTGTCCGGTGCAAGGAGGTTTTTTTGTCTTGAGGCCCAATGAGGAGGATTTTAAGGGACTGCTGGATACGGTGAAGCTGGGTGATTTTAGGGAGGGCTCTGCGTGGGGCGGGGAGCATATTGGGTGGTATTGGGGGGGGATGACGATTCAAGGTACGTGTATGAGGTGTTGATTTTGGGAGGGGGAGATAATGGTGGTGGTTGTTGGTTGGTCGTTGCAAGCAGTGGTGGTGGCCGCGCAATGCCAAGGCGAGGATTGTGGAGTATCCTTTCTTTGTCTTCTATTGATAAAGACGGAGAAGCAAACACGAACTCCCTTTTTCTCCTCTCCCCTCCCCTCCCTCTTTCCCATCCTCCTTTCCCCCAGGTCTGCTCCCCTACTACTTCCACAAGCTCACCGACCCCGCCCGTGCCCAAGAAGTGGACCGCTGCATCTACAACAACATGTTCGACAACCCCGAATGCAAAAACGCTAGCATCCCGACGATTAAAAACGTGCATTTTACTGTGTGCCAGAAGCCTTGGACTTGCTATTCGCACGCGAAGAACGTGGCCTGCACGCCCTTTATGGAGAAATGGCTTGAGTTGCGGAGAGAGGTGAGGGTTGGGGTGGTGGTGGGAAATGGGAGGTTTTGGAAGGGCTGTGATAGCTTAGAGGGGTGGCAAGGCATGCCAATTGTATACTTATTTGTTTCACTCATCTCTGATTTTCCTCCTCTTGCTCCTTTCCTTCATAACACAACACACAGCTCGAAAGCGCGGAGACGGGCGCGTATGAAGAAGCATGTGTAGGAGGCAAGTACCGGCCACTCGAGTTCTTGCAAGACCACACGATGCAGGCAAAATATGGAGCAGCAAGCGCATAGTAGTAGTCGTCGGAGGGAGGGATGCATTGATATGACAGAGAAGCGAGGAGTAGGAGGTCGCATATGAGCCCAGTCCAAAAATAAATATGAAGAACCAAAGCAATGTACATGTATTGAAAGCGGAGACATCGGAGGCAAGAAGGGAGATGACCGCGTGTTTGTGTGTGACATTTCTTTGTTGTTCCTGTTTGTTGGTAAGCCTGTGGGGGGAGATGAGGTCGAGAGGAGGTGCTCTGGATTTCGAAATCAGGTTTGTTGGTATGCGGGGTGATAGATGCACCCGCTGCATGCAATGCAGCAGCAAGGGCAAATGCGAGAAAGTGGCCGGCAGCTTCCGGCCCGCTGGTCCAAAGACTCTTGAGGGTATTGATCATGACGCGGGCGTGGAGAGCTGGGGTTAGCAGGGGGTTGTCGATCAGGTGGAGGAACGTGACCCTAGGCCCATTCATCCAACGGAACTTCCACTTGTTCCACCGGCTCGGGCGGGGGGGCGGCGTCAGGGTTCGGGCGGGGAAGTGGCTCCCCCCCCGGGGAAGCGACCGAGGCCCTGGGCACCTAGTCACCTGGAGAGATTGGATATGGTCGGCGGGAAGTCTTGTCTTGTCTTGTTTCTTTAGAGTGCACCCTCTGGGAGGGCTTATTGTATGGCGCTCCCAGCTTATCTCGCCGAATGTCCTTGAAGGAGGGAGAGGAGCAGAAATGTGCTGCTCCTGCTGCTGCTAGGCTAAGGAGGACAGCGCATCGAGCAGGCGTGTGGCAGAGAGCAAGTACAGCAGCGGCTCCGTGTATAACGATTTTATCACGGACTGTTTGAGCAGCAGAAGCAACAGTTGCGCGCCTGGCAACTGCTACCTCTGTTGCTGTCTAGCCGACCGTAGACACGGAGTCGCTGCTGTAGCTGCTCGCCTGCTACATGCTGCTGCTCCTGCTGCTCCTGCTGCTCCTGCTGCTCCTGCTGTTGGCTGGGCGCGGAAGGTGGAGGGAGTGAGGGAAGAGGAAGCAGGAGGGAAGGCTCAACACGCAGATCTTTTCTCTCTCTTTTCTCCTCCCCAAGCCCCACGCTTCATTGCCGCCCTACCCTTCTTCCACGGACGCCCGGTAGTGGGGAGTGTGTGTCGTACATACAGAAAGAAATACACGTTCATTCTCATGTTACATGCTCTTTGAGCGGTAACCAAGGCAAGAGCCAAGAGAGGAATCAGAGCAAAGTCGTCCTCCACCCATATGGGAGGGAGGGAGGGAGGACAACGCCTGCTCAAGCACATCTCCTGTTGGACCTATTCCTTGGTTACCGCACAAATTCAATCATGGAAACAATACAAATTTCTTACTATCGAGGTACACACACACACACATACCGGGGTCCGAGGAAACGGCCGCGAAACGGCGAGACGAAGCGACACGTTTCGCGTTGTTCGCATCGTTTCGTTTTTGAAACCAAGTCAATTTCTATTTGTTCTTCACGCTCTTTTCTTGGTCTTATCGCCTTGCTCTCGTTGTGCGAGGTTTGGGCCTCCAACCTTTGCCCCTGTGTACGCCCTGTGTACCCACGACTGAGAGCGCAAGCGTCAACCACTGTCCAAGGAGGCAGGCGTTTTGTGATTCCCCCTTGTGCTTCTATGGCCCGCGTCTCTCCTCCTTGCGCGGCTGGCTGACACGCAAGCGCGTGTCCTTGCTACATATGTCCATTCCGTCTGGGCTCCAGGTGCACGCTGGTACTTGCATTGACTGCCACACACACACGCTAGCCAGCTTGCCTGCCCGTTACGTTGCGCGCGATGCCTAACCCCAAGCATGGTGGCTTCCACACCATACACACCATACAGGGGGAGAACGCATGGAAGAAACGGAGGCACTGCCATGCAGCCCTCTTTGACACACACACACACACACACACACACACACACACACACAACCACACAACCACACTCACAACTCCCCCCACACACCAACACATACACACAGGGAGCAGCCAGTGCGTCCAGGTCGTCCGTCGCCCCCACCGTCTCCATCGAACCATGATGTCCTCGATGCCTATGCAAGACTGCACCATTACCACTGCGGGGGACGCCATGTGGCCGCCAATGTCGCTTGACGGCTCCATGGACTCGTCGTCGAGCATCTTTTCCGACACGTCGTCGCAAGGCAAGGAGTGCAAGGAGAACGGGAACGAGGAAGAAGGTGAGCTGAGGCAGAGAGGGGGTGTAGTGTGGCTGCCTAGTCTTGTATGTGTCGCTGTGCATGTCTCAGGTGTCTTTAGAGATTAGAAGTGCCCTCCTTTCCTTCCATATTCTTGGGTGTAGGAGAAGCACACGATCGCGCCCAAGTCACACACTCATTCTTTCCCTTTCCACGCATCCTCCCACAGCTAAGAAGGACCCCGGGCGTTGGACCGCGGACGAGCACATCCTCTTCTTGAAGGGCCTGTCACTGCACGGCAAGTCGTGGAAGAAAATTTCGGAGATTGTCAAGACTCGCTCGGTGGTCCAGATTCGCACGCACGCTCAGAAGTACCTGATCAAGTTGGAGAAGGCCCGGAAGGCGGGGCACCAGGGCGTGTTGATGATGGATGGGAAGGGCGTCGACAACACGGAGCGTCGCGGCACCACCAAGGTACGTAATTAGACTATATTCTATGTACGTGCGTGCTTCCCTCCCATTCATGACGCAAGGACTCATTTATTCTTTGTTTTTATATTATGCAGAAATCGTCTCCCCCCGCGGGTACCCTCAAGCCTGCCTCTATCTCCGCCGACGCCTCCGTGCCCAGGACCAAGAAGCAGATGCAGCGGCCAGCAGGCCACTTTTCGGAGCAGCAAGAGCAGCAGCAGCAGCAGCAGGAGCAACAAAAACAACAACTACAACAAGAAGAGCAGCAGCAGCAACTGCAGCAGCTGCAGCAGCTACAGCTACTACAGCAACAACAACAATCTCTCCTTCAATTCCAAGACACCTCCGCGCCTGCGCTCATGCCCATCCCCTCCAGCTTCCCCCTCTTGAACCTACCCACCGGTGCCATGAACTGGGCAGTGGCACCCTACCCTTGCCCTACCCTCCCCATCTCCTCCGCCGTCTACAGCATGCAGCAGCTGATGGCCCCCCAAGGACTAGACATCGGCGGCTCCCTCCTCTCCCCCTCCTCCCACGCTCGCGCCAGCTTCATCGCGGCCCTGGCCCGTGGCGCAGGCGCAGCCCAACCCGGGCAGGACCTGACCACATTGCCCCTCCCCTCGGGGTTGCAGGTAGAGATGGCCACGCAATTTAATCACCTGGCCGGCACCAGCGCTAGCGGCATTGACGAGAGCAGCTACAAGTGCCAACGTGTCCCCGCGGGTGTAGCAGCCCCAGCTGGCGCTGCTTCTAGCACTACCTTCCCCACTACCAGCAGCACGGGTGCTACTGCTATTCCCCTCGACCAGCCCTCCTACCGCCCCTCCGCCTTTGTCGTCCCCCAACAACCCTGCGTCTCACCTGCGGCTATCTCCTCCTATACCCGCCCCATGATGGTCGGGCCCTCCCCTTCCCCCTCCACCTCTTCCTCCTTCTTGCCCTCGGCACCAGGCCAATACTACAAGGTTCCGGACCCCTTGGAAGAGCTGATGCAAAGCCTGACACGAGGCAAGCTGTCCTCCTCCTCTTCCTCCTCCGCCTCTTCCTCCATCGGGCCGGAAGTGGATGAGTTGCCCAGCATGCACGATATGCACGTATGGGAATTGACGGATAAGCACGCCCGGCCTTCCTCCTTGCGTTCGTGGGATGAGGAGGATTTTGAAAGTACGTCCTCTTCTTCCTCCTCTTCGGTCGGGAATGGAGATCACGTCTCTTGCTCCCCCGCAAGTGTGAGTGAGTTTCAGTGTCCGTCTGCTGCGTAAAGAGGGGGGAGAGGAAGGGAGGAAAGGAGAGAGAGGTCATGAATGGTGGGGGGAGAGGTGGGGCCTGTTCCTTTCGTTTTGTTTGTGTGCCTGTTCTCTTGCTTCACACGGTATTTGTATTTTTATATATATGTGTGTGTGGGGTTTAAGGTAGGGA
>Ga0105053_10011864_pt1 | contig 10602 bp, 9 predicted proteins | sample BON01_FD_78093 | JGI IMG/M metagenome (GOLD analysis project Ga0105053, IMG submission 78093) | Freshwater microbial communities from Lake Bonney liftoff mats and glacier meltwater in Antarctica - BON-01 | ecosystem: Environmental > Aquatic > Freshwater > Ice > Glacier meltwater | place: Lake...
GCGGGGGGTGGGCGGGAGGGCAGGGGGGCATGGGCGCGGTGGGGGGGGGGAGGGAGGGGGGGAGGAGGGTGGGGGGGGGGGGGGACCCATGCAGGAGCTGCGGCGCCTGGGTGCTGCTGCTGGAGCGCTACAAGCCACCTCCCAGGCCGAGCAGGCTCTTGAGGCGCAGGGTTTGCTGCTCGAGCACGCCGCCGTCTTGCGAGTTGCCGCCCTGCCCATTCAGCGAGTAGGCGGCTAGGCCGCTGAGGTCGAAGCCGCCAGTCGGCGCATGCATCAGGTGCTGCGACGGCGGCGGCGGAAAGCCAGAGGCGGGCGCCGGCGCCGCGCCATAGTTCCGACCCGCGGGCGACGGGGCATACCCCGCGGGCGCCGGGGCATACCTTGGGTTAGGGTTGGAGGTTAGGGATCCAAGAGACGGCGGCAGCGGCGGCGGCGGCGGGGGCGGAGGCATAAGAAGCCCGTGCTGCATCCGTTGCTGCTGCGGCGAGGGCTGCGCCTGCAGCTGCGCCTGAAGGATCGCCAACTGCTGCATCTGCTGCTGCAGCCCGGACGCAGCCGCGGCGGGTGGCGCGGCCGCGGGCGCGGAGTAGTAGTGATGGAGCTGCTGCTGCTGGAGCTGCTGTTGCTGGTGAAGCTGCTGCTGCTGGGCGAGCTGCTGCTGCGGCGGCGGCGGGTTAAGGAGCGAGAGCGGCTGCTGGAGGAGCAGTGCCGCGAGTTGCGGGTGCGCCAGCTGGCGCTGCAGGGCCTGTTGCTGCTGCTGCTGCTGGCTCAAGAGCGAGGCGAAGTGGGCGGAGCTGGGCGCGGGAGCGGGAGGCGGGGCGACGGAGATCGCGGCGATCGCAGCCTGCTGCTGCATCAAGGCCAGGCGCTGCTGCTGCTGCTGCCAGGCCTGTAGCTGAACCTCGAATTGCTTCTGCTGCTGCGGAGTCAGCTGGTGGCGCTGCTGCTGCAGAGCCGCCAGGAGCTGGTGTGACTGCTGCTGCAGCTGGGCCAGTTGGGTGGCGACGGCCTGCTGCGACGGCGCGGCGGGGGCCGCGGCGTGAGCTGGCGGCAGCGGCGGCGGGCTCGGCTGCTGCCGCTGCTGCTGCAGCCGGCGGTGGTAGTCGGCGAGCTGCTGCTGGTACTGCTGCTGCGCGGCCTGCGTCTTCTGCTGCTGGTACTGGGCCAGCTGCTGTTGGTACTGCTGCAGCTGCTGCTGCTGCGACTGCTGCGACTGCGCCGTCTGCTGGGCCTGCGTCTGGCGCTGCTGTGCCTGCTGCTGCAGCAAGGCCTGCTGCGCCTGGAGCTGCGCGTGCGCCTGAAGCCGCGCTTGCTGCTCGGCGTGCTCCTGAGCGTGCTGCTGCGCCTGGGCCTGCTGCTGCATCCACGCCGCCATCGCGTCGACTCCGGCGACCGCCGGCGCAGCCGCCACCTCGGCGCGAGGGGCGACCGGAAGCCTGCTTGGCGAGACGGGGGTCTGCGTGGCGTTGCACCAAGCCGCGAGGCGGCTCTGCGACCACGACTCGGGAAGCGGAGCAGCCCCGACGGCAGCGCGGATCGAGGAATCGGGCAGAGGCGGTGCACAACCCGGCGCCGGGTACGCGGGCAGGCCACTCTCGCTCTCCGAGCCGTTGCTGTCAGCGGAGAACCACATGCCGAGGCGCGAGACGCCCTGGGCCGCCGGGCTTCCGTTCTGCACGCCCAGGATCGTCTTGAGATTGGACGTCGGCGACCGCAAATCCGGCTCTGGCGTGTGCGCGAGTTCCGACCGCGCCGCGCTCGTGGGCAGAGGAGCCCGGCCGAGGTGGAGCGGCGCGAAGGGGTCCGACAGTGGCGCCCGCTGCGGGTCCGGAGCCCTGGTGCCCAGAGCCTTGGTGGGCGCGGTCATCGCGGAAGGAGCCGAGAGCCCAGGCGGGCAGGAACCCGTCGTCGCAGGGGGCCGCAACTGCGCTGCGGGCGGCGGTAGCCCGCCGATGAAGGCGAGGTCGTCATAGGGCTCCTGGCCTGCGCCGAGCAGCGCCGAGGGCTGTGATGCCATGGAGGCCCATGAGCGCCCGTCGACCGCCGCCGCAGGCTTCCCCATGGAGGCGCACGAGGACTCTGATGCTGAGCGGCTGGCCCCGCGGCTGCGTGGGGGCGGCAGGCCGGGCAGGGGCAGCTCTGCCTCAGCCCTGGGCCGCGGCTTCACCAGAAGCCCAGGCGGCAAGACGCCCGGCAGCGGCCGCGTGCGCCCGATCGAGAAGCCGCGGGTGCCGTCTGGCCCCTTGGCGTATCGCATCCCCAGGAGCACCATCGCCTGCACCCGCCTGACGCGTGTGCTGCTGGCGCAACCTTCGGCCGCGCGCAGCGACCAAATTAGACACGACTCGAGCGCGTAAAAAAGGAAGCGCGAACGCCACTGTTGACGTCGCCGCTCGCTGGCGCACACAGTGTGCATCACGGTTCCGCGAATCCCGGTCGCGCTCGTGGCGTGCTGCGGCCTTCTCGCCCTCCTGACGCTCTACCTGCTCGGAGCCGGAGCGCCGCGCACGCGCACCCAACGCGCCGTCTCGGCATCCGCCACGCCAGCGTTGCTGACACGCGATCACTCGGCGTGGAGCGTCGGAATGGTGCCACTGACACACGAGCCCGCGGTATGGCGCGTCTGGGACTTTGAGCGGCCGTTTGGGCCGCGGGTGCCGTGCCGCTGGTCTCCCCTCGTGCCTCCACCAACGCCCGGTCTGCGCCGACCGTGGAACAGCTCCGTTTGCCTCCGGCCAGCGGGCGACCTGCTATCGGACGCGCTCGCCAACGACGGGCACTGGGCGGAGTGCGATGACCTGCCGCTCCTCTACGCCATCGGCTCGGCGCACGCAGGGGGCGGTCAGGTCGCGACCGCAATCCTCGACGTCGGCATGAACTTGGGCGCCTGCACGCTCCACTTGCTGCTCGCGACGGACGCACAGGCGCGCGCTCCAGCGCCTCGAGTCGCGGCCTTCGCGCCCGCGGCCAGCCATCGCTGGCGCGTGCCCCCACCACTGGCCCGTGCGTCCTCCACGCTGCCTCGCTCGCCCACGCAGGTCCTCTCGTTTGAGCCAGGCGGCGGCAACTTGGCCCACGCCACGTCGTCGCTCCTCGCCCTCGCCTCGCACCACCCTGAGGTCCGCTCGCGCTCCCACGTCTTCCCGATCGGTCTCGGAGCTACCAACACCTCCTTCTGGCTCCACCCAGCCCTCGGCAACGCAGGCCACTCCGTGCTCGGAAGGTGCGCCCGCCCGCAGCAGCGCGCAGCCAGCCTGGGTGCAGCCATGGACGGCAGATCCCCCGGCGCAGGTCGCAGGAGGTGGAGGAGCGCCTCGCCAGGTTCGACCCGTCGGACTTCGGCGCGGCAGAGGAGGTGCTCGTCCGCTCCGGCGACGATGTGCTCTGGCCGCGTCGGCGCGAGGGCCACGTGCCTGCTCCTCGGTTTGCGATGATGAAACTTGACGTCGAGGGCTTCGAGTGCAACGCGCTGCGGGGCATGCGTCGCCTGCTCGCGGCCGGCGCGGTCCAGACCGCCAAGCTCGAGGTCTTCGACGCCGCGTTGCGGGCGCAGGGCTGCTCGGGCGTCGAGCTGCAGCGCTTGCTTTCGGAGAGCGGGTTTCGACTCTACCCGACCCTGCCGGACCTCGAGGAGGCGCGCTGTCACTGGAGCGATGCCGCCTCCCCCCCCCGGCACAAGCCCCTCTCGCCCAACCGGCTCCACGGCCAGGCCGAGTTCCCGTACAATATTTATGCCGTCTACTGCCCACGAGGCAGGAGGCGCACCAACCGCCGCTCGCGCGCGCTCGCCCAGGACCAATGACCACCGCTAGCCGCCACCGCGAGGTTAGAGCTATGCGCTGTGCGCTATGTCGTGTGCTGTGTGCTGTGTGCTGTGTTGGTGGGCTGGGGCTCTATTACTATAACTATATTATAGGTATAATATAATATAATATATAATATAGTTTATTGGTTCTATATTTTCTTCGAATTACATAGAACATTGTATATTTTTGGATTTTCTACAACTAGAACTCTCATTTACTATTACTAAAACTAAATCATTATCATTATCATTATCATATATTGATATTACATGCGAGGGCGAGGGTGAGGGTGGTAACCACTAACCACACGTACACGTACACAGCATAACACCACTACCACTATTTCATTGTCTACACATAAAAATACATACACATACATACAGTGTCAGAGAGAGTATACCACAACGACCACGAATGAATCAGATTAGAATCACTCTAAAATCATGATACAATCCCGATCCTCTAATGTCTAATCGCTAGATCGCGATATCAATCGGCGTCTCCCTCACTGCTGCTGCTCGCCCAGCCACTAACGCCCTGCAGCTGTAGCGCCTCCAAGGCGCGGCGCAGGTGCGTGATGGTTCGAAGCGAGTCGCTGCACGAGAGGGCGTGCTCTCGGATGAGCGTGTGCGCCGCGACTCTCCAGTAGGCGGGCCCATAGTCGAGCAGCGCCTCGGCCCCTTTTGGTATCGTCTCTGACGCGAAGAGGACCATCATGGGCAGCATGGCCTTTGGATCGAAGACGAGCGCCATGAAGACGTTGGGCCGGCGCTGCGGGAGGGGGGGCGGCGCCCAGCGGTCGTTGACGAACCTCGCGACGCCGCCCCGCACGCGCGCCGAGATGCGGAGCGTTGGTCCCGCGTAGCCACGTTCTCGCATCTCGGCTACGTCGAGCTCGTATATGTAGGTGTTACTCTCCGGCTCCTGCTCAAAAAAACAAACCGGGAGGGGGGGAATCGGTGCGCTATGAACTGGGCCGCTCTGACGACGCGTGGGTGGCGGCGCGATGTGGGAAGCGGGCATTCGCGAGGAGGGTGTAGCAGGACAAAGCATAAGAGAGGGCGACGGGGCAACGCCCCACCTTGCCAGAGCCTGGTTTGATCAATGGTCGATATCGCAGTCACGAAAGGGCCAGACGGGGCGTGGGGCCACCGCACGGCTCGGACAGAGTCAGTGACTGCTTTGATTGGGAGGGGCGCGTGGTGGGCGCTGGGCGGGGCGTCGCACCTCGTCCTCCTCGCTGATGAGCTCGCCCGCGTAGTGCGCAATCGGCTGCCCCGCCTCCACTGCCCTCGACAGGATTGCAGTCAGCGGCGCACAGTCGGGCGGCGTGAAGAGGGTCACCGGAGAGGTCGCGCGCGTATCGCGCACCACCGTGAGCAGGGAGCCGCCCTTTGCGATGGAGCGCAGCACCGGCGCGTCCTCGCCACTCCAGTGGTCGCGGTCGGCGTCGTTGGGCCGGCACCGCCGCAGCAACGCCTCGATCGCCTCGCCAGAGTGCGCGCCGCGGCGGAAAGAGTGGAGCCGACGCATGTCGAGGGTGTCGACGCGCTCGCAATCGCAAAACGCCGCGTCCAAAGGGACCCGCTCGAACGGAGAGCCCCGTACTCTGGGCGAGAGCGGCGTGGCGCTGCTCGCCGCGTGCGTGGCGGGCGCGTAGTTCTCGATGGACCGGAGCGCGTCGTCCTCGACCGCCTCCTCTCCTTCTAGAGCGAGTCGTGCGAGCCGAGCTGCCGGCTCTGAGCACGCCGCCCTGGCCTCGCGCAGCATGTTGCGCAGGCCGTCGCCGCCCGTTCCCGTGCCCCCCGGTGGCGCACCGTTTTCAAGAAGACCGCGTTCCGCCGCCGCCGCCGCGAGAGCACAGCGCCGCCGGTGAAGCGCGCGGGACATCAGGCTCACGCTCGCGAGCCGACGCGCCTGCAGGGCGTCCCGGTCGCGCGCCGCCGCCACGGCCACCGGGTCTGCGAGCCGCCGCCGCTGTGGCGCAGAGGGAGGGCGGCGGCAGGATGTAGCGCGGACGGAGACGAGGTCGCCATACCAGCCGGCGTGGATGCCCATCGTTGCCGCGGGCCAGTTCGCCGGTCGGAGGTACGTGGACGGCTCAAAATAGAAACTACAATATCTAATTATGGAGTTCTATTTTAGGAGCCGCACCAAACATCAAATTCTGACCTTCCAACTCGGTGGACACAGCGGGCAAGGTTCATGGCCAGCGAGGCCATCGACTTGACCCTGGACTCGGCGGACGTCCCGCCGCTCTCTTTGCGGGCCCGGCGCAAGGCGCACCTGACGCAAAGCGCCAAGTGCAAGCCCGGCGGCAGCAGCGGGCCACAGCGGGCGTTCCTCGACCTGACCGGCGACTCGCAGGACGACCGCGACGACGACGACGACGACTGCTCCGCGCTGCCCCAGGCTCGAGGCCGCGCGACCGGATCGTCTTCGTCGTCAGCTTCCGGCGGGCCGTCCACCAGCGCTTCTGGCGGGCCATCCGCCAGCGCTGCCGACCACGGCTCGCTCGTCATCGACCTGAGTATGGACGACGCGGACGGCGCGGCGACGGACGACCCGCCCGTAATCGACCTCGACGGCGACGACGCCTCCATCGCTCGCTCGCTGCAGGCCTCGCTGCGGCAAGCGCCCGACTCCGATCTGGCGACGCTCCAGGCGGCGCGCGAGCAGCGGCGCAAGGCGCGGCAGGAGCGCATGCGGATGCGGGCCAACGCCATCGACGTGGAGGCGGAGCCGGACGACCTGCTTTTCCAGCAGCGCGTCCAGATCTCCGACCTGGTCCGGCGCTCGGCTCCAAAGCCGCCCATCCCCGGGGCGCCCCTGCACCCGAACTGGGCGCGGGGTCTTGCGGCCGGGCACCGGCCCACGGTCCAGCTCGAGGTCTGGCCAAACCCAAAGAGCCTGCCCGGCTGCCAGCTCTACGAGCGCTTTGTCGCGGCGTGGTCCAAGGTGCCAGACAAGAACCTCCGGCTCGTCTTCCACGGCACAGGCGAGGCCAACATCGACGCCATCTGCCGCGACGGCCTCGACCCGCGCCGGCGCGCCGGCCAGGCGCACGGCGCGGGCGAGTACTTTGGCGGCAACATGGACGTCTCGCTCGCCTACTGCCGCGGCGGCCGGTACATGCTGGTCTTCGCCGTGCTGCTCGACAAGTCGGGCGTGACCAAGGTGGTGGGACCGGCCAGCGGCGTGCCGGGCGAGATCGTGGTCATCAACAAGCCCGAGCACCAGCTGCCGCTCGCGGTCGTCTCGCTCGGCTGCCAGCGCTGGGCGCCAGCAGCCTCGTGGGCCACCAGCCAGGCCAATCTCTACACCTCGGCCGACGTGCCAGCGCCCGCGCACAAACCGCTCCTGGGCGGCTTGCCCGGCTACCCCGGCGGATACCCGGCCTATGCGGCCGCCATGCTAGCAAACGCAACCGCGATGCTCGCTGCGCGCGCCCGGGCCTCTCCCAAGCGCGCTACCAAGGGCAAGAGCCGGAAGCGAGGGCGGTGAGCGCAGCAACGGCACACCGCCCGTGCCTTCTTCCCGGCCCGTCGGTGGAAGGTCCCACGGCTTGGGCGGAGCGCAACCGGGGGTGAGGGTGGGGAGGCGGGACACCGTGCGTTTTGGTTTGGGATGTGGCCACCTTGCAAGCCCAGTGCGGTCGGTGGCGGCTGTGGTTGGCGCTTGTTTTTTTAGGCCATCTCTGGCAATCTCTCGCATTCTCTCTCCGAACGGGAAGAGGGTTGCGGGGGGGGGCGCTGTGCTGTGTCCCCAGTGTGCGGGCGGAAGGGGAGTGACACTGCACACTGCGAGTTTGGGAGTTGAGCGGTGTTGGACGGAGAGCGTAGAGGTAGAGCGCGAGAAGATATAGGCCCTGTGACGCTCCGTGCCGCTGGGAACCGGGAACTGCGGCACTTCTCGAACCGGGAACGGGCACATGAGCACACTTGGCCTTTACACGATATTGTTATTACCAATATTGTATGGTGTATAGCATGCAAACAGAAACAGAAACAGGAAGTCGGAAGGTGAGTCGTATACATACCGTATACTGATACTGTCCAATAATCGTGCAATAGTATTGCACCAGGGTAGGCAATGCAGGTGGGCGGGGGGGAGGAACGGATGGTTGATTCGTGCACAACAGTGTCGAATAAACGAATATCTTGTAAGGGCCGCCAAGAGCACACACATATCACCCTTTAATAAAAAAAAAATTCAATCCAACGCTCTGCACCGCAGCGGTCTCCGGTAGCGGATAGTGATACTGACCCATAAACTGGGTCGGTGCTTTTTGTGCGTGTGCTGTGTGCTAGTGCGGTGCGTGTGGGTGTTTGCGGGGTGTGCGTGTGTTTAGGAGCTTTAAAAAAAAAAAAAAAAAAAAAATTAACGAGTGCGCGGCCCTCACAGTGTCTTTCAGAAACAACAAAACTCTGCAATCCGGATCCGTCCATCCAGCGTCGACAAGCTCATGACCACTGCCGCCGAGGTCAACGTTGTGATCGACGGCTCGGGATTTACTGCCGACGCGGACGACGTGGACGTTGTGATCGTCGGCTCGGGCTTTGCAGGGCTAGCGGCCGCGATCGAGGCGGCGGCCGACCCGGCAAATTCGGTCGTCGTGGTCGAGAAGATGGGCGAACTGGGGGGCAACTCGATTTGGAATGGCGGGCAGGTCGCCGCCGTGGGCTCGCCGGAGCAGGCGGCTGCCGGCATCGCCGACTCGCCGGAGCTAATGGAGAAGGACATGCTCGACGCGGGTGGCAACCTGAACCATATCGACCTGCTGCGGATTCTATCGCATGGGTCGAACGAGACGGCAGACTGGACGCGCAGTCTGGGCGTCGAGTACCGTCCAAAGCTGTCTCACCTCGGTGGGCACTCTGTTCCGCGCACGCTGTGCACGCTCGGCTCGGTGGGCCACGACCTAATCACGCCGATGCTCGCCAAGATTCACTCCTTGAAGAACGTCAAGATGCTGATCAATACGACCATCGTCGGCTTGGTGACCGATCCGCTAGGACGCGTGTTGGGCGTAGAGACCCGTCCTTCCTGCGATCCCGATGTCGGGGCCGAGATCCCCACGCCGGGCCGGATCCGCTGCCGCAAGGGCGTCGTGCTCGCTGCCGGCGGCTTTGGTGCCGACGTGGCGTTTCGCGCGGTCCAGGACCCGCGGTTCGGCGCCGAGGTGATGACGACCAACCAGCCGGGCGCCACGGCTGAGATGCTTCGTGCCACGCTGCGCATCGGCGCGATGCCCGTCCAGCTAAGCCACATCCAGCTCGGGCCTTGGACTAGCCCCGATGAGGGAAGATTCGGCCGCGTGCCCCTCTTCTGCCTAGGCGCCGGCTTCCCGCACGGCATTCTGGTCAACCCCGCGACGGGAGCGCGTTTCGTGAACGAGATGGCGAACCGCCGCGTGCGCTCGCACGCCATCCTCGGCCTCGGCCAGCCGGCGGTCTGTCTCACTGATGCGGCTGGCGCGCAGCACAGCCTCGTGCATCCCCTCGGCATGCTGGCTCCAGCGCTGCAGGAGCACCAGACCATCGCGGCGCTGGCGGCGGCTCACGGGATGGACGCGTCCAAACTCGAGCACACCATCGCAGAGTACAACCGCGGGGTGGAGGGCGGCAGCGACGCGTTCGGCAAGCCGCTGAGCGCCGAGACGAAGCCCATCGCCCGCGCGCCCTTCTACTGCGCACGCATCTGGCCCAAGGTGCACCACACGTGTGGCGGAGTCCAGATCAACCCTCGCGCAATGGTCCTCGACCTCGACGGAGCGCCCATCCCGCGCCTCTTCGCCGCCGGCGAGTTTGTGGGCGGCGTCCACGGCGCGGACCGCCTCGGCTCCTGCGCAACCACCGAGTGCTTGCTCTTCGGACGCATCGCCGGCAAGCAGGCCGCCGCGCAGGAGCGCTCCCCGTGAAAGGGAAGGAGGAAGGGAGTGCCGCGACGCTCTGCACTCTGATGTATGACTAGGCAATTGGAGCCATCTCGGCCCGGTCCAGCGGTTGATCGCGAGACGCGAGACGCACCCCCCACGCCGACTCCTCCCCTCGGCCATGGCCGTTTGTTCTCCGTTCGCGTGCTTGTCCCGCGCGCCCTCTCGCCACGGCCACCCTGCGCCCTTAGTTCGAGGACTCTAGAAGAGTGAAAATCGCCGCGCTCCTCGAGCCACCCATGCTCTGATAGGTCTCTGTGCCAGCGCGGCGGCGTCGGCTTCCCCGTCCGCTCGTGAAGAGGTGTGTGTGAGGCGGCCTGAGTTGCGATAGCGCGCCCTGGCCCCGGCGCCCTGGGCGAGGTTCCGGTGAGTGGTAGTGGTTGGTGATGTTGTCGCGGATGAGCGGTGCGTGCCGCAGGCACTCCGCAGGCGCGCAGCTAGCGTGGCACGCGGCGAGGCCGAGAGGCGCGCATAGGTAGGGAGTGTGTGCTGCTTTGCCCTAACAGCAGGGATATGGACGAGGCGGGGAGGGTGGAGATGAGAGCTCCCCGCACTAGTTTCTGCACCCTCTGATTTGTGATTCCATTTCTCTAGTTAGTCTAGTTATATACATGAATACTGTTTATATATCAGACGCACAAAAACGTTCCTATTTTTGTTGTGTATCACGTATTACACATATATATACCCATGGAGATAATGCCACCCATAAACCATATACATTAAAAAAAATCGGTATAATTATATATATCAAGTATCAGACTGATGATTATCAGACGAAATTGTAATAAATAATATTTACACATATATAACTATAGTTATGACATATATACAATATATATATATATATATATATATATA
>Ga0105053_10011867_pt1 | contig 10601 bp, 10 predicted proteins | sample BON01_FD_78093 | JGI IMG/M metagenome (GOLD analysis project Ga0105053, IMG submission 78093) | Freshwater microbial communities from Lake Bonney liftoff mats and glacier meltwater in Antarctica - BON-01 | ecosystem: Environmental > Aquatic > Freshwater > Ice > Glacier meltwater | place: Lake...
CCCGATTTCGACACCCGCACCTATGGCAAGCGCAAGCTGAGCGATCTGGTGCAGGATCTCAAACGCTTCGAGACCCGCAAGGTGGGCAGTCAGTTTCAGGTGCGCCGCCGCGACTGAGGGCCAACGTGCAACCGTTTTTGAACGCCCGGAATGGCAGCTGTGCGGAAACGCAGTTGATCATGGCGCTTGTGCGCGTTTCAGCCGTTCGCCTGCATCTTGGCGCGGTGCCGTCAGTCCAGCGGCCTTGATGGATCGTGAGAGCAGTCAGGGCAATACCATGCCCTGCCTACTGCGAATACATCCCCTCGTAGATCGGCCCCAGCGTGTCCGGGTCGAACAGCGACGAGACGCTGGTGCCGTTCCAGATGTTCAGGATCGCCTGGGCGAACATCGGGGCGGTGGGCACGATGCGGATGTTGGGGGTGGCGCGCACAGCGGCTGTGGGTTCGATGCTGTCGGTGATCACGAGGGATTTCAGGACCGAGCCTGTCACCCGCGCAACCGCCGGGCCCGACAGCACCCCGTGGGTGGTGTAGGCGTGCACCTCCTGTGCGCCCGCAGCCATCAGCACTTCGGCGGCCTTGCACAGCGTGCCGGCGGTGTCGCACATGTCGTCGACGATCAGGCAGACCTTGCCCGCGACTTCGCCGATCACCGTCATTTCGGCCACTTCGCCCGCCTTTTCGCGCCGTTTGTCGACGATGGCCAGGGGGCTGCCCACCCGTTGTGCCAGTTCGCGCGCCCGCGCCACGCCGCCCACATCGGGCGACACGATCATCAGGTCGGCCATGTTCGTCCTGAACTGGTGCTTGATGTCGAGGGCGAAAACCGGCGAGGCATAGAGGTTGTCCACTGGAATGTCGAAGAAGCCCTGAATCTGCGCGGCATGCAGATCCATTGTCAGCACCCGTTCGATCCCGGCCTCGACGATCATGTTGGCCACCAGTTTCGCGGTGATCGGCGTGCGCGCCTTGGTGCGGCGGTCCTGCCTTGCATAGCCGAAATAGGGGATCACGGCGGTGATCCGCGCGGCGGACGAGCGGCGCAACGCATCGGCCATGATCAGCAGTTCCATCAGGTTGTCGTTGGCGGGGTTGGATGTGGGCTGGATGACGAACATGTCCTCGCCGCGGACGTTCTCGAACACCTCGACGAAGATTTCCTGATCGTTGAACCGTTCGACCCGGGCATCCAGCAGCTTCACGCTCATCCCGCGGTGCATCGACATGCGCCTTGCGATGGCGGTGGCCAGGGTGCGGTTGGCATTGCCCGCGATGAGCTTGGGTTCTGAGAGCGATGGCATGTGGCTGGGGTTCCCGATCTGGCGGATTCGCGACGTTGACACCGCTTAGCATGGGGCTAAGGTGCCGCAAACCTCAAGCCCGCCGGGAAGGCAGCATTTATGGCTCATATCGACTATTTCTTCGCCACGATTTCCCCCTACACCTACCTCGCCGGAACCCGGCTTGAGAAAGTCGCGGAAAAGGCGGGCGCCAGCATCACCTACAGGCCGCTGGACATCATGCAGTTGTTCTCGCGCACCGGGGGGCTGCCGCCAAAGGACCGGCATGTCTCGCGCCAGGAATACCGCCTGCTGGATATCGAGCGTTCGGCGATGTTGGCGGATATGGCGATCAACATGAAACCGGCGTTCTGGCCCACCAACATGGCGCCGTCGGCCTATGCGATCATCGCGGCGCAAAACGCCGGCGGCGGCGATCTTTCGGCCCTGGTGCATTCCTTCGCGCGCGCCTGCTGGGCCGAGGACCGCAACATCGCCGAGGATGACGTGATCCGCGACTGCCTGACAGCGGCGGGTTTCGATCCGGCGCTGGCCGAAGCCGGCCTGCTGAGCGGGGCCGAAACCTATGCCGCAAACCTCGAAGAGGCCGTATCGCGCGGCGCGTTCGGCGCGCCGTTCTACATCACCGACGATGGCGCGCGGTTCTGGGGTGGCGACCGGCTGAGCCATCTTGAGGCGCATCTGGCGGGGTGACGAAGGGTATCTTCGCGCAGCGCTTCGGTGCGGGCGATGCCCTGCTGATCCACTGTGCGCTGGCCGGCCCACGCTGATGGCGCGGCGTGGCCCAGGGACTGGCATTTGATCTGCCGGGTCACGGGCGCAGCGCCGACTGGGCCGGCACCGATTGCACCGCCGATTGCACCGCCGCTGCCCTTGCCCCGTGCTACGGCCCCCGTGCCATCGTCGGGCACTCCTTTGGCGCCACGGTGGCCCTGCGCCTGGCGCTGAAACATCCTTCGCTGTGTCATAGTCTGACCCTGATCGAGCCGGTGTTCTTCGCCGTTGCCCGCGCCAACGGTGCCCCCGGGGCGTGCAGGTCACGACGCGGCCCGGATCTTTACCGCCATCTGGGACGACAGCACCCCATGGGAGCTGCTGCCGGATCATCAGCGGCAAGCGCTTGTCAAGCGCATCCCACTGATCCTCGCCGGCGCGCCGGTATCGGGCAGGACAGTGGCGGAAGGCTCAACCCGGGGGTGATGGCGGGGGGTTGGCCGCCCCCGTTCACCTGATCCGGGGGACTGTTCGCCGCCGATCGTGGCGGCAATTCACCGGGGCCTGATGGCCCGTCTGGCCAACACCCGTGAAACCGTGATCGCCGGGGCCGGGCACATGGCGCGGGTGTCGCACCCGGACCATCGCGGGGAACTGAACTCCAACGCACTTTGCGATTTATTTGAGGCCGAGGATCGAAAGTAGCGTTCGAGCCGCAGGCGAGAGGCAGCATCTTTCGATTCCTGTCAAACGCAAAGTGCTTTAGCCGATGGCCACGGCGCGCACGTCGTCGTCGATGTGATCGGCGTATTGCCTGAAGTTCTCGCTGAACATCTTGACCAGCTTGGCCGCCTGCCGGTCATAGCTTTCGGGATTGTCCCAGGTGCGGCGCGGGTCCAGCAGGATGTCGGGCACGCCCACCACCGCCGTCGGCACCTCGAAGCCAAAGTTCTTGTCCTTGCGGAACGGCGCCTTTTCCAGGCTGCCGTCCAGCGCCGCCGTCAGCAGGGCGCGGGTCGCCTTGATCGGCATCCGCGATCCGGTACCATGGGCGCCGCCGGTCCAGCCGGTGTTCACCAGCCAGCAGGTGGCGCCATGTTTGGCGATCTTGGCCTTCAGCAGCGCGCCATACACTTCGGGGCGGCGCGGCATGAACGGGGCGCCGAAACAGGTGCTGAACGTCGGCTCGGGCTCGGTCACACCGCGTTCGGTGCCTGCGACCTTCGAGGTGAAGCCGGACAGGAAGTGATACATCGCCTGCGCCGGGGTCAGCCGCGCGATGGGCGGCAGAACACCGAAGGCATCGCAGGTCAGCATGATGATGTTCTTGGGGTGGCCACCCATGGAGGTCGGCGAGGCGTTGGAGATATAGTGCAGCGGATAGGCCGCGCGCATGTTCGCCGTCAGGCTGTCGTCCTCGAAATCGAGTTCGCGGGTTTCGGGATCGTAGACCATGTTCTCGATCACGGTGGCGAATTTTTCGGTCGTGGCGAAGATTTCAGGCTCGGCCTGGGGCGACAGGTTGATCGTCTTGGCATAGCAACCCCCCTCGAAGTTGAAGGTGCCGCGATCTGACCAGCCGTGTTCGTCATCGCCGATCAGCGTGCGCGCCGGATCGGCCGACAGCGTGGTCTTGCCGGTGCCCGACAGGCCGAAAAAGACGGCGGTGTCCACCGGATTGCCCGGCGCGTGGTTGGCGCTGCAATGCATCGGCATGATGTTTTTCTCGGGCAGCAGGTAGTTCAAGAGGGTGAACACCGATTTCTTGTTCTCGCCTGCGTATTCCGTACCACCGATCAGGATCAGCTTGCGGTCGAAGTTCAGCGCGATGACTGTGCCCGACCGGCAGCCGTGACGCTTGGGATCGGCGGTGAAGCTTGGGCAGTTGATGATCGTGAAATCCGGGGCGAACGTGTCAAGCTGGGCGCGGTCGGGACGGCGCAGCAGGGTGCGGATGAACAGCGAATGCCAGGCCAGTTCCGTCACCACCCGCACATCCAGACGGTGCGCGGGGTCGGCACCGCCGAACAGATCCTGTACGAAATAATCGCGTCCCTTCATATGGGCCAGCATGTCGTCATACAACCGGTCAAACGCCTCAGGTTCCATCGCGGCGTTGTTTTCCCACCAGATCGTGTGTTCAGTCGCGGCGCTGCGCACAACATGTTTGTCCTTGGGGGAACGTCCGGTGAATTTGCCCGTCGTCACCAGAAGGGTGCCGCCCCGGCCCAGATCGCCCTCTTTTCGCAACAGCGCCTCGGTCATCAACCCGGGTTCGGCGAGGTTGTAGAAGACCTGGCCGAGGTCGGTTATGCCCTGAATGTCCAGCGTTTGCGCCGGGTTCACGCGTCCTGTGGCCATGTCGTATGCTCCTCTCATGCCCGCATCGGGGCTATCACGGCGCCGTGACGGCGCGCTGCCCCACAGCCAGAACACTTGCGGGCGGGGGGGTGCAAGTGGTTAGCGCAACCAACGTGCGGGTTAGCGCAACCATGCCGGTATCGGGCCATTATAAGACCGGCATCGGGGTTGTCCCAAGGCCATGCGCGCGCTGCCCGATCTCTAAAAGTGAGACAATTTAGTCATTCCTAAGGACTTTGCGGCAGCATTGTGGCGCCAATACCGGCCTGATTCGCACTTATTTGTTGATTCTCTAGGGGCAAGCACGGAAGATGCTCGCAAAAGAAGAAAACGATAATCGAGCAGCACAAGGAAAACCCATGTCTAGGATTGCATTGGTGGACGACGACAGGAACATCCTGACGTCAGTGTCCATGACTCTTGAGGCCGAAGGTTTCGAGGTTGAAACCTACAACGACGGGCAGGCCGCCCTTGATGCCTTCAACAAGCGCCTGCCGGACATGGCGGTGTTCGACATCAAGATGCCGCGCATGGACGGGATGGACCTGTTGCAGCGCGTGCGCCAGAAATCCGCGATGCCGGTGATCTTCCTCACCTCCAAGGACGATGAGATCGACGAGGTGCTGGGCCTGCGTATGGGCGCCGACGATTATGTGAAGAAACCGTTTTCCCAGCGCCTGCTGGTCGAACGCATCCGCGCCCTGCTGCGACGCCAGGAGGTGATGCAGGGCGATGAAGTGACCGAAGCCGAGGCAAGCCAGGTCATGCAGCGGGGCCAGTTGCAGATGGACCCGCTGCGCCATGCTGTGGTCTGGAAGGGGCGAGACGTGTCCCTGACCGTGACCGAATTCCTGCTGTTGCAGGCCCTGGCCCAGCGGCCCGGTTTCGTGAAATCGCGCGACCAGCTGATGGATGTGGCCTATGACGATCAGGTGTATGTCGACGACCGCACGATCGACAGCCATATCAAGCGGTTGCGCAAGAAGATGCGCACCGTCGACAGCGAATTCTCAGCCATCGAGACGCTGTATGGCATCGGCTATCGCTACAACGAAGAGTAAGCGATGACGATGGTTTCGGGGATCGAAGTGGGCAAGGTGCAGGGTGCCAAGCAGCGCGGCGTCGTCCTGGGCGAGGACTGGACGGGCCCTGCCGCTTCGCAGGATCATGAGTTTCGCGAGCGGCGCCAGAAGCGTGGTCTGATCTCGATCAACCGCTCGCCCCTGGCGCGCAAGATCATCACCTTCAACCTGCTGGCCATTCTGGTGCTGGTGGCGGGGGTGCTGTATCTCAACCCGTTCCGCGACAGTCTGGTGGTGCAGCGCGAAGCCGCGCTGGTGACAGAGGCGGGGCTGGTGGCCGATGTCTTTGCGGCACGTCTGGACGGTGACGGCGCCGTGGATGCCGTGGCGGTGCTGGCCGACCTGCGGTTTTCCAGCGCCAACGAGATTTTCGTCTATGACGATGGCGGCGCGCTGATCGCCTCCACGGTCGGGATGCAACGCGATCCGCCCGAGAACATCGCGGGGTTCAACGGCGATTCGGGCAATACCGTCATCACCGATTTCCTCAACGCCATCTGGGAAGGCATGTCGGCGATCTTTGCCGCCAACAAGGATTCCGGCCCGGCGGCCGATTTTGAAAGCCAGGCGCGCAGTCTGGTGGAACGCACGTTGCAGGGCACCACCCAGGTGAACACCGGCGTCGATGCCCAGGGCGGCGCGGTCTTTGCCGTGTCAAGCCCGATCCGCCAAGGCGATCTGGTGGTGGGTGCCGTGGCGATCACCAGTGCAGCGGGCGAGATCGACAGGCTGGTGCGCGAAGAGCGCGAACAGGTGCTGCAGATGTTCGTCATCGCCATTCTGGTGTCGATCGGCCTGTCGCTGGTTCTGGCCTCGACCATCGCCAATCCGCTGTCCGATCTGGCGGCGGCGGCGGAAATCGGTCGCGACCGCAATTCCAAAAAGGTGAAACCCAGCCGCGTGCGCATTCCCGACCTGACGGCGCGCCCTGACGAGATCGGGCGCCTTTCGGGGGCGTTGCGTGGCATGGTGGCGGCGCTCTATGACCGGATCGATGCCAATGAACAGTTCGCCGCCGATGTGGCCCATGAGATCAAGAACCCGCTCGCCTCGCTGCGTTCGGCGGTGGGCAGCCTGAGGTTTGTCAAGAAGGATGAACAGCGCGAGCGTCTGCTGGATGTGATCGACCATGACGTGCGTCGCCTTGACCGACTGGTCAGCGACATTTCCAACGCCTCGCGGCTGGATTCCGAACTGGTCAAGGAAGAAGAGGAAAGCTTCGATCTGCTGAACATGCTGGGCAATCTGACCGACCATCTGGGCGAGGATGCCAAAAGCAAGGGTATCGAATTCATCTCGGACCTGCCCAGCGAGCCGATCATCATCGACGGGCTGGAAAGCCGTCTGGCCCAGGTGTTCGTGAACCTGATCACCAATGCGGTTTCGTTCTGCGAAGACGGCGATGCGATCCGGGTCTGGGCGCGCAAGCGCGAAAACCGCGTGCTGGTGGTGGTTGAGGATACGGGGCCGGGCATTCCGGAATCGGCGCTGACCAAGGTGTTCAACCGCTTTTATTCCGAACGCCCCGAGGGCCAGTTCGGCAACAACTCGGGCCTTGGCCTGGCGATTTCCAAGCAGATCGTCGAGGCCCATGGCGGCGTCATCTGGGCCGAGAACATCCGCCCCACCGATGCTGACGTCACGTCTGACCCTCTGGGCGCGCGGTTCGTGGTGGGCCTGCCGGTGTGAGTCTGGCGGGGCAGCGGGGCGACAGCGTTGCACGGCAGGCCTGCGCAGTTGCAATTCACGGTCGCGCCCTGCTGATCACCGGCGCCAGCGGAACCGGAAAATCGGCACTCGCCCTGCAGTTGATGGCGCTGGGTGCCGGATTGATCGCCGATGACCGTGTCGAACTTTTCCTTGCCAAAGGCACGCCCCATGCCCGCGCTCCGGCCTCGCTGCCCGCCCTGATCGAAGCACGCGGTATCGGCCTGCTGCGCGTCACCCTGCACCCCCCCGCCCCCGTGATCGTGATCGTCGATCTTGACGCGACGCCCCCCGCCCGCTTGCCCCGGCCGCTGCATTGCGACATCCTTGGACAGAGGTTGCCCCTCCTGGCCGGGCAGATCGGCCCACATCTCGCGCCCGCCCTGATCCAGATCCTGACCACCGGACACGTCCCGTACCATGACTGAGCCACTGCACCCCCTCCCTCCCGACAGCGGCGCGCGCGTCGTGCTGGTGACGGGGCCGTCGGGCGCGGGCAGGTCTACCGCGATCAACACGCTGGAGGATATGGGGTTCGAGGCGATCGACAATCTGCCCCTGTCGCTGCTGCCCCGCCTGCTGGACGGGGGGCCGCCCGTGCGCCCACTGGCCCTGGGCCTGGATGCGCGCAACCGCGATTTTTCCACCCTCGGCCTGATCGAGGTGATCGAAAGCATCGGCACCACCCCCGGCCTGCGCGCCGATGTGCTGTTCCTGGATGCCAGCGCCGAAGTGCTGCAGCGCCGCTATTCCGAAACCCGCCGCCGCCACCCCCTGGCCCCCGCCGAAACCCCCGAAGAGGGCATCGCGCGCGAGACCGATCTGCTGGCGCCGATCCGGGCGCGCGCCGACATCCTGATCGATACGTCCGAGATGAGCCCGCACGACCTGCGCGCCGAACTGGCCCTGTGGTTTGGCGGCACCGAGGGCGGCAAGCTGGCCGTTTCGATCCAGTCGTTTTCCTACAAGCGGGGTCTGCCCCGGGGCGTCGATATGGTGTTCGACGTGCGGTTCCTGCAGAATCCCTATTGGGAACCCGATCTGCGCCCGCTGAACGGCACCGACCCGCGCGTTGCCGCCTATGTCGAACAGGACTGGCGCTATGGTGAGGTGTTTCAGCGGACCCGCGATCTGCTGCTGACCCTGCTGCCCGCTTATTCGGACGAGGGAAAGACCCATCTTGCCATCGCGTTCGGCTGTACGGGGGGCCAGCACAGATCGGTCGCCGTGGCGAAACATATGGCGAAAGCGCTTGCAGAGGCGGGCTGGCAAGTGTCAACTCGCCACCGTGAGATGGAGCGGCGGGCCGCCATCGGGGCGGGGGGCCACAGGGTTTAGTGCGACGGGCGATGGGTGTGACGGCGGCACGGGGCCGAATTCAGGATGGTCGGGCGTGATCGGCATCGTGATCGTGGCGCACGGCGGTCTGGCGACCGAATTCAAGGCGGCCGTCGAGCATGTGGTGGGCAAGCAGACCGGCATCGCCGCCATTTCCATCGACCCCGAGGATGACCGCGCCGCCAAGCAGCATGAAATCTGCGCCGCCGCCGATGCGGTGGATGTGGGTCAAGGCGTGGTGGTGGCCACCGACATGTTCGGCGGATCGCCCAGCAACCTGTCGCTGCGCGCCTGCCGGCCCGAGAATCGCCAGATCGTTTATGGCGTCAACCTGCCGATGCTGATCAAGCTGGCCAAATCCCGCCAGCATTCGGTGCCCGATGCAGTGCGCCTGGCCCTCGCCGCCGGGCGCAAGTACATCGACGCCTTTGAAGTCCCACGCGAGGAAATGCCATGAGTGCCACCGTCACGCGCAAGCTGCAGATCGTGAACGAGAAGGGCCTGCACGCCCGTGCCTCGGCCCGGCTGGTCGAGGTGGTGGAACAGCACGATGCCCGCGCCGCCGTGTCCAGGGACGGGCTGAGCGCCGCAGGCGACAGCATCATGGGGCTTTTGATGTTGGCAGCTTCCAAGGGAACCTTTATCGAGGTGCAGACCAGCGGCCCCGAGGCCGATCAACTGGCCGATGCAATCGAAACACTGGTGGCGGACCGGTTCGGCGAAGAGATGTGACGCCCCACACCCAGCCCGGAAAGGCGCCCCGCCTTGGTACACAGCCCCACGGACCCGCGCGATCTGGTCGACAAGGGCGCCGATGCGCCCGACCCGAACGACCCCGGCATGATCGACCCGACCCGCCCCTTGGTGGGGCAGGGCGACGGCAGCAATCTGGCCGATCAGCCCTATGACCGGCGGCGCCTGTCCTATGCGCGCACCTTCACCAACCCGTGGGCCTCGCGCGCCATCCAGACGATGGAATTGCTGACCGGCAAGCTGCACCTGCTGCGTCTGATCCGCCGGTTCGAGGGCATGGGCGTGCCCCATGGCCAAGGGTTCTGGGCCCAGGCGTTAGGGGTGATGGGCATTTCGCTGACCACCCCGCCCGAGGAAATCGCCCACATTCCGGCGAAGGGCGCACTGGTGATCGTGGCCAACCATCCCCACGGTCTGGTCGATGGAATGGTTCTGGCCGAACTGGTGGGCCGGGTGCGCACCGATTACAAGATCCTGACCCGGTCGTTATTGACCGGGGTGGGCGAGATCGAGCAGTTCATGATCCCGGTGCCGTTTCCCCATGAATCCGACGCGCTGACGCAGAACCTGGCGATGCGCAAGCGCGCCATGGCGCACCTCGCCAATGGCGGGGTGATCGTGCTGTTCCCGTCGGGTGTCGTTGCCTCGTCACAGAGCATGTTCGGCCCGGCGATCGAGGCCGAGTGGAGCCCCTTTACCGCCAAGATGATCCTGCGCTCGGGCGCGACAGTGGTGCCGATCTATTTTCCGGGGCAGAATTCGCGCTGGTATCAGATGGCCAACCGGGTCTCGGCAACCCTGCGTCAGGGTCTTTTGCTGCATGAAGTGGTTCATGCCCTGGACAAGCCTCAGGCGCCCCGGGTGGGCGTGCCGATACCGCCAGAAGAGATGGCCGAACATTCCGACAACACCAGCGGCTTCATGGCCTGGCTGCGGGAACGCACGTTGTCGCTGAGGACGTGACGGCGGCTCAGCGCCGGCGGTCGCGCCGCGCGCTCATCGGCTGGAACGCCACGCCCACATGGGCCTCACAATAGGGTTTGCCCTGCTGGGTGGGCAGGCCGCAGAACCAGAAATCCTCGGTCGCCGGGTCGCCCACGGGCCACTTGCAGGTGCGCTCGGTCAGTTCCATCAGGCTGATCTTCTTGCTGGTCTTTTCCACCTCGCGCACGCTGGCCAGCGCCTCGGGCGAGATTTCGTTGGCACTGGGTTGCGGCGGCAGGGGTTGACCCGCGGGAATGATCGCCTTGCGGATATGGGTCACGGTGGCCACGGCGGTGCTGGCCTCGGGCAACTCTTCCTTCTCCTCGGGTTCGACCTGCGGTACCGGGGCCGGTGCCGGG
>Ga0105053_10011868_pt1 | contig 10600 bp, 8 predicted proteins | sample BON01_FD_78093 | JGI IMG/M metagenome (GOLD analysis project Ga0105053, IMG submission 78093) | Freshwater microbial communities from Lake Bonney liftoff mats and glacier meltwater in Antarctica - BON-01 | ecosystem: Environmental > Aquatic > Freshwater > Ice > Glacier meltwater | place: Lake...
GTTTCGAGAATGTGGCTCTTGCCGTTACCGGCAAGATTGTAGTCATAGATGGCAATGCCTTCTGCACCGAATTCTTCGGTGGCATCTTTCTCGGAATATCCCACAGAAGCCACTTCGGGCTCGCTGTAGGTAACTTTGGGAATATTGCGGTCACTGACAACCATGGGGTTGAGACCTGCCAACTCTTCTGCGACAAACATGCCGTGTTGAAAACCACGGTGGGCGAGTTGAATACCGGGAACGATGTCACCGACAGCGAAAACACCGGGAATATTTGTCTCGAGGCGCTCATTGGTGAGGACATACCCACGATCCATGGCAACACCCACCTCTTCGTAGCCCATACCGTCTGTTTTGGGCCCGCGTCCTACCGCGACGAGCAGCAGGTCAGCGGTTTCCACGACGCCGTTTTCTAACGTCACGGTGACGCCTGTCTCGTCCTGCGTGGCGGACTGGAACCGAACACCGGTGTGGAAGTTGATTCCACGCTTGCGGTAGGCACGCTCAAACTGCTTAGAAATTGATTCGTCTTCCGCGGGGACCAGGGTGGGCAGGCCTTCCACGATGGTGACTTCTGCGCCAAACGAGCGCCATACGCTGGCAAATTCCACCCCAATCACTCCACCGCCCAAGACGATGACCTTGTTGGGAATCCACTCCAGGAGTAAAGCTTCCTCGGAGGTGATGATGCGACCGCCAATATCAAGTCCTGGCAGAGACTTGGGGTAAGAACCTGTGGCTAGCACGATGTTCTTACCGGTGATGGTGTCGTCGCCGACGGAAACGGTGGTGGGGGACGTGAGCTTTCCCACCCCTTCAATGGTGGTGATGCCACGGGCTTTGATCAGACCTTGAAGGCCTTTGTGCTTGGAGGCCACAATGCCATCGCGGTAGGCGTTCACCGCGGGGAGGTCGACACCCTCCAACGTTGCGCGCACACCAAACATGCCGGAGTGCCTCGCTGAGTCGGCAACCTCAGCGGCGTGGAGCAAAGCTTTGGTAGGAATGCACCCCACGTGGAGGCATGTTCCCCCCACCTTGTCTTTTTCGATGAGACCGACGCTCATACCCAGTTGGCTGGCGCGCAAGGCGGCGGCGTAGCCACCACTTCCCGCACCAAGAACGACAAGGTCAAAAGAGTGCTCAGCCACAGAAAAAACTCCCTCAGAGTTGGCGGTTTGCAGATCATGTTTCCCAGACGGGGTCATCATCGGCCTACGACCACCCTACTACCTGAGAAGCTGATGCCCAGGTTGAGGCTAGGCCATCAACACCCCAATAATCGTGCGGGTTATCGCACCTGTGGCGCCCTTGGGGGTATACCCAAAAGGCCCGGAAGAGTTTGCGGCGGGACCAGCAATATCAAGGTGGGCCCAGGGGATGGGCTCTCCAGATTTTTGGGTTCCCACAAAATCTTTCAAAAAGACCGCGGCCATCAGCATTCCTCCGAGCGATTCACCCGATTTCACATTCGCAATGTCAGCCACATCGGAGGCCAACATGGCGCGAAGCTCGGAGGGCATAGGCATGGGCCACACCAGTTCGCCGGCGAGGTCGGCTGCCTCCTGAACTTGGGCGACAGCGTCGTGGGAACCCATGAGACCGGCATAGCGTTCACCGAGGGCGACTCGAGCTGCACCGGTGAGGGTGGCCACATCGATAATCAGGTCGGGGGAGAGTGCGCTTGCCGCCTCGAGCCCATCGGCCATCACCAATCGCCCCTCGGCATCGGTGTTGAGAATCTCGACCGTCTTGCCGCCTTTGATCGTGATGACGTCATTAGGGCGAGAGGCACTGCCACTTGGCATGTTTTCTGCCAAGCAGAGGTAGGTCGTGATTTGGGCGCCTGAGCCCATACCGGCAGCGGCCAGTGTGGCGGCTGCCATGACGGCAGCACCGGTCATGTCATATTTCATCCCGACCATCCCGGTGGGGGGTTTGAGCGACAGGCCACCCGAATCGAAGGTGATTCCTTTACCTACTAGGGCAATATGCCTGCTGGGAGACGAGGGTTCGTAGCGCAGAACCATCAGGCGGGGCGGGTTTTGTGAACCCTTTCCTACAGCCGACATTCCGCCATAACCCTGCTCCACGAGCTCAACTTCATCAAGGATTTCCACGGTGAGGGGAAGGCCCTTTGCCCGTTCTGCAATCGCTTCGACAAAGCTGACCGGGTTGAGAAAGTTGGGCGGCATAGTGACCAGGTCGCGAACCAGCCACACCGCTTCGCAGTGCGCTGTTATGGAATCGAGTGTGTCTGTCGCAATGGTTCCCACCACAGCGATGGTGGGGGGCTTGGGTGCTGGGGTGGCACCGTGTTTGGTCACCCGGTGGGATCCGAGCAATGCCCCCTCGATGACCGCCGCAATGTCGGTCGGGGTGGAGGCGGGCAAAGCGAAAACCCGCCGGTGTTCACCAGAAATTCCTAGGGCGGCATAACCCGCGCAGCCTCGGAGGGTGTCTGCGGTGATGGCGTCCTTCCCCAGCCCGACCAGCACCACACTGGAAGCAGCGCAACCTTCGGGCGCAGGGATTCGCCAGGTTTTATCCGATGATCCGTCTGCTCCGATCGCTATCGCGGCGGCCGTGAGCACCTCGGCGAGGGCGGAATCCAGGGGGTGACCTGTGACGACGGGTCCGTCGGCGCTTTTGGCTACTCCCACAACCAAGATGTCGGTAGGGAGAACATCGGAGAGTGAATCAAGCAGTGTGGGAGGGGAAAATGTCATGCTCACATCGTATCGAGCCTCGTTCACGCTGTGGGCGAAGCATCAGAGTCCGTAAGGGTGGCGGGCGCTACGATGGGAAAATGTTCGATAATCAGCTCTTCCGCCAGGCAATGGAGACTTCAGCCATTCCTCGAGGGCTGCCGCTGGTGGCGGGGCTTACGGGCTTCGCGGATGCTGGGGGAGTCATCACCCAGGTGAATCGGTATGTGCTTGATTCCCTTGAATCTGAACGCGTCGGAACATTTAATAACGACATGCTGATGGATTATCGGGCGAGACGGCCACTGTTTCAGTTTGAAGAAACTGCTCTCACCTCCTACGAGCCGCCCCGCCTGAGCCTCGACCTGGTTAGAGATGAGCTCGGCTCCCCGTTTTTGTTCCTGTCCGGTTATGAGCCAGATTTTTGCTGGGAGCAAGTCTCCGAGGAAATGGTCACTCTGATTGACGAATTGGAGGTGTCGACCAGCTCGTGGGTGCACGCCATCCCCATGCCCGTTCCCCACACCCGGAGCTTGGGAGTGACGGTGAGTGGTAACCGTGTCGACATCACTGATGCACTGTCCGTGTGGCGCCCCACCACCGGTGTTCCCGGCACATTGATGCACTTGATCGAATACCGTCTTCAAGAGGTGGGCCATCCCACGTCGGGTTTCGTTGTCTTAGTTCCCCATTACCTGGCAGACACAGAGTTCCCCGATGCTGCGGTCACCGCGTTGCAAAGCATTACGAAAGCTACGGGGCTGATTTTCCCCACCGACGCTCTCCGCGAATCGGGGCAAGAGTTTCTCGCTGGTATTGCCAAGCAGGTGGGCGACAATCAGGAGCTTGAGAGACTGGTTCAGAAACTGGAAAAACGCCACGACTCCTACATGGAGGATAACTCGGTGCCCTCTCCTCTCACCGGGGCTGATGGGGAAGTGCCAAGCGCCGAGACCATTGCCGAAGAGTTGCAAGATTTCCTCGCCAAACGCCAGACTTCAGACACCCCCGACACTGCGCCCTAGCGGGCGCGCCTGAAGTCGTTGCTGAATCCGTCCCCTCTTCAGGCATGTCATAATGGTGTCACGACCCTGCCAGTTTGGGTGAGCTGAGGCCCACACAACTTGACATGGGTTTTCTTACTGCCCGTCATGAGGAAGTGGAGCAGGTGGAACATGGCTCAGACACAGCCCGACGCTGATTCTCCCTCCATTGCGGGCAAAAGTAGCAGTACCCCTTCGCCTGCGAAGGGCTTCCTGAATCGCATTAAAGGCGGTTTTTCCAAAAAGACTTCTCCAGAACCCCAGAAAGCACCCACCACGCCTGTGACTCCTCCCGCAAAAAAGACCACCTCAGCCGCCAGCGTTCTTCCCGCAGGAGAAAAGCCCGCAGTGAAGAAGCCCGCAGCCAAGAAGGCTGCTGCCACGTCACCTGTTTCGAAAGCGCCTGTTAGCAAGCCTGCCGCGGCGAAAGCAAGCGCGGCAAAAAAGCCCGTGACGGCGGCGAAGACCCCCGCGAAAAAAGCCCCTGCCGTGACGGCCGTAGCGACGAAGGCCTCTGTAGCGACGAAGGTCGAGCCCGCGAAGGTGGCAGCGAAAAAGGCTGTTGCGAAGGTCTCTGCCGAAAAAGCTCCCGTGAAAAAAGCTCCCGCCAAGAAAGCTGCTGCCAAGTCCAAGCCCGTCGGAGAAGAGACCGAGGCCACAGAGGTTGTTCTTGCGGCGGCCGGCGTTGAGGTCGCAAAAGATGCCGTCGCCGAACAGCTAGGGGCGGTCATCATCGCCGGTGTCGGAGATGACTCTGATGACGACGATGACGATGATGATGATGATGATGACACTCCCGCATCGGTTCTTCCCCTTGGCGCGCTCGTGTTGTCGAGCACTGATGACGATGATGCGCCGATTATCTCGACGACCATTACCGGTGCCACAGCGGACCCTGTCAAGGACTACCTGAAGCAAATCGGTAAAGTTGCGCTACTCAACGCGGAGCAGGAAGTGTCCCTCGCGTTGCGCATCGAAGCGGGATTGTTCTCGGAGGAGAAACTTTCCAACATGACCACCTCGCAGAAGACCACAAAACTTGCTCGCGAGCTTCATGAAATCGCGAAGGACGGGCACCGAGCGAAGAATCACCTGCTCGGTGCGAACCTGCGTCTGGTAGTTTCCCTTGCGAAGCGATACACCGGTCGCGGTATGCAGTTCTTGGATCTCATTCAAGAGGGAAACCTCGGGCTGATTCGGGCGGTTGAAAAGTTCGACTACACCAAAGGGTTTAAGTTCTCCACCTATGCGACCTGGTGGATTCGGCAGGCCATCACCCGTGCCATGGCGGATCAGGCCCGAACTATTCGAATCCCCGTCCACATGGTGGAAGTAATTAACAAATTGGCCCGCGTGCAGAGGCAGATGCTTCAAGATCTGGGGCGCGAGCCAACTCCGGAAGAGTTGGCCCGCGAGCTTGACATGACCCCGGAGAAAGTGGTCGAGGTCCAGAAGTATGGCCGCGAACCCATCTCTCTTCACACCCCTCTGGGTGAAGACGGCGACAGTGAATTCGGCGATCTGATTGAGGACACCGAAGCGGTCGTCCCTGCTGACGCGGTGGGCTTCACCATGCTGCAGCGCCAGTTGGAGTCGCTCCTAGAGTCACTTTCTGAGCGAGAAGCTGGTGTGATTCGCATGCGTTTTGGTTTGGGTGATGGTATGCCAAAGACCCTCGACCAGATTGGCGACACGTTTGGTGTGACGCGCGAGCGTATCCGCCAGATTGAGTCAAAGACGATGGCGAAGCTGCGTCACCCGTCGCGATCGCAGGCTCTGCGCGACTACCTCGAGTAAGCCGATGGCTTCAATCCCCGCCTTCCTGATTGCGAAACTTTTGCGGTTTCTCACGAGGCTTCGTGGTGGTGGTTCAGCGCTGCCAGGGTACGTGTTGCTGCGCCTTGTTCCCGGAGCTTTAGGGATCGCGCTTGGGAAACTTTCCCGAGGCGTAATCTTTGTGACCGGGTCAAATGGTAAGTCGACCACGACGATGATGCTTGCTGCTCTGTTGAAGGAGCACGGACTGCGGGTCTTTTCTAACCCTGCGGGAGGTAATTTGCCGCAAGGTTTAGCCTCCGCGCTCGTTGCGCGTGCTTCACTCTCTGGGAAGGTCCGTGCCGACATCGCTGTACTGGAAGTGGATGAAGCCTACGGCCCGGCCATCGCGGCGCTGGTCACGCCGGATTGGGTCGTGGTCACCAACATTCAGGTGGATCAACTGAATCGTTTTGGGGAACCTGAGCAGGTATATCGGAAAGTGTTGGAACTGGCTGTTGGGGCAAAAACAGGAGTGGTCGTGAACCGTTCTGACCCCAACGGCGAAGCTCTTGGCTCTGAGCTTGTAGCGCGCGGGCAGCGCGTGGAGACGATGGAGCTTGCGTCCGAAGTCATCGCTCAGCCCGCCCACGGTTTGGTCTCAGCTCCGCTGTTTTTTGATTCCGTGACACCGCTTGAGACGTCACCCTCAGCAGTGGTCACCGCTGTGGAGGGCCGGCGGGCAAGCCTGGACGTGGCCGTCTGGCTTGGAGAAATTGAGCTCCCCGCACCCGGTGTGCACTACGCCATCGACGCGGGTCTTGCCGTAGCGATGGCGGTGGCGGTGATGGGCTCTGATTTCCGCAACGAGGCTCTGGTTCGTGCCTTTGACGGCGCGAGCCCTGTCTATGGGCGTGGGGAAACCATTCAGTATCGTGGGCATGACTTTGCGCTCACCATGATGAAGAACCTTCCCAGTTTGCAAGCCAATCTTGATTCGATGAGTGGACCCTTTGCCACGGTGTGGCTGAGTGTTGATGAGGGAACACCCGACCCCTCCTGGATTTTCGATGTGGACTTGGGTCCACTCACTCACGTTGATGTGCTGAGCGGCTCTAAAGCGTGGCAGTGGGCATTACTCCTGGAACATCGGGCAATTCCTTATGGCCAGGTCATTGAGGACACCAGAGCGGCATTCAACGCTGTAGTTCATCTTGCCGGGGAGTCGAGTGCCCCCATTCAGGCCATCGTCAACTACGAGCAGATGATGCTGATTAGACGCATCGCTGGTTATCGCGAGTTGGAGGGGAAACGGTGAGCAGTTTTACGATTGCTCGAATTTTGCCCGAGGTGTTGGGGCTCAACGGGTCTGGGGCAAGTGCGGAAATTCTTGCCGTGTCACTTCGCGCACTGGGTCACGCGGTCGCGGTGGTGGATGTTCATGGACCCGATGACGCCCCAGCTCAGGTTGACTGTGTTTCCATTGGCAGCGGTTCGGCGTCGAGCCTTCAGATTGCTGCTGCGCGCCTGATCGGTTTGGTGCGGATGTTTGGTGTGTGGAGGGCTGAGGGTGCTTTCACGGTCGCTATCGGGACAGGGTGGGATCTTTTGGGTGCCGCAGTCATTACTCCTGAAGGTGACACGGTTCCCGGTGCCGGGATTTTTCCCTCGGAGGCGGATCATCGTCACGCCCGCTTTTCTGGCGAGGTGGCTGGTTTCGACTACCGGGGTCGACCAAGCGCCGGGTATGTCAACCAGGTGGGTGTTCTTACCCGCAGTGAGGGCGGGTCACCCCTGATGAGCGTCGACGCTTCCCGAGCTCCCTATCCCGTGGATGAAGGCTTCATCGGGGATCGGATGTTTGCTACACATCTGGGTGGGCCGGCCCTTGCGGTGAACCCCCACTGGAGTAACGACATCGTGGGCTCCCTTGTGGAAGCCCGCGGACACACTTTTACCCCCACCGATTTTCATGACCGGGTGGCCATCGCTGCGGCTCACACCAGAGCACACATCGAGAAACGCCTTGGGGTTAGTCGCTCGTAAAACGGCGGGGGACGTGGCTCCCGAGTGAGGCGACCACCTCGTCGCCGATGGTGTTGCCCCAGCTCGCCCACTGCTCCGCTGTGGGCGACACACCCACTGTGCCACCCCACAGGGTGACAATGTCACCGGGTGTGACCAGGATTCCTTGAGGAATGCCCACAATTATTTCCTCCACACCCACCTCGGCGATGTTCAAGGGGCCTGCCGGGTGTGCTACCCAGCCGGTGTGGGCAGGAAGGGGGAGTAGTCCATCGCCGTAGCCCATGCCAAGCGTGGCCGTGTTCCCCGCGACATCACAAGAGGTCACCAGAGCTGTGACCCGCATTACCGCTTCAAACCCCATATCCGCCGCAGAACGATCGTCAAAAGGGCTGACGCCATAGGCGCTAATTCCTACCCGAACCATGTCCAGACGGGACTCGGGAACATCGGAGGCCGCAGAGGATGCGGCAATGTGTAAAAGGTTCGGGCGCAGCCCGCCCTCGCGCGCGATGCCCACCGCGTGGTGGAACCGGGCAAGGGCCAGACGATCCTCTTTGGGTGACGTGTCGGCAAGGTGGGACCATATTGCGACAACCGTGCACACGCCCTCGCCTTCGAGCTCTTTGGCATGAGCCACGAGATCGGGCCATAAGCCCGGCAGCGAACCGTTGCGGTGCAAACCCGTATCGATTTTGAGGTGCACGGATGTGTTGGCACTCGGTGCTTCGAGCCGCAATTTTTCTAATTGCCAGAGTGCAGAAATTCCCAGATGCAGAGAGGCTTCAGCCGCTTGGGCAAAATCATCGCTCGGGGAAAGTAACCAGGCCAACAGCATGGCGTCTCCCACATGGGGGCGAAGCGCTACACCGGTGTCGATATCGAGCACTGCGAGGGAGCTCGCTCCTGAGCGCAGTGCTTCCTTCGCCAGGTGGGGTTCCCCGTGGCCGTAGGCCTGAGATTTCACCGCAATCATGAGTTGCGCCTCGTGGGCGAGTGTGACTTTCGCGTTTCGAACATTGCGGCTAAAAGCAGCCAGCGAAATGTCTGCCCAGCATGTCTCTAGCTCAGCCATCTGCGCACCACCCGAGGTGCAAGATGGGAGAGTAGGGCTCCTGTGGGCCTTCCGGACCATACAGCCCACTCCTCCAGCGTGGGGTTGAAACCCCACAGCGTGGCGATATCCCCCACAGCGACATCCGTGTCGGAGACATCCACAACGCACTGATCCATTGCGATGCGCCCCGCGATGGGATGAACCTGCCCTCCAATGTTGATTTGGCCTTTTCCCGACGCGCTGCGCGGGACCCCATCGGCAAAGCCGACACTCACCAACGCCAAGGTGGTTTCTTGTGGCGTGTGGTACTCATACCCATAGGAGACGGGGGTGCCAGCGGGCACGCGTTTCACGGAGATCACATCGGCTTGCAACTCAATAATGGGATCTGCACTGCCCTCCCACCAGTTTGTGAGAAGTGTCGCTCCGTCGGGAGAGGGTGATAGGGCTCCCGAGTGGGGCTCCCTGGGGGAGTGGAGGGCATGGCGAAACCCTACATCCCGGGCAATCGTGCCGACGTGGTCGGCGCCTAATCCATAGGCGTCACCTCGAAGGTCAAGCGCGATATTCCCCCCGCCACAAAGTGCCAAGAGCTGGGTTTCGAGAGCCTGAGATGAGAGCTGTGCTCTCCGCATCGTCGGGGACGGCCTAGCTGGAGTATTCATTCCGTAGGCGGTCCGTTTCATCGTGCCACGCGAGAGCCTTGGCTCCCAGTGTTTCGCGATGCTTGCTGCCGTGGTGTCCACAGAAGAGAAGTACTCCTGATTCCAGGGTGACTCGCACGTAGGCTTGAGCTCCGCAGCTATCACACGCGTCGGTAGGCCCAATGGGTGCCATTGTGTCCATCTGTGCCGTGGTTGTTTCGGGCGTTGCGTAGACCATGGGATTCTCCTCGAGTCAATGTTTCTTTCGAACATCCTTATTCCACCATGTTCAACCCGCAAATGCTGCCGTGACGCTCCCAGGTTCGCCCACCGCGTATTGGGGCTAACCGGCCTGGTTGGTCCGCGGGGTCTTGCCCCACGCCTAAGCTCATGCCAGCAAGAGCAAAAAACAAAAAGAAGGTTCCCTGTGTCAACTACTGACTACTCCGCCAGGCACCTCACTGTCCTCGAAGGCCTTGAAGCGGTCCGTAAACGTCCGGGGATGTACATCGGCTCTACGGATGCAAGAGGGTTGATGCACTGCCTCTGGGAGCTGATTGATAACTCCGTGGACGAAGCGGTGGCAGGCCACGGCTCAGACATCACGGTTACCCTCCATCCCGATGGCAGCGTGTCGGTTGCCGACCTGGGCCGCGGCGTCCCCGTCGATATCGAGCCCCGCACCGGTCTCACCGGTGTCGAATTAGTCTTTACGAAACTTCATGCCGGTGGAAAGTTTGGTGCTGGTTCTTACGCCACCTCCGGAGGTCTTCACGGTGTCGGCGCGTCCGTGGTCAATGCTCTGTCGCAGCGCCTCGATGTTGAAGTCGATCGTGAGGGTAAAACCTGGGCAATGTCTTTCCACCGCGGGGAACCGGGGATATTTCACGACGTGGCTGAGGCTTCTCCCACGTCCCGGTTCGAGGCTTTCGAGAAAACCAGCGAACTTCGTGTAGCGGGGAAAGCTAAGAAGGGTGTGACCGGAACTCGAGTGCGCTTTTGGCCAGACCCGGAGATTTTCGGCGGCAAAGTCTTTTTTGGCCTGGAAGAGCTGACCGAGCGCTCCCGCCAAACCGCCTACCTCGTCCCGGGATTGTCCATCAACCTTGATGACGCAACGGGGGACACTCCGGTAAGAACGACGTATTCCGCAGCCGGTGGGCTGGCGGATTTTCTCGAGTTTTTGGCGCCCGATCAGCCCGTGGTGGGACCGTGGCATTTCTCCGGCGACGGGCAGTTTGAGGAGACCGTTCCCGTCTTGGACGACAGCGGAAAATTGGTGTCCAAGGACCTTGTCCGGGATGTTCATGTGGATGTTGTGCTCCAGTGGGGCACCGGCTATGACACAGTCTCCAAAAGTTTTGTCAA
>Ga0105053_10011873_pt1 | contig 10595 bp, 5 predicted proteins | sample BON01_FD_78093 | JGI IMG/M metagenome (GOLD analysis project Ga0105053, IMG submission 78093) | Freshwater microbial communities from Lake Bonney liftoff mats and glacier meltwater in Antarctica - BON-01 | ecosystem: Environmental > Aquatic > Freshwater > Ice > Glacier meltwater | place: Lake...
ACGGGCGAGAAGGGATCGGCGATGGCGCCGTCGGCGACGAGCATGCGCAGGTAGTAGTCGGCAACTTGCTGCGGCGGGGCGTCAGGCCCGGGGCGGGCCATCCCTGCGGGCAGGGCAGATGAGGGGCGATGGATCGATAGCATGGTCGGAGGTGCGTGGCAGAGCGTGCGTGCTTTGATGTATGGGCAACTTGCGCGACAGTCTCTGCTGTTGTGTGCAGTGGCACAGGCTGTCGACCACAAACTATGATGTTTGTGGGTTTGCATGGTACAATTTAGAACTTCTTCTCGGTTCGTGCCTTGTCATCATCCAAGTTGTAGAAGTCACGCTCATGTAGTCACGTTTGTTTGGGACACTGGCTCAAGCATCAGCTTACAACGTGAGTGAAGATGGTGCCTGAGTGTGTGCCCCAGCGGACTTGGTTCAGCGCAGAGCTTGCGCACAGAGAGTGCGTGTCATAGCAAGACCACATCTGGAAGGACCAAGAGAAGTTCAGTGCTTGTTGATTTGCGGGTGTCTGCGTACGTGCGGTTTTTCCACAGCAGTAAATACCACACAAGAGCTTGCGTAAAACATTTACACATCCGCACCAGAACCACAGTCAACGAGGAGTCGCACAGTATCCTGGTGGCATTGTTGTCTAGCACGTGGCGGCAAGAAGCACGAGTGGCTGTTTCATGAGCTCGAGCACCCTGCTGCAGTGCGCGCTGTGATTTTCCAGAATTGTCCAGAATTATCCGGGACTGCGCACATCTGCAGCCCGACGTTGGTGCAGTACGCGTATGGACGCTCGCGGCCTGGTAGCCGCTGAGCAAGAACACGACGCATTTGACCCCGGGGCGCTGCCCAGATCGCCTCTTTTCATGGACCAACCGCACGCAGCGATGTCGCAGGCAACGTCGCGACTAGACGCACTCAGTCCTCCGTCGCATCGCCCGCCCTCTGCAGGGCCAGAGCTAGTGGTTATCAGTGACGGTGACTTCGTCTACATGATGACGAGCCAGCAGGGCGCTGTGCAACTTAGCGGCGCCGTTGCCGTGCAGTCAGACGAAAACGCGGCCATCTTGGGCTCTACCAGTCGCCGTGATTTCGCAGGACAGACGCAGAGTCGCGGCGGGGTCATGGCAGTGCGACCGGGTTTTGGCAGCGATCCAGCAGCCGACAGCCGAGCTGGTGACAGCGACGATGTGACGGTGGTGATTGACCTGGTGCGCAAGGTGTGGATTGCAGACGAGAGCGACATTGCAAGGGAGCGGGGAGACCAGTCGGACGATTTGGCGTCGTGTCCAATCTGTCTTGAGCCCATGTTCAGCGGCAGGGCTGTTGTCACCTCGTGCTCGCACTGCTTTCACATCGGGTGTTGTCGAAAGAGCGAGAGCGTCTCGATCGGCACTTCAGGCTTCTGGGCGTGCCCAAGCTGCCGTGAACCCATCACCACAATTCACGCTCGCACTGTCAAGGGCGGGCACGTCAATGGGGAAATGGACACTACACCCCTCCCTGGCAATGCCCCAAATCTCACCTACGTGCTGAAACGCAACCCGGCCATGCAAAGTGTAATCAGGAATCTGTTGCTGCTGGAGGACTATGTTGTTGGCTCTCGAGGTAAGGGCCCAGCAGACGTGGCCGTGGGTCTACAACCAGCCACTATTGAGACTGTGCAAAAAGCAGTTGTGCGCGAGTTTGATGCGCACATGCCGCCCATCCTCAAAGACGACGGCATGCACATGCTCAGCGAGCCCACCCTGACCGAGACAAAGCACCCAGACACGCCAGCAGCACTCGTGGCGGGCAGCAGTCAGAATAGACTTCGAGCTGCCGACATCGAAGCAGGTGCACTCACAGAAGCAACAGCAAGTGATGAGGATGTCGCCAAGGAGACAGGCATAGTCGTGCCCGCAGAACATGTCGGCACATACATAGGCAGAGCCATCGCTGCTGGGCCAGCGTGTATGGCCTCCAAAGGACAGCCTGGTATGCTCAGCGCAACGGTTGAGATGAGCTACTTGCTGCTTCCAATGGGCAGCAGCAGTGGAAATGGCCATTCAGAGGGTCTTCAGGAACAACTTGACCTGGTCAGTGTAAGCGACGAAAGATTTCAACGTGCACATCGCCAAAGACGCTTTTGTCTCTTGGGTTTCATGGCCTTCATTGTCATCAAGATCATTTTTGTCATCGTTCTTTGGATGATGGGCAGTTCTTAAAATGCTGCACGTACGAGGACAGAATTGTGTAAATACTGATAAACACACACACCCATGGTGTCTGACCACAAGATAGTCGTGTGTCGCTTACACTGTTAAAGATACGGGCCAGTCTGGAAACATTTTTGAATCCGGGAGGGGTGACATGCGCATGGGCGGCTGTCATCGTCAACACACCCGGCATTTTTTTTGACACGGCCTAGCCTAAATATGTACATTAATCTGACAGTACTGGTAACCCCATCGACATTCGTATCACATCTGTACGCACGTACCTTTCTTTGGACATGGTCTAGCCTAAATATGCACATTAAACACATGTACTGGTAATACCATCGATATTCGTATCACGTTTGCACCAACGTACAGATATTCGTTTGTCTGCATACATCTGTATAGAAGAGAGTTGTTCATAGAATGGTTTCTTGATTCTGTCACTGATACACACCGTAGAGATCGAGGTAGCGCAGTCCAATGTCACACTGAGTTCACGAAATGCGCTGCAGGTATGTTGTACCTGGGATACTCGTACCTGTAGACTCGAACTTCAATAGACTTGTTTTGATTGTTGGGTTGACTAATACGTGAGGAAGAAATGTGTACCAGAATTGCTCCCTTATGAATTTCAACCTCGACTGGGACCGCTCGGTCATTGATTTGACGGTCCCAGGTGAAGACACAAAAAGCTTGTGGTTGTTACGAACACCTAATTAGCACGGGAAATCAGAAATCAAAATCAGTCTATTGAAATCTACTTGACGGCACAACACAGGAGCGGAAATTGGCCCATCCGAAATAAGTTGAATTTGGCAGATCACATGAGGGCTCAAAAGCAATCGATTTGCAACTACAAACTTGAATCGTGATCTCCTGCACGAAACGGAATATTTGAATCCTGACATCTTGATCACCCTATTCCGTTTAAAATGAAGGCTTGTCTTGCAAGTCACGGTGCGAGAAATCCAAATAGTGTCCAGAGGTTAAAAATGGCTTTAGTCAAAAATTCAATGAGCCATCTTCCTATGTTCTCTTGAGTGAATGGGTCATCCTCTTTGCATATTTTGTGGATGAATCATCCTCTGGCATGTGAATGAGTCATCCTTTAATTCGAATGAGTGAATGAGACATCCTCTTATGTAAATGAGTCAACAAGTCAATCCGCCCAAGATTAGATTGATTTTGACTTCCGATTTTTCCTACTAATCTTGTTCGTGGTCTTTCGAATAAGGAGATGAGTTCCCTAAGGAGATGAGCAATTTGTACCAGAACTGCTCCCTTATTTTGAAATAAGGGAGCAAGGTGCCAGTGCTCCCTTCTTATTTATTCAACCCCTCAATCAAAATCAGTCTATGGACACATTGCACTCTGGTTGCCCACGAACCACTGACGTGTAGTAAAATGTGTTTCACAAAAACAAAATGCGTCCAATGATAAGAACAAATGGTACCGTGACAATATTGAACTCACTTGTATATCTCAATCCACACTTAGTCTCTAGTAGACTAAAACATGTGTACTCAGTAATGTCGGTAAAGATGGATTCACTACCTGCCAATACTAAAATGTAGCGAATCGACCTGCTCGTGGTCAGTCAGAATGCATTTGCTCCATTCTTGAGCGGGAGTCAACAATATTGATTACACACACAGTACTGGTAATCCCATCAATATTCGTATCTAAATTGAATTCACACACAGATATTCGTTTGTCTGCATGTATCCATATAGATGTGCTGGATGGAGTTTGCCATAAAATGGTTTCTTGATTCTGTCAATGATACACACCGTAGAGATCGAGGTAGCGCAGTCCAACGTCACATTGAGTTTACTATAGATACATACCTGCAGGTATGTACCCGAAATACTCGTACCTGTAGACTCGAACTTCAAACGAAATCTACTTGACGGCACAACACAGAAGCGGAAATCGGCACCGAACTCCGAAGTAAGCGGAATTCGGCGGATCACATGAGGGCTCAAAAGCAATCGATTTGCAACTACAAACTTGAATCGTGATCTCCTGCAAGAAACGGAATATTTGAATCCTGAGATCTTTATCACCCTGATCCGTTTAAAATGAAAGACCACCTTGAAAGTCACGGTGCGAGAAATCCAAATAGTGTTCAGAGGTTGAAATTGGCTTCAGTTCCGGATTTTAGTGAACATTTTTGGGTAATCTGAGTCATCAAAGGTCAAGATGTAGTAATTGAAGTACGTAGACAATGTGGCACATGAACACTGAAACAAAAGTTTGCACATTCGATAAGAGTGGTAATGCTACCGAAGGCCCGGGTTCCGGTTACGTTTGTGACTGTAGACACAAAACATGTGCATGTGGAGTTTACAATCAGAACAATAGTGATGACTTACTCAAGCACTTGGCGCTGATCTCGGAATATTCAAAAAAGAATGTAAAGAACGGCACGTTTTCAAAGAACTTTTCTGTAGAGAAATCACGAATTGTTCACAAACTCCCTTTGCACACTGTAATGAGAGGGGTGGCTTAATTAAGAAACGCCACATAAAGTTAGGGGGGGGTTAATTGAAACGCACCGTTTCGCGGTTCGTGAGTGCTTTATTGGTGCTATTAGGGGGGTGGGCTCGACTGGAAATTGATAGTTCAACTTATCCAATTAAAACGTTCCTCACATTTTAGTGCGGCACCAAGAGGTGCCCAGACTTCATCACCTCACATCAAGACTTCATTGATATGAGGGGGCTTCCACTACAATTACACTCGGTAGGGCAAACTTTGTCATCATCTCCATCAACAACATTCCACCCGTGAAAATATTTGCAAACGGGTCAATTGGCAAGCCCCAACAAGCTCGCTGCTGCTTCCGTGGCAGGCAAGCCCGACTGGGAGCATGAGAGGCGACGGCCAGCCCCGTGGTATCAAGACCAGACAGGTTGCCTAGCTCTCAGATCCTTAAGGCGCTGGCGGCGAGCTTGCCAAGTGAAGCGTAGAGGTGTGTCACGCCTCCATGCCATCAGCTCCTGCGTTGATCTCCGTCGGGCCGAGTTTGGTAACTTTTTGCAAACTGGTACTAATTTTGTCAGAAGAAAATAGCTCAACTTTTATACCTTACATTTCGCAGTTTTGTGCCTGATGATGTTGAGGTCTGATACTGAATCCCACCAAGTAAACTATTCATGAAAATTATCTTTGCCACGAATGATAATACCTTAAAATCTTCATTATTAGTAAGATCATGGAAAAGAACAGGTAATGAGATCAACAATCTTACTAAGTTACTGGCAAGGTTCAATTGTTTTGAGGTCAGCTCAAGGACAAGCCACGGGCCTAACTCGCGAACCAATAGTGACTGAGTATGTGAAGTTGGAGAATCGAAGAAGTTGGAGAATCGATTTGACACAGCAGCCTTGAAGCCGACGTGGACGAAACAGACGGCAGACAAACAATCTTTGAGTGTCAGTGGTTGCAGTCAAGTTGGCAAACATTCGTTCTGACGTGTCATAAAGATGATCTGGAAACGAATCCATCATGAGAGCAGCAAGCAGCCCACGGCCAGCGGCAACAGCAGGGGCACCCTTCCGCTCGAGTCCAAGCAGTCCTATCCTATCATCAGGCTTTCCCACAGCTAAAATCTGTTCTCCTGGGAGCTGTTTTAAAAAAAGTTGTAGTGATACTCTTACCACTCATATGGCCCAACCGTGAATAGATTTTTGCCCGGGGACGGCCGGATGTTTAAAGCAGTTTGGGACCGATCTGAAAAATCACAGATCTTACCATTGGTAACGTTTGGAAGCGCCACATTAAGGGTTTGCAGTATTGTTTTCGGCCCACTTGAGCACACTTTTGCCAGTCTATCATAGACTGGCAAATGAGGGAGAAACAAGGTCAATGATTGAAAATTCAGGTACAAATCAAGATGGTTCATAGTATTAACCACCCCCCAGGTTCACAAAAATCTTGCCTGCGGCGTAGACTCACCCCCCCGCACCTGACAAGAAGTTTCTTTTCGAAATTTGCTCGATTTCGACCAAAACGTTAAGAGAAGCGCTTCTTTCCTTCGCAGAGAAACACTTCTATTGACAAACTTGAATCCCTTTTGAACCGTCGGCGTGACCATGACCGTAGAGAGCAAACAAAGAAAACATAGAGCCTCCCTCAGATGTGTGTATGTGTGAGGTGTCAACTCCACAGTGACTAAGCACACAGATTCCTTGGTTTGCACAGGCACGTCAGAGCGCGTGGCGCGATGTCACAACTCCTTGGGTTTTTTTGTTGCCTTGTAAAAAAATGGTGGGCGGTGGAGGATTTCGCGGAGCTTGGAATCGGATCCAAAAAAAAATCTTACCATCACTCAAGACCCTCACCTATAACTTAACCGGGCCGAAGCAAATTTGGACCTGCCTGTTCAGACACGAAGCCGCGGGCCGCCAGAGTTCTGCCCCTGGTTGTCAACAGTCACGGTGTTAACTGCTGGGTCCGTTCGAAGAGGAAGAAGAGGTGATCAATACAGCAAGCGACGTAGTCAAGGCGGAGGGCGAGGATCCAGCCAACCCAGGTTGTCTAAGGGAGGAGGGGGCGAGGAGGTCTTTCAGCGATTTTTCCGGCGATTCTCAATCGTGGGTGCGTACCCCTTGCCAGCGGCTGGCCCTTGATGAAACCCAGGAAACTTATTTTTGCAAGGCAAAGCCACAAAAAAAATCGTCACAAAATCCTGAAAATGCTCTTTTCGACGCGCTGCTAATTTTAGACTTTCAAAAATAAATTCAAATTCGCAGCTGATGCCCCCAAAAAAAACTGCGCTTTGTGTGCAGTTTCATGGGTCCTACGTTATTAATTGGGTTCTCAGCACCCGCTTAGTCTAGTGATTAATTTGGGTGTTCGCCACCCAAAAAAAAGAGGGGAAAAAAAAGTGTGGTTTAAAACTGAGATTTGCGCAGTTCAATCAAACAGTTCAGGGCCAAACATGTTCAAGAGTTTGTTGCTTCACTTGTATCTTCCTGCATATTATATACATAATATATACATGTATATGACATATTTCACCTTTTTTTCAACATTGAGATTTATTTACACACACACCTGTTCTCCAAGGTTCTGCATCGACGTCATCGCGTCAGCCCCAGACGAACTGTATTCGATGATGGTAGGGTCAGATTCCTTTGTTATGCGCTTCGCATATGCGTTATACATGCGCCGCCAGAATCTTGTCCCTCTTTCCTGCTTGTACGCTATGCCTTTCGAGCTTGTCACAGAAATCGTCTTTCATCACTGCACCACGCCTCCCTGCCACAAGATTGACCCGTTCAAACGTCCATTCCGGGGCAGCCGCTTTGAGCGCCTCGATGATGCTTTTGTCTTGCTTGCTAGCCTTATCTTTCTTTACCCAAAGAAAATCCTCATTTCTGTCAGATGTACGTTTAAATTCTTTGATGTACAGTTTTCGGTGATTCTTAAAAATTACTAAGCAATCTGGCCAAAAACGATTTTCATGAAACGTTGTGGGGTTGAAATCATGTCGTTTTTTTTCGTGTTTTTTCACAGAGATGTTTTTTTCGATTTCTGCTCCCTTTTCCATCAGCGATCAGTGTCACCATTCCACGTACAATGCACCGTTACAGTGCCCATACGTCTCCTCCGGCAAATTTTCAGTGCTCACCCCGAGTTGTTCTCGCGCACTTTGGCATAACCTTCAGCCTCAGATGTAGGCATCTGATCGCTGTTTGGTTTTTGGAAGCCATTTGGCTACCAGAATGATCCTCGAAATTGCCAAGATTTCTCGCCTGTTATGTCTCCAGGGGACGTGCGGGTTGTTCAAATACTTCCCCTGAGAACACTCTGCGCTCTTTTTGCCGTAATAAGAAGTCTATCATCCACAGGCCTGGGGTGATTGATGTTATTTTGCTCTGCACTAGATCGCACATATGAGCTGAAGACTTCAATGTCATCAATCCAAGTGCTTTGCTGCAAGCCTTGAAGACTTTCACCGTGTCACGGTAGTGATATGATATTTTATGTCGTCGCTTATCTGTGCAGTATGGCATCCCTCACACCATCATTAAATGTCGAATGACGATCTTGACAGGTTACTTTCCCTGCCTGGCGGCACGGTTTTTTCCACGTGAAGACTGCTCGATTCGTCTGTTCGCACAATTCTTTGCCTATCGGATTTGAAATGGCCTCATCTGTAACAATGTCGGCTCCCTCATTCGCTGGTTCTCCTCGATGCGCTTTCACTTCGATTAAAAAGGTTGCTGTGCCCGCTGCAATTCTCTTTCGTAGTATCTCGATGGCTGCTGCCGAATTTCTGCGTCAGGTGCTCCTACTAATGTTGCCTCTCCACCTATTGACTGCCTTCAAAAACGACTAGCTCCTCTATCAGTGGGTAACGAAGCGCTAGTAAATCCGCTGCCAATTGAGGCCGATTTGAGCATAAGCCCTCATCCTCTCGTCCCACTTTTAGCCATTGCACTTTTACTTCTTCTTTTTATTCTCACGTTGTGATATCCTGCTCCAATTTCGCCTTTTTAATCTCTGGTGCCTTACCTACCTAGTGGGGGGGTACCATTACACTGGGCGCTACGTTCCTTGGTAGTTAGGGGGGCTTGATTGTTGGAAATTGTTAGCCCCGGGGATACATGCCAGTCCACAAATATTGTGAACTATTTTTACCCGCTGGTCGGCCTTAAAATAGGTTGGCAACGGTCCGGGACAGTTTCTTGGAACCTACGTGACTAATTGGGTGTGCACCACCCGCTTAGCCCGCTTAGCCCAGTGATTAAGTTGGGTATTCAAACCCCAAGAAAGAAAGTAAGAAAGAAAGAATTGGCTTTGAACCCCATAGCTCCGAGCATGCCTACCTCTGTGCCCATCTTCCCTTTAATCACACTTGACATTCGTCTTTTCGTCCTGATATTCCGGCTACTTTCTTAAAAGCTGTTTTTTTCTTGTCTGCCATGTCAAAATCGTGGTGAGCCCAACGCATGGCATAATGGTTACTCACTGCGCATTTGATGTTGCCCTGTCGTCACCACGCTTTCCAGCGCACTGATTGGCCTTTTCCTCCTGTCTTATCCCTCTTCTCTGCTGCTTGGGCTTTTGCTTGCTTGCTGTGGTTTAAGAAGATTCATTTTCCATCGACTTCAAACGGGCGCTGCTCTTTGTCGTTTTTTTTCGACCTGCACCAAACCAACCAATCCTTCGACCTGCCCCTCTTTTCTGACCAATGCTCCAGCCCTGATTCCGATAAACCTTCACATACAACCACGGTAGGTCAGTCATCCTCTCCCCGGAACTTCAGGCCTCTTCGTCCAGCAGACTGAAACAAAGGAGGGGCTGACATTATCACTTCGCCTTAGACTCTCTTGGCTTCGTTAATCGTTTGCAGTGCTCGTAGTATTTACCATATTGGTGATGTATGCTCTGTTTCTTCATTTTCTTCCGTGCGCTTAGTTTCCTTCTGGATGACCGTGATCAGCTCTTGTTCTCAGTCCAACCATCGCTTTCGTGAAAAATTCCGATTGCTATTCACGATTGTCCACCCTCTCTGTGGCTCCATGCATTAATGAGGCTCTCTGTAGTTCTTCACTGATCCTTGTTTTACCAAGGCGTTCTTTCCAGATTAACGATTCTTCCAGGATTCTGACGTACCCTCCTTTTGGATGTGATTGTATGTCTTGATGTAAAACCACGATATGCCAATTTCTAAAGGCACTTCTCGTTCCGGCAGAAGCAGAGGATCGTCAACAGCTAGCGGATTGGAAGGTGCTTCACACTGCATCCGCCGTTTCACCATGACCCGTGCTGGACCGTTCGTGTTGAACTCGTTTTCTAGGTGAAGTAGACCAGTGTTCAACCAGTTGCACTGTGTCTTGGTGTCATCGTCGTTGCTCCATTCCAAATTCTAGCATTTCAAGAGCATGTTTCAACTCCTCATCGTAGAGCTCCTATTTTTTGTGTTGCATCAATTCTGTGATTCTTGGCGCTAAAAGATATGCGGTTTGATCAGTCATTGTCTTGTTTCGAACTTCCGGCTTCACCTTAAATTCTGACCGTAGAGAAAACCCCATCTTCTCCAACCGATGATTAGCCAGACCCAACTTGATTCGTCTCCCATCTCTTCATTCACCGTCATAACTTCTCTTACCTGCTTCATCCACATTGATGTATCACCTCAGGCTCCTTGCGGAACGTTGAGTTTCCCTGCATGTCGCGGATCAGCATTGTCGAAAAACTTTGCCATCAGGTCTTTAATCTTTGGCCTGCATTCACCTCTCACACCCCTGACACTTGTTACTTAAGACCTCACGTGCAAGCGTGGCTCAGTTGGTCAGAGCGAGGGACTGTCAATCCCTAGGTCGTCGGTTCGATTCCGTCTAAAACCCGATACCTCAAATTCTCATGAATTTGAACTTCATA
>Ga0105053_10011875_pt1 | contig 10593 bp, 2 predicted proteins | sample BON01_FD_78093 | JGI IMG/M metagenome (GOLD analysis project Ga0105053, IMG submission 78093) | Freshwater microbial communities from Lake Bonney liftoff mats and glacier meltwater in Antarctica - BON-01 | ecosystem: Environmental > Aquatic > Freshwater > Ice > Glacier meltwater | place: Lake...
ATCCTGCTGCTTTCCTGTCATCTGAAACTGGAACTGTTGTAGAATTCGACTGTCCAGATCTGAGTATTTTTGGGGAAGGCGCCGTGAACATTAAGATTTGGGGTTGCCCAGGTCAGCAATGTGTGCCTGCAACTAAAATGCTCGATGTAGAGGATTCACTGAGAGTACGTATTGTTGACTTCACACCTAAAACCAGCACTACTGAAGGAGGTACTACAGTTTTCATTAGGTTGAAGGGATTGCAGAATATTTTGCAACATGAGCTGCAAATTGTGACCCCCACAGCAAGACTCGCGGTAGACGAAATTGTGGACCAAGATCCGTTTTCTGGTTTAACACTTGCCCGTTTTACTGCCCCTCCTTCCGCTAATGGCACTATCGAAATGAAAGTGGTACCATATGGCCTCACCTCAGAACGATTCTCTCCCACCTTTAATCTCGTCTATTCTGAAAGCACAGCCACTTCTCATGTTGCAACTCTCACGCCAGAGGTTTTGCCTGTAGAAGAGCCCGCTGTAGTTTCCATGTACCCTTCGGCTGGTAGTGTAAATGGAGGTTACCCTGTCACTGCTTACGTCAGCCCTGTGCCAACAGGCCTTTCTCTTGGGAGTGTACGTACACTCTTTGCCGGCAAACTCAGTGTTCCAGTACAAGTAAGTCTAAACAAAGCTGGGACATTAAAATTGGTTTTGGTTGCCCCTAGCTACGTTGCAGGGAATGCAAGCCTGTCTGTATATCTGACCGATGCGAATCTGTCTTTGCAGACCCCAGTGTCTTGTCTGTTCTCCTTTGTTGCTGATGACGGGATAATGATTCTCGACAAGCCTCTTCCTGCGGTTGGGCCTTTCGAGGGAGGAACCCCCGTAGCGATTACACTCAAGAATTGCCCTGTAGGGCTCAACGCACCATCATTCACAGTCAATCTTGGTGGGCATGCATGTGCTGTCAAACATGTCATGCGTGTGACATCGAGTGTTTGCACAGTATTCTTCAGAACTGGACGTGTGAGTGTGCCGGGAATGAAGCATGGCAATATCACTTTGAAACTCCCAAGTGCTAAAAGCTTCTCGGCCCAATTTCAGTTCAGATTCCATCATGCAATAACGCAGACAAGCATTTCGTTTGCGTTCCCCGTCGAGGGCGCTGCACAGGGTGGGACTGCTGTATTGGCGATTCTCCAGAACACCATCCCAGAGCATGTCTCCTTGGATGCCTTGGTGGTTCGTGTTGGAGGTGCTTATGCTAGAGTGGAAACAGTGTTTGCTTTGTCCGAGACAAGCGTAGAGATCGCATTTTTAACACCTGCCTTTGCCTGCACTCGAGTTGCTTGCCGACAACATGTCGAAATCACATCACTTTTGAATCATGATCTCGAGCTTGGATTTGAGTTTGAATACCAGAGTCAGATTGCTTATGTGAGCGAAGTATTGCCATCAGCTTTCCCTGACACTGGAGGCAGCGTTGTTTCTGTGACCATCAAGAACTTCCCAATTGTTCACTTCATGGACGAAGTTGAGGTCCATTTTAGCGACCTCGCATTGGTCCTCAAACCGTCAATGATCATCGCTTCAGGCGAAGCAATGACAGTGTTGGAATTCAAGAGTCCCTCGGCGCTTCATCTTGCTTTCGTAGACGGCCATGCAATCCTTCAGGTGCATCTCGTGCCAGTGTTCAACAAGGATAAGGTGGTGCGCTTCCAGATTGATGTCTTGAGCACTATGTCGCCGAGCATTGTATCTTTTGCACCCTCTGCAGCTCCCTCGCACTATGCTACGCTCGTCAGCGTTGTCATCGATCGATATCCAATTCGACCTCCCGGCAGTCTGGACAAGAACTTCAAGTCTATTGCTGGGCCTGTTCCTGCAATGATCAGAATCAATGGCGCCGAATTTGATGGGATTGTTGAGTATACCATGCTCCAGGGTGGTGTGCGGACAGAACATACGCGTACGCAGGTTTCTTTCCAGTTGAAGTACGATTTGCCTGGACTCGCCAACGTCGAAATTATCCAAGATGTACTTCCATGGCAAAGTTTAGTTCGTTTCGGGATAAACGTTTTCAATGCAAGTATGCCAAATCTTCTCTACGCACATCCGACGACAGGAGTCACAACAGGGAGCATAGTAATTGTTGATATCGGAAATTTCGGTCTCGCGAGTGCTCGCCTTATTGACCAGGTGGTTGCCACTATCGATAATCAGCTTTGCGAAGTACTGGGCATTCAAATCTTTGGATTTGTCACATCGTTGAGGCTCAAACTACCCATGGCTGCACGAGCCAAAACCTCACGAATCACAGTGTCTGCGACATCTGTCAGTGCTGCTGTTTTGTTTGTCTTTGAGTATGCAGACGCTTGCGTCTATGATGAGTATTGTGCCAGGATCGGTCAGACTCCAGACATTGCTTCGCTTTTCACCCAAGAGCCTCGTATTCAATGCGATCCAGGCCTGTGCCTGCATCATGAAGATTTGCCCATGTCTGCTGTCCTTCCAGGAAGTGGCCGCGAAGGTCTGACCGCAGGTGGTGATATTGTGGATTTACTCGTTACGGACCTTGAGGCCTTTAAGTCCTCCGAGGTTCTGGTTTCTTTTGCAGGTGTTGCGTCGCCTAGTGTATCCTTGACAATCCTTGACCAGGATTTAGCGCGACTATCAATCGTAACTCCATACTTCCCCCGCTCTGGCCGTGTGGACTGTGTGATCGAGTCACTGCACCGACCTGGTATGATTGCGTCATTCGACTTCATCTACTATGACATGCCTGTTAAAGCAGGGAACTTAACCTTTTCACCTTCAGAATGTTTTGAAGGAGAAACCATCAACTTCACGGGCACTATTACGGGGTGGTCGCCCGTGTCGCTAGATGCAACTGTTCAGTTGAATAGCACAAATATGGCATCTCCGGTCCGGTTACTCTCTGATGACGTGATCAAGTCTCAGTGGTTCATCACAAAGTTTTTGTTCCGCTATACGTGTGCCATGCCTGTGCAAGGAGAACGAGTGGTTTTCTCAACTAAACACCCAGCCACAGGCTTGCAATTGTCAACCAGTGCAGTCAAGGTCAGGGCTAGGAAGTTTTTGTTGACCTCGGTGTTCCCGAAGAAGGGCCCTGAGGCAGGAGGATACTCCGTTCTAGTCACATTCACGGGGGCACTGCTGAAACAGAGGGGGGGCATCTTGAGAACAGTTGCAAAGCAGGGAAATACATCAGTAGACCTTACGTGCACCGTACGGTCAATCGACAATTACAATGGAGTAATCTCAGTAACTCTGCCGCCCATGAAAGCTGGCATTCAGAACTTTGTAGTGGTCCCAAGAGACTACCCGAACGCTACCTTCTCTTTTACAGCTGAACCACATTATGAAGGCGTAGGGCCCCCGCTTCTCCTGTCTGCATTACCGGCAACAGGTTCCAAGTTTGGTGGAACAGTCATTACCGTCAAAATTGCTGGGATGGCATTCGTAGATATCACACAACCCACTTCCATCGTGGTAAATTTTGGTGCAAGACAGGCCATAGTGAAGAAAATCAGAAAGTCAACCACTGATCTGACTGTTCTTGACGTTATAGCACCCGACGGCTTCGCAGGTTTGGCAGTGAGTGTGGTTGTCTCTCCCGCTGCGCTAACGTCATTTGTGGAGGCAGCTGTATCCTTTACGTATATGTACGTGAATCCTGGTGCCGACTTAACTATACGACGTGGAAGCACACTGGGAGGAACACTGCTTAATGCCACCGTATACGGTTTCCCGCTCATGGATTTGAAAGCGAACATTGCGACTCTCGGAGCCAGATTTGGGTCTGCTGCTGGCAAGGTCGTTCGTATAATAGAGAGCGGCATTGAATCAGCTGTCGTTGAAGTAATGGTACCAGCAGTGGCTCAGTCTGGTGTTGTGCAGGTTCGTTTCACTGCGCTTCTGTCTGGTCAATCGTCGGAAACTCAATACGAGTACTATCAGACGCCATTGATAGCTGTATTGCATCCTGCCTTTGGATCGAAGAAAGGTGGATTTTTCATTCGTCTAGTCGTAGACCACTTCCCTACCACGTATTCAGTAACACAAGTTATTTTTTCGTGTTCGGGCGTCCTGGGAACAGTCAACAAAATCCTTTACTCGAATGCAGAAGAGTCGGTGTTCCAACTCGTCGCTCCGGCACTGCCTCTGGCTGGAATGGCTCTGTGCATGCTTGAACCTCTCGAGAGCTCCTTGCGAGCTGAGAGCTCAGTCACGTTTTCGTATGATGCCTTCTCAGAAGCTGCTACTGTAGTGATAGAAGAAACAGAACCAATCTTGGCGTATACTGAGACGGTGCGTCATCTCACAGTGTATGGCCTTGACCCTTCGCTTGAAAACGAACGGCCAAGTTTGAGGTTTGAGATTCCTGGGCATGGCCGCTACACAGCAGGTGGCATTCATACTACGTTCCATTCAGATGTAACATCAAGCAAAATGCAAGTCGAAGTTCCGTCCATGCCACCTGGTGTGTACTTGGCCGAGCTTTTCTGGGGATACGCGAGTGTCTTATTCCGGGTCGAAGTGAGGCAGGCGCAGATCAGTGCAAACATTATCACAGGTTCTGAAGGCCCCGTTTCTGGAGGCACCATAATGACAATCGTATTGTACGGAATCGCCCAGTCGCTGTCACCCGAAGATTATGTAGTCGAGTTTGGCAATTCTTTTGGAAACGTTCACCGTGTCACTTTGTTTCAAAATAGCACTCTTTTGGAAGTCACAAGCCCGAATTATGTTGGCCCCTTCAAAAATGGTGCCGCCCCAGTTTTGGTCGAAGGCTATGCAAAACAGGACCCTGCTAACGCGTTTGGCGTGGAATTTGTATATCATCGGTTTGCAACTGATTCTGTTATGCTTTCGATCTATGCTAACTCAATCGAGGTCGTTTTCAGCCAAGACACCATACATGCAAGCGGACAGAGCCCGTGTTCAGACTTTTTCGATGCAGCAACATTGTCAAAAACCGGCGATGGGGCAGCCTGCTACTGGTTCCCACCTCGTCATTTCACTCTGAACCTTGGCAACAAAGCTACCATCGTCCCAGGGCATGTTGGAACCTTGCTTGACTTCCAACATGCGTATCCGGGCAGAGGACAAGTATTGGCAACATTGCAATTCACATTGGAAGCGAATGAGGTTCAGATGGTACCAACCGGCAAAATTGTAGGTCCCTCGCAATTGTCTCTGTGCGATGCCGGTGAATTCAGTGCAATCGTCACATCTGCAAGAGGGTTAGATTATTTATGGAGCTGCACAGCCACATTGCCATTGGATGCCACACAGATGGTGTTAAATACGTTACTGTCTGGCGTACTCGGTGACCGGGTTGAAATTGACGCACAAGATCTGACGGTGGGTGTCACCTACACAATTGACGTGCAGGTTACCAACTTCCTGAACGTGCGCACAAGTTTCCGAAAATCAATCACGATTGTTGATGAATCGATTCCGACAGCTTTCTTGCAGAATCCAGATTACTTTGCAGGACCTGACGCCTACTCGTTTGCTGTTCGTGCTACCGGCTCGAAATGCATGGCGACGAAAGAGGATCTCTTAGCCGGTTGTCCGTTTAACTCGCATATGGGTACTGTGCCTTCTGATCTTACCTTCGCGTGGTACAGAACTGTCGGTGGTTCTAAAGAGGCCTTCACCAGCCTTTCGGGAGGACAGTTCACAGAAAAATTTCCACCAGTTGGCCAGTATGTAACGTACGAGGTGGAGGTTTTTTCTGTTGAATATGCTGCCGTGTATGCCTTGATCTCAACTACCATCTTCGTAAAACCATCGAATCTGCAAGCAGTTGTTTACGGAGGTGATCGCCTCGCAACCACGTCCAATGCCATTCGGCTTATAGGACAAAATTCCATTGATCCAGATGTGATGAACGGTGCTGCCCTCAGCTACTCTTGGAAGTGTTCAATAGGAGGCTACCCCTGCCGTAGCCCCAATGAAGACCTAATGACGTTTCCCGGCCAGCCAAATATAGTTGTTGCGCCCAACATGTTGCACGCGCATGAAGTTTACCACTTCGAGCTTACAGTCAGTGCAGTAGACGGTCGGATTTCATCAAAAAAAGTGGATCTCCAAATGACTGACGCAAATGTGCATATGGTGACTATCACACGCGAGATGGATAGGCTTGATGCTGCCTACAAACTGTCGACATATAATGTTGGGGAATCGGTCATGCTAGTAGCCGAAACGATGCCTGGTGATCCAAGTTTGGTCTGGACTGGAAGCCCAAGCGTAGAGTGGAGTGTCAATCAACCGTCGGTCAACATTCTGGATCCCGTCAATTTCCCCCTTGGGGCATCCCAGTCGATCCTTCTAGTGGGCAGCACAGTCTTGAAGCCAGGATCTGATTTTATCTTTTCTGCTTCTCTGACGGACAGTACCGGACGAGCATTTTTCAATATTCGCAAAGAAGACATTAATGCCGGCCCTAATGGAGGCTCTTGCAAAGTGGAGCCTGCCGTGGGTGTTGCTCTGAAAACAACTTTTCTTGCAAGCTGTGAAGGATTTGAAGATAAGGACGGTGTGAAGCAACTATACTTTGCCCTGAAGACAGGCAATGAGACGCTCGCCTTACCGGGCACCACTCTCAGTGAGATGGAGCTCGACGTCTTGTCTGCAGGCACCTACACAGTTGCTGTCAGAATCATGGACAGCAAAGGCGCAAGCACATTGATTGAGACAAACGAGGTGGTTGTTACACAAGATCCAGCTCAGGATATTGTTGAGCGGTCTAAGGAACTGTTGGATGAGGTCAGGGCCTTGAACGATTTCACCAAATCTCTCTTACACATAACTGCTGTGGCCAATACGATTAAACGTCTAAATGAGAAGCAGACTCCGTTAGCCAATACGGAAGAACTCACTGGAAAAATGGCGTCGATGATTCTTGATATAGCTGAACGTAATGCTCTGAACCCTGAGCAATCCCTCTACTTGCTAGAGGGTATTAATCAGATTTTGATCGAATGGGAAACCCTTACAGCGACAACTGTTCATAACCTAGGCCTCATCATGGAAAAGATTGCAATCTACGATGTTTTGGGTATGGCTAACAAGAACAGCGTTTTCGTCGAGATTACAATTTCCGTGCTAGAGAAAGTTTCTAAACGAGCCAGGGTTCTTCGTGCGTCTGGAGATTTGGGCATCCAAGAGGAAACTGCCGTTGAGAACCATCTTCAGCGTTTGGCAGATGTCAGCCTCAAAGCTGCCCTCGTTTACAGCGATACTGTACAGCAGGAAGTGTACAACCCCAACGCTGTGCTCTATGGACGAAGAATGAGCCTCTTTGGTGCCAAGGGTGTCACCATTACCGTGCCTGACCACACAGATCTTACTGTCAATTTTCCTGGTTCGCTGTCAGTGGTCGGGGCCAGTGATAATGACCTCCTTGATGTCCAACTTTCGTACAGGATGGGTGTGGTTGCCCTTGGTTCCAATGAAACTGGATTGAAGATTGTTTCTGGAACTATTGGTGTAACCCTTTCGAAGGCCGCAGATCACGTTGTGAATTCAAGTCTTGTTAGTATGGGTGGCGGGTCTGTGGAGATGACTCTTCCTGTAGACACATCTGGGTTGTCTGGTGAAGATATCGGGATCTTCTTCGATCTCCATAAGGTGCAATGTGTATACTGGAAAGACAAAGATATGTCTACCTCGCAATTGGATTTCGGCAGGTGGAGTAATGTTGGGTGCAAAGCCACGTCAGTCTCGCGTAAGCTTGACGCCAGTGGAGTGCCCATGAATGCCTTGGGCTTGGTGACATGCCAATGTAACCATCTTACACACTTTGCCGTCGGCTTCGGAGAGACTAAGGTCAGGTTCTTGCAGGCCCCCGGCAGCGCTAGGTCAGGAGATGTTTATCAGGTTCTGTCTGGTGGCATAGTTTCATTTGATGTTGACATAGTAGACGAAATTGGTGCTGGCTCTGAGGTACAAGTTTTGTCCATTACTCCTACTGGACGATCTTTCTCACCGCCAAGGTTCAAAGAAAAGGGACATGGGGTGTATCAGTTCGAGTGGACTCCTCGAGATGCTGGTACATACCGTATTGAAATCGAGCTCATGGTCGACGGAGAATTGGTGGACGTCCGAACCGTGTATGTGCGTGTGCTCTTCTGCGAAGATTTCTTACTGGCGGGGGAGACGTTGCAAGACGTAGCTTTCCGAAACGGCATGCCCTGGCAAGTGTTGTTCGCTATCAACCCGCAGATTGAGAACCCACGTATGCTGCAGGCCGAGCCCCAAGGCCGCACCTGGACATGCAATGAAGGAATGTGTTCCCTTACAGGTCAGACTCCGGGCACGCGTGTCAAGATCGGCAGGCTCTACACTGTTCCTCGCGACCAAACCCTCACAGATGTAGTGACAAGCCTCGGGTCTAGTTTCACTCAATTAGCACGCCACAACATGAAACGTCTGGAAGCTGTCATGGATGGAACGCCGGTTTTTGACATTGCAGCTCGCCACAATGTCACTACCGGCACCGAAATCTCCTATGTGGGCGAGGAGTTCTGTGTTGTGTCAGGGCTAGCCGACGGCTGTTTGGTATAGACACACCGGTTGTGATGTCGGACAAGGACCGCGTCTGGATCGGAACTTTTGCTTCGTGTATCCAATTTACTCAAATAAAGTATTCTTGCATTGAATCGATGTCGTGTGTGGATAGTAGTGCAGGTGCGCACATTTTATGTGTGTAGTAATATTATATTATCCAATGGTGTGCTTTCTCTTGGAAGCACCTTGGTGTGTTGTTACGACGATTGTGTAATATAAGCCGACGAACACCCCATTGTAGCGAAAGCCCCGTGTACATTTCATGTTCCTTTTGTCAGTTCAAAGCCTCAGAGGCCGCCTGAAATACACTGTTCCCATCCTCCATGTCTGTGGAGTTGGCAAGTCAGTTTTTTGGCATGCAAAGTCGCCACCGATACAACTACACGAAAAGTGCTTGCACAGGCACAGACCTGTGCATGAGAGTGTTGATACTCTGTTGATGCTCAGGTGTTCCTGACGTAGCAAACCCCTTGCGCTCTTCAAGTCCTGATAAACTTTGCCTGGGCAACGCTTGTAAGCTCCGAGAAGAAGCCACATTTGCGACTCTTGCGGGCATGAAAGACAAGGCTGGGCTTCGTGAAAATCGTGCCTGGTAGTCGAGCATTTCTCCCTGCCAGTGTGCATGTTTTGTGGGGCCCGTTGGCATTCCGCATCTGAATTAGTTAACTTCAGCAAATGTAACGTGGCAGCAGAAAAGTGTTGGCATCTACAGTCATGGTTGTATCTTGTATGCGTGTGTGCATTTGTGGGCGTGTATTAAAGGAACGTGAGGAAAGAGAGTCACGGACGTCACGGTGTCTAGACACCTGCGTGCGCGAAGCAATCTTTTTGTGTGGAGGCATCTCGATGTTGGAAGGTACGTTGTGGAAGTAGCCCTTGTCGAACCTGTCTCGTAAACATAAATATATGCTGTCTGAACGTGTACAAAGCCAAATACTATCAGATTTAGGTACAGCACATTCGGGGCGACGGGTGGTTGAGTGAAAGCGAGAGAGAGACTGCCAAGACCTGCCAGGTGAAGGCTTGCATGATTTGACGGCTGGGCTGCAGTTCTCAGCAGATCAAAGTACAGTAGTGTCAGCACAGTAAAAATTGGATGAACATTAAAAAACCGCACAAACACACCATTCCACGCACACCTGTTCTCAAGGCCAGCAGCTAGTAGCTCATCTCCAGAAAAAACACTTTTTTTGGTTGGCGTTTGGTTGAGGGAGTATACACTTGCTGACTTGCGAGCCAAGACATTCTTGGGCGCAGACGTGCGTGTGTGTGATTGTGCAATGGCTGGTGTTGCTGCTCACAATCCACAAAATCAAGAGAGTCACTCAGTTTTGCACGTTCTAGGTTTGTGCTCCATGTGCGCGCGTGTGCTCACAGCAAGTATTCTGTGTTGAACAAATGCAAGTTTGCAACATATACGTGTACATCTACATATGTTTATGTACATGTACATGTACGTACACATATGTATGCGTATATGTTTATATGTATGTATGTCTATATATGTGAAAATTTATATACATGTATGTATACACACACACACATGCACATACACATATACATATACACACCCTCACACATGCACGCACACATGCACACGCACACTCTCACGTGCGCACACACACACATACACACGCACACTTACATACACACACAAACACACACACGCACAAGTGTAAATATGCATCAATATATATATATATATATACATATGTATACATATATGTATATATATGTGTACATACACTATATATACACGTGTGTATACGCACACACACATAAGCATTCACACAAGAACACGTGCTCGCACACACAAACGCACACATACACGCACAGGTGTATACATTATTGCATATGCATACACGTATGCATCTGTGTATGTGTATGTGTGTAAACACGCACAAACTGGCACACACCTACGCACACACACACACACACACACACACATACACACACCCCCACACACACACACACACACCCACACACACCCACACACACACACACACACAAG